>Ga0070686_100002342_pt1 | contig 10440 bp, 8 predicted proteins | sample KBSS23LmetaG_FD_65654 | JGI IMG/M metagenome (GOLD analysis project Ga0070686, IMG submission 65654) | Switchgrass rhizosphere microbial communities from Kellogg Biological Station, Michigan, USA - KBS S2-3L metaG | ecosystem: Host-associated > Plants > Roots > Rhizosphere ...
CGGCTCACACATCCGAACGCTCCTGCTCACCTTCTTTTATCGCCAGATGGCCGCTTTGATCGAGGGTGGTTTTGTCTACATCGCCCAGCCCCCACTTTTCAAAGTAAAGCGAGGCAAGAAGGAAGAGTACATAAAAGACGAGAGCGCTATGACTCGTTACCTGATGCGCATGGCGACGGCTGACATGACGGTGAAGGTCGTCGGCGCCAACGACGAGATTGAAGGAAAGCAATTGGCCGAGTCGCTGGAGAAAATGGTCGATCTCAAGGGCTATTCCGAGCGCGCGACCCGTCGCCTCGGCGGTGATTCACATTTGCTCGAGACGTTGCTCAAGGCTTTTGCCGGCCGGAAAGGCGTGTTGCGTAAAGGCAGCACTACGCTGCGCAGCGTTTTTCAGGACGAGGACCGGATGGCCAAAGTCGAAGGCGTGCTCGCTGCCGCCGGTTACAAGACGGATCTGACCGAAGATGAAGAGCACGGGCTTTGGAAAATTGAAACCGTGACGGTCGCCGGTCTGAGTCTGGCGATCGACTGGAACCTCGCGAGCTTTATCGAATTCCAAAGGGCCGTCGAGTTATCGCTGTTGCTGGAAGATACGCTCGCCGCGCCATTCATCATCGGCGAGAACGGCACGAGCGAAGAGATTCCGACGCGCGAGGCGCTGCTGGAAAAGGTGCTGGCCGCGGCCAAGAAGGACCTGTCGATTCAACGCTACAAAGGGCTCGGCGAGATGAATCCCGAGCAGCTTTGGGAAACAACCATGGATCCGGAAAAGCGAACGCTGTTGTCGGTGCGCATTGATGACGTGGTCGAAACGGATCAGATGTTTACAGTGTTGATGGGCGAAGCCGTTGAGCCGCGACGCCGGTTCATCGAGGACAATGCGCTCGACGTCAGAAACCTCGACGTCTAAAAACCAACCGCCAAGACGCCAAGAGCGCCAAGGATCGGATCTCAGCAGTTCGGCTGAACTATTGTTCTGATTCTTGGCGCTCTTGAGCTCTTGGCGTCTTGGCAATTAGCCCTTCTCACGGTAACGATGGACCCGAAAGCGCGACAGTTTCAGCGGTCCGTCCGGATCGATGCCGGCTTTGCGCGCCGCGATTTCCACTTGCCGCTCGGCTGTGTCCACACCCGCGATGTCCGGCAACAACAACCCACGAAAATTTTCAGACTCGTCCTCGACAATCACTCCATAAACTTTCGGATCGAGATCGGCAAACGTCGTCGGCTCGGGCGCTTCCAAAACATCAACCGAGTAACGCAATTCCGGCAATTCTTCAGCAGCGACCGGACTGAAGCGCGGATCACGCGTCGCCGCGTTGATCGCATTGGCGATGATCTCTTCCGCGAGACCTTGCCTGGTGGGTTCAATCGTCCCGATGCAGCCGCGCAGTTCGGGGTTCTCGTTCGCTTTGCGGGTTTTGATCGAGACGAAACAGCCGGCACGCGCGGCCAGCAACGCCGAAGGTTTTTCAGGCGCACTGATTTGTTTTCCGGTGCGCACGAAAGTTTCAACTGCGAGCCGCGCCAACGCGGGAAGGTCTGACGTGGGTTCGTCTGACGCGCGCGCGTCTGCCTCAGCGGTGACCGCGTTCACGCGCCGGTCCGTTTCGTTGGTTTCCTCTGGCTTTGCCGCGCTCTGCCGCGCAGCAAGCGCGTTGGTCAGTTGGGCCACGAGATAACCAACGCCAAACGGCGCTTCGTAGTGAAGCACTTCGCACGCGCGCGGAAGTTTCTCCGTCGCGCCCAACGCCACCAGCATCGAACGATAGCCACACTCACCCGCGGTCCGACGCAGGTCCGGATCGATCTCAACAATCCGCCCCGGCGAGTTGTCGTGAAGCGCTGCGACCACCTCTTCATCAAACCGATATGCGGCCGGGTTATAGCCAGCGGGCGCCTGTGGTTTCAGTCGATGGCTCAAATCGCCGCTCGCGACCAGCGCCACCGATCGTCGCGTCGCTTCAGCCGCCGTCGCGAGACACGCGCCGAACTTCAAGTGGTCGTCATTTGTTAGAAAACTATAGCCAAGGATCACCATGCGACCACGCCAACCATGGCGATGTAAAAAGTAAAGCGGCACTGCTGCGCCGTGATCCAGTTCGCCTCCGGCCAGGTTCAGCACTTCGTAACCGTCGCCGGCAGCAGCACTCCGGATGGCCTCGAGCAGTTCCTGGTCCAACGGAAATTCAACCTGTGCGTTGGGAGCTCGAAAGTTTGCAAAGTCCCCGTGGAGTTGCGGAGTGTTATAGGCGACGAAGGCGCGCGCGTCGAGCGGGGCGTGCGGCGAGATGAGCACAACTGTTTCGGCGCCGCTTTGAATTATCCGTCGCGTGAGTTCGGCCATCGCTGCGATCGAGCCGCGCACTTCGGCGACCGCATCGCCGCCCACTTCCGGAACCATTATCGGCGGGTGTGGAGCGATGCCGCTGAAAACTATCGCGCTAGCAATTTCCGGGGCGCTGGCCAAAGCGACTCCTCCAGCAGATAAACCAATCGAACGTGCTGGTCGAGAATCGGATCACTTGAAATGCTGAGCGACACTGCTCAACATTCGCTTCGAAACTTACGGTTGGGAACGTCCGGATTTTATCACATCAATTGCTCTTCCCATCAGAAGGCTACTATCATTCGTGAAGTGAAAACTGATGCCCACGATGTCTTGATTGTTGGCGCGGGCCCGGCGGGCTCGTTTGCGGCCGAACGACTGGCGCGAGGCGGCGCGCGCGTCGCTCTGTTTGACGGCCGGCCCGCAGGCGAGCCGAAGGCGTGCGGCGGCGGCGTGACTGCCAAAGCGCTCAAAGCGTGGCCGCATTTGCTGGGCGCGGTCGGGCGCACCGTCGACGAGTTGGAGCTGTACTCGCCTTCCGGAAAACGTTTGCACTTGAAACTCGACGAGCCCTTTGCAATCTATTCGCGCGTCGCTTTTGATTCGTACCTGCGCGATCGCGCGCGCGCCGCCGGCGCCACCGTCGTCTTCGAAAAGATCACGCCGCGCTCGATCACGAAAACTGAAAACGGTTGGACACTGCGCGGCCAAAGTGGCAACGACGCCAACGACGGAGCAGGGAAGCAGTCACAAACGTGGTCGGGAAGGATGTTAGTCGGCGCTGACGGCGCGAACAGCGCGATCGCGAAGAAGTTCGCCGGCCCGCTCCAGGCTTCCGACATGGAAGTCGCTTTCGGTTATCGCGCGCCGCTGCCCGAAGAAGGAGACGCGCCGACCGTGATCGCGTTTCTGCCGGGCTGGGTTGGATATGCGTGGGCCTTTCCGCGCGTCGACCACATCTCGTTTGGCATCGCCACGACGCAGGACGCGTTCGAACACAAGGCGCTCGATCGGCTGCTGTGGCAGTTCATGATTGGTTATTACCGGCAGCGCGAGAAAACGCGCGGGAGGGATAAAACCCACATCTGGGCCGAACTGAAAAACGAACCGCGCGCAACGGCGATTGAAAAGAATTTGCAGGCGACGGCCGAACGTTACGCCGCGCGCATCCCCGGTCTCGCCGACGAAACCTGGGACAAGCGTCGCGCGTGCGGTAACGGCTGGGCCCTGCTTGGCGACGCGGCGGGTTTTGCCGATCCAGTGACCGGCGAAGGAATTTACTACGCGCTGCGTTCGGCGGAACTTTTTGCGGAGGCTTTTCTCGCCGGTCGGCCGCAGGAATACGAAGAGCGCTGGCGACAAGACTTCGGCGGCGAACTGCGTCGAGCTTCGCAAATGCGCCGGCGCTTCTACGGAAACTTTTGGGGCGCGCCGTTCACCGAACGAATGATCGAGTTTGCACGCGGCCACAGCGGGATCAAGAAAGTGCTCGGCGATCTGGTGGCGGGTGAACAGGGTTACGTCGGGCTGAAAAAGAAACTTGCGCGCAGCGCCTTGCGACCGCTTTAGGACGGAGCCACATCTGTGCAAATGGAGCCTCTATGTATCCCCGAAGCTTTTCACTTTTCCAAGGCATCGAGTCGTTTGTCCAACTCGCTTACTTGTCTCACAAGGCTGTCTGATTCACGTTTTTGAGTCTCTATCTGTAATCTGAGGTCCTGAAGTTCTTTGGTTGAATCTCGTAGCTGAGCGTTAGCGGTATTGAAAAGGCCTACGATTTGGATCGTACCGAACGCGATCGTGATCAGAACAGCGACAACCGCGGCAACGCCAGCAAAGGTGAACTTTCGAAGCCTTGTGGCAGCTAATTCTGCTTGGTATCTTGCACTTTGTATTGCATCAGGAATTGAGCTTCGGATCGCTCTATGAGGGTCCGCCTTCCGCAAGTAGCTCTCAACGTCCCCAAACTCTTTCTTCTCGTCGGGGAAAGGAAAGTATTTACCTTGGCGACTAACTCCGGATCGCTCCGTAGCTTTTCGCTTCCACTCAGGCCGTGAACTGAGCTTTGTGAACTCCATCCAGATTAAAGGATCACCACCAACGAAGCGGTAGTCGTTGGTTGTCAGATTGTGCAACGGTATAGACAATCTACCCACAAAACCTGGATCTACTAGTGGTCCGGTGCCTAGCAGAATTCCTCTGTAGATATGAGTTATCTTTAGGTTAAATCGGAGGGCGATGTATTCAGGGAGCCGAAACACTGGTTCCAACGTAACGAATGCGATGGAATTCTGTCTCAAGATAAACTCTTCGCCGTGTGCGATTGTTGCTACTTGTTTTTCTCCCTTCTCGTCCCAGTAAACATATTTGCCCAAGAGAGCGACTTCGTAGGAGGCGGGTTTCTGTCGTTCTTCAAAGAAGGGACAGATCATGCCTGTGGCGGCGACATAATCCGAAACGTCTGCTGAATTCAAGAGGGCAGCTTCGATGTCAGGGAATGGATCTAAGGCCTCAAACTTTTTGAATTTTTCCTTAGCCTCTTCCTCATTCTGCGCGTAACGTCGAGATAGGTCTTCCGGGTTATTGGGTTGATGAGTAGTCATTCCAGTCAAAATTCCTTCGGTGGCTTTCGGTTTGGCGGCACCGAGCCGCCGAAACGTAGCTAATCGATCTAACTAGGATCGGAACACTTCTTACGTGATAGATAGGGCGGTTCGCGCTTTTGTCAATTCCTTCGGTCGAGTGGCAAGCGACGATGGACCATAACCGTAATGGTCTATTCTGACGTTGATCGACTCTTCGATTTGATCAAGGAACCGCAGAACTCTTGGCGTCGGAGTGCCTTCTGCTTTGCATGCAAAATCCACATAGTCAAGATGATTAACGACGATGCGAGTAGGCTTGTTGACGGCAATAGCCGCGCGAACTATCTCCGCGTCGAAACGAGCTACTCGGCGAATGGTTTTTGTTACGGACGTATACTCAATGATTGGGCTTGGGTAATCTGACTCATCCGTTACTTGCTCCCAAGAAATCTCATTCGGCAGAGGCCCTGAATTTCCACTCACGCGGATCGGAAACGCGCGCAACACCATTACGACTTCATCTACATCGAGGGGACTCAGGCCTACTTCCGATACGAAAGCCGCGGCGGTTGTATCGCGGCTTGTGACGTAAGGGTAACTTGGCGAGTGAAGGAGGGACAGGCCGAATCCTTGGGTACCTTCAAGAACTATCTTGTTACCTGCCGACAATTGCGATCTGAGAAACGGCGCAAGGGGGGCGATGAACCGGCGCAGCTGAACAGCGTCTTTAGCCAATTCAGTTGAAACCTTTCTTTCAACTCTCTTCAGAACCGCCGCCCCGGTTCCGCTTTGAGTGGAGCCGATTGATGCGCGCAGCGTACTACCCCTTTCTCGTGCCTTATCGGCTTCAGTGATGACTGTGGCGTTTGGATCAATCAATAGTCTATCTGCGCTGAGGCCCGTCCTTGATACTTCGTCGAGAAGCAGTTCTGGATCGATGTAAGAGCCAGGACCCAACACGCACATGACGTCAGGCAGTAAAGCTGCTGTCGGCAATTGGCGTAACACTACGGGATGGTTAGGTGCATCCTCCACCGTGTGACCGGCGTTTGGTCCACCGGTGCGAACCGCGACTGATGTCGATCGTTCCCTTGCCAGCCAATGCGCTACCTTGCCTTTACCTTCGGACCCATATTGACCGCCGACGATTACTGTTAATGGCATACGATTCGTCCCTCTTTCGCAAAATGATTGTTAATCGTCTTTTGAATCTCTGACAGAAAAGTCTCGGGTTCGCCGGCGTTGCAAATGTGTTTGTGCGCCAACCGCGCCACTTTTGGAATGTTTGCTTCTACAGGATGAATCGCAGCTTTTGTGAATTGGTCACTTGGTCCCTCGACGAGATACCGCTCTCTCCGAATGTTTTCTGGGGCGTCGATGTGTATGTGAAGAAAGTCGGATCCAAAGTTCTCGACCAAAAAGGAATGGTCCTCAGGGTGTCGCAAACCATCGATCACAAGGTCACCACTCTCCGGTAACTGTTTGATCAGCTCTGAGCCCAACCATCGCTGGCGTCGCCCTTCATACACATCCTCACCGATTTGCTGAAGCGACTCCCGTGTCACCGTTATTCCCTGTCCTTGCAAGACCGCTTTCAATACCTGACTGTACCTCCCATAGGCAAATCCCAGAGACTCCAAATACTTGCCAGCTGTGGTTTTTCCTGAGGAGATAGGACCGCTCAGTCCGACGACTCTTCGTTTGCCCCTTGATCTCTCGCGCTTGATGTCCGGGATGATGAGGTATTCTTCCTCTTCGTTCCCCAATCCTTCGAAGTTCCCACTCATGAAAAAGAGTCCGACCGCAGCTGACGTGATGGCATCTAGCTCATCATGGCTAACTTCCTGTTTCTCAAAATCACCGGAAATGCCAAATTCAACTAAGCCCGCTTTCAGCAGTCCGAGATCTGCTCCCTTACGAGGAATGTTCATGATGTCCTGTGCGGCGCCCGGATAACTTTCGATGACGGGCACACCGAGATTCCGGAAGAGTTTCGCAAGTCGAATTCCTCGCGCTGTCAGCGCCTGCATGCTTTGAATAAGCGACGGGTAAACATTGACGCCACGTTTCTTGAGAATGCGTTCACACTCCCGGGTAATCCCAAACACTTGCCGTCCCGGGTCGTCATCCGTCACGGTAATACGGCCCTTTGGGAGCGAAAGCGGTGAGTCAATAGAGATCAGGTCGGGCTTCGTTTCCATTGTAGCCTGAATCAATTCTTCATCAGAACCAATTCTGCGCGTCATGGCCTTTCCGTCCTGAATTAAGCACCACCCGGACGGACGGGATTCTGAACCGGTCAGATCGATTCCCACTATCCGGTGACTCGGTAGGTCCAAATCACGCATTTCCATGATGGGGCCTGCTTGGCCAACGTACGGCCGGACGAAGCCTCGCGCGATAATTGGTAATTGACTCGATGGATCCGAAGATCGGGTCTTTGAAAACCTATGCAGTTCTCCCGGGAACAATGGAAGTTGATTGACGTCGAGCAGTCGATCTACCGCCACGTCAAATATGTGCTTCATTCCTTGGATATCGGCGTAGTTGTAGGCGAGCAGTAACTCGAGCGCTGCAATATCTCCTCGGCGGTATTTATGCCAAAGCAAAGGAGCGGCCTCGCCTCGTAGTTCGGCCAAAGCCCCGAGCCTTTGCCAACCCATCGAAGCTTCAACAAACTTTTGTCCGCCAGGGAACCCAACGCGCTTTGCCAGAAATCGCAAGTCTACATGCGCTGCGGGCACCGGTAGTTCTGAGAATTCGGACTTAAGAAACGGCACATCAAACAAAGAGCCATTAAAGGTGACAATGGCTTTTGCTTCCGAGAGCGCTTTGATCAATGGCGCGGGATCATCTCCTTTGATGTAGACGTTGTATTCATCATTGGTACTCCATCCAATCAACGTAATGACATCGTAATATTGACTGAGGCCCGTGGTCTCTATGTCAAGGAACAAAGTTTTCGATGGAAAGCTAAGGGCAATGCGGTAGTGCTCAGGTTTGGGCAAACTTCTTGCGAAGAAGTCGGCATCTTCCCCAAGTAGCGCTTTACGGGAATCCGATAACTCAGAGAGTTCGGATTCCTCTTCAGAGCTAAACAGTGAGAGTTGAGTCGTGTGCCGCGATTCGAAATCGTCCCACGACACAACGCCGGACGACCAGAGACCGCGCTCCGTCTTGGCACCCACACCCTTTAGGTGTTGAAATGTGTAGGTTAGCATCCCGGGCGGTCCACCTCTATCCATTCCAGGGGGCAAGGCGTGCCCAATCGACGTTGTCTGGGTTAGACCCACTTGCGGTATCCTCAAAAACATCCTCTTTCGGAAACCCAATTGGCTCTACCGCACGTTTTCCCGCAACCAACTTTGCAAACTGTTCGTCATTGGTGACATAGACAACCGTGTCGCCGACGTCCCAAACCCGGCGTTTTACGGCCTTTCCACTGAAAGTCCTTACGAGAACAACATCGCCACGCATTGGAGCCTCCCGCGAATTTACTCCGAGCGCCAGCTAATATAGTCCGACTAAAAAGCATTAAAAAGTGACCGCAACCAAGAACCCCGATTACCGCAACTAATAATTTTTGACACCGCAAACGGAGTTGCGGTACTGTCAGTCCGCTCTTGTTTAACTGCGAGATCGATGATCCCTGGGGGTTAGCATGAAGAGAATTCCGCCGTACCTTTCCTTCCGAACATTTAGGACTTTCCTGGACGCGCTCGTAGTGTCAGGCGTCCCTACCCGCGTGGACAGGAGTGTGATGGCTTCAAGATCTGGGTCGACCCAAGCCCTTCTTCTTTCAGCGATCCGATACTTCGGGCTGGTTAGTGACATGGGATTGCCCACGCCAGATTTGGATGTGCTGGTTCAATCGGAAGGAAAAGAACGACAGGAAGTTTGGCGAAGTATTCTGATAAAAGCATACCCCAATCTATTCAAGATAGATTTGCAACGAGCCACAACACAGCAGCTATCCGAGGCCTTGGCAAGGGAGGGACTCTCCAACCAAGATACGATTCGGAAGGCGGTGAACTTCTTCTCGTTAGCGGCGAAGGACGCAGGACTAAGGCTTTCCCCTCACATCAAACCTTATGCAGGTCGTCGGCTATCGAATCGACGAGCAAGAGCGACGGTGGAAGAACTGGGGGAGACTGTTCCCGTCCCATCCTCTTCATCGGTGGGCTTGACTCAGATGGAAGGTTCGACTGAATGGACAAAGTTGTTGGCTAAGTTTCCAGATTTTGATCCCTCTTGGCCTGAGGAGCTGAGGAAGAACTGGCTAGAAGGATTCGAGAGTCTCTCACGAATTTGTCGAGGAAGCATAATCTAGCAAGGGCGCCATCCTGATGGACGAGGTTTTCAACGGATGAAAAATCAGTACTTCGGTGACATCAACGACTATCTCAAGTACGGACTACTCCGTTGTTTCAATGATGCCGATCTCCGCATTGGCGTCTGCTGGATGTTGACTCCAGACGACACCCGCTCTGATGGGCGCAAGATTAGTTATCTGTCTGACCCAAACCGATGGAGAGCTCTTGATCCTCCGTTGTTTGATTCTTTGGCGGCAGCAATAAGAAAAAACTCGCGTTGCGTTAGCCACTTTCAAAACTCCGAACTCCTGCGGAATTCTTCGTTTTCTAATGCGCTTGTGCCTGACCACCCATCATCGCGAGAGAGATGGCTGACGAGTTCTCTTCGAAAATTGGGAGATGTGGATCTCCTGTTTTTTGATCCAGATAACGGAATTGAAGTTCCGTCGGTTCGTTGTGGCAGGAAAGGCTCGTGCAAGTATCTCTATTGGGATGAAGTTCGAAAAGCCTGGGCCCAAGGGGCTTCACTGATTATCTTCCAGCATTTTTCGCGCGAGAAGCGCGACACACATATCTCGCGTCTTACGACTCTGCTAGCAGAGTATGCACTTGGGGCTGGCGTCGTTCCCCTCATCACCTCGAACGTAGCCTATCTTTTGGTGGTTCAGCGGCGTCACGCAAAAGCAGTTAGCAGGGCGTTAAGAGCGATCGACAAGAAATGGCAAGGCCACTTTCGAAGAGGTTAACTTTAGTTTCCAACAGCATTCGGTGTTAACACCAGCCGGCTAATGGCCCAACTTTCGTGCGTGAGGGACGAGCAAAGGACAAATTAGAAAGGCCGACAGCGAGGGCTGCGCGAAATCTCAATTCGCGAGCAGCGGACGCTGGTTGTTGCGGGGAAGGAAACTACGAAAGGCAACTCAACCGGACGTAGATTGGGACAGCGACTTCACGACGTTGACCGTGAAAGTGAAATGAAAGACGGGTAAGGGACAAGGGTAAGGGGTAACGCAAAAGCGATCGCTGATCAGGGAGCCAACCGGGTGATGGTCCATGTGCCGTCGAGTTGTTGTTCATAAACAATGCGGTCGTGCAGGCGGCCGGGGCGTCCTTTCCAAAATTCAATTCGTTCGGGTTGCAGGCGGTAACCGCCCCAATGCGTGGGACGCTCAACTTCACGTCCTTCGTAAAACTTTTCCAGCTCGTCAGC
>Ga0070686_100002344_pt1 | contig 10429 bp, 8 predicted proteins | sample KBSS23LmetaG_FD_65654 | JGI IMG/M metagenome (GOLD analysis project Ga0070686, IMG submission 65654) | Switchgrass rhizosphere microbial communities from Kellogg Biological Station, Michigan, USA - KBS S2-3L metaG | ecosystem: Host-associated > Plants > Roots > Rhizosphere ...
ATCTCCACCCATTCGCGGTTGAGCCCGAGCGAGTCGGTCAGTTCCAAGATGCGGTTGATCTGCGCGAACGACACGACATCCATTCGTTTGCCTGCCACCGTGCCGGCATTCTAGCAGGATGTTCGAAAAGTCCGCCAGCGGAGAAACACGAATGGAAGAGGACGCGTATCAGCGCAAGACCCGGCCAAAGATTTCCGCCGCGACATCGATCTGCTTGGGGGACACGTCGAGGTGCGTGACGGCTCGGTAACTGGTGCCGCCGACGGCATTGATCAAGACCCCTTCCTGTTTCAACGCAGCGACGATCACGGAAGGCGGCAGTCGGCTGCCGACCACGTCGAACATCACGATGTTGCTGTCGACGTGCTGCGGGTTGATCGAAATGGCGGGAATCTGCTGCAGCTTTCGGGCGAGCCGTTTGGCATTGTCGTGATCATCCTTGAGACGGCTGACATGGTGCTCCAGGGCGTAAATGCCGGCAGCGGCGAGAATGCCCGCCTGTCTCATGGCACCGCCGTACATCCGGCGGAATCGTCTGGCCCGGTCCATCATTCCGGGATCATTGGTAGTGAGCAGGGACCCGGCGGGCGCCCCCAGTCCCTTGGACAGACACACCGACACGGTTTCGAAGTGCTGTGCATAGGCGGCGGGCGGCAGCGTCGTCGCGGCCACGGCGTTGAAGAGTCTCGCGCCGTCCAGATGCATCGGCACGCCATGCGAAGAGGCTACGGTCTTGATGCGTTCGATGGTCGAGAGCGGATAGATCGTCCCGCCTCCGGCATTATGGGTATTCTCGAGACAGATGAGCGCCGTTTGAATGCTGTGGGGATCTTTCGGCCGGATCGCAGCCTCCACTTGTTCCGGTTGCATGATGCCGCGGTCGCCGGTCACCCAGTGCAGCTGAACGCCGGCCAGCGCTCCTGCCGCGCCCTGTTCGTAACGGACGATATGCGCTTTGCTCTCGGCGATGACTTCCTGTCCCGGCTGGGTGTGAATGCGGATCGCCAATTGGTTGGCCATCGTGCCTGAGGGCACAAAAAGGGCCGCCTTCTTCCCAAGGAGACCGGCGATCATCTCCTGGAGCCGGTTGACCGTCGGGTCTTCTCCGTAGACATCATCGCCGACGTCGGCGCGCGCCATCGCCTCCCGCATGCCCTCCGTGGGCTTCGTGACCGTGTCGCTGCGCAAATCGATGATCCGCATATCGGTGCCATACCATAGCGAGGTGGCTCGAAAAAGTCCAAAGCTCCTCCGCAAGTTTTTACTTGCGAAGGGAGGCGAGGCCGGTCAGGATGCCGCCCCATGACTGGCACCCATACGATGCTCCGGACGCTCACCGGCGCCGACTCCGAAGAAGTGCGGCCTCTGTGTTGGTCCTTTCTCTATTTTTTTTGTCTGCTGTGCGGCTACTACATTCTCCGTCCCGTTCGCGATGAAATGGCGATTGAGGGCGGGGTGCAGCATCTCCCCTGGATGATGACGGCGACCTTCCTCACGCTGCTCGTCGCAACGCCATTGTTCGGGTACGTGTCCGCCCGGGTCGCCCGCGACAGGTTGTTGCTGGCGGTGTATGCATTCTTCGCGAGCCATCTCGTCGGATTTTTTTTGCTGATGTCCGGCCATGTTGCGCCACAATGGATCGCTCGCGCCTTCTTCGTTTGGCTGTCGGTGTTCAACCTGTTCGTCGTTTCCGTCTTTTGGAGTTTCATGGCCGATATTTTCAGGCCGGAACAGGGGGCGAGGCTGTTCAGCATCATCGCTGCCGGCGGGAGCACGGGCGCGATGGTGGGACCGTTGGTCACCACCGGGTTGAGCTATTTGGTACCGGTCCCCGCACTCATGCTGGTGTCCGCTGGACTGCTCGGCGCATGCTGGTTCTGTATCCGGGCTCTTGACCGTTGGTCGAAGCAACACGTCCGGCATCCGTTCGAGCGGACGGGCGACGCCATCGGAGGCAGCATGTGGGCGGGCATGCGGTTGGCGGTGTCTTCGCCATATTTGTTAGGCATCTGCGCCTATCTATTTTTTCTGACGACGACGGCCACCTTCCTCTACCTCGAGCAGACCCGGCTTGTCGGCGAGCAGTTCGGGTCGGCACAAGCTCGCACGCGACTGTTCGCCGTGGTGGATCTCGCCGTGAACGTGATGACGTTTTTGATGCAACTGTTTATGACCGGACCCATGATCAGCCGGTTCGGGTTCGCTTCGGCGTTGATCCTTCTCCCCGCGGTCAGCATCCTTGGTTTTGCGGTGATCGGACTGATGCCGGTGCTATTGATGTTCATTCTGTTCACGATCGTGCGGCGCGTCGGCGAGTATGCGGTGGCCAAGCCCGCGCGAGAGGTACTCTTCACGGTGGTCGGACGGGAAGAAAAATACAAGGGCAAGAATTTCATCGACACGGCGGTCTCACGCGGCGGCGATGCGGCAACGGGATGGATCGTCAACGCGGTGAAGACCATGGGAGTCAGCGCGACGCAGATGGCCTGGGCGTTGATTCCACTGGCTTGCGTCTGGGCCTGGCTCGGATGGTGGCTCGCCCGGCAGGAGGAACGCAAACGGCTGGGCGGACTCCCGCTGGGATGAGCAGTTTACTGGCTGAAAAATGTCGTGCTATAGTCCGGCAGGAATTTCTGAACAATTGAGGTGTGAATGCCTGAAGTTCCAGTGAAGCTTTACCTCGACAAGATCTTGAAAACCTGTCGAACCAGCGTGTCTGTTCTTGCCGGGATCCCGGGGCCGGTGAAGGACAAAGCGCTGCGGGCAATGGCCGACCGGCTTTCGAGTGACGAAGCGGCGATTCTCTCGGCGAACGAGAAAGACGTCGATGCGCTCGGCAAGTCCTTCGGAAGCGATCTCAACAAGGACCGCCTCAAGGCCGCCGTTGCTCGGGTTCGAATGGTGGTCGAGGACGTCAAAGAAATGGCGGAGCGTCTCAGGGTCATCGCCGACCAACCGGATCCAGTCGGAGCCGTGACGGGGAGGTGGGAGCGCCCGGATGGCCTCCTGGTTTCCCGCGTGCGCGTGCCGATCGGCGTCATCGGGATCATTTCGGAACTGAAGCCGCTGGTCACGGTGGAGTCGATCGCCCTCTGCCTCAAATCCGGCAATCTCAGCGTGTTCCGTGGGGCACCGGAATGGGCGCAGACACACGAAGTCATCGGAAAAGGCTTGCGTGAAGCGGCGCAGCAGAACGGTATTCCCGAGGGAGCCTGGGTGTTGATCGATCGTCCGGAAAAAGACGTGGCGGTCGAGTTGATCAGAGCGGGCAAGGCGCTGGATGCGATCATTCCACGCGGCGGTGCTGGGCTGCGCAAGGCCGTTCTCGACGGAGCCAGAATGCCTGTGATCTGTCACGACGGCGGCCTCACGCATCTGTATGTCGATGCAGACGTTGATTTGCCGCTCGTGCAGAACGTGGTGATCAATTCGAAAGTGCAGTTGCCGGCAGCGACCAATGCGCTCGACACGCTCCTGGTGCAACAGGGGGTGGCCAGGCAATTTCTGCCCGCCTTGATCAATCGGCTGCTCGTCGAGTTCAAAGTCGACGTGCGTGGCTGTCCGAAAACGCTGGCGCTCATGGGACAAATGCCGATCAGCGGCCACACTTCCATTATTCCGGCGACCGACGAAGACTGGAACCGGCAATTTCAGGCGCCTTCCCTCGCGGTCAAGATGGTGGTCGATATGGACGAAGCGTTGACGCACATCGCGGAACACGGGCCCTGCATCACCGCCGTCATCGCGACGTCCAACTATTCGTCCGCCATGCGTTTCACGCGTGAGGTCGACGCGAGTGCCGTAATCGTCAACGCCTCGTCTCGTCTTCACGATGCAGAAGGATTTGGATTCGGCAGCGACATCGGATTGAGCAGCGCCCGGCTCCACGCAAAGGGTCCGATCGGATTGGAGCAGCTGACCTGCGAAAAATATGTCGTCTTCGGAAACGGCCAATTGCGATTGCCGCATCCGGTGCCTGAGACGTATTTTGATGCCATCATGCTCAAACGGCCATAGCTGTCGCTGAAGACGCTCCTCCGCTTCGTCCCAGTCGCTCGAATCACTTCAACGCGCGAAATCAGGCATGCGCGGTCCGGCAGCCGGCGCGACGGTCGTGGTGCCGGCTACCCATTCGATGTCAGCGGTGTGCGGGACAGGAGACCACATGGGCCAGCTATCGGATCATCTCGAAGCCCATCTTCGTGACTGGGGGATTCAGCGCTTTACCACCGACGACGCCTATTTTCAGTGGCAGCGCCAAATGTTGTCTGGCGATGACATTGCGAAGCTGCATGCCCATGTCGAACGAAAGCGTCAGGGCACCTCCATGGAGGAAATGGCGTTCTACGATCTTTCGGCTGATCCTCGCATCCTGCCTGTTCTCTATAGCCAGCGCTTTGACTACTATTGCACCGTCGGAGCGCTCGTCGCCGCATCCCTCGCCGACGCCGCCAGGATTCTCGATTTCGGCTGCGGGCCTGGGATCCTCACGACTTTTTACGCTCGCCGTTACCCTCGAGCCCTCGTGACCGGAGTCGATCGCTCGAGCGCTTCCATCGCCGAGGGCCGGCGGCGTGCCGAAGCCCTCCATGTAAAGAACGTGCAGTTCGAATGTGCGGATCTGGACAGGGGGCATTGCAAGGACACCTATGACTGCATTGTGGCCACCCATGCGCTGCTGCAATCCGAGCAGGATTCCGGTCTTCCAAGCCGGAATTGGAAGACGTTTGAACGTGCGCAGGATCTCCCCCGGCAATCAGCGTTCGAGCAGCGCACGGGCCTCGGGTTGCGGCTGGACCGTCTGGTGGCGGCCCTGACTCCGGGAGGACGGCTCATTGTGTTCGAAAAAACCCGGCAGCTGGCGCGACGGATTCCGCTTCAGCGGGCCTTAGCTGCACGCGGCCTCTGCTTGTGGGAGCCGCCCAGTCCAGTCCGCTATTCGTTGGTCGAAGAAGTGTGCGATGACGGGCCATTCTTCGATTTGCGACGGACGCCTGGCCTGGACATCGTCTGGAATGAGCAGCCGGAACCGGACGATGGACGGCCGTTTGATCGGACCAGCCTGCGGTCGGATGCATCGGGGACGGACGTCCCTCTTTACGAGAACCATTGGCCGTCGGCGCAGCTGGCATGGGAGCAGCTCAACGACAAGACGGTCCTTCGAGAAGACACCGCTGAAGAATCAGACGGCCGACAGCTCCATGTCGAACTGGGAACCGCGGAAGGGTTGCGCTATCTCTATTGCGCCAACACCTTCGATCAACGACAGCTCGTGCTCGTCGAGCCGGCCCGAGCCGCGCTGCTGCATACCTACTATCAGGAAATCATTCAAGGCAGCGCGTAATCAATGCCGGAACACACGATGCCAACGTCCATAGAGGCGCTCCTCATCATATTTTCCGCGCTGACGATTCTCAGTATTCTCACGATCAAATTGTCGGTCCGTTTCGGGATTCCGTCGCTGGTGCTCTTTCTCGGTATCGGCATGCTGGCCGGCTCCGACGGTCCCGGTGGGCTCTATTTCGACAATCCCGCGTTCGTGCAATCGCTCGGAGTGATCGCACTCGTCTTCATTTTGTTTTCCGGCGGACTGGACACGGAATGGGAGGGTGTGAGGCCGGTGATCTGGAGCGGGCTGTCATTGTCTACGATCGGCGTCGTTCTTACAGCGGTTTCAGTGGGATGGTTCGTGTCCGTCGTCCAAGGGCTGTCGTTTCTCGAGGGACTTCTCTTGGGAGCGATCGTCTCTTCCACGGATGCCGCCGCAGTGTTCATGGTGCTCCGAGCCAGAAACGCGAAGATTCCCAAGAAACTCGCCAATTTGCTGGAATTGGAATCCGGCAGCAATGATCCGATGGGAGTCGTGCTCACGCTCGCGATCATCCAATTGCTGACCAATCCGGGGACTTCGATCGGCGAGCTGCTCGGGTTTTTCGTGGTCCAAATGACGGTCGGCGCCCTGCTGGGCGTGGCCATGGGCGAATTGATTCGTTGGACGCTCAATACACTGAAGCTTGAATTGACGGGCATCTACCCAGTGCTCTCAGTCGCCTTTGCGCTGCTGACCTACGGCCTCACTGCCGAATTGAAGGGCAGCGGCTTTCTCGCGGTCTATCTGGCAGGACTCTTCTTGAGGCGGCGGCCGGTGGCCCACAAGCGGAGCCTCGTGCAGTTTCATGACGGATTGGCCTGGCTCATGCAGATCGCGATGTTCTTGATTCTCGGGCTGCAAGTCTTTCCGGCAAGGTTGCTGCCCATTGCGGGCATCGGCTTGCTGGTAGCGCTGTTTTTGATTTTCGTTGCACGTCCGCTCAGTGTCCACGTTGCCCTGGTCTCCTCGAATTTATCGTTTAAGGAGCAAATGCTCGTAGCATGGGTCGGCCTACGCGGCGCCGTGCCGATCGTGCTGGCAACCTTTCCCATGTTGGCTGGGATTCGGCATGCCGACACGATCTTCCACCTCGTATTTTTCATCGCCCTCACCTCGGTGCTGCTCCAGGGACCGCCGATTCCCTGGATCGCGAAATTACTGGGACTTGAGCGTGTGCCCTCGGCTACGCCCGTCGAAACGCTTACGAAGGCTCGGCCTGCTTCCCCACGTGCTTGAAGAACGGCGCGATGGTATCGATCGGGATTGGAAAAATCGTGGTCGAATTCTTTTCGGCGGCGATTTCGACCAGCGTCTGTAGATAGCGGAGCTGTAAGGCGGCCGGGTTCTGGCTGATGACGTGGGCGGCATCTGCCAGCCGCTGCGAGGCCTCGAATTCTCCCTCCGCGTGAATGACTTTCGCCCGCCGTTCGCGTTCCGCTTCGGCCTGCCGTGCGATCGCCCGCTGCATTTCCTGGGGAAGATCGACGTTCTTGACCTCAACGGCCGTGACCTTGACGCCCCAGGGCTCCGTTTGCTGATCGATGATCCGCTGCAATTCGACATTAATTTGTTCGCGCTTCGACAGCAGGTCGTCCAGCTGGCTTTGTCCAAGCACGCTGCGCAGCGTCGTCTGAGACATCATCGATGTGGCATAAAGATAATCCTCGACCTGGATAATGGCGCGTTCCTGATCAACCACGCGGAAGTAGATCACGGCGTTGACCTTGACCGTCACGTTATCCCTGGTGATTACGTCCTGCGGGGGCACGTCCATGGCGACGGTGCGCAAGCTGACCCGCACCAGCTTGTCGATCAATGGAAGAATGATCACGACTCCAGGGCCATTGCCTCCGACCAGTCCCTGCGCCAGCCGACCCCAACGGAAAATGACCGCCCGCTCATATTCCCGTAGGACATTGAAGCCCATCACTACCGCCAAAAACGCAAGCACCGAAAGCGCAATCGACAAACTCATCTTAGGCCTCTTTTCTTTTCGAAAAGGGTTTGACGCGCAACCGTAAACCATCTACGGCGGTCACTTCCGCTTCATCGCCAGGACGCAATGGCTGGTCACTCACGGCTTCCCAGAGTTCGCCATGGACGGCCAATTGTCCCTGGGGAGCGAGCGCAGTCTTGACAACCCCTACCAAGCCAACCATTTCTTCCCGGCCCGTCACCGGTCGCCGGCGCATCGCCTTCATGCCCAATCCGACAATCAGGAAGGCGAACAGGGCTGCCGTCGTGACAACCGGCAGGATGACCGACCAGGAAATGCGCAGGAACTCCGCATCTGTCTTGATCAACATCACGGATCCAATGAGCATTGACACGATGCCGCCAATGGCCAACAGACCATAGCTTGTGACACTGGCTTCCAATACGAAGAAGACAATACCGAGCAGGAACAACAACACCCCTGCATAATTGACCGGCAACGACTGGAACGCATAGAAGGCGAGAATCAGGCTGATCGCGCCGACGATGCCCGGGAGAATCGCTCCGGGACTATAGAGTTCGGCGATGATGCCAATGGTGCCGATGGTCATGAGAAGGTAGGCGATGTTCGGATCGCTGATGGCCTTCAACCATTCAAGGCGCAGGCTCATTGGGAACTCATGCATGCCCGCCCCGGCGGTCTTCAACACCGTGGTCCTTGAAGGCAGCTGGATCGTGCGGCCGTCCAGTTGCTTCAACAGTGCCGGCAGGTCGTCGGCGACCAGATCAATCACCTTCAACTTGATGGCCTCTCGCTCGGTGATCGAGACACTTTTTCGCACCGCGTCCTCCGCCCAGACGGTGTTGCGACCATGCTGCTGAGCGATGGATTTGATATAGGCCACGGAATCGTTTTCGATCTTCTCTTTCATGGTTTTGTCCATCTCGCCGCCGCCCATATTGACCGGGTGAGCGGCGCCGATATTGGTACCGGGAGCCATAGCCGCTACATGCGCGGCCATGGTGATGAAGACGCCCGCGGAGGCGGCCCGCCCGCTGGAGGGCGACACATAGACGATCACCGGAACCGTCGCTCCAGTGATGTCCTTGATAATGAGCCGCATCGAGCTGTCCAGGCCGCCAGGCGTATTGAGGGCGATCACCAGTGCTTGTGCGCCGCTGCCCTCGGCCGTCGCCAGCGCGTCGTGCAGGTACTCGGCGGAAACCGGATTGATCACCCCATCATAGGTGGCGACCGTCACGAACGGATCGGCCGCGGCGGCAGTCTGCACCGCGCGGAGCAGCATGAAGAAACAACCGAGGAGAAGAAGAAAGGACCCGGCGTGCCACGAATGCGGACGTCGACCGGAACTCGGCATGAGCATCCCTCCCGCCAGGCAAGGGCCATGAGGACGGAATAGGCGAATGGAGCATACGGACCGGATTCTACGCTGTCAAGGAAGGGAGGGGGTGTGGGTCGCGGCCGCTCAGCGCTGCTTCACCAGGGCTCTGCGTTTCGTCGGTGTCCTGTCGTCGTCGCTGCGACGGGCTGCTCGCAACTGGCTCCGGAAGCGGGCCGGCGGGAGGCCGAACTGCCGTTTGAACGCACGATTGAACGAGGGTTCCGACTCGTAGCCGACCTCGGCGGCGATCTCCGCGACGCTCCGGCTCGTCGATTTGAGGAGTTGCGCGCCGAGCTGCAGCCGCCACTGCGCGAGGTAGGCCATGGGGCTTTCAGAGAGATACCGCCGGAACCGCTCAGCGAGGACCGAGCGGGACACGCCAATTTCACGGCCGAGCGAGGCCAGGGTCCACGGATGTGCAGGCCTCCGATGGAGGAGCGCGAGCGCTTTGCCAATCTCAGGATCTCGTACGCCGGCAAGCCAGCCGGTCTGTTCCTGCGGCAGGAGTTCGATGTAACGCCGAAGTGTTTCGACAAAGAGCACTTCAGAGAGTTTGGCGAGGACAGCTTCTGCTCCAGGGCTCGAGGGATCCGCATTATCGACCGAATAGCGGAGCGAATGTTCCAACCACTGCCCCGACGGCCCGTTCCGAACGTTCACCTTCATCAAAGGCGGTAGTCCCCCAAGGAATACGCTGCTGAGCTGCGGTTCGCAGGTCATGTAGCCGCAGATAAATTTGGTGAGTTCACCCCCCCCGCCCATGCGCGAGAGCCTCAATCCGAGCGAGAGCACACGCTCCAATTCACGCGAGTTGTCGGTGGGAGTGACCGGTGGGCCGTTCCCAAGAATATGTGGGTCGCCGTGCGGGAAGATGACGATGTCCCCGGCATCGAGTGAAACCGAACGGCCGTCGCCCTCGACGTGTGCGTAGCCACGGCCTTCCGTCAGCAGATGAAAGATGATGACGTGTCGCCGACCGTCAGAAATATAGGGAGCCAGCAGGCTCGAAGGCGGTGAGCGAAAACACCAGGGCGCGGAAAACTCCGCATTGTAGAACATGGCGCCGTCGAGGCGGACGGTTTCTAACACCTCTGACAAGACATCCATAGAGCGCCCCACCGCGCGCGGCCGATCGGCAAACCGTGCCGGACGCCAGATCAAGTGAGGAGGAGCGTACCATGCCTGCGTCAAGAGAACCAGACTCTCGGCTAAGCCGCTCTGGACGGATTCACTCTATAGTCGCCACATCAGTTTTGCGGAACTCACATAAAGGAGGGAGACCATGACCACTATCGCAGCGACTACCGACGTAGAAATGTTGAAGGCGCGCCTCAAATCGATTTGGATGGCCGGCGACTACGATCAATTCTCGCGATATCTGGAAGCCGGTGCCCGTGAATTCTACGATCGGTTGCCCCTCAGGCCGGGCATGAGGTTGTTGGATGTCGCCTGCGGCTCAGGCCAGCTCGCCTTGATGGCCGCGAAAGATGGATTGGACGTCACCGGCGTGGACATCGCCACCAATCTGGTGGAGCGGGCACGTTCCCGGGCGAGAACGGCAGGGCTCCGGGTTCGATTCGAGGAAGCGGATGCTGAAGCGCTCCCGTTCCCCGACGCACAGTTCGACGTGGTGACCAGCTTGATCGGCGCCATGTTCGCACCACGGCCCGACCTTGTCGCTGCCGAATTGCTGCGGGTCTGCAATCCCGGGGGGATCATT
>Ga0070686_100002347_pt1 | contig 10422 bp, 7 predicted proteins | sample KBSS23LmetaG_FD_65654 | JGI IMG/M metagenome (GOLD analysis project Ga0070686, IMG submission 65654) | Switchgrass rhizosphere microbial communities from Kellogg Biological Station, Michigan, USA - KBS S2-3L metaG | ecosystem: Host-associated > Plants > Roots > Rhizosphere ...
GACACCATGGAGACTTCGCCGAAGAGATTCCTCGTCGCGTCCGGCCTCGCGCTGGGGATTGCGTCCCTGCTGCTCGTCCCCTCGCGCGCGTCAGCCCAGGGCGCCGCGCCAGCCGCGGCGCGTACGCCGCCCGCCGCCGCGCCGGCGACGCCCCCGCCACCGCCCGCCGCGGACGCCCCGACGAAGGTAAAGGTCGAAAAGGGGGCCGGCGGAAAGAAGGTCTATCGGATTACCGAGGAGTTCAAGATCGAGGGTAAAATCCAGAAGCCCGAAGCCTTTTTCTTCTACCAGAAGTCGACCATCAACTACGACTGGCAGGAGCTGAAGCAGGACTTCATCCCCAAGATCCTGGACAGCGTTTCTCACTCTCCTTTCTGATCCAATGGCTGAAGGCTCTCGGCTGAAGGCTATCTGACGAATTTCGGACCCCCCGAGCTCAAAAGGACCAACAACGTATGGCGAACCAGGCAGCGGCTCTGAGACCAGCCTCCGGCGTGGCCGGCGCGAAGCTGAAGATCCTGCGCATCGGCATCATCCAGGGCGGGCGGATCGTGGAGGAGCGGCTGGTCCGCAAGCGCGAGAACATCACGATCGGCCAGTCCGCCAAGAACATGTTCGTCGTTCTGTCGGACGCGCTGCCGCGCAACTGGCTGCTGTTCCAGGCCACCGGTCATGAGTACGTCGCGCACTTCTCGGACGGGATGGACGCGCGCATCGCGGTGGGCAACGAGATCATCTCGCTGTCGCAGCTGAAGCAGACCGGCAAGATCCAGAAGCAGGGCGCCTCCTGGGTGCTGCCGCTCGACGAGCGGGCGCGCGGGAAGATCACGCTCGCCGACATGACGATCCTGTTCCAGTTCGTCACGCCGCCGCCGCCGCAGCCGCGGCCGCAGTTGCCGGCGTCGGTCCGCGGGTCCGCGCTCTCGGGCGTCGACTGGTTCTTCACGACCATCGCCGCGCTCTCGTTCCTGTTCCACCTCATCTTCGTGATCTACCTGCGCAACGTCGACTGGCCGCGCAAGCCGGACATCGAGGCGGTCCCTGATCGCTTCGTGCAGATGGTCGTGAAGAAGGAGGAGAAGAAGCCGGAAGAGAAGAAGGCCGAGGTCGCGAAGACCGAGGACGAGGAGAAGAAGCCCGAGAAGAAGAAGGGCGACGACGAGCCGAAGAAGCAGAAGAAGGAGCTGACCGAGGAGGAGAAGGCGAAGCTGGCGGAGGCGAAGGCGAAGGCCGACGCCGAGCGGCGCGCGCGCCTCGCGGAGCAGGTGAAGTCGACCGGCCTCCTCAAGCTGCTCGGCGCCAAGTCGGACGCGGGCGGTTCGATCGCGGACGTGCTCGGTAAGGGCGACGTCGATCGCGATCAGGAGAAGGCGTTCCAGGGCGTCGGCGGCGTCGGCGTCGCGAACGCCGATTCGCTCCGCGGCATCAAGTCGGGTGGCTCGGGGTCAGGCCGCGTGGCCGACGCGGGCAACCTGCGCGGCGGCGCCGGCATCGCGGGCGGCGGCACCGGTCAGGGTTCGGGCGAGCGCACCGTGAAGGGCGCCATCAAGACCGAAACGCCCGCCGTCGACGGTGAGCTCGATCCGAACATGGTCGCAAAGGAAGTTCGCAGCCGCCTCGGCGCCATCAAGGCCTGCTACGAGCGCGCGCTCAAGCGCAATCCCAACCTCTCCGGCAAGGTCGTCATCCACTGGACGATCACCCAGGCCGGCACGGTGTCCGGCGTCGACGTCGAGCAGGACACGCTCGGCGACGCGGAGGTCGCGAGCTGCATCAAGTCGCTGATCGCGCGCTGGCGGTTCCCGGCGCCGGCGGGCGGCTCGGTCGACGTGTCGTTCCCGTTCGTGTTCCAGGCGTCGCAGTAAACTCAGCCGTGAGCAAAAAAGCACATCTAGGAGTTGAGCAAGCGGTAGTGATCGTTACGTTAAGCCCAACCGCAGCGTGTTGACACGTTCGAGGGCGCTGAATATAATTCCTGCCGAGTTTATAACTACTTGATTTCCTTATGATTCTTTTGGGGCCAGCCGCGCGGAAAGGCAGCTCGATTCGGGTGAAAGGACATGGCGCCGTGGTGAAAGTGAAAGTCGTACTGATGAGCATGCTGCTCGCGGGCACAGTCTTCGCGCAGGGATCCGCGCCCGCGCCGATCGCGCCCCCTTCCGCTGGCGGCGCGCCGATGCCTGGTACCGCTGACGTCAACGTGAAGCAGCGCCCGATGTTGACGCCAGAGGAGATGGTCAACCAGGCGAGGGAATACGCCAAGAGCATGAACGAGGTGCTCAAGCGCATCCAGACGCTGCAGGATCAGGCCAAGCGCGACAAGGACATCATCCGGCTCAACTGCGTGACCGACAAGGTCGTGCAGGTCCGGGTGAACATCAGCATCGCGGAGCAGTCGATGGCTTCCCTTCAGGAAGCCAACATCCGCAACGACGACGGCGAGCGTACGCACGAGTTCACGCGGCTCACCATCGTCAACCAGAAGGTTCAGGTCCTCGGCGCCGAGGCGGAGAACTGCATCGGTGAGGACCTCTCGTTCGTCGGCGCGACCCGCGTCGAGGTCGAGATCGACCCCAACATTCCTCAATATGACCCCACCCAGCCGCCGGCCCCCGGCATCGACATCGAACGCCCGGGCGAGGCCAGCGGAATGCTCTAGCGTCGGCGCCGCTAAACAAACCGAGCTGCCCAACCAGAGTTTGCGCGAATAGCTACCTACATGAACCGACGCCTCGCACTCTTCACTGCCTTGGCCGCGACAGCGATCGCGCGCGGCGCGCTCGCCCAGCAGGGCGGCCAGGGCGAAGTCACCATCGGCTACCAGGGTCTGCCCTACAAGTCTTCCGGTGAGACCAACACCGGGATCCAGGTCAGCGAGGGCGTGCTCCTGCACGTCGGCGCGGGCGCCGAGGCCGGATACGACTCCAACGTTTTCTACTCCGAATCGGGAAGCGAGGTCGGCTCGCCGCTGATCCGCGTCGGGTTGTTCGGCGACATGTCGAACGCCACGCGCACCGGGGCCGTGGGACGCCTGCTGTTCGACGTGCGGGCCGGCGTGACCTATCGCCGTTACCAATCGGACAACGCGAACGTCCAGAACTTCAGCAACGCCTGGCTGCCGACAGCAGGCCTCGCGCTGAGCTCGGGCGGCGGCCAGTTCGGGTTCGGTCTGGCGGACACCTTCGCGCGCCTCGAGGACCCGCCCTACGCCGAATCGTCCCCGTTTCCGATCACCCGCTACAACAACCAGGCGTCGGTGGAAGGGCGCTGGTCGCCGGGCGGTGGTCGCATCACAGCGACCCTGCGCTACACGAACATGATCGACATCTTCCAGGACGCCTACGAATACGCCAGCACGGATGGAAACTATCTGATGCTCGATGGCGCGTGGAGGTGGCTGCCGAAGACGGCGGTCTTCTTGAACGCGCAGCAGGGGTACATCTTCTATCTCAACGACGCTCAGGCGACCCTGAACAACAAGACGTCATCATTTCCGCTGGTGGTGACCACCGGGTTGCGCGGTCTTCTGACCGAGAAGACGTCCGCGATCCTCGCGCTCGGTTATACGAATGGGTTCTACTCGGGCGGCGTCTCGACGAGCGGGATCTGGGGCAGCACGTTCGCCGAGCTGTCGTTCACGCTGCGTCCCACCGCGCTGAGCCGGGTCGTCGCGGGTTACCGGCACGACTTCCAAAATCAGGTCATCTCCTCGTTCTCGTACAACGAGACGGCCTACGCCTCGTACGTCCAGCAGATTGCGGGGCGTCTGGCGCTGGACCTCTCGGGCCGCTACGTGCACCGCAACTACGGCGGTCAGTTCGTCGACGTGAACCAGCAGAACCGTAACGACGACTTCATCCAGGCTGGCGCGTCGCTCGACTACTTCGCCCGGAACTGGATCTACGTCGGGGTCGCATACTCCGTCATGTCGAACAGCAGCAACATCACGACGGTCGAATATCTGAAGCAGCAGATGTTTGTCCGGCTGGGCATCACGTATTAAAGTTGCCCGATGCGCTGGTGCCGTACAGGCCAGGGACGCCGTGTGTTGTTGGCTGTCGTCGCTGCTTGCCTCGCCGGCGTGGCCGGATGCGGCACGGCCCGGTCGTCCACGAAGCCGGTGGTCGAGTCGAACGATCCCGCGGACCGCGTGGGCGTCGACGACACCTTCGACGTGCGCGTATACGGCGAGGCTGAGCTGACCGGAACGTTCCGCGTCGCGACCGACGGCACCGTTGACTACCCGCTGGCGGGCCGGATCTCCGTCGTCGGGCTGCGCACGGGCGAGATCCAGCAGCTCCTCGTCGCCAAGCTCAAGGACCGCTATCTGAAGGATCCGCAGGTCGCGGTCACGATCAAGGATCGCAACAGCCAGAAGATCTCCGTGCTCGGGCAGGTGGCCAAGCCCGGCCAGGTGTCGTACTACCCGAACATGACGATCGTCGACGCGATCGCCAACGCCGGCGGATTCACCGGGATCGCCGCGAAGAACTCCGTGAACCTTCGGCGCGAGGTCGCCGGCAACATCCAGACCACGGTCTATCCTGTCGCCGACATCAGCGAAGGCCGCTCCCCCAACGTGATGGTTCTGCCTGGTGACGTCCTCGTCGTCGACGAACGGGTCTTCTGAGGCGGCCGGTTCGGCCGCGCCGTTCGCACCGGCGCTAGAGGGCAGCAGCCGCCGCGGCCGCATCCGTCGCTCGCGTCTGGGCCGGGTGCTCGTGCGGGTGGGCGTGGGACTCTGCATCGCGGTGATCGTTGCCGCTCCGCTCGTCGCCGGAGGCGTCCACCGTCCGACGCTGATCTTGCTGTTCGCGGGCGCCCTTGCCAGCGTGTCGCTGTTCGCCATCGGGATCGGGATGCAGCGTCGCGGCGCGCGTATCAGCGTGGCGGTGCTGTTGCCCGCATTGTTTGTGCTGTTGCCGCTGCTGCAATCGGTCCCGCTGCCCACCGGCGTTCGACGCGTGCTCGATCCCGCGGGGACCAGGCTGCTGATCGAAGGTGCCGTGGAACCCCCGGCCGCGTGGCCGATGAGCCTCGATCCGCCGCCGACGCGCGCCCACATCGGCACGGCCGCCGCCGCCCTGGTCGCGTTCGTGATCGCGTTTCACCTCGCCTCCGGCCAGAACCGCCGGCACCTTCTGCTTCGCACCGTCGGGCTGACGGGGATCGCGACCGTCGTCATCGGCATCAGCCACCGCATCGGACGCGCGTCCGAGATCTACGGCGTCCTGCGACCAAGCGGGCACAGTCTGCTCATGGGGCCGTTCGTGAACCCCAACCACAACGCGGAGTTTCTCGAGCTCGCCGCATTCGCCTGCCTGGCGTGCGCATTTCAGCGTCCCACCGCTCTCAACCGGGTGGGCTGGGGGCTGGGGGTGATGTTTTGCGCGGCGGGCGCGGCGGCCACCCTGTCGCGTGGAGCGGTGATCGCGCTGGCGGTGGCGATGCTGCTGTTCGTCGGCCTCCGGGTGCTCGCGACCCGGCGAGAGGCTCCGGGACAGCAGCGCTCGTCGATCTTGCTGGGCGCCATGCTGCTCGGCGCCGTCGTTGTGTCGGCAGTCGGCTTCGGCTCTGCGCAGGTCCTGGATCGGTTTCGATCCGAGGCGTTGGCGTCGAATCTCCGGCTCCAGCTGTGGCGCGACAGCTTCCGGGTCGTCGGTGCCCATCCCCTCGGGATCGGACGGGGCGCCTTCGATCGGGTCTATCCCGTCTATCGCACCTTGAAGACCACGATCCCGACGCGGTTCACGTTCGTCGAGAACGAGACCCTGCAGACGCTCGTCGACGGTGGTTGGTTGTTCCTGATTGCCGTCGGCCTGGGTTTCGGCGCCCTCATCTGGCATGTCGCGCGCAAGGGCCGACACGACCTGACCGAATGCGCTCTGATCGCCGGCCTCGTGGCGGTGCTGGTTCACAGTTGCCTGGACTTCGGCCTGGAGACACTGGGGGTCGCGGTCCCCTTCGTCGTCGTGCTGGGCTCGATGCTGGGCAGGATGAGGACGCGGCCGCTCGAGAGCCCGAGAATCAAGTGGTCGATCGCCGCGTTCGCGGGCGCCAGCCTCGTCATCGGGATCGCGTCGGTCGCGCACGGCAGCTATGACGACTTCGATACGCTGCTCAAGCGCGCTCCCCAGGCCGAGGCGAAGCGCGAGATCGTCCTGCGCGCGCAGCGCGCCCACCCCACCGACTATTTCTACGCCCTGACCTACGCGCGCGTGGAGCCGATCAAGGCGCCCGCGGGGGGGCCTTCCCCACGACTCCACGCCCTCAACCGGGCGCTGCTGTTGTGCCCCTCGTGCGAGGTGGTCCACGTCGAGGTGGCGCGTAACCTGTGGTCATTGGGTCTGCGAAAGCAGGCCATGCTCGAATGGCGATCCGCCATCGACATCCAGCCCCAGTTGCTCGTACCTGGTCTACAGATCCTGTTCGCGGCCGGCGCAAAGGCGGAGGACCTGGCCGTGGTCGCGGCGCTCGACGCGAACCGGATGATAGAAGTCGCCAACTTTCTCAGCTCCGTTTCCCGCCTGGGCGACGCGATGGAGGTTCTCGATCGGGCGGAGGCCGCGGGCGCGTCGTCGCGCGAGCTGCTGATTGCCCGGGCCGAGGTCGCGGTGAAGGCGGGCGACGAAAGGGCCACTGCCGTGGTGGCGCGGGCGCGCGCCCAGGGGATTCGCGATCCCCGTCTCGAGATCGTCGACGCGCAGCTCCACCTCGCCGCGAAGGACGAGCACGCGCCCGACCAGGCCCTGACGGTGCTCGACGCAGCGGCGGCGCAGTATCCCGGGAATCTCGAGCTGCAACGGATGCGCGTCAACGTTGTGCTCACCTACCGGAAGTGGCACGCCGCCGGTCGCGCGCTCGACGGGCTGAAGCTGGCGCTGTTCCAGAACCATTTTTTGGCCGCCGAGGCGCATGAGGCGGCGGCGCGCATCGCTGCGAAGATGTCTCGCTGGAACCAGGCGCTGGGCGAGTACAGAATCGCGCTCGCGGAAGAGCCGTTGAACGTGGCGATCTGGATGGAATACGGCCGTACAGCCGAATCGGCGGGTCGTTGGACGACGGCCCGTGAGGCATACGTCGAGGCGGCCCGCCGTGCGCCGAAGTATCCCGAGGCCGCGGAAGCCATCCGGCGGCTCGACGAACGGATGCTGAAGCAGCGAGTCGGCGCCTCGGGTTCGGTGCCATGAAGACCGCGTGGTATTTCTCGCTGGTCGCGGTGATCTGCTTCGAGGGGATGGGGCGCAAGTTCCTTCCCCAGATACCGCCCGTCGTCTTCTATTTCCTCAAGGACGCGGTCCTGCTTTTGGGTTACCTCCGCTTTCGGAGGCCCGCTTCCGTCCTTGCGGTCAATGGCTGGCTGTATCGCGGATTCAAGGTGTTCTGGATCATCGGATTTTGCTGGACGGTCATCGAGGTGTTCAATCCTGACCAGACCTCGCTTTCGCTTGGGATGCTCGGTTTGCGGTCATACTGGCTGTGGTGGGCCGCGCCCCCGATCGTCGCAAGCATCCTGGATGACGAGAAGGAAAAGCGACGCGCGCTCTATGTGTTGCTCGGAACCGCCGTCGTCGTGGCGATTTTCGGGGCGGTCCAGTTCGTGCTGCCCGCGACCTCTCCCCTCAACGCCTACGCGACCATGGGCGGCGAAGAGGTTGTAACGGCCGTCGTGGCGTCAACCGGCCGTAGCCGGGTCTCCTCGACGTTCACCTTTGTGAGCGGGTTTGCGGATTTCAATATCCTGATTCCGCCGCTGATCATGTCCCTCGGTCTCGACGCACGCGACAGGCGCTTGCGGTGGAGCGCGATCGTCGTGACGTGTATGACGGCCGCGGTGGTGCCGATGTCCGGTTCGCGGGCATCGGTTCTGCTCGGACTCGCCGTGCTGGCCATCGCCGTATGGAGCGCCGGGCTCGTGACCACGCGCCTTGGACGCCGCATCGCCGTTGGCGGCGCGGTCGCTGGCGTGCTCGCAATCGTGGCGTTTCCGGAGGCGTTCGTCGGGGTTCAAAGCCGGTTTCAGAATCGGGAGGAAACGCAGGGGCGCTATGTTCAGGTCGCAGCGATGGTCGTGCCGCCGATGGCGATGGCGATGTACGACTACCCAGCTTTCGGTCTCGGAACAGGGATGCAGCAGAACGCCCGCGCCACAATGGGCATCCCGGTGAAGTACAACGTCGAAGTGGAGGCTGGCCGCTACCTCGTCGAGCTCGGCGTGGTCGGTTTCCTGTTCGTCTGGGTGGCGAAGCTCGGTCTCGTGGTCGCGCTTTCGCGGGCCTATTTCATATTGAAACGCGCGGGGCGCCGGGGCGCCGCGGCCGCCGCGTTGTCGTACGCGTTCTTGACGCTGCTCGGCGGCCTGACCTTCGATCACATCTGGCAGTCGCTGTACTTTCTCGGGTGCGGTTCGATCCTGGCCGAGGTCGTATCGGTCATGCGCGAGCGCGCGGCGGCGGTCGCCGCGAACGGTACCGCGACCGTCAGCGGCCGGGCGGCGGCCGCGGCCTGAACTTCGGCCAAGGCCTTCCCTGCCTGGACGCCGATTTTCACCGCGACCGCGGCGCTCGAATAGTCGGCGTCGCTCAAGGAGGCGCGCGGCTCTTGCTGTTAACCACGTTCGATCGGATAACGTCCCACGATGCGTTCCTGGACCGAGCGGCTGCCATACCTGAAGGAGTTCGCGCGCACCCATCGGGTCCTGCACCTCGGCCCGGGGCGCGAGGAATCGATGGGCGTCTCGGTCGACATTTCGGCGGACGTGCGCCCTGACGTACGCGCGGACATGAACCGCCCACCTTATCCGTTCAAGGATAATAGCTTCGACGCCGCCTACGCGTTTTCGGTCGTCGAGCACCTCGACAATTTCTTCGGTGTGTTCACGGAGCTCCACCGAGTGCTGAAGCCCGGGGGATTCGTGGCGCTGTTGACGCCACACTTCTCCGACGCCGCCTCATATATCGACCCGTCACACCGGCTACACCTCTCCGTCCTGTCCTTCGACTACTTCATCGAGGGGACGTATCAATTTGCCAATTACGGCTTCTACACACGCGCGCGTTACCGCGTGCGCGAGCGGCTGCTGATGCTCCAGCCCCCGTGGATCCACGTCCCGGGCCTTCAGCGCGCCGTCAACCGTTCGCCCTACCTCTATGAACAGCACTTCTGCTACCTCTTGCGGGCCAGCGGCATCTACCTGGAGCTGGAGGTGATCAAGTGAATCAGATCTCCGCCAGCAGGTGATCGCCGATGCGCTGCCAGCTGAGATGATCGCGGTACAGGGTCTCGGCACCTCGCGAGACGCGATCGGACAGTTTCTTGTCGTTCAAGATCCGTAACGTCGCCGCCGCGAAGGCGTCGCCCTCCAGTGCTTCCGCGAGCACGATGTTCTCGTTGTCGACGAAGAGGTCATCGGTCTCGCGGGCGCGCGTCGCGACGACCGGCAAGCCACTACCCAACGCGAGCGGCAGGGTGCTGCTTCGCGTGTTCGCGCCCGTCTCCATCGGGAACAGGAAGACGTCGAGGTCCGCGACCTCCTGCGCGATTGCCGACAGAGTCTGCTTGCCGGCGATCCGAATTCTGTCGCGGGCGGGGTTCGCCGCGACCGTCTGCTCGAACGCCCTCAGGCGAGCCGGGCCGGAGTGCGCGAAATCGCCGAGCAGGATCAGGCGGGCGTCTGGCCTTTGCTCGGCGATGATCCGGAAGCAGTCCAGCACGACATCCATGCGCTTGCCCACGGCCAGGGTGGTGAACGTCCCCAGACGGAGCTCGCCTGCTCGCGGCTTGCGTCGTACGGGGAGGGCGCCGGAACCGATGCGAACCACGCCGACGTCGGACTTGATCCGCGCCGCGCGTAGCCAGCCCGCGATGAGCTGGGCGCGGGCCTCGACCGTGACGAACACGCGGTGCGCGACGGCCGCCAGCGCCGCGAACTGCGCGCGCAGCAATGCGGCAGCGACGGCCAGATCAGGTCGTCGCTGCCAGACGAAGAACAGCTCGTGCGCCACGAGCGTCACCTTGATGCCCTTGCGGCGGGCGTCGAGCGCCAGTCCAAGCACTGCGGGACTGCCCCATCGCCATGCGTTCAACATCTGCGGCGTGTATTGAATGATGAGATCGGTCGGGGCAAACCGGTCGAGCTCGCGGCGGACGCGCCGGGCAATCACCACCGGCAGGTGGCCGGGAACGCCGACGACCGGAACGGTTGGCGCCTCGGGATTCGGCGCCGCGGGGTCGCGGGTGAAGATGGCGGCTTCGTGTCCGCGGCGCTGCAGCTCCTCGGCGAGACGCATCGTATTGTCCCCGACGCCGCAGGTCTGCGGGTGGTAGTTGGGGCAAACGAGCGCGAACCTTCGCGCGGCTGACATTTCGGGGGCGACGATAGCAAGCGGCAGGACCGCCAGCCACCATGTGGTAAAAACACGG
>Ga0070686_100002349_pt1 | contig 10418 bp, 9 predicted proteins | sample KBSS23LmetaG_FD_65654 | JGI IMG/M metagenome (GOLD analysis project Ga0070686, IMG submission 65654) | Switchgrass rhizosphere microbial communities from Kellogg Biological Station, Michigan, USA - KBS S2-3L metaG | ecosystem: Host-associated > Plants > Roots > Rhizosphere ...
TAGCGCAGGCCGCGCTGGAAGCGCTCCTCGACGTGCATCGCCATGTTGTCGCGCAGGTAGTCGAAGCCGAACTCGTTGTTGGTGCCGTAGGTGATGTCGGCGGCATAAGCCTTGCGCTTGTCCTCGGGCTCCATCTGCGGCAGGTTCACGCCGACCGAAAGCCCGAGGAAGCCGTAGATCTTGCCCATCCACTCGGCGTCGCGCTTCGCCAGATAGTCGTTCACGGTGACGATGTGCACGCCCTGCCCGGTGATGGCGTTGAGGTAGGCAGGCAGCGTCGCGACGAGGGTCTTGCCTTCGCCCGTCTTCATCTCGGCGATCTTGCCGTCGTGCAGCACCATTCCGCCGATCAGCTGCACGTCGAAATGGCGCATTTTGAGCGTGCGCTTGGACGCCTCGCGCACCACCGCAAAGGCCTCGTTCAGCAGCTGGTCGAGCGTTTCGCCGCCGGCGAAGCGCTTTCTGAACTCGTCGGTCTTGGCGCGCAGCTCGTCGTCCGTCAGCTTCGCGAACGAAGGCTCGAGCGCGTTGATCTGCGCCACTGCGTGGGAGTACTGCTTGATCAGCCGCTGGTTGCGGCTGCCGAAGATACGAGTCGGGAGGCTGGCTAGAGCTCTGAGCATTCCACGGGGGAAATCGGGCGTGACAAGGATCCGCGCCCGCGGACCCTCAAACCGTCGATTTTATCCGGAAAACGGGGTACTACTTGGTGCGCGCGACGGCCTGGGTCGCTTCGAGGAACTTCGCCGGATTTTGCGCCGTGCCGCGGTAGCGCACCTCGAAGTGCAGGTGCGGGCCCGTGGAACGGCCGGTTGAGCCCGACTCGGCGATCTTGCGGCCGCGCTGCAGGACGTCGCCCTCGCGCACGAAGAGCTTGGAGCAATGCGCGTAGCGCGTGACCAGGTCGTTGCCGTGGTCGATGTCGATGACATAGCCGTACTGCGGGTGGAAGCCCGCGAAGATCACCACGCCGGCGGCGGCGGCGTGCACCGCCGAGCCCTGGTCGGCGAGGAAGTCGATGCCCTCGTGCATCGCCCACTGGCCGGTGAACGGGTCGATGCGCCGGCCGAAGCTCGAGGCGTTGTACGAAGCGGCGACCGGCATCATGGTGGGCAGCAGGCGCTTCTTGACGGCCTGCTCGAAGAGCTGCGCGTCGAGCACGCCGAGCATGTCGTTGCGGCTTTCCAGCTGGCGCGAGAGCGCGGCGAGCTTCTCGCTGAAGTCAGCCAGCGACAGGTTCTGCGGCGGCAGCAGCGTCGGCGAAGCGCCGCCAAGGCCGGGCGCTTCCGTGAAGCGGATGTCGCGCACGCCGGCGATCGACGAAAGGCGCTCGCCGAGGGCGTCGAGGCGCGTGAGCTGCGCCTGCATCTCGCCGAGCTTGACCGCCATGGCATTCAGGTTCTGCTGGACGAAGGAGCGCGAGCGCTCGGTTTCGGCTTCCTGCGCGGAGAGAAGCAGCTTCTGCAGGCCGGGAAGCGGAACCTCGGAGGCGTAGCGCAGCGTCAGCCAGTACAAGCCGACGCTGCCGGCGCAGACCAGCGTGAGCGCAAACAGCCCCATCGCCAGAAGGTGGCGCTTGGAAATGGTCACCGAACGCGCCTTGGCCAGGCTGTCGGAGATCAGGATAATCTGCACCCACTGCCTCCCTGATACGCTGTGCCGTGCGACTTCCCAAAATCGGCCGGATCCTCTCGACCGAAGGCGAACTTCAACCCCTAGTGGCGAAAGCGCGCGACATCGGCGCGCTATCCGGGCTTGTTAACGGCTTCCTGCCGCCGGATCTGACCCGTCAGGTCCGCGTGGCCAACTTGCGGGAGGGAGAACTGGTGCTGCTGGCGGCCAACTCCTCCGCGGCAGCCAAGCTGAAGCTGCTGGTCCCGTCCCTGAGCCGGTTCTTGGTTGAACAGCGAAAACAGGTTAATTCAGTTTCGGTGAGGGTGCAACCAAATGCGCCCAAAACGGCCGTTGCTGCGTCGCAAAAAACTGCGTATTTCTCCACACATACGTTGGATTCTTTACGCGCTTTGCACGACAACATGGGCGACTCTCCGGCGCGCGAGGCCCTTGCGGGCCTGCTGCGCCGGCACGGCCCTAAGCGTGGAGCAGAGCCTCCCCGGCAAACAGGAGCAAGACCACCAGCAGGCCGAAAACGGCGTACCTGAAGATGGTCCACGCGATGTTGAGCCATCGGCGATCGCCGGTGAGGAGCCACGCCAGCACGGTCCCGCCGAGCGCTAGCGCCACGGCAAGGCCGAAAATCCGGAAGACGACGAGCAACTAGCCGAACTGCGCAGCGAGGCGCGCTATGCCGGCGGGGGCGTCCTCGGCACGCTCGAAGGTGACCGTCTCGAAGGCGGCGCCGGCGATCGCCGCGCGCAGCAGCTGGTTGTTGATGGCGTGCCCCGACTTGTGCGCGCTGAAGGCGCCGAGCAGGGGCCGGCCGAGAAGGTACAGGTCGCCCACCGCATCCAGCAGCTTGTGGCGGATGAATTCGTCGGCGAAGCGCAGCCCGTCGGAATTCAGCACGCGGAACTCGTCGAGCACCACCGCGTTCTCGAGGCCGCCGCCGAGCGCAAGGCCGCTTTCCCGCAGGGCTTCGACCTCGTGCATGAAGCCGAAGGTGCGGGCGCGCGCAATTTCCTTGAGGTAGGAGGTCTCGGCGAAATCGACCGACACCGACTGGGTGGAGCGCTCGATCACCGGGTGCTTGAAATCAATTGAGAACGAGAGCTTGTAGCCTTCGTAGGGGTCGAGGCGCGCCCACTTGTCGCCGTCCTTCACTTCGACGCGCCGCTTGACGCGCATGAAGCGCTTGGGGGCCGCCTGCTCCTCGACGCCGGCCTGCTGCAGGAGCAGGACGAAGGGCGAGGCGCTGCCGTCCATGATCGGCACTTCGGGCGCGTCGAGGTCGACGAAGACGTTGTCGATGCCAAGCCCGCCGAGCGCCGACATCAGGTGCTCGACCGTATAGATCTTCACGTCGCCCTTCACCAGCGTCGAGGCGAGCCGCGCCTCGCCGACCATTTCCGCGCGCCCCGGGATCTCGACCGGGGACGGCAAGTCGACGCGGCGGAACACCACGCCCGTGTCGACGGCCGCGGGACGCAGCGTCATGCGGACCTTTTCTCCGGTGTGCAGGCCGACGCCGGAGGCCTTGATCAGGGATTTGAGAGTGCGCTGGCGAAGCATTGGGGGGCGGATTCTAGCGGCTATCCGCGCTAGCTGCTCTAGGAATTCTGCCTCTCGCGCAGCAGTGCGAGATAGCGCTCTTCGGTCTGGCGCGCACGTTCCTCGGCATTGAGCTGCTCGGTCATGTCGTGGATCACGCCGAGGCGCGCCGCGCGCCCGTCGAAATCGAGGTTGAACGAAATCACCTTCACCTGGATGAGCTCGCCGTTCTTCTTGCAGTGGCGCCAGACGCGCTGCCGGTAGTTGCGGCTGCGGTCCTCGAACGCCTTGCGCAGATCGTCGATGTCCTCCTCGGGACGGATCTGGTCGGCCGTCATCGCAAGGAACTCGTCCTTGGAGTAGCCGTACAGGCGCATGGCAGCCCCGTTCACTGCAAGGAAGGCGAGGGTCTTGGCGTCGACCACCCACATCGGCTGCGGCTGGACGTCGAACAGCATGCGGTAGCGCTCCTCGCTGTCCTCCAGCGCCTTCTGGTCGCGCGCGCGGTCGGTGATGTCCTTGCCGATGCCGTGGTAGCCGCGGAACTGGCCCTGCTCGTCGAACAGCGGCTCGCCGCTCACCGACAGGTAGCGCAACTCGCCGGACTTGTTGTGCCTCAGGAACATGAAGTCCGAGAACGATTCATGGCGTGCGAGCTTCGCGCGGTGCTGCTCCCACACCTTTTCCGGCAGGGGCGCGAGGCCGTTGATCTCCCAGCGCGCCTTGCCCAGCACGATGTCGGTGTCCTCGCCCTGATGGTCGAGGCCCGGCACCTCCACGAAGCGGAATTGCTCGTCCTGCACCCAATACCAGTCGGAGCTCATCTCGACCATGCGGCGAAAGCGCTGCTCGGCCGAGCGCACGGCGCGCTTCAGTCCGCTGATGTCGCTGGCGATCAGCACGGTGCAGAGCGGAGCCCCCGCGGCATCGCGCACTACCGCGCCGGCGACTTGCGCCCAGACGGTCGAGCCATCCTTGTGGACGTAGCGCCTCTCGGCGAGCCGCGACCTGGCTTTGCCCGAGATGATCTGCGCCCGGCTCATTGCCGCGGCTTCGAGATCGTCGAGATGGATTACGTCGAGGTGCGCCCGCTGCTGCAGCTCGGGCTCGCTGTAGCCGAGCATGCGGCACATCGCGGGATTGGCGCGCAGGAAACGCCCGCCGATCGAGAACAGCGCCACCCCGGTCGCGGAGCTCTCGAACAGCTCGCGGAACATCGCCGCGTCGTCAGGCAATGCCGCGTCGAAATCTGTCGGTTTTTCCTTTGCCATGAGGTTCTTATGATGACACAGGAAGCCGGCGCCGGGCACCCCGGCAAGGTGGGTGCCCGACGCCTTTTGCCGCGACCCGGAGCTAGTCCGCCTGCTTGCGCAGGAACGCCGGGATGTCGTACTTGTCGACGCCGCTTTGCTGCAAAGCTTCGACGGTCGAAGCGCGGTTGCGCCGAATGACCGCCGGTACCGAGTCGAGCTGGTTGTAGTCGACGGAGCCGGGTGCCGGCATGTTGTCGGTGCCGGTCTTTTGCGCCGCGACGTTGTTCAGCACGAGCTGCGGCTTGCTCTGGCGCGCGGTGCCCGCCATTCCCAGCCCGGTCGCGACTACCGTCACGCGCAGGTTGTCGGCCAGCGAGTCGTCGTAGACCCCGCCGTAGATGATGGTCGCGTCCTCCGCGGCGAAGGTTCTGATGATGTTCATCACTTCCTTCGTCTCCCGCAGCTTCAGGCTCGGCCGCGAGGCGGTGATGTTCACCAGCACGCCTCTCGCGCCGGCGAGATTCACGCCTTCCAGCAGCGGGCAGGCGATCGCCTGCTCCGCCGCGATGCGAGCGCGGTCGATGCCGCTGGCGGACGCCGATCCCATCATCGCCATGCCCTGCTCCGACATGACCGTCTTCACGTCCTGGAAATCCACGTTCACGAGGCCCGGCAGGTTGATGATCTCCGCGATGCCGGCGACTGCGTTGTTCAGCACGTCGTCCGCCGCGCGGAACGCGTCTTCCTGCGTCACGTCCTCGCCCAGCACCTCCTCGAGCTTGTCGTTGAGGATCACGATGAGCGAATCGACGTGCGGGGCCAGCTCTTCGATGCCCTGCTCGGCGATCTTCATGCGCTTCGAGCCTTCGAACGTGAACGGCTTGGTAACCACCGCGACCGTGAGAATGCCCAGGCCGCGCGCGACTTCCGCGATCACCGGCGCCGCGCCCGTGCCGGTGCCGCCGCCCATTCCCGCGGTGATGAACACCATGTGGGCGCCGGCCACCACCTCCTCGATGCGCTCGCGATCGGCAATTGCGACCGCGCGCGCCTGCTCCGGCTTGGCGCCTGCGCCAAGGCCCGAGGAGCCGAGCTGGATCTGGTTGCGCGCCTTGTTGCGGGCGAGCACCTGCGCGTCGGTGTTGACGGCGATGAACTCCACGCCTTCGACGCCCTGCTCGATCATGTGGTTGATGGCGTTGCCGCCAGCCCCCCCGACGCCGATCACCCTGATGATCGGTCCCGCTACCTGACTATCGACGATTTCGAACATATGGTCCTCTCCTTGCCGTTAAGAACGTTTGGAACATTTCAAAAGTTGCGCTGAAACCACTCCCTCATCCTCGACAGGACCGCTCGGACGGAGCCGCCCTGCCGCGAAAGCTGTCCGTGCTGCACTTGCGACACGCCGTCGAGCAGCAGGCCCACCGCCGTCGCATAGCGCGGGTTGCGCACCACCTCGGCGAGCCCGCCCTGGTATTTCGGCAGGCCGATGCGCACCGGCATGTGGAAGATCTCCTCGCCGAGCTCGACCATGCCCTGCATGGTCGAGGAGCCGCCGGTCAGGACCACGCCGCTGGAAAGCAGCTCCTCGAAGCCGGATTCGCGCAGCGTCTGCTGCACGAGCGTGAACAGCTCCTCGACGCGCGGCTCGATCACCTCGGCGAGCGTCTGGCGCGACATCGAGCGCGGGGCGCGCTCCCCGATGCCGGGCACCTCGATCATCTCGTTCGCGTCGGCGAGCTGGCGCAGCGCGACGCCGTGGCGCGTCTTGATCGCCTCCGCGTCGGCCGTCGGCGTGCGCAGCGCCATCGCAATGTCGTTGGTGATCTGGTCGCCGGCGATGGGAATGACGGCCGTGTGGCGGATCGCGCCGTGCGTGAAGATGGCGATGTCGGTGGTGCCGCCGCCGATGTCGAGCAGGCACACGCCGAGATCCTTCTCGTCCTCGGAGAGCACCGCCCGCGCGGAGGCGAGCGGCTGCAGGATGAGATCGTGCACCTCCAGTCCGCAGCGCCGCACGCACTTGATGATGTTCTGCGCGGCCGACACCGCGCCGGTGACGATGTGCACCTTCACCTCGAGGCGCACGCCGGACATGCCGATCGGCTCGCGCACGTCTTCCTGGCCGTCGATGATGAACTCCTGCCGCAGCACGTGCAGGATCTGCTGGTCGGTGGGGATGTTGACCGCGCGCGCGGTATCCACCGCCCGCTCGACGTCGAGCGCGTTCACCTCGCGGTCCTTGATCGCCACCATCCCGGTGGAGTTGAAGCTGCGGATGTGGCTGCCGGCGATGCCGACGAAGGCCGAGGTGATCTTGCAGTCGGCCATCAGCTCGGCCTCCTCGAGCGCGCGCTGGACGGCGCCGACCGTCGCCTCGATGTTGACCACCACGCCTTTCTTCAGGCCCTTCGATTCCTGGCCTCCCATGCCGAGCATCTCGAGGGCGCCGTCGGGGCGCAGCTCCGCCACCAGGCACGCCACCTTCGAGGTGCCGATGTCCAGCGCGACGATCAGGTTCTTGTTTTCTTTTGGCATCCGCTCAGCCCTTCCACTCCGGCACGCGCAGGGCGAAGCCGTTCGGGTAGCGCAGGTCGACGTACTCGTGCTTGCGCTGCATGGTCTTCAAGGTCGAGTCGTAGGCGGCGACGAAGCGGCGCAGGCGCTCCTCGGCCTGATCGCCGTCGCGGCCGAGCATCACCTGCAGCCCGTTGCTCAGGCGAAGCTGCCACGCGAGGCGCCGGCTGAGCACGACCCGCTCCGGCTCGACGCCGAGCGGGGCGACCGCGCTCTTGAAGCTGCCGTAGCGAAGCGTCACTTCCGCCTCGTGGCCCGCCGGCGCCACGAACACCGGCAGGGGCTGCGAGGTGCGCCCGGCAAACCGCTCGCCGAAGGTATTCACCAGGCCGTCGCTTCCCCAGCGCGCGAGCGCGACGTGCTCCTCGATGCCGACTTCGAGGCTATCGGGCCAGACGCGGCGCACGGTCACGCGGCGCACCCAGGGAAGCTGCTGCAGCCCGGCCCGCACCTCGGCCGGCTCCACCGCGAAGAAGTTGCCGACGATGCGCCCGCGCAGGGCCGCCTCGATTTCCTGCCGCGATACGCGCTCGAGCGCATTGGTGATGCGCACTTCGCGCACCGGCGCGAGCGGCGAGCGCAGCAGCTTGATCAGCGCCGCGGCGCTGAACACAAGCGCCGCAACGCCGACCAGGATGCCGGCGAGGAGATTGAGCAGGCGCGGGTTATCCCACACGGGCCATCTCCAGGATGCGCACGCAAAGATCCTCGTACGGGATGCCGACCGCCTTCGCTGCCATCGGCACAAGGCTGTGGCCGGTCATGCCGGGGGAAGTATTCACCTCGAGCAGCCAAGGCTTGCCCCGCTTGTCGAGCATGATGTCGACGCGCCCCCAGCCGCGGCAGCCGACCACCTGAAACGCCTTCAACGTCAGCGCCTGCAGCTCCTTTTCTTTCTTCGCCGGCAGCCCGCTCGGGCAGTGATATTTGGTGTCGTCGGTGAAGTACTTGTTCTGGTAGTCGTAGTTGCCCTTAGGCGCCTCGATGCGGATCAGCGGCAGCGCTTGCCCGCCGAGGACGCTCGCCGTGTACTCGGGGCCGTCGACGAATTGCTCGGCGAGCGCGATGTCGTGATATTTCTTCGCCGCGAGCTCGTAGGCCTCGGGAAGCTGCTTCACCGACATGACCTTGGTCAGGCCGAGCGTGGATCCCTCGTTCGCCGGCTTGACGATCAGCGGCAACTTGAGTTCCCGCGCGACGGATGACCAATCCGTTTTCTCTTCGAGAATTCTGAAACGGGGGGTCGGCAGCCCGTTCGCGATCCACACCATCTTGGTGCGCCACTTGTCCATGCCGATCGCCGAACCCATCACCCCGCTTCCCGTATAGGGGATGCCGAGCGTTTCGAGCGCTCCCTGGATCGTGCCGTCCTCGCCGCCGCGGCCGTGCAGCGCGATGAAGCAGCGGGCGAAGCCTTCCTTCCTCAGGTCGAAGACGTCGCGCTCCTTCGGGTCGAAGGCGTGCGCATCGACGCCCTTCGAGCGCAGAGCCTTCAGCACGCCGTTGCCGCTCATCAGCGAAATCTCGCGCTCCGCCGAGGAGCCGCCCATCAGGACGGCGACCTTGCCGAAATTCATGCCGCCTCCCCGACGATGCGCACTTCGGGAACGAGATCGATCCTGGTCTTCTCGAGTACGACCCTCCTCACCTCGTGAATCAGCCACTCGATATCCGCCGCCTTCGCCGCTCCCTTGGGGTTGACGATGAAGTTGGCGTGCTTCTCGGAGACGCGCGCGCCGCCGCGCTCCAGGCCTTTCAGGCCGCACGCCTCGATCAATCGCGCCGCATGGTCTCCGGGGGGATTGCGGAATACGCTGCCTGCGTTCGGCAGCGAAAGGGGCTGCGTGGCGATGCGCTTGGCCAGCAGCTCCTTGATGCGGGCGCGCGAGGCGCCGACGTCGCCCTTCGGCAGCCTGAAGAACCCGGCGACGAACCATTCCTCGGCCGGGAAATGGCAGTGCCGGTAGCCGATCTCGAACTCGGCTTTCTTCCTTTCGTGAACCGCACCGGAGCGGTCGATGGTGATCACCTTCTCGACCACGTCCCATGTCTCGCTGCCGTAGCAGCCGGCGTTCATGGCGAGCGCGCCGCCGACGGTTCCCGGAATGCCGGCGAGGAACTCGGCGCCGCCAAGCTGGTGCATGGCCGCGAAACGGGCCACCTTCGGCGCCGCGACGCCGGCCGCCGCATAGACGAGCCCCTCGCGCATCTCGGGGCGCTGCTCGGCGGAATGCATCAGCACCACGGTTCCGCGATAGCCGCCATCGCGCACCAGGAGGTTCGAGCCCAGGCCGACGAAGAGCAGCGGCTCGCTGCGCGAAATCGTGCGCAGGAACGAAGAGAGCACCGCCAGGTCCTTCGGCACGAAGAAGCGCTGCGCCTTGCCGCCGGCCCGCCAGCTGACGTGCCGCGCCATCGGCTCGTCGCGCAGTGGGCTGAATTGGATGGGCTCGACCATGTTCATGTCAGCTGCGCGGGGACGTTGCCGATGGAGCCCGCGCCCATGGTGACCACGACGTCGCCGTCGCCGGCGATGCGGCGGATCGCGGCGGGCATCTCGCCGATGTCCTCGACGAACACGGGCTCGACCTTTCCGGCGACGCGTACGGCGCGCGCCAAAGACCTGCCGTCGGCAGCAACGATCGGCGGCTCGCCCGCGGGATAGACCTCGGCGAGGACTAGCGCGTCTACGGTGGACAGCACCCTGACGAAGTCCTCGAACAGGTCGCGAGTACGCGTATAGCGGTGCGGCTGGAAGGCGAGCACGAGGCGCCGGCCGGGAAACGCGCCGCGCGCCGCCTCGAGCGTCGCCGCCATCTCGGCCGGGTGGTGGCCATAGTCGTCGATCAGCGTGAACGCGCCGCCAGCCTCGAGCGGGATGTCGCCGTAGCGCTGGAAGCGGCGGCCGACGCCGTGGAACTCGGCCAGCGCCTTGACGATCGCCTTCTGGCCGACGCCGAGCTCGGTGGCGACCGCGATCGCGGCCAGCGCGTTGAGCACGTTGTGGTGCCCGGGGAGGTTCAGCACCACGTCGAATGCGTCCTTGCCGCGCCGGGCGCGAAAGCGCATGCGTCCGCCGTCGTGCGCAATCGCCTCCGCGCGCAACGTCGCGTCCGCCGCGGTGCCGTAGGTGAGCACCGGCTTGGAGACGAAGGGCAGGATTTCCCGCACATGGACGTCGTCCGCGCACAGCACCGCCGTCCCGTAGAAAGGCAGGTTCTGCAGGAACTGGACGAAGGCCTGGCGCAAGCGCGCGAAGTCATGCTGATAGGTATCCATGTGGTCGGCGTCGATGTTGGTGACGACCGCAACGACCGGCTGCAAGTGCAGGAAGGAAGCGTCCGACTCGTCGGCTTCGACGACGATGAAGTCGCCCGCGCCCAGGCGGGCATTGGAGCCCGCGGCGGTCAGGCGGCC
>Ga0070686_100002351_pt1 | contig 10415 bp, 8 predicted proteins | sample KBSS23LmetaG_FD_65654 | JGI IMG/M metagenome (GOLD analysis project Ga0070686, IMG submission 65654) | Switchgrass rhizosphere microbial communities from Kellogg Biological Station, Michigan, USA - KBS S2-3L metaG | ecosystem: Host-associated > Plants > Roots > Rhizosphere ...
TTCTCCACCAAGGACTTCTTCACCTTGTAATCCTTCAGGGCTCAACAGTTTGGTCCGAACAAAAACTGGTCGCCCTTCCTGCATGACGAAGCAGGTCAACCCGCCGTCGGATACACTGACCCAGAGCAAATCGCGACCCAACCGTTTCCAGCCACCTGCCGCTTTCAGCCAGAGATTAAACAGACGAAAGCTGGTCACATCGACTTCCTGCGGAAGCAATCCGACCGATTCACAGAGGGACTCGTATTGTCTTAAGATGGCTTCTTGAATCGTCACGACAAGGACGACATGGGAACGCTCGCCCCCTGCCTCATGTGAGGGGAACCCCTGCCAGGCAATCTTGGCCCCGGTCAGTGGCAACAGATGCTCCTGACCCAGACGCCAGCGAATCAGCGCCTCTTGCTCTTCCATCTGCGTCGGGAGTTGTTCCAGCTGCAACACTGCCGCGCGCACCGACAGATCCGGCAACAACAATACAATCGGACGCGGAGCGTCAGACAGCCATTCACGCCCTGCGAACCGGGTATCTCGACTTGGTCCCGCCAACGACCGAAGGCGACTTTCTACCGCAGGCAGATCTGTCAGATTCAGATCCATTGGGGACAGCTTGATAGCCCCAGTCGGTGTCGGCGAGAGGGCACAGCGGTAGCGATAACGCCCCCGCCAGGTGCGGACGGCCTCTCCCCAGGCGAGGGCTTGCGCTCCAATTTTCAAGCAGTGCCGAGGACGGCAAGACATAAGACTCCACATCGCTTACCCTTCCTCGCTAAAGGTCACTCGATTGATCTCGTGCAAGGTGGTGGAACCTTCCAGCACTTTTCTGAGTGCGGACTGCCGCAACGTGATCATCCCACCGGTCACCGCACGGTAGCGGACCTCGGACAGGGGACGCTCGGCAAGAATCATTTCCTTGATTTCATCGTTCAGATCCAGAAATTCCGTGATACATTTTCGTCCGCGATACCCAGTCCCATGGCACGCCTGGCATCCTTTACCTTCATAAAATGGCATATCCTTATATTCCTCGAAGTCGAGTCCGGATTCTTCCGCCAGCACGTTGTCGAGATTGACTGCCTCTCGACAAGCGAGACACACCATTCGAACAAGCCGCTGCGCTAACACACAGTTCAGCGCAGCCAAGAAGTTGTAGGCATCGATTCCCATCGAGGCAAATCGTCCAATAACATCGAACACGTTGTTGGCGTGCACCGTCGTCAAGACCAGATGGCCGGTGAGCGACGATTGGATAGCAATTTGTGCGGTCTCGGCATCGCGGATCTCGCCGACCATGATCTTGTCAGGGTCATGACGCAGGATAGATCGAAGCCCTCGAGCGAAGGTCAGTCCCTTCTTCTCATTTACGGGAATTTGCACAACCCCTGACAGCTGATACTCGACCGGATCTTCAATCGTGATCAACTTATCTTCCTTAATGTTCATCTCCGTAATCGCGGCGTACAGCGTCGTCGTTTTTCCACTTCCGGTTGGACCGGTCACCAGCACCATGCCGTAGGGCCGCGTAATCGCGCGACGAAAACGCTTCAGGTCTTCCGCATTGAATCCGAGTCGTTCCAACCGCAATGCCGAAACACCCGTGGTGATCGCCTCGCGGTCGAGAATACGAATGACGACCGATTCACCGAATACACTCGGGAGGATTGAGACACGGAAATCGACGGTCTTTCGCTCCAGCCGCATCCGAAAGCTTCCATCTTGCGGTACCCGTCGCTCAGCGATGTCCAAATCCGACATGACTTTCAGCCGCGAGACCAACGGCGCATGGAGACGGATATCGAGCGGCTCCATCGCCGGAACGAGAATCCCATCAACCCGTAACTTCACCTTGGTGGCACGATCGGCGGCTTCAATGTGAATATCGCTGGCCCGGCGCTGCAGCGCGCTGAGGAGGATCGAGTCCAACAGTTTGACGGCGGGGCTTTGATCCTCTCCCGTGTGATCGATGGTGAGGACTTCCTCTCCCCGCTCGTCCTCCTTCACCAGCACGGATCGATACTCCGCCTCTAACTCCCGAAGGGCTTGACTGGAGCCCTCACTGTGTTCCAACGCCGCCAAAATCGCACTTCTCGAACTCACCACCAGATCCAAAGGACGCCCCAAAAGCAGCTCTAACTCATCCAATGCCAGGAGATTCTGCGGATCGGGGATGGCAATGGTCAGGCGACCTTGGTGCTCTGCAATCGGTACGAACGGATGCCGTCGCATGAGTTTCACCGACATGGAGTCATAGAACCCCTGGTCGACCCGGAAATCCGTCAGAAGATTGCACGGCAAGTCAAACTGGGCTGCCAGCGCACGGGCCAGCTGATCCTCAGAGAGAATCCCCTCGCTCACCAAGGTCTGCCCGAAGGCTGCCGTCACACCGCCCAAGCGACTGAGGACTTGGTCGAGAGTCTGTTTCGGCAAAATCCCCTGCCGTACAAGCACATCCGTCAGTGTTGGTCGCGTCACAGTCCGTGCCATAGGTTCCTACTCACTTATCGAGACATGAGCGCAAGTCGAACCGCACGATTACGGTATTGAGCGCTACACCGAGCCAGCCATTTGAAACACCGGCAGATACATGACGATGACGATCGCACCCACTAAAACCCCCATGATCAGAAGCATCACCGGTTCAATCCACGTCGTCAATTGCGTGAGCCGGAGATCCAAGTCTCCTTCATAGAATTCAGCCACGTCATGCAACATCGTGGGCAACGACCCGGTTTCCTCCCCGACGGACAGCATTTCCACTGCCAATTTTGGAAATACTTTTGGGCGATCCAGTGCGGCGGCCAGGGTCGTCCCTTCGCGAATTTCCGCGACCGCACCCGCGACTCCGACCGACACATACCGATTGGAGATGGCGCCCCGCGCTATAGACAACGCGTCCACAAGCGGGGTGCCCCCGGCAAGGATCGTCCCGAGAGTGCGCGCAAGCTGAACCGTATAATGCTTCACGAAAATTGGTCCCAAGACGGGCAGACTCAGTGACAGCCGATCCACGGTGAGTCGCCCAGCCGGCGTCACATAGTACGCACGGCCTGCGAGCCCAAGAGCGGCAAGTCCCACGAGTCCAGGCACAACGTACACTTGCCCCCCCGTTACCAAATCGAGCAACAGTTGCGTGGCAACTGGTAAGGATTTTGACGATTCCGCATAGACCGACACGAACGTCGGCACGACGTAACTCAACAGAAACCCGATGACGGCGATCCCTACAAGCACGAGAAACCCTGGATAGGCAAGGGCTTTCGAGAGCTTCTGACGCAACCCAATCATCAATTTTAAATACGCAATGAACCGCTGCAGCACCTCCGCCAAATTCCCCGATTGTTCTCCGGCTTTGATCGTCGCAATATACAATTCTGAAAAATGGATCGGATGTTTCGCCAGCGCTTCCGAAGCCGACGCTCCGCCACGAATATCTTGCCGAACCGTCCGCAAGGCCTGCTGAAACCCTGAATGGTTGGCTCGCTCGATCAAGAGATCCCACACCCGCAACACGGGAAGACCGGCTTTCACGAGGGCTAGCAGCTCTTGATTGAACACCAAGAATTCTTGGAGCGGAAGTTTTCCAAATGCATACCACCCCAGGCCCAAACCGGTTGTGGCCGCACCCCGTCGCTGTAACCGAAAGACGAGGAAGCCCTGGCCCTCCAGCTTGGCCCGGACGAGGTGTTCTTCCTCTCCCTCAATCTGCCCATCGAGGGTTGAGCCATCAGGACGGGCCACTTTGTATGCAAATACAGGCATGATACGGCGTGCGCGAATGTCAGGCCGATAACAGAAATTTTGGAGCCTGCCCGATATTGACCTTTCTACTGCGGCGAACGATCCCCGACAATCTGCGTCGTGCTCGGCCCGAAAAAATCCTCAATGTAGTATTCCAGCGAATACACCTGCGGTTTTTCCGGGCCTGCGGCCTCGCATCTGGCCCCATCTCCTTCACCTCGTCACGAACGGCAATGGCGGACAGGCTCCTAGGCTTACCGCGTCGATGCGTCTTTGTCGGCGCCGACCCCAGACATGGGCCGATCATCCGGTAACCATAGGGCCTGGCCACTGACAATCCTATTGTCGGTCAATTGATTGAAGGTCCGCAGCTGTTCTAGTCGGACGCGATACTTCTGCGCGATGCTCCAGAGCGTATCACCGGGTTTCACGGAAACATGTTTCGTTGGGGCCATCGACTGCTCAACCCCTGACGAGGGCTCACGATTTGCCTGCACCGGCATCACAGCACTCGAGATGGGCGCCACCTGAGCCATCTCCGGAAATTCTGAAGACCGATTTTGTTGTGCGGGAACCGGCATGGCCTTCTGGTCCTTACCTATCGCACCACTGGACGGTAGTGGAGTCGCCTCCTGCCCGTTAGGAGCAGGGCTCGATTTACCCATTCTTGAGAGATGCTTCTGGAGCTGCCTCATCTGGCTCTGTAATTGAAGATTACTTCGGGACACATGCGCCCTCTCCGTCCGAGCTGCGGCCAGTTCTTCCCGCTGCAGCTCTATCACCTGCCGTGCTTCAAGAACCCGCCGTTCCGCTTCTCTGACTCGTCCTTCAAGCTGCGCCCGCGCGACTTGAGCTTCCGCCAGTTCCCTGCGCCGCGCCTCAAGGTCAGCCCGTAATTCAGCGACAGTTCGTTGCGCATCGCGCATCGACGCTCTTAACGTGTCTGTGGTCAGTTCAAGATCGACCACTTCTGGTTCACGCATCGGCTCGAGTTCGCCGCACCCCGCAAACAAGGCCGAAGCGAAGCCGAGTGCACAGAGGACACCGACTCGCATCGTCGGATAATAGGCGCGTGTTCCTTTAACCGGAGTCTGGAGCAATGTGCGATGGCGGTGGTACATGAATATCCTTACCATCGGTTATACGGGGTACCGTTCGTCCCCACAAACTCGGCCCCTGAAAAGATGTCGACCACGCCCCCCTCGACAGGATCAGAAATTTCTTGCCATGTCGTCGTCGCACCGGTGAAGGGATCTTGGGGGATCCCTCGCAGATACCCGGTGCCCACCAATGCCGCTAGAGACGGAGGATACTTTCCCTGATCTGCCTTGTGCTGATCCAGCACATCGCGGAGTGTCGAGAGATCCTGACGCAAGGCAGCCTCTTTGGCCTTCACAACCGACGATTGGTACGAGGGCACCGCCAGGGTGGCAAGAATGCCGATGATCGATACGACGATCATCAGCTCAAGCAGGGTGAATCCATTTGCGCCCCGCGCTCCACGCTTACCAATCTCGATACTTCGTGCCATCTAATGCCATGTCCTGACTTTGAGTCATCACGTCGTACACGTCATCCCCACACCAGCTCGACGCGTTCGGCGCATCTTTATAACATCGGAATAACCAATCCGCTTTGCCGGTTAAAGGGTCAAGGGGAAGGCTCCTCAGATAGCGTCTTGTCGTTGTGCCCTTGACTGTCGCCTCTTCACCGGTAAGCTTGATCCCCAACAGCTTATCCAGCGACTTCGGATATCCGTACACACTCGTCACGTCTTTGCACGTAAGCTTGTTCTTCAAACATGCCGCCCCCAATAAGACGTCGGCATCGCGATTCCACTCTAGCTTAAAGGTGTCGATGGCAGCCCGCATGATCCTCAAATGCTGCCGCAGTTCCACTTCGTGAGCCCGTTTCGCCGACAGACGACTGAGCGGCATAGCGACAGAGGCAAGCACCATCACAATGGTCAGCGTGACTAGGAGCTCCAAGAGATTCACGCCTGACTCTTTCACCGTACCCTCACGATACCTTTTGCTTCTTGGAGCGGCACCGTGGATGATTCCGCGGCGGAATCCACCAACGCCACACGCACAGGAGACACACCGGGCGCCTTCGCGTAGAAGGTGACCGTGACGGTCCGCCCTCCTGCCTGTCTCACTGATGGTGTAACTTTGAAGGCAACCATTCCCACTTGCGCCTCTGATCTGCCAGAGGTCTGCCCGCCTCTGCCGGCTGACTGTATGACTTCACCATTCAGGAGCTTTCTGAATTCCAGAACCTGTGGATCATACTGAAGCTGAAACATGCCATCCGCCGTTGGACGAAGACGTTCGTCATTGATGGCAAGCTTAAATTCTTTGCCCATTTGGATCACCGACTCGTCCGGCCTAATCGAAGCAACCGCCCCGATCGAAGCCATTGGGGTCAGTGCTGCCGCAGCGGCCTTCCCTGCCATTCCCCCTTTTGCCGACCCTCTCGACGATGAGAACTCTGCACCCGAAGCCCCGCCGCCCAGCAGGGAAATCTTCTTCCCCTTTGGGGTAAACATTGGACTCGTGGAATAACTTGAATCCGTCCCGGACCAGAATACTTGCGTAGTGAGCCCGGGAGGAGTTGTCCCCTGAATGATATGCGGTGTGATCGTCAAGATTACTTCGGTGGTGACCCGTTGGGTCTTAAAAGAACTCACAAGATTGCCTATGAAAGGAAGATCGCCGATCCAGGGGATAGTGGTGCGGGTCTTGCGATCTTCTTCTTGGAGCAGCCCTCCCAACACAATGGTTTCACCATCTCTGATATTGAGCATAGTTTCCGCCGAGCGATTGCCGAACTTAAACTGGGTAATGGGGGGACTGGCTTGGAGCAGAACTTGATCGCCAAGACGAACGACTTCAATTTTCATCTTCAGGGAAAGTTCATTCCCCAGATGGATGGAAGGCTCAACGGTCAATTTGACTCCGGTGTCGCGGAATTCGATCGAGGTCACCGTCGAGGTCGTCGGAACTGCCCCTGTTGCCGCTTGACCCGGCAAGACATTCGTTGTGGAAAGCAGGATCGGCTGCTTATCACCAATGTTAATCTCCGCCTTCTTGTTGTTGACCACACGGACTTTCGGAGCAGCAAGGGTCTTGGCATCGGTGATCTGTTTAAAGAAATCTAACTGGACGTTCGTCGGGAGCTTAAAGAGATAGCTGTCTCCTCCAAGGCTGGTGAGTTGGTTGAGCGTGAACTGCTGTGCGAGAGTTCCGGCGATCAGCCCCGTAGTCCCCGGGGGTACCATGGCAGCTGCGAGTTGTTTGGGATAAGTCAGCCCATAGGTCTGATCGACTGTGCGATCGACCTCCAGAACCTCAACATCAAAAAGAACTTCGGAATCCAGGCGGTCGTTGGCCAGGATGATCTTTTCAGCCATCTCCAGTTTTTCGGGTTGGTCCCGGATGACAATCGTGTTCAATTGTTCGTTGGCATGCATCCGTTTAGAATCGAGCATGCTCTTCAGCAATACCAGCATGTCTTTCGCTTTCGCGTTGGACAAGTAAAACGTCCGGATCATCAGATCTTGATACTGTTCCTGCTTCTGCTTGGTATTGGGGCTGACAATCATGACACCCGGGGATACGGTTTGGGCGAACAGGCTATTACTGTTGAGAATGAGATTGAAGGCCTCTTCGAACGGCGTGTCCTGAATGCCAATGGTCACAGGATCATTTCTGACATCCTTGTCGAAAATAAGGTTGATCCCTCCGGCCTTTCCTATCCCTTCCAAGACTTCTTTCAGGCCGGCATTGCGAAACCGAAGCGTCACCGGTTGCTTCCGCCGATCGTCACGGTTGAGCGCCTGCTGCTCCTCGGTGAGCTTGGAGATACTGTCGAGGGGTTCCTTGAACGAGGGATCTAGTTCAGCCGCCCTGGCATAGGCCTCCATGGCCTCGTCGGGCCGACCGAGCTGGGCGAGACGATCGGCTTCTCGATTCTGACCACGTGCATCTTTCAAACGAAGCGCTTCAAGCAACCCCGCTTGATGTTCGGCGCTGGACGGTTCGATGGTGAGTGCGCGCTTAAACTGTTCTATTGCGAGGTCAGGCTGATGCTCTTTGAGGTACGCCCGTCCTCGCTCCTCATACAACGCCGCAGCTCGCTCTCGAGCCATGGTATATTTGTTCTGTAATGTGGGACTGAAGGGATCATCTTTCAGCGCTTGCTTATAGGCGAGACTCGCTTCCTCCCAATTACCTGCTGCGAGCTGTTGGTCCCCTCGCTTGACGTCAGGTGAATTAAAATAGGCGCAGCCGGCGAGCAAGGCTAGTGCCCCACTGGCACACCACATCCCCACTGCAGTCTGTCTCACAATTTTAATGCCCAGGCTGTTCATCGGTCACACAACACTGCCAACGCCAGAAGTAGGAGCCAGGGAAACTACTTGGAATTTTCGTGCCACAGATAATCTATAACAGCGTCTGTCAGGTGGGGCAACGAGAATCAAAAACTCAGCAGATGGTGAAAATGGTAAAAGATGGGGTGTCCTGTCTGCTATGTACTACAGGAGACTCCCCGGCGTGAACAGGCCAGATTCCCCTACTTTTCAGGTATCAGACTACGTGGGAAAGTCCTGGCACAGGATGAAGAACAAAGCGGTCTGTCGCCCTCTATAAACTATAAACGCCAGTACTTGAGCGTCTTAGGCAGTTTCGTCTGATCAAGCAGACATTTCACATCAATAACCACACCCTCCTGCTGACTTCGAAGGGGCTTGAGCAATTCTTGTAGGCCCATTTCCGCATACACGCGGTGCGCTACCGCAATAACCAACCCATCAAGATTCGTCAGATCCTTCCACTGCTGCAGATGAATTCCGTATTCAGCGACCGCCTCTTCCGATTCTGCGATCGGATCATGCACCAACACTTGAACCCCATACTCACGCAACTCTTGGATAATATCGAGCACCTTGCTGTTGCGCAGATCCGGCACATTCTCCTTAAACGTGAGGCCTAAGACTGCCACCTTGAGATCGTTGACTGGCCGGGGAAGTTGACCGAGCAGCTTGATCGTTTGCTCCGCAACGAATTTTCCCATCCCGTTATTGATGCGCCGACCAGCCAGAATCACCTGCGGATGATAGCCGACCGATTCAGCCTTAGCGGTCAGATAATACGGATCCACGCCAATACAATGTCCGCCGACTAATCCCGGGAAAAATTTCAGAAAGTTCCACTTCGTGCCGGCAGCGTCTAAAACCGACTTGGTATCGATTCCGAGTCGATGGAAGATGAGCGCCAGCTCGTTCATCAACGCAATGTTCAGATCGCGCTGTGTGTTCTCGATTACCTTGGCTGCTTCCGCAACCTTAATACTGGGAGCCCGATGGACCCCGGCCTTCACGACGAGCGCGTAGGTATTCGCAACGACTTCAAGCGATTCCGCATCCTGAGCCGAAACGACTTTGACAATCTTTTCGAGAGTATGCTCCTTATCCCCTGGATTGATGCGCTCTGGTGAATATCCAACCTTGAAGTCAATGCCTGATTTGAGGCCGGATGTCTTCTCCAGGATGGGGAGACAAATATCCTCTGTCACTCCCGGGTAAACCGTAGACTCAAAGACAACGATCGTACCAGGCGACATATTCTTGCCGATCAATTCCGAGACTATTCGTAGCGCCTTGAGATCAGGCTGGAGCGCTTCATTGATCGGAGTTGGAACGGCCACAATAATGAAGTCGGCGGCCTTCAGATCGGTAGGCTCCGAAGTATACTGCACATCAGAGGCTTTGAGGTCGACCGCCGACACTTCTCCCGTTCGGTCAAAGCCCCTCTGCAGTTCTGCAATCTTCGCTTTGTTGATATCGAACCCGATGACCTTACCCCGCCTGCCGAAGGCAACGGCGATAGGAAGACCTACATAACCAAGTCCAACAAGCGCAACCTTTCGTTCGTTCTCTTTCTTTTGAGCCATGCGCATCCTCTCCTTTAGATTTTTATCAGAATTGCAGAACCTCGGACATCCGTCAATGAATCAGATGAATCCTGTGAGTCCTGCGTAAAAAAACCTTTTTATGTTGGCAGAAAATTTTCACTTACTTTTTTATTTTTTATTCTCAAGACGATCGACGGTACTTGTTTCCTCAAGCAGCCCCTCGGATGCCACCCGCAATAAATATACAAGAAAACCTGGAGTGCATCCACCGGCTAGAGCTACCCAATAAACACATCACACGATGAGACTTCGAAGAAGATGGCCATGCCTATTCTCCCGACTGATTCTCTTAATTAATTAACCGTGCAAGTACGTGTTTTATCGTAACTGAATACTCGCCGCCGACTTTTTAACTTCCCAGCTTCCCAGATCAATAGGGCTGTTGCGTTATTTGAAAACCTAAGTACTCCTGCCTAGGTCTCAATAAATAGCTTGATGAACAGGCACGATAAAATGCGCTACTTCAACGCATTATAGTCAATACTGAATTCTTAGCATCATATGTTCAAATCTTTGGAGGCCGCCTGCTGCACATACACTTCCCTCGCCTCACGCTTACCTGACAGTTTGGCAGATGGAAAATTCAAGCTATTGTTTTGATGAATTAATTCGAAATTTGAGAGTCGATCGATCGCATGCGCGAACCGGGGCATTCCTCTTGCTCAACCTCCCCTCTGGCGGTGCATATCCGAATCAAGACGTAC
>Ga0070686_100002352_pt1 | contig 10412 bp, 8 predicted proteins | sample KBSS23LmetaG_FD_65654 | JGI IMG/M metagenome (GOLD analysis project Ga0070686, IMG submission 65654) | Switchgrass rhizosphere microbial communities from Kellogg Biological Station, Michigan, USA - KBS S2-3L metaG | ecosystem: Host-associated > Plants > Roots > Rhizosphere ...
GATCAGGAACAGGTTCTCGCCAGCGCCTTCGCTCACCGTGCCGTCGACGCCGAGCCCGATGCCTTCCGCGAAGCCGAGGCGCTTCGCTTCCATGCTGATCAGCTGGCTCGAAAGGTAATTGCCAGCAGCCTTGCCGAGCGTCGGAATCGTGTTAGGCGCCAGGCGCTGCCACGACGACACGCAGACATCGATGCCGTTCTCGAGACCTTCCGCGCCCAGATAGGCGCCCCATTCGAAGGCCGCGATCACCGTTTCCAGCGGCGGCGGCGTTTTCGGCGCGACGCCGATCTCGCCGTAGCCGCGAAACACGAAGGGCCGCAGGTAAGCGCCGCGGTTCAGGGCGTTGGAGACGATGATCTCCTTGCACGCAGCGTTGATCTCGTCCTGCGTGTAAGGAATCTCCATGCGATAGATCTTGGCGGAATCGAACAGACGCCGCGTGTGATCGCGCAGACGAAACATCTGCACGCCCTGCGGCGTCGCATAGGCCCGCTCACCCTCGAAGACGCACGAGCCGTAGTGCAGGGCGTGCGACAGCACGTGCACTGTCGCCTTTTCCCACGGCACCAGCTTGCCGTTGTGCCAGATGTACTTCGCTTGGGTGATCGGCATGAGCTGCTCCTAAAGACGTCCGGTCAGGCACGACCCTGTTCCAGCCACGGCATGCGGTCGCGCAGCTTCAGGCCGACTTTCTCGATCTGGTGCTTCAGATCCTTGTTCATCAACCGCGTGTAGTTCTTGCGGCCGCTGCGGGTCTCTTTGATCCACTGGCGCGCGAACTTGCCTTCCTGGATCTCGCTCAGCACCTTCTTCATCTCGCGCTTGGTGGCCTTGTTCACGATGCGCGGACCGCGCGTGAGATCGCCGTACTTCGCGGTCTCGCTGATGAAGCGATGCATCTTCGACAGGCCGCCTTCGTGCAGCAGGTCGACGATGAGCTTGAGCTCGTGCAGACACTCGTAGTACGCAACTTCTGGCTGATAGCCGGCCTCGACCAGCGTCTCGAAGCCCTTCACGACCAGCTCGGTCGCGCCACCGCACAGCACGACCTGTTCGCCGAACAGATCCGTCTCGGTCTCCTCGGCGAAGGTCGTGGTGAGCACGCCGCCGCGAGTGCCGCCGATGCCGTGCGCATAGGCCAGTGCATTGTCCTTCGCACGCTTGGTCGCGTTCTGGCCGATCGCCATGAGGCACGGCACGCCGCGACCTTGGCTGTACTGGCGGCGCACGAGGTCACCCGGACCCTTCGGCGCGACCAGGACGACATCGAGATCCTTGCGCGGCTTGATCTGCTTGAAATGGACGTTGAAGCCGTGTGCGAACAGGATCGTCGCGCCTTTGCCGATGGCGCCGATCACTTCCTTGTACAGATCTTTCTGGGTCATATCCGGCGTCAGGAACGCGATCAGCGCCGCGCCTTTGACTGCTTCGACGGGCTCGGCCACTTTCAGGCCGTCCTTCTTCGCCTTTGCCCAGCTCGCGCCCGACCTGCGGACGCCGACCACGACATCGAAGCCGCTATCCTTCAAGTTGAGTGCATGGGCGCGGCCCTGGCTGCCGTAGCCGAGCACGGCGATGCGGGCACCCTTGAGGGCTTTCTTGTCGACATCCTTCTGCGAATAGATCTGCATGTGCGCGCTCCCGACGCTGGGTCATTTGTAATGAGTGGTCCGATGTGCGCGTTCGCAACGCATCAACGGCCGATGAGGAGGCGGCGAGGCGGGGAAGGCGAGACCGGAAAATCGCGAAGGATCGCACCATATGGCTGCGGAGCTTGTCAAGCTGCGCTACCCTGCTAACTGCAGCGATCCCACGCAGTTACCCGCATCCGCACGCCGATGACCGTCAACGAAGAACGCCACGGTTCGATTCCTATATATCTCCTGTACGAGGATGACCTCGAGCAGTGGCGCGCGAAGCAGGACGAGTCGACTCGGAACTGGAGCGCGGCCAACTGCTTCAAGGCGGAGCGCGGCAAACAGCTCGTGATCCCGGGTGCGAGCGGTCGGCCTGGCGCTGTCATCGTCGGTCTCGGCCGGCGGAACCCGCGCGAAGAACTGAGCTGCTGGGCCGCGGCCGCCATTCCGGATCGCCTGCCCGATGGTGACTATCACCTGGCAGAGCCGCTGCCGACCCGCTTGGCGACACAGTTCGCGTTCGGTTGGGCATACGGGCAATACAAGTTCGAGCGCTACCGGCGTGCGAATCCGCAGCGAGCGGTCCAGTTGCGGCTGCCTGCCGAAGCAGACGCTGCCGAAGTCGCGCGCCTGCGCGCCGCGACGACTCTCGCACGCGACCTCATCAACACACCGGCCAACGACATGTCGCCGGACGCACTCGCCCAGGCTGCGGTCGAGGTCGCGCGCCGCTACGGTGCAAGACATCGCGTCATCATCGGTGACGATCTGCTCAAGGAGCGGTTCTCGGCGATTCACGCCGTCGGCCGTGCCGCCGCAGTGGAGCCAAGGCTCGTCGACATCGAATGGGGCGATCCGTCGCACCCGAAGGTGAGCCTTGTCGGCAAAGGCGTGTGCTTCGATTCCGGCGGGCTCGACATCAAGCCGGGCGCGTCGATGCTGCTGATGAAGAAGGACATGGGCGGCGCCGCGGTCGCCCTCGCGCTTGCGCAGCTCGTGATGGACGCGAAGTTGCCAGTGCGGCTGCGTTTGTTGCTGCCCGCGGTCGAGAACGCGATCTCCGCCAACGCGTACCGGCCCGGCGACGTGCTCGGCACTCGCAAAGGACTGACGGTGGAAATCGGCAACACCGATGCCGAAGGCCGCGTCATTCTCTGCGAGGCGCTGGCCCTCGCCGATGAAGAGAAGCCCGATCTGCTCATCGACATGGCGACGCTGACCGGCGCAGCGCGTGTCGCGCTCGGCCCGGAGCTGCCCGCGCTGTTCACGGCCGACGACGCAGCGGCGCGCGAGCTGGTCGATATCGCCGCCCAACAGGGAGATCCGGTGTGGCGCATGCCGCTGTGGACGGGGTACGACGACGAGCTGTCGAGCAAGATCGCAGACCTCAACAACGTTTCGAGCTCGTCGTTCTCGGGGGCGATCTTCGGCGCCTTGTTCCTGCAACGCTTCGTCACCGAAGCCCGCAGCTGGATCCACCTCGATCTGTATGCGTGGAATGGCAAGGAACGGCCGGGACGACCGGTCGGTGCGGAACCGCAGACGGTCCGCGCGCTCTACGCGTTCCTGAAGCATCGTTACACTCGCTGATCGCCCCAGCATGTCCGTGACTTCAACGCAGGCGGGCGAATCGGCGTCGATAGCCCCGCGCGACCTCGTCCTGCTGGTCTTCATGAACCTCATCTGGGGGCTCAACCTCATTTCGTCGAAGATCGGCGTCGGGGAGTTCCCGCCGATCTTCTTCACAGCGATGCGCTTCGGATCGCTCGCGCTGTTCCTGGTGCCAATGCTCAAGGTTCATCGCGGGCAGATGGTCAATCTGTTCGCCGCCGCCATGCTCACTGGACCGGCAGCATTCGCGTTGCTGTTTGCGGGTATCTACCTCACGGAGGACGCGGCGACCGTCGCAGTTGCTACGCAGATGAGCGTGCCCTTCGCGACGCTGATGTCAGTGATGTTCCTGGGCGAGACGATCCGCTGGCGCCGCATCCTCGGTATCGTGCTGGCTTTCGCGGGCATCGTGATCATCAGCTTCGACCCGCGCGTGTTCGCGTATTGGGAAGGCTTGGCGCTGGTCGTGTGCTCATCGTTCGTGAGCTCACTGGGCCTGATCTTTCTCAAACGCCTGCATGGTATCCGGCCACTCGAGCTGCAATCGTGGATCGCGCTCGTTGGCGGCTCGATCCTGTTGCTATTGAGTCTTCTGCTCGAGGGAGGACAGATGAGTGCGGTCCGCAACGCGACGTGGCACGGTTGGGCGGCGCTGTTTTTCACCACGGTGATGTCGAGTCTCATCGCCCACACCGCGTGGTACTACCTCGTCGGACGCTATCCGGTGACGAGCATCTCGCCGATCACGCTGCTCTCGCCGCTGTTCGGCATCTTCTTCGGCGTGACTCTGCTGCACGATCAGCTGACTGCGCGCATGCTCGCCGGCGGAGCGGTCACGCTCATCGGCGTGCTGATCGTCGTGTTGCGCGAGCAGCGGATCGCGGATACGGGGACGTGACTTCGCGAGCAGCGCCGGGCGCAAGCCCTTCGAGCGTCCACTCGCCGATCGACCAACGGATCAAGCGCAGCGTCGGATAACCCACTGCGGCGGTCATGCGCCGCACTTGTCGATTGCGGCCCTCGCGGATCGTCAGCTCGATCCAGCTCGTCGGAATCGCTTTACGAAAACGGATGGGCGGATCGCGCGGCCACAACCACGTCGGCTCATCGACGCGACGCGCGGCGGCGGGCAGTGTCTTGCCGTCGTTCAACACGACGCCGCGCCGCAGCTTCGTCAAGGCCTGCTTGTCCGGCTCACCCTCGATCTGCACGAAGTAGGTTTTCTCGGTTTTCCAGCGCGGATCCGCGAGACGCGCCTGAAGTACGCCATCGCCGGTCAGCAGCACGAGGCCTTCGCTGTCGTAGTCCAGGCGACCCGCGGGCCGCATGCCGGGTGCCTGGATGAAGTCGCGCAATGTTGCCTTGCCGTCGGTGCTCGTGAACTGCGTCAGGACTTGGAAGGGCTTGTTGAACAACAGCACGACGGACATCAACGCAGCTCGCTATCGGTGTCGATGTGCTCGGCCGTGCTCTGTACGAGATCAATGAAGCGCTGCACCGACGCCGAATTCTCGCCGCGGCGACAGGCGAGGATCAGAGGCGCAGTGAGCTGCGCGTTGTCGGCGAGCCGGCGATAGACGACGCCGTCCATCTGCAATCGACGCAGTGATTCGGGCACGAGCGAAACGCCGAGGCCGGCAGCGACGAGGTTGAGAGTCGAGATGATGCGCGGCGCTTCCTGACCGACGTGCGGGCTGAATCCAGAGCCGCGGCACGCGGTGATGATCGTGTCGTACAAGCCAGGGCCGCCAGGTCGCTTGTAGAGAATAAAGGTCTCGTTGGCGAGCTCCGCTAGCGGCAGCGGCGCCGAACGACTCTGCGCTGATTTTTTCTTGCGGCCCGAGCTCGCAAGCGGATGTCCCTTCGGCAGCGCTACGACCATCTTCTCCTGCAACAGCGGGCGCACGGTCAAGCCGACCACGTCGGCCACCGGCGAGCGAATGAAGGCAGCGTCGATCTCTTCGTTGTTCAGACCCTGCACCAGTTCGCTGCTGCCGCTCTCTTCGAGCACCAGAGAAACGAGCGGGGACATCTCACGGAACGCACGGATCACGCGCGGTACGAAGGGATGGAAGGGGGCGGAGCTGGTGAAGCCGACCGCGACGCGGCCTTGCTCGCCGCGCGCCGTGCGGCGCGTGGTTGCCAGCGCCCGGTCCACTTGATCGAGGATGACGCGAGCCCGCTCGAGAAACGCGACCCCGGCATCCGTCAATTCCATGCCGCGCGGCTGGCGCCGGAACAGTTGCACGTCGAGCTCCTGCTCGAGCGCACGGATCTGCATGCTGAGCGGCGGCTGCTGGATTCCCAGGCGTTCTGCAGCCCGGGTCATGTGCTTTTCTTCGGCGACCGCAATGAAATAACGCAGGTGGCGCAGTTCCATGTGCCATATGTATCAGATATCGATTTCTAACTCATCATATATTTTACCCGCACCATCGAAAAAGCTATTGTGCTCGCCGCCGGATCCAGAGCCGTCCATTCGGCGTTGAGCGGGCACGCGCAGAAGAGCGGCCACCACGGGGGTACAGCAGCAATGGCGAACGATCGGACTATGCCCGCGGGATTGGAAATCCGTGGCCCGATGCAACCGGGTTACGAAACTGTTCTCACGCCAGCTGCTCTCGAGTTCATCGCTGACCTGACGCGTCGTTTCGGCGCTCGCGTCGCCGAGCTGCTGGCCGCGCGCGCGACGCTGCAGAAGCGCCTCGATGACGGCCAGCTTCCCGATTTCCTCCCCGAGACCGCCGATGTGCGCAAGGCGCAGTGGCGTGTCACGAACATCCCGAGCGACCTGCAGGATCGTCGCGTCGAGATCACGGGTCCGACCGATCGCAAGATGGTCATCAACGCGCTGAACTCGGGCGCGAAAGTCTTCATGGCGGATTGCGAAGACTCGCTTACGCCGACGTGGGACAACGTCGTGCAGGGCCAGATCAACCTGCGCGATGCCGTGACTCGCGAGATCTCGTTTGCGAATCCCGACGGCAAGCAGTACCGCCTCAACCCGCAGATCGCGACGCTGCTCGTGCGCCCGCGCGGCTGGCATCTCTACGAGAAGCACATGCTGCTCGACGGCAAGCCGATTCCCGGCGCGTTCGTCGACTTCGGCCTCTATCTGTTTCACAACCACGCAGCGTTGCAGGCGCGCGGCACCGGGCCGTACTTTTATCTGCCGAAGCTCGAGAACCATCGCGAAGCGCGCCTGTGGGCGGACGTGCTCAAGCATTCCGAAGCCACGCTCGGCATCGCGCCGCAGACCATCAAGGTCACGGTGCTGATCGAGACCATTCTTGCGGCCTTCGAGATGGACGAGATCCTGCACGAGCTCAAGGACCACATCGTCGGTCTGAACTGCGGTCGTTGGGACTACATCTTCAGCTTCATCAAGAAGTTCAGCCGCCGGCCGGATTTCGTGCTGCCGGATCGCCAGCAGGTGACGATGACGACGCACTTCCTGCGCTCGTACTCGAAGCTCCTCATCAAGACCTGTCACCGTCGCGGCGCGTTCGCGATGGGCGGCATGGCGCCGCAGATTCCGATCAAGAACGATCCGAAGGCGAATGACGAAGCGCTCGCCAAGGTGCGTGCCGACAAGGAGCGCGAGGCGGGCGACGGTCACGACGGCACTTGGGTCGCGCACCCGGGCCTCGTGCCGATCGCGATGGAAGTGTTCAACCGCCTGATGCCGACGCCGAACCAGTTGCAGAAGTCCCCGGACGTCGAGCTCGGCGCCCGCGACTTGCTGCAGATCCCGCAGGGCACGATCACCGAAACGGGCCTGCGCGCCAACGTCAGCGTTTCGATTCAATACATCGCCGCATGGCTCGGCGGTCTCGGCTGCGTGCCGATCAACAATCTGATGGAAGACGCGGCCACCGCCGAGATCTCGCGTGCGCAGATCTGGCAGTGGATCAAGCATCCCGCGGGCAAGCTCGATGACGGCCGCAAAGTGACGGTCGAGCTGTTCCGCAAAATCGTGCGCGAGGAACTCGACAAGCTGGCTGCTGCCGTTGGCGCGAAAGCGTACGCGGCCGGCAATTACGAGCGGGCCGCGACACTCATCGACAGCATCACGACGGCGCCCGACTTCGGGACGTTCATCACCTTGCCGGCGTACCAGGAAATCAACTGAAGCGAGACCTCTCCATGACGACCCAAACTGCCGAGCAGCTCCGCAAAGAATGGCAAACGAATCCGCGCTGGAAAGGTGTGGAGCGGCCGTACAAGGCCGAGGACGTGGTGCGTCTGCGCGGCACCGTGCACATCGAGCATTCGCTGGCGCGACTGGGCGCCGAGAAGCTCTGGCGCTTCATCCACGAGAAGCCGTTCGTCAACGCGCTCGGCGCGCTCACCGGCAACCAGGCGATGCAGCAGGTCAAGGCCGGCCTCGATGCGATCTATCTGTCGGGCTGGCAAGTGGCGGGCGATGCCAATCTCTCCGGCGAAATGTATCCGGACCAGTCGCTGTATCCCGCGAACTCGGTGCCGTCCGTCGTCAAGCGCATCAACAACACGCTGCTGCGCGCGGATCAGATTCATCACGCTGAGGGCAACGATTCGATCGACTGGCTCAAGCCGATCGTGGCGGATGCCGAGGCGGGCTTCGGCGGCGTGCTCAACGCCTTCGAGCTCATGAAGCAGATGATCGACGCCGGCGCGGCGGGGGTGCACTTCGAGGACCAGCTGAGTTCCGCGAAGAAGTGCGGTCACATGGGCGGCAAGGTACTGGTGCCGACGCAGGATGCGATCAGCAAGCTCGTCGCCGCGCGGCTGGCGGCCGACGTGTGCAACGTTCCCACGGTGCTGGTGGCGCGCACCGACGCCGAGGGCGCCAATCTTCTCACCTCGGATGTCGATGAGCGCGACCGGCCGTTCATCGACGCCGTCAAGGGCCGCACTGCGGAAGGCTTCTTCAGCGTCCGGGCGGGACTGAAGCAGGCGATCGCGCGCGGGCGCGCCTACGCACCGTTCGCGGACCTGGTGTGGTGCGAAACTGCCAAACCGGACCTCGAGGAGGCGCGCGAGTTTGCCGAGGGCATCCACGCACAGTTTCCCGGCAAGTTCCTGGCCTACAACTGCTCGCCCTCGTTTAACTGGAAACGCAAGCTGGATGATGCGCAGATCGCCAAGTTCCAACGCGAACTCGGCGCCATGGGATACCGCTTCCAGTTCATCACGCTCGCCGGCTTCCACGCGCTCAACTTCTCCATGTTCGAACTCGCCCGCGGCTACAAGGCGCAGCAGATGAGTGCCTACGTGAGCCTGCAGCAGGCGGAGTTCGCCGCCGAGGCGCACGGCTACACCGCGACCAAGCACCAGCGTGAGGTCGGCGCCGGCTACTTCGATGCGGTCACGCAGACCGTGAGCGGTGGCAACTCCTCGATCACCGCGCTCGCGGGCAGTACCGAGGAGCAGCAGTTCGAGAAGGTGTCTTAACTACAAAGCACCCCTGGAAACGGTAGGCTAGCCTCCTGGCGGTCCGCTTGGCGGCCGGGTCGGGGCAGGGGGGCTCATGCGCAGCGTCGCAAGCTGGCGCTCGCTGTACGTGCAGGTGCTCATCGCCATCGCGGTGGGCATCCTGCTGGGTACCTGCTGGCCACACTTTGCGCAGCAGCTGAAGCCCCTGGGCGATGGCTTCATCAAGCTGATCCGCCTGCTGATCGCGCCCATCATCTTCTGCTCCGTCGTCACCGGCATCGCCGGGGTGGCGAAGCTGCGGGACGTCGGCAAGGCCGGCGGGCTCGCGCTGCTGTATTTCGAGGTGGTGTCCACGCTCGCGCTGCTGATCGGGCTCGTGGTCGTCAACGTCTTGAAGCCGGGGGTGGGGGTAAACGCCGACGCCGCGAGCCTCGACGCACACGCGGTGGCGCAGTACGCGGGTCCCGCGGGCTTGCCGGGGGTCACCGACTTCATTCTCAACATCATCCCCACGACGTTCTTCGGCGCCTTCGCGAGCGGGGACGTGCTGCAGACCCTGCTCCTGGCCATTCTCTTTGGCTTTGCACTGCACGCGGCGGGCGGCAAGGCGAGTCCGGTCTATGAGCTGGTGGAGGAGCCGGGCCAGGTCCTGTTCATCATCGTCAGGTTCGTCATGCGCCTCGCGCCGCTCGGGGCGCTGGGCGCGATGGCGTTCACCGTCGGGCGCTACGGCGCGGAGTCGCTGCTTTCACTGGCGCGCCTCACGGGATGCTTCTACCTCACCTGCGCGCTGTTCGTGCTCGTGGTCCTGGGACTGATCGCGCGGCTGCACGGTTTTTCGATCTTCGCCTTCATCCGCTACATCCGTGAGGAGCTGTTCATCGTGCTCGGAACCTCCTCCTCCGAGTCGGTGCTGCCGCGCATGCTCGGCAAGCTCGAGGAGCTGGGGGTGGCCAAGCCAGTCGTCGGGCTCGTCATCCCGGCGGGCTACTCCTTCAACCTCGACGGCACGTCCATCTACCTCACCATGGCGGCCCTCTACATCGCGCAGGCCACCAACACTCCGCTGGACCTGTGGCACCAGCTGACCCTGCTTGCCGTGCTGCTGCTCACCTCCAAGGGCGCGGCGGGCGTGACCGGCAGCGGCTTCATCGTGCTCGCCGCCTCGCTCTCGGCGGTCGGTCACGTGCCGGTGGCGGGGCTGGCGCTCATTTTAGGCATCGACCGCTTCATGTCCGAGGCGCGCGCCCTTACCAATCTCATCGGCAACGGCGTCGCCACCATCGTGATCGGCAAGTGGTGCAGCAGCGTTGACGAGGCCGCACTGCAGGCGGGGCTGGCGCGCGCGGCGCCGCCGGCGGCTACTTCGCCGTAGGCATGGCGAATTCCGCCCCCTTGGGCGTGCTCTCCGGCCAGCGCTGCATGATCGATTTCTGGCGCGTATAGAAGCGCACGCCTTCTTCGCCGTAGGCGTTCATGTCCCCGAGCAGGCTGCCCTTCCAGCCGCCGAACCCGTGCCAGGCCATGGGCACCGGTATCGGCACGTTGATGCCGACCATGCCCACCTCGATGCGGCGCCCGAATTCGCGCGCGACGTTGCCATCGCGGGTGTAACAGGCCACACCGTTTGCCAGGGGATGCGCGTTGACGAGGTTCACCGCGGCCGCAAAGTCCGGCACTCGTACACAGGACAGCACCGGGCCGAAGATCTCCTCACGATAGATGCGCATCTGCGGCTGCACGTGA
>Ga0070686_100002354_pt1 | contig 10411 bp, 8 predicted proteins | sample KBSS23LmetaG_FD_65654 | JGI IMG/M metagenome (GOLD analysis project Ga0070686, IMG submission 65654) | Switchgrass rhizosphere microbial communities from Kellogg Biological Station, Michigan, USA - KBS S2-3L metaG | ecosystem: Host-associated > Plants > Roots > Rhizosphere ...
TGGTCAGCGGCCAGTCGGTCAGTCAGTCGGTTGGCAGGCGGTTAGTAGTCAGTCGGCAGTGGTCGGCGGGCAGACCCGGTGGCCAAGGCGCGGTTATGGTCAGGAAGCACCCGAGCGCGCGAAGACTCCAAAATCCAAAATCTCCAAAATCGAAAATCCCAAATCGCTAGACTCGAGTGTTCTCGAAGACCAGGACCATATTGCCTCTGGTGAAGATTAAGGTGCGGCCGTCGACGCTGACGTCGAGATCGAGTTTTTTCCCGTTTTCGGTGATGCTCAGCACGTAACTGCTGCCGCTCGTTCGCCAGCGGCCTTGCGTGCCTTTGCCGTCTTTGAGCTTCAGGATGGCGTTGTTATCGACGGTGGCGATGAGGAGGGCATTGCGGAAGGTGGTGCCCATGTCGTTTCGGAGTTTGGTGATTTGCGCCGAGCCCATGTTGGGCGTGCGCTTGCGGGCAGCATTCATCGAGGCGCGGAAATCAAAAGCCCACCGACCGAGGATCCGTTCCTCGTCGTATTTCGGGGACTTGCCCGTCTCGAGATAGGTTTTGAGGTCTTTCACGTCGCCGCCCAGCAACCCGACGATGTTGGTGTAGGTCTTATCGCTTTCGATTAATGGGACGACGCGGTCGTGATGGGCGAACGTGCCGAAGGTCATGCCTTTGATCCACTCATTTTGAAACCCGGCATCGGAGAGCATCTTGAATTCGTCCTTTTCGCTCAAGAGCAGGAAAGGCGGGTAATTGGCCAGCCGATTCTGCAGCAGCGGCGTTTGAAAAATGTCGGCCAACACATCCGTGGCGTCGTAATAGAATTCCGACTTGGTCATGAACGGCGCCACGGCCTTATTGAGACCGGTGCTGGACGCGTCGTCCGCAAGTTTGTTGACCAGGCGCAATGCCCAAGAATCCTGGTCGGAGGTGGCCACCTGCATGGTCAAGTAGCCCAAGGAATAAATGAACGTTCCAATGGCCAGGACATAGATGAAGCCGTTGGCCAGTCCGACGGCGACGCCCACGCGCGCGTTCATGCGCTCGAAGAGCAAGCGCTGCGTGTCGTTGGCTTTATATTTGTACCAGCCGTCAACTTTCTTGTGCACCGCCAGGGCGACGAGTTTGAAGATCGTCAAGACGAGGATGAAGCCGAAGATCGGGCCGAGAAAGGCCAGGTAGAGTGGATTCTTCAGGCCGAAGATGGTCAGGACCAATTTGCAAAGCGCCCCCACCGGGCTGGCAAACAGCGCCGCCACCAGCAGCCCGATCAGGGAAAAAGCCGCGCGAAGGGCGCCCTGATAAAAGCCGACGATGCCCGTGCAGGTCATGATGAACAGAGCCAAAAGCCAAACGATCATGCCGCGAACTTAGAGGGCCATGTTGTGAAAAGCACGCAGAAAAATGGCCTGACGCCAGCGCCGAAGAACCAGCGGCCCTAGGCGGATAGCAACGTCGGCGTGCCCGGCCAAGAATTTTCTACAACTGCGAACGGACGAAGGAACGCGCATAGAAACCCGGAAGTGGTGCTTTCGACCCAGCGAGCAAACCCTGGGCGTCCGACAAGTCGGGTTGAAGCCACAATCAAAGCGGCACGGCGCGCCGCCCTCCCAAGGCATCCGGGCAAATACGCTTTGCGTTTTGGCGCGAGGTTCTGAATATTCCCCGGAACTTACCGAGTCATGAGCGCAGCGCCTTCTCCACATCCGCCGGACCGCCGCAGTTTTTTTAAGCACGCCGCCGCCCTCGTGGTCGGCGCGCTCGCCACCGTCGTGCCGACGCTCGCGGGATTGCTCACCCTGTTTGACCCGCTTCGTCGCAAGGCCGGCTCCGCCGCTTTCATCCAGGTGGCTGCGCTCACCTCCGTGCCCGAGGATGGCACACCCCGCCGCTTTGCCGTCGTGGCGGATCGCGCGGATGCCTGGAATAAATTTCCGCAAGTGCCGATCGGGGCCGTTTATCTGCGGCGCATCGGACGCCTGGTGCAGGCCTTGAGCGTGACGTGTCCGCACGCCGGCTGCCCGGTCGCGTATGCTGCGGGCGCCGATACGTTTCTGTGTCCATGTCACGACAGCCGCTTTCGGCTCGATGGGACCTTAGCAGACCCCAAAAGCCCGAGCGCGCGCGCCATGGACGCTTTGGAGGTGGAGTTGCGCAACGAGACGGAGATCTGGGTGAAGTATCAGAACTTTGAGGCGGGCAAGGCCAAGAAGATTCCTCTGGCATGAAGGCGTTGCTCGAGTGGCTGGACCATCGGACCGGCTGCAAAAAACTTCTGCACGAGGCGCTTTACGAGAACGTGCCGGGCGGCTCGCGCTGGCGTTACGTTTGGGGAAGCACGCTCAGCTTTACCCTCGTGGTGCAATTCGTCACCGGATGTTTTCTCTGGATGGCTTACAATCCGAGTTCCCAGACGGCCTGGGAGAGCGTGTATTACATCCAGGAAGAGATGTGGGGCGGCTGGTTGCTGCGCGGGTTGCACCACTACACCGCGCAAGCCATGAACATCCTGCTCGTCCTGCACCTGATGCAGGTGATGATCGATGGCGCTTATCGCGCACCGCGTGAGATCAATTTTTGGTTTGGGCTCGGACTGCTGGGATTGGTCATGGCCCTCTCCCTCACTGGCTATCTGTTGCCGTGGGATCAGAAAGGCTATTGGGCCACAAAAGTGGCCACGAGTATCGCCGCCATTACGCCGTTGGTCGGGCCGGAATTGCAGAAATTGATCGTCGGCGGAACCGAGTATGGCCACCACACGCTCTCCCGTTTCTTCGCCCTGCATGCCGGCGTGCTGCCAGCCGCGGTGGTGGCGCTGCTGGTCGGACATATTTACTTGTTTCGTCGGCATGGCCTGACGGCCAAGGAACCGAAGCGAAAACCCGACGAGCCGTTCTGGCCGGAGCAAGTTCTCAAAGACGGGGTGGCTTGCCTGGCCGTGTTGGCGGCAGTGCTCTTTTTGGTGGTGAAGCACGGGGCGGAATTGACGGCGCCAGCGGACCCGGCCGATAACTACGCCGCCGCGCGGCCGGAATGGTACTTCCTGTTTCTCTTTCAGCTGCTCAAATATTTTCCCGGTGAATCGGAGATTATCGGCGCGATGCTTCTTCCGAGCCTGGTGGTGGTGTTGATCTGTTTGATGCCGTTCTTTGGGCGTTGGCGTCTGGGCCATCGGTTCAATTTGGGCATGTTGGGTGTGCTGCTGTTCGGAATTGGGCTGCTGACCTGGCAGGCCGTGCGCGCGGATCAAAGCAATCCCGAATACTTGCGTGCCGTCCACCAGGCCGAAAAGGACGCGCAACGCGTGAAGGAATTGGCGAGGGGTCCGGCCGGCATCCCCAGTTCGGGAGCGGTCACATTGCTGCGGGACGATCCCTTGACGCAGGGACCGAAGCTCTTTGCCCGCAACTGTGCCAGTTGCCATCGTTATGGAGGTCACGATGGACTGGGAGGCGTTGCGACCAATGCGCCCTCCGCACCGGACCTGATGCATTTCGCCTCGCGCGAATGGCTGGCGGGATTGCTCGCTCCCGAGAAGATCGCCACCAGCCACTACTTCGGCGGCACCAAGCACGTCGATGGCAAGATGGCCAAATTCGTGAGGAAAGATGTCCAGGCGTTTACCCCCGAACAGCGTGCCATGCTGGTGAAGGGGCTCGCCGCTCTTTCCGCCGAAGCGCAGCTGAAAGCGCAACGGGAGATCGACCAGCGCGAGGCGGCCCTCATAAAGGAAGGCCGCGCTCTGCTCGCCGGCACCGAGCTGCGTTGCACCGAGTGCCACCAGTTCCGCAAGCCCGACGAAGATGCCACCGCCCCCGAACTGACCGGCTACGGCTCGCGGGCGTGGCTCATTAGTTTCATCAACAACCCCAAGCACGCGCGCTTCTACAGCAAACGCAATGACCGCATGCCCGCGTTCGGGGACGAAAAAATCCTCGATGCGCACGCCATCGGGTTGCTGGCGGACTGGCTGCGGGGAGATTGGTACGCGCCTGCACCAACGCGATAGCTTCCAACTCGGGGCACTAGCTGGTTCGGCGTTCTAGCCGCTCTTGCTGGCCACTCCAGGAAATTCGTCACCTCCCTACACTACTTCAGCGGTGTCTTGGCGGCGGCGGGTTTGCCGGGTTCGCTGAGTTTCTTCAGTACTTTGTCCAGTTTTGGTCGAATCACATAGGCGCAATACGGCGCGCCCGGATTGCTGTTGAAGTACGACTGATGATAATTCTCGGCCTGGTAGAATTTTGTGAGCGGCGCAATTTGGGTCACGATCGGCTTGGAGAATTCCTTGGCGGCAGCGGCTTTTGATTTTTCGGCGAGTTCTTTCTGCCTGGCATCATGGTAGAAGATGACGGAGCGGTATTGGGTGCCGACGTCGGCGCCCTGGCGGTTGAGGGTGGTGGGATCGTGAGCGAGCCAGAACACTTCAAGGATCTGCTCGTAGGCCACCACGGCGGGATCGAATTCGACCTGGATGACTTCGGCGTGGCCGGTTTGGCCGCTGCAGACATCTTCGTAGGTCGGGTTGTCGACCTGGCCGCCGGCGTAACCGCTTTTCACCGATTTCACGCCGTGAATCCGTTGGAAGATGGCTTCGACGCACCAAAAGCAACCCCCGCCCAGCGTGGCGAGAGCGACGGTGTTGGAGGAGGAGGAAGAATGAGGTGTATTCATCTTTGGGGTTTGACTCTTGGGTGTTTGACCATGCGCCAACGTGGTGGCCAGCAGCAGAGCGAGTCGAGTCGTTTGTTTCCACATAGAGTTTTAATACTGTCTGAAATGTCGGGTCAGGATGCCGCCGCCTTACAGCGCGGGCACAGGTTATGATCACAATTTCGAATCCGGTGGCTCGGGCGGTTCCGATGAGACGTTCGGGTTTTCCTCGAGTTGGTCGGGACGCAGGGGTTCGGAGATACGGTTCTCTTCCCCCAGCCATTTCCCCAAATCGATGAGCTTGCAACGATGCGAGCAGAAGGGCCCGTATTCGCCCTTGAACCATGGCCCGCGCTTGCGGCAGGTCGGACAGCGAACTGAGGCGGAAGTGTTCATCGAAGCTCAGGCAAGGGCTCACTTGCGAAACAAACGGATGAGCACGGTCAAAACCAGGCTGAGGACCACGCAGGTCACAATGGGGAAATAGAACTTCACATTGCCTCGTTCAAGGGAAATGTCGCCAGGAAGGAGTCCACCGCGGTCCCGCCCCAAGCCGGCCCAAAGCAGCGCGCCTACGGCCGCCAAGGCCAGCCCCACAATCACCAGCATCCGTCCGAGCGGTTCCACGACGCGCAGCCTAGCTTCTGGCAGGCCACGACGCAACGGCGGACGGCGTGCGTGAGTTAGTCATCGCTCTGCCGTCGATGCGGATAGGCAAGACCATTCGGACGGGTCTGTGGTTGGAAGCCTGCGCTACGTCGTGGCGGCACAGCGCTGAATGCCTACCGACACGGGAGGGGCGGCGGGTCGGCCAATGATCTAAACGCCAAACTGTAAACGCCAAACGCCGGATGCCGAAGGTGGACCCGCCGACCTACTTCTCGCGGAAGCGTTTTATGAGTTCGTTGAGGCCGCCTTCGACAGGCTCGATCTCAATCCGGCTGCCGGCGGAGGCCGGATTGGCAGCGGCGGGGCCGGGAGGAGCCGGTTTGCCTGATGCGCCGCGCGGTCGGACGGCAGCGGGGAGCGGCAAGGAGACAATGCCGGAGGGCGGTGCGCTGCCGGCGTCCGGTTCGGGCAGGTCTCCTTCAGCGTGGTCGCGAGCGTCGGGGATGAACCAGTCGCGCTTTTTCTCCATCCAGGTTTGGTAACGTTGCCAGGTCCACATGCCCTGTTCGGCGCCGGTTTCCATCACTTGCATGATCTTATAAAAGTCGCCGGTTCGGATGAAATTCTTCACGGCAAAATTCGGCACGAGAATCTCCAATTCGGGCACGCGAATTTCGAGGTCCGCCCGGTAACGCAGGCGCTGGCAGATGACGCCCAGAAGGCAATCGGCCAGTTGCGCGCGCACGGCGTTCTGCAGTTCGGACGGGAACGCGTTGGTGACCCGTTGCAAGGCTTCGATGCAGGTGGACGAATGCACGGTGGCAAACACCAGATGGCCTGTCTCGCTGGCGTTGAGGGTGAGGCGCATCGTCTCCGGTTCACGCATTTCGCCCACCATCAACACATCCGGATCTTCGCGCAATGAATCGATGATGGCCTGCTCGAAACTAGGCGTGTCGCGTCCGACTTCACGCTGGCGAATGAAGGAGAGCTTTGGTCGAAAGGTGTATTCAATCGGACTTTCAATCGTGATGACATGCCGGCTGTCCGTCAAATTGAGCTCCTGGATCATGCCGGCCATGGTGGATGACTTGCCGCAGCCCGTCGGGCCGCTCAACAGGAGGAGGCCATGAGGCTGGGCGCAGAAGCGCTTCAAGTCGGGATGCAGATTAAGCTTTTCGAGGGTGGCGGTGAACGACGCCAGCAGCCGGATGGCGAATCCGACGCCCCGCGCGGTGTGCAGGACGTTAATCCGGCAACGCACGCCTTGGATGGTCCGCGACAAATCATAGGAACGCCGCTCGACAAAATGCGGCCAGAGTTCCACGCCAATGAGCTGGCGAGCCATTTCGTAAAGCGCCGCCGCACCGAGCGGCTCCCCCAACGCCCGCAAGGCGCCCCGAATGCGCAGGGTGATGGGCAAGCCCGGCTCGAGATGCAGGTCACTCGCCCCGTGGCCTTTGGCGGTCGTAATCAGCGTTTCCAAGTCCATGCTTCAATGTCGGCGCGAATAAACGCCGGATGTAGGAGGAAGTTCCGGAAAAAGCCGGGGGCAAGACCTACTACTTCGGTGGGAGGAGACGGTAGTGAGCCGGTCGGTAGGTCAGTGGTCAGTGGGTCAGTGGGGAGTACAGAAGCAGCCGCGTTGGAGCGAAATGGACACTGATTTTGGTGAAATGCTGGAGCCGAACGGAGACTGCACTCCGAAGGTGGAACACTGACTGGCCAACTGACCACCGACCGACTAACCGCTTATGCGACTGAGGACTGACCACTGGCCCCGGGCGACGTTACTTGGCCTTCGGTAGCCGGGAAAGGTCGACGGCGCGCCAGAAGTACCAGGCGGCCACGGAGCGGTACGGGCGCCAAGGTTCGCCGCGGGCCAGGAGTTGCTTGGGCTTTGGCAACTGCCGTTTCCGATACGCCAAGGCGTAGCCTTGCCGCACGCCGTAATCGTCCACAGGCAAAATGTCCATCCGCCCGAGTTTGAAGATCAGCAGCATCTCGACGGTCCAGCGTCCGACGCCGCGCAGTTCCGTGAGGCGGGTAATGATTTCTTCGTTGTCCAGCCGGGCCAATTCCTGGGCGGGTGGCACGAGGCCGGAGAGCGTTTTCGCGCAAATGTCCTTAATTGCCGCCACCTTGGCCCGCGACAAGCCGGCGCCGCGGAGTCGGTCTTCGTGTGTGTCCAACAGGTCTTCGGGAGACGGGAACGGTCGTTGTGGATGCAATGCGATAACGCGATTGAGGATGGTGCGCGCGGCGGTGCCGTTGAGTTGCTGGTGAGCGACGGCCTGAACCAAGGCTTGAAAGGGGGACTGACTGCGGTCGGCGCGCAACTTACATGGGCCGACGCGGGCGATGAGCTCGGCCAGGATGGGGTCGGCGGAAAGATGGGCAATGGCTTTCTCGTGCATACGTTACTGGAAATCGACCGATCCAGCTGACGGAAATCCGCTTGGTTCGTCGAGGAAATTGTTCCGGGCATGGCAGCGGCTCTCGGGAGAGAGCCGCAAATCACAGACGATAAGGTTAACGCACGTTTGAGTGCGGCGGTCTGCCGGCGGCCGCTACGCGACAATTGCAATAAATTGCTTTGAAGGAAACCTGCTGGCCTCTAGTCTATTCGATACCTTCGGTCATCGTGCGGGGCGAGGGCCCCCGGAAAATACTGGGCACGTCGCCCGCGACCCGAAAACGACTTCGATGGACATAGCGAACAGGCTCCGAATCCGGGTGCCCGCCGCCGCCTTTGGCGTGTTGGCGGGTCTTGCCCTTGCCATCGTGCTGGCGAGCGGGTTAAGCGCGGCAACAACCGGGCGGGTGGACTTCAACCGCGATATTCGTCCAATGCTCTCGGACAATTGCTATGCGTGCCATGGCCCGGACGATAAGGAACGCAAAGCCAAGCTCCGCTTTGATCACAAAGAGGAGGCGCTGCTTCCGGCAAAATCCGGTGACCGGGCGATCGTGCCGGGAGATATTGCGCGCAGCAAGCTGCTCGAGCGCATCAACACCCAGGACCCGGACGAGCTCATGCCCCCTCCCAAAACGGGCAAAAAGCTTTCTGCGGCGCAACGGGAACTGTTCCGGCGTTGGATTGCCGAAGGCGCCAAGTTCGAGGGACACTGGGCATTTACCAAGCCGGAGCGTCCGCCGCTTCCGGCGGTCAAGGAAACGTCGTGGCCGCGAACGGAGGTGGACCGCTTTATCTTGGCGCGTCTTGAGAAAGAAGGGCTCAAGCCGGCGCCGGAAGCGGATAAAGCGGCGCTGATTCGGCGCGTGACTTTCGATTTGACGGGTTTGCCGCCCACGCCGGCGGAAGTTGAAGCGTTCGCGGCGGACAAAGCGCCGGATGCCTATGCGCGGTTGGTGCGGCGCTTGTTGGATTCGCCGCGGTATGGCGAGCACATGGCCCGTTACTGGCTGGACGCGGCGCGCTATGCCGACTCGCACGGGTATCACATCGATTCCGAGCGCAGCATGTGGAAGTGGCGGGACTGGGTGGTGGAATCGTTCAACCACAATAAACCTTTTGATCAGTTTACCGTGGAGCAGTTGGCGGGGGATCTCTTGCCTGAAGCGAGCACCGAACAAAAGGTCGGCTCAGGTTATGTGCGCGCGAACATGAGCACCGGCGAAGGCGGCGCCATTGTCGAGGAGTATCAATGCAAGTACACGTTCGACCGCGTGGAGACCACGTCGACCATCTGGCTGGGGTTGACCATGACCTGCGCGCGTTGCCACACGCACAAGTACGATCCCATCCAGCACCGCGAGTATTACGGGCTCTACGCGTTCTTCAATAATCTCAACGAATCGGTCATGGACGGGAATCAGCCCAATCCTGAGCCATTTATGCGGCTGCCGTCGCCGGAGCAAAAGCAGCGGCAGGAGGAATTAAAGAAGGCGCTGGCCGACGCGGACAAGAAAGTGGAACAGCCGGTGGCCGAGCTCGACCGCTCTCAGGCCGATTGGGTGACGCAGTGGAATCAGCGGCTGAGTTCCGGATGGAGCACGCTCGTGCCGGTCAGTCTCCGTTCCACCAGTTCGAACGGCCCGGTCTTTCGCGCCCTCGACGACCAATCTTTTCTGGCGGAAGGAGAGAATCCCGAGTCGGACGTTCACGAAGCGCTCATTCAATTTAAGAACGCCGGCACGCTGGCCGCGCTTCGACTGGAGGCGCTGCCGCATGAATCGTTGCAGGGCAGTTCGCGCGCGGCCGATGGCGTGTTCCGGCTTTCCGAATTTGAAGCGGAACTCCGCCCGCCCACCCCGGGAGCGGCAACCAACCAGCCGCCGCTGGAGCCCAAAACCTCCAAGTCGTCCGCGAAACGATTGAAGTTCACGCAAGCGGTGGCCAGCGCTTCGGCCTCGACGCGTGAGATCGACAAGGCCATCGACGGCAAGGCCGACACGGGCTGGGGCGTGGAGGCGGCGGCGGCCAAGGAACCGCAAGTGGCGCTGTTCGCGCTGGGCGAACCGGTAAAAGTCGAAGCTGGCGCCGAGTTGCGAGTAACGCTGCGTTACGAAGCATCGAAATCGAAGCGGGCCATCGGGCGCATCCGGCTGGCGGCGGCGCAACAGGATGATTTGGTGCAGCTGCTCAACCCGCCCAAGGCGCAGCCGTGGCAAGTGCTGGGCCCATTCAAGACCGAGGGATTGCATCATGGCTATACCAACGCCTTTGCACCCGAGAGCACGATTGATTTGAAGAAAAGCTACGCCGGCGTGCGCGAGGAAATCCAATGGCGCGCCAAGCCGGACTTTGACGATGGGAAAAACAACCTGTTGGTTCAGGATCTTCATGGCATTCACGGCGCCTACTATCTGTATCGCACCTTGAGCGTGCCGGCCGCTCGCAAGATGGACGTGAGCTTGCGCGCGGATGATGCCTTCAAACTTTGGGTGAACGATAAACTGGTGGCCGAGCGCGCGGACGAAAAGCCGGACGATAGCCTGCTCCGGCTGAGCGTGGACTTGCAGAAGGGCGAGAACAAACTGCTGCTCAAAGTGGTCACTGTGCAGGGCGCAGCGTACTTCACCTTCAACAAGGATCTGGGCGAGACCAACGCCGTGCCGTCGGAAATCGCGGCCATTCTCGCCACAGCGAAACAACTGGCCGGTCCCCAACTGGCCAAGGTGCGCAATTATTATCG
>Ga0070686_100002355_pt1 | contig 10409 bp, 6 predicted proteins | sample KBSS23LmetaG_FD_65654 | JGI IMG/M metagenome (GOLD analysis project Ga0070686, IMG submission 65654) | Switchgrass rhizosphere microbial communities from Kellogg Biological Station, Michigan, USA - KBS S2-3L metaG | ecosystem: Host-associated > Plants > Roots > Rhizosphere ...
GATTTTGAAACAGACAAGCCCTTACTGCTTGGACGGGAAGGGCAATCGGCCACCTATGGTCAGGTGGACGTCCTCGGCAAGATTTTTGAACTGCCTGTCGTCGGCGAGTTTGCGGATGGCGTGACCAGACCGATCACTGCGCCATCCAGCGGCACGAGTTATCAGTCCTCCAACGACAAGGTGATTCAGGTGTTGCCGGATGGCATGCTCAAGATCGTTGGAAACGGCAAAACCGTGCTGACTGTGAAGAACCGAGGGAAAGTGGCGTCGCTGGACGTCCACGTCGCCGTCGGCGATGAACCCAACGAGCCGCCGGTCGCGATCGCGGGTGCCGATCGCAGCGTTAAATCCGGAACGAAAGTCGAGCTGAATGGATTAGGCAGCCGCGACCCGGAAGGTGAAGCGCTGTTTTATACATGGACTCAGGTCAGAGGCGCGAAAGTGCCGCTCTTGGACCTCAACATGCCAAAAGCCTCCTTCCTCGCCCCATCCGTCTCGGAGCCGAAACTCTTCCGCTTCAGGCTCCGAGTGACGGACAAGAAGGGCGCGGACAGCATGCCGGTCTTTGTGGACGTGACGGTAGAGCCATAGCCCTTGTAGCGGGCCATTTATCCACGCTCCACATTGCGAGACTTCACGCCAAACTCCCGCTCGAAGCCCGGAAGGATGGCTTTGAAAAACGCATTCTGGATCAGCCTCATCACAACTTGGACGGTTTCAGTCTGGGGGCGGTTGACATCTCCCGAGAGGTCGGCCTTGGTGGCGACTTCGTCGCGAGGAACATTCTCCAGCAGGTTCGAAAGGTCTTCGATCGCCCCTTCCCGCACCTTCTCGAACGCCGTCTTGTCCCGGTCCTGTGCCTTGTCGTAAACCTTCAACTTCCTGACCAGGGGCTTCACGTAGCCTCGGATCGACCCGTCATCGAGCGTGAGTTCGGAGTAGCACGAGAACACTCCGCCCACGACGTCAAAATTTCCATAGGCCCGAAGGAGATTGTTCATCGACCGGATCTGCGTACCGGCGATCTTGATCTTGAGTTCCAGATCAGGTGCGTCCTGGGGAGCGCGCATGATGCCGGAAATCTGGGTCTCACCGGTCCCCATGAATTTCCCACGGATGGCGAGCGACGCCGGCCCGTCCCGCAGTTGGCTGCTGTAGCGTTCGAGAATGAGATCGGCGTCTGTCAGAAATACACGATACTCGGGCTTTGCGGCGTAATTGGCGAATCCCAGCTCCCCATTGATGACGCCGATGTAATCGACGCGCACCAGCACCTCCTCATTGGCATTGATTGATTTCGCCGTCTCGACGGTTGCCTTCGCTCTTGCGGCTTCGGCTTGCTGGGTATGTGCCGCATGCACATAATCGGCATGCAGCCCGTCCAGGGTGAGACGTTTGAGGTTCACCAGTTTGACGTTGGGACCGTATTCCACCGAGCCTTCCGCTGACATCGTTCCGCTACTGAGCTGCACGTTGTATCGACCCGTCACCGGAATCAGCGACCCCAGCGTAATATTCTCCGCCAACAGCTCGGCCTTGACGGCCACATGCGGCTCGGCGAGAAAATCGGCATGCCCCTCGAGGCGGATGTTTCCGGATTCGAACAGCTCGGCTTCTAATGAGAACTCCGAGGGATAATCCTGATCGGCGGACTGGACGTTTCGGATGTTGGATGCATAGAGATGCATATGGCGTACCCGCAACGGCTGGGCGGGCTTCGCCTGATCCAGGTACATGAGCTCGGCGTCCACGATCCTGATTTGATTGATCTTGAATGGATAGACGCTTTCCACGGCGTCCTGCCAGCCACGGTCTTTGACGGGCATGTCGCTGCCGGCTTCCTTTCTCGCGAGTGTTCTGGTGAACTGCACCTTCGGACGTTCAATGTATTGGTCATTCACCAAGCGTCCGGACAACAGCGCTTTCCAATGGATGCTCGCCGACCAGCGAGGTATCCTCGCCACGGGAGAATCGGGCTCGTCGACGCTTATGAGCTGCACATCTTCCAGGTCCACCGACCCGCCAATCGGGTGAAACGCCAGTGAACCAATCCGCACGTGGTAATCTTTCAGACTGCGGTTCATTTTGTACTCCACATACGCCCGCATCGGCTCATTGACGAATAAGGCCGCCGTCAACAGCAACAATAAGAGCACCGCCACTCCCGCCAACAGCTTCGCCATACTCCTGTGCATAGGTCCCTCCGCTTCCAGTGTAACGGCGGAGCGCCCAGGACGGAGCTAGGGGAACATGCAGGGTGGCCCTATACTCACACCTGATGGATGTTCATGGGGCCGTAGAGCTGGCGGGCTTGCCGGAGCTCGGAAACATGTTTGCGCAACGAGGGACCGAACGGGGATGCCAGCACAGCCTTGCGGTGGCGGGACATTCGACGTTCGGCCTCACCGATGGCGGTCTCGAGCTGCCTGACGAGACGAGCGCCGGAGCCCGTCAGCCACTTGAGATGCCGACCGGCATACACGAGATCCTGAAGGGAATAACGGACGGATTCAATTTCTTCCAGACAGCGGAATCTGGCGCGCACCAGCTGCCGAGTGGTGAGGCCTGCTTCGCGCCATTGCACCCTGCCCCGCCTGGTCCCGGCCCAGGCGGACAAGCGTGCAAAGAGCAGCGCACCCATCGTAAACGTAAAGGCGGCATGGAGTATCCCCCGCAGCGGACGCAAACTCCTCCGCCAGGGCGAGTAGAAAATTTGCTGGTTACGGTCGCGGTGATAGAGGACATGCTTCCGCAACAACAGATTTAGATGATGATGGCTGTTTTCGTGTATCAAATCGTCGATGAGATCGAGATTGTCGCGTTCGAAGCAGTTGACAAACGAGAGGCCGGGACGATGGCGATAACTGAAGCTGACAACGCCGCGCGCGTCGAGCGGAATCACGCGTGACGTGAGCAGTGTCAGCAACGCATGGCCTTCCGGCCACGCCCGTCGGATGGCCTCCCATGCCCGGGTGATGCGGACGATCTGTTCGGCGTCGGTGGCCGAGAGCGACTTCGGCTGACGGCGGCTCCCGTAGTGCAGCGTTGGACCAATTGTCAGCGAGTCAGAGGGCGGCACCGCGCGGAGAGGTTCATGCCGCGGCCAGTCCCATGTCATCGCAGATCCCTGCCACCGACAGATACGATGAGAGCGGTCCGTGCGCAATGTGATCTCATTGTCCCTGAGGACAAAGGTCACGCGACGCGACCGTCGTCCGAGGACCTTACGCATCGCAACGGGCGCCATCAGCACGGCTCCGTCGATGCCGACAGGCACGGCATAGGCCTGCTCTGCCCGCTCAAACGAGCATTCCAAACGCCCAGCCACCGTCCACGACTGCAGACCGCGGCGCTTCAGCCATTGGAGCACTCCGCGAGGCTGAAGAAAGATGGCTTCTTGGGTGATGTCGAGGGCCAGTCTCTTGCAGAGCCATTCCATTCGCCCGGCCAAGCCTCGAGACTCCGCCTGCCCGCGAGGAAACAATTCATCGAGGTAACTGTTTTCAAAAAAGTGCTCCTCACATTCCCCAAAAAGCTGCTCGGCAAAGCCCCGCTGGTCGCGTTCCCGACGGATCTGCGCGAGCAAATCGAGAAAATACACCAGGTCGTTCAGCGCCTCGATCCAGCCCACCACCTTCCAATTCGAATAGGCCGTGCGATCGAGGGTGTGAGCGAGACATCGGAAATAGTCCACCGGAAGCTCGAGCTGCTTCGCCAGTTGGGCATAGTGCCGTTCGATATCCCGGCAGAGCGCGAGGAGCAGAGTCCGCATGGATTGACGGAAGTCGACCTGCAGACGGCCGAGCGCCGCGGCGTCGAGCAATGACATGGCCTGTCCTTGGATTCGATGGAGCGGCGACTTTACCGGAGCGGGGCGATGGCCGCAAGAAGAGCGCTAGAAAGACTTGGCGGGCACGTAGCCGAAGTCGTCGAGGCCCAGCTCGTGCACATGGTCCATGAAGTGCCGGGTCAGCGCCATTTGGACCGACGCCTCGACCGCCGGTTTGGTACCCGTCACGATAAGAAACGGTAATTCATCCTTCCACAACAGATGTCCATCACCATCGATCATGTAGAGAAATAGTCGCCGCTGTTCTTCGGCCTTCCAGCCCCATTCACTCGAGTGCGAGGCCGTACCGACCACGTGACCATAGAGGACGGCGTCGACAGCAAATTCGCGTGAGAGCTCCCGTGCCAGGACGGCACGTTCCTTATCGGCTGCGGCGATGGTCAGTGCGGGGGGCCGGCTCGCCGGCGTCAGCACGCGCAAGGCGGTTTCATGTTCGAGTAATTTCGTCAATCTGGCTCCCATCGCTTCATCGCCGTCGACCGGCATCAGCGCTACGCTCTTGAGTGACGGACGATCCAGACTGGCCCGCGCGTGCTCAGTCGACACCCAGGAAGCCTCAAAGGGTTGAAACCGGACGTCGCCGGCTCTGATTGAATCGGTGCCCACAGCCGCGACCCAGGCAGCGGCGAGACATCCCTGCTGCATCATGACCACGGCGACGAGGCACGTCAGCATGCCTATCTGGCGGCCTGGCTGCACTGTCTTCGATCGAGCCATGGCAACGCTCTCGCAAAAGGAGTACCGTTCGGCACGGTGGCCGCGCGCAGGCTAAGCCCTGATTATTTCGGGAGCAATCGTGAGGAGTCTCGCAGCGACGTGGTACGTCCTTTACGGAGGGCGTAGGCAAAAGGAGTCACTGTATCAAAATTATCGCCGCCTGCAGGCAAGGTAAGAAAGGCTTATGCCAATGCCTTGGTGGGCCGGAAGTATGGCAGCGTTGGAGCCTGCATGCGGAGTCGAATCGACTCGCTGACTTCCTGCGCCAGGCGGTGATGCAAGATGAGCGGATCAACCACGTTTCCGCAGGCGATACATCGCCATCCACATACCCACATTGGATGATAGTGAAGGGAAGGTCAGTGCGGAGTGAGGTGCGGGCTCAGGGTTGGAGCCGGTCGTTGAGGAATCGGGTAATGGTGCGATACAGATCCTCGGTCGCCTGCTCCTTACTGAGAAACGCCGAGGCACCGGCCTCAAGGACCGCCGCGTGGGTCTGGGACGAGTAATGGACGGAGAGGCCCACGACCAGTGTATTCGGCGCATCCTTCTTGATGCGCCTTGTCGCATCAATGCCGTTCAATCGAGGCAAATTGAGGTCCATCACCACCACATCCGGTTGTGTGTTGATAGCTGATTCTACGGCTTCGATGCCATCGGATGCTTCGGCCACGATCTCGAGATCCGGGTACGTCTCCAGAATACTGCGGAGACCTTGACGCACCATCGCATGATCATCTACGAGCAAGACACGCCAGCGGGAGGCTTCGATCGGCTGCCTCCCCTCGGTAGGTCGAGACACCTTTCGTGAGAAGTGCGGCTTCGGCTTCGCATCGAAAGGAATCGCCAGCAAGCCCAATTCGACGGTGGTGCCTTTCCCCACGGCGGATTCGATGCGGCACCAGCCGGACATTGCTTCCATCCGCTCTTGGATGCTGAACAAGCCAAAATGCTCGCCCGAAGGTTGATAATGCACGGCATTGATGTCGAAGCCTGCGCCGCAATCCGCGACCGTGAGCAGCCAGGTGTCTCGATCTTGCTTCTTGATCGTCACCGACGCCGAGGACACACCGGCGTGCTTGACGACGTTCGCGAGGAGCTCGCGAATGGCTTGAAAAAGCAAATCCGACTGGTGTTCATCAAATGAGGGGATCTCTTCGGTGAGCACGTCGACATCAACCTTGAGCCCCTGCTGGCTCATCTGTTCGGCGAGCCAATACAGCGCCGGAATGAGTCCCAAATCCTGCAAGACGGAGGGGCTCAACTGCGCCATAAGCGTACGCGCGTACTGAAGACTCTCTTGCAGGAGGCCATCGATCTCCGTCAGCGACGCACGTCCCTCCGGGAGCTGGTCAGGCGTCCGCTGCAGCGCCTGGCCCAATTTGATCCTGGTCAACGCCAACAACTGTGCCAAATAATCATGCAGGTCTCCGGCCAGACGGCGGCGTTCCCGTTGTTCGGTCAGGTTCAGCTGGGTCGCCAGCGCTCGGAGCCGCTCTTGCGAATTGACGAGCTCCGCGGTGCGTTCCCTCACGCGGATTTCGAGTTCCGCATTCCAGCGCTGCAGCTGGATTTCGGAACGTTTCCGCTCGGAGATGTCCCGAAAGACGAGCACCACACCGATCAGCCTGTCCTCTCTGTCCCGGATCGGCGCGGCGCTGTCATCGATCGGCACTTCTGTGCCGTCTGGCCGAAGCACGACCGTGTGATTGGCCAGTCCGATGACGCGTCCCTCACGAATGACCCGGTCCACCGGGCTCTCAATACTTTCACGGGTCTCTTCATTCACAATCTTGAAGACCTCGGTCAGCGGACGGCCGACGATGTCTTGGGCGGATCGTCCCAAGGTCCGAGCCGCAACCGCGTTGACAAATGCCACGACCGCAGACGCGTCCGTCGCGATGACGGCGTCCCCGATGCTTTCGAGCGTCACACGCCAACGTTCTTCGCTTTCATGGAGGGCCGTCTTGGCCCGCTTTTGCTCGGAAATGTCCCGAGCGATCTTAGAGGCGCCAATGATGTTGCCCGCGATATCCCTCAACGGGGACACGGTGATGGAAATGTCGACAAGCCCTCCATCTTTTCTGCAGCGCACGGTCTCATAATGATCGACTCGCTCGCCCCTCCGAAGCTTGGAAAGGATGGCGGTTTCTTCGGGATGCCGGTCTGGTGGAATGATCTTGAGAATGGACGAACCGATCATTTCCTCCGCCGAATACCCAAATATGCGCTCGGCGCCTCTGTTCCAGCTGGTAATCACACCGTCGAGATCTTTGCTCAGAATCGCATCGTCGGAGGACGCCACAATCGCGGAAACGAGGCCCTGAACTTCCGCGATCACCCGTTCGGCGCCCTTACGCTCCGTGATGTCCCGGACGATGGTTGCCGCGCCGATGGTGATCCCTTTGGCGTCCCGGACCGGCGAGACGGTCAAAGCCACATTAATGAGTCGACCATCTTTGCGCCGTCGCGTCGTCTCATAGTGATCGATACGCTCGCCGTTGCGGAGACGCACGAGTAATGACGCTTCTTCGGCGTGGAGGTCCGGCGGGATGATCAGCAAAATAGGCTGGTTGATGGCCTCCTCGGCCGTATATCCGAAAATCCGCTCGGCGGATTTGTTCCAGGTCTGAATGACGCTGGACAAATTTTCGGTGATGATCCCGTCTTGGGAGGAATCCACTGCCGCGGCCAGATAGGCGGCGGCTTCTGTCGTATGACGACTCGAGTCAGGCATCATTCGTTGCGGACAAAAATTTTTTCATTCTCACCCTTGCACGAGCTGAAAATCAAGGTTGCCGGCCGAGCTCTGTCCGGAGGGCACAGTGGAATCGACAGGGACCGCCAGCCTGACCGTAGGGATGTGGAACTTGAGGCGGTGTCAGGGCGAGGTGAGGCGCCCCACAGCCTCGCTCGGGCCGGAGCCGGCGACCGGTTCTGCGGCCCGAGGCAGGCGTTTACTGGACTGAACGTGCGTTGCGCTCCTCGTGCGGCGGACGCACTTCGTAGAACTCGTAGATGACGACCTGCTGGTCGTTGAAATCCGGCCAGTTGTTTTTATCAAACCCGGGGGCGTCCTTCAGATCCTTCTTGTGCAGGTCAAGGGCCAGATGCTTCTTGTCCTGGTCGATGCGCAGAGCTTCGAAGGGAACGGCAAAGTATTTATCCCCGATGCCGGCAAAACCTCCGAAATCCAGCACGGCATACTGAACATCACCCTCTTGGGGATCAATTACAAGATCTTTGATGGTGCCTAAATTTTTCCCGTCCGTCCCTAGCACCTTTGTACCGATCAGGTCGCTGGCCTTGAGCACACCGCTGCGGTCGCGCCCTTCTCCGGCTGCTCCCACCGCGAGAGTCACTATCATCCCGACGAGTAGCACGGCCACCTTGGAACCTGCCTGAGAACGATTCATCATGTCGCCTCCCTTCTTCCCGATCGGGGGGTTGTCTGATGGCTGATGCCTCACTCTTCACCCTAAAAGCAATAGAAGGACCACTCCCGAACGGGCGGAACTCCCGCCAATGACCGCCCATCAAGTGAGAAACATGGACATTCTGTCCGAACCCCGCGATGAGTGGACAACCTGCACTGAAGAAAACGGCCAAGTTGCAGTCGGCGCATGTCTTGCACCTACCAAACCAAACGAAAGCAAGGACCATGACAATGAGCCGCACCTGGACGGACACATTCAAGCCCCGTGGCTTTTGGCAACTCCTCAAAACAGCCGCCGCTGACTGGAGTCACGACCGCGCACCGAGGCTCGGCGCCGCCCTCGCCTACTACACTGTATTCTCTCTTGTCCCTTTTCTCGTCATCGTGATCGCCCTAATCGGGCTGGTGTTCGGAGAGGAAGCAGCGCAGTCCGCCATCCTTCACCAAATCGCCGCCCTCGTCGGTGACCAGAGCGCCGCGGCGATCAAAGATATGATCCAACGCGCGGACCAGCCATCGACCGGTCTGTTCGCAACTGCCATCGCGGTTGGGACCTTGCTGCTGGGCGCCTCCGGTGTCTTCGGACAACTTCAGGATGCGCTAAACACGGTCTGGGGCGTGGAACCGAAGGAAGGCCGGGGGGTGTGGGGCTTCATCAAAGACCGTTTTCTTTCTTTCGTCGCTGTGCTGGGAACGGGATTTCTGCTGCTCGTATCGCTCATTCTCAGCAGCGCATTGGCGGCGCTGGGGAAATGGTTCAGCGGACTGCTGCCGATACCTGAAGCCGTGCTGCAGGTTTTGAATTTCCTTGTCTCATTTGTCGTCATCACGGGGCTGTTTGCCCTGATCTTTAAGCTGCTTCCGGATGCCAAAGTCGCCTGGCGGGATGTCTGGATCGGCGCGGCTCTGACAGCCGCTCTATTTACCATTGGAAAATTCACCTTGGGTGTTTACCTCGGAAAAAGCAACGTCGCCTCGGGGTATGGTGCCGCAGGTTCGCTGGTCCTTGTGTTGCTGTGGGTTTATTATTCAGCACAGATTGTATTGTATGGAGCGGAGTTCACGCAGGCGTACGCGAATCTCGCCGGGGAGCGGATTGTCCCGGCGCCCGATGCGAAAGTCACCGATCCTCACAAAGCGGCAGCGGAGGGGTCTGGTCAAACGCCGTCACACACGTCAGGCCGTGCCGCATAACGGGTCTACCTTCCTCGCCAAATGCTGCACAGCCGTCGGCTGTCGTCACCTTCTTCGCGACGGACGGCCGCTCTCGCTCTGATGTCGCACCTGGCTTGGAGACGGGACATGGCGGCCGGGGTCTGTATCAGTCATGTGCTTGACCGATAGGAGAAGTTGAGCCCGCCGAATTGCATCGAGTAAAGCTTGACGCTCCGGCTCAAGCCGCTTGAGTCTTGGCGTATGATTCACAAAGCGCTCTGCGGCGTTGGTAATCCCTTCAAACGATTCCCATGGATCCTGTGAAGGACGACGTTTCATAAGCCTCCTCTGCTCCCTACCTGCCAACAGCCCGCCAACAAGGGAACTCAAAGGCTCCCTAGTTGAGAAACCGGGTGCTCAAGTCCTTAGCCAATCTTCATACGCGTCCCTTCATACGCGACAGGCGCTCGACGCCTCAAGATTCAGGGGTGTGCCTAGTGGTTGGCTCATGCCTAAGGCTCTAGAGTAAGGGATTGTTACGCCTCGCCGTCTTGACAGCTGAAAGCTCTCGAGCGTTTTCACGGCAATCCAGGCAGATCGATTAGTCTCATCAAATGGAGGTTTCTATGAGGTATGCCAACTGTATGAAGACCGCAATTGGCGGTCTTTCTCTTGTTCTACTCTTGTCGGCCTGTTCCTCCGGATCCAAGTCGAAGAGCACGACCGGTCCTGCATCGGAGGACATTTCGCGGGGGGGCAGAGCTGCTCTTTCCCCGCCCAGCGATCTGCCGCGAAGCGACGTGGTCAGCGATCGTGGCACCACCCCAGGCAAAACGCATGATTCGACCAACCGAGCAGGGCTCTCGGATCGTTCACCGGAAATCGCGGCAGCCTGCCCATCAAGGACGGATGCCCAAGGGACTGTGGTATTCGAGGATCCAACTTGCCCGGACCGCTACCGCAGCCAACTGGGTAACACCGGTAACACCTCTGAAAGAGACCGTGCACTGGCCGCCGCCTGTTCTTCACGACCTGATGCCAACGGAAAAATCATCTACGATGATCCCGCTTGTCCGGATCGCTATCGCAGGCAGGCGGCTGCGATGTCATCTATCCGTGAAGCCCGTGTCAGACTTTCGCGGGCCGCCGGCATCAAGGTATGGGACACGGCGCCTGGTGCGGGCACGAAGACGGGAACGCAGGTTTCTCCTTCCTCGGCACAGGGCGTGGATCCTCAGTGTATCGATGAGC
>Ga0070686_100002360_pt1 | contig 10403 bp, 10 predicted proteins | sample KBSS23LmetaG_FD_65654 | JGI IMG/M metagenome (GOLD analysis project Ga0070686, IMG submission 65654) | Switchgrass rhizosphere microbial communities from Kellogg Biological Station, Michigan, USA - KBS S2-3L metaG | ecosystem: Host-associated > Plants > Roots > Rhizosphere ...
AGTTGATCCCGTAGAAGCCCGAGAAACATTGCAGCTCTGCTCATACTCTGAGCGAGCGTAGCGAGCGAAGCAAATGATCCGGCTCAGCCGGGAGAGAGGCAGACGAAAAGATGGCGAGCGCAGTTTCAGCGACAGAGACACGGGTAAAGACGAGTGTTGACAATGTCAATCAATTGTCGGGCACAGGTCTTGGAGATGCGACGGTATGTGGAGTCGACGACACACCGATGGAAGATGGTGATCTCGGCTTTTTGAAGTCGAACAACGCCTACTATTCGTTGGCCAAGGAATCGACAGTCGCAGCAGACGGGATTGACGTTTTGCTTACCAATTCTGCACGGTTGAGCAACACAGGTCCAGGCCGATGGATTCGCATGTTCGAATTGGTGTTTCCACCATTTCTTACAGTCAGTGACGTATTCGTCAACGCGACAACCGGCAACGACCAGAACAACGGGTTGACCGCCAATACTGCATTGAAGACGTTTGCTGAGTTCCGGAAGCGTATCGGCACATTCAATATTTTGAACCCGGTGGGTGGACGTCTGACGGTACATATTCTGACGGATTTGCCCAGTACAGATCCTATCGGATTCGAAATCTTGTTGGCACCTGGGGCTACGTTCCTTGTGCAAGGCGTAGACAAAATCCTCTTGGCGAATGTTACAGCCAACACGATTGTGAACAAAGACCGTGCGACCAATACCCCGTGGGAAATTACGGTCAATGCGTTTGCCGCCAATGGTTGGACTCCCTATGTGGGCAAAGCGTTGGACTTTCTCGATAGTCCGGTACCGCATACCAAAGCGTATGTGGTCAAAGATTTGGGAGCAAAAACCGCACATATCAGCGAATTTGTTGTTACAGAACCTTTCGGTAATGTGCCTCCGAACGGTATTGGCTTTCCTCCATTTTTCTTTGGTGGTGCACCGTTGCCTGGCAACGTCTTCAACATTGTCGATTATCCCACCGTGACTTTGGGTCGCATGATTGTGGGTTGGGACCCAAGCAAGAAGATCGACTTCTTCGACAACCGTGGTGGCGCGGTATTGCGCAAGCTGCATGTCAATTCGGGTGGTGTTGCGCAAGAAGCGATGTTTCCGCAAGTTATTGGAGACACGCTTACTGCATCGACCTTGTCGGATTGCATTGTCGATGATCCGATTATCGTTCCAGGCCCAAACGCTCTTTCATTTGCAACGAACTGCTCATTTATCAACATCATGACAGTTCTCAACGCCGCCAAAATCATTCAGATTGGTGGGGTATTTCGAAAAACCGGTGGAGGGGGAAACCCTTGCCGAATTGATGTCATGGCCGATGGCCAATGGCTTGGAGAGCTCGACCCTACTTTTCAAGGGGGTGGAACCTCTCTTTTCAAGATCACGCCGCTTCTCATTCATGGAGGACGCGCAGAAGCCGGTCCCATTTCTTTTTGGGATCAGCAGACGGATGGCTTTGCGGAGATGTTGAACATCGAAGCGCAAGGCATCTACATTTCTCAGCCCTTCGGCATCTTGTTTGGAGATAGCGGATTTGAGCCTTTCTGGGGAAGTGGAAACAACACCACGGTACCAGGGCAACGGTTCAATATCGATGAGCAAGCATTGATGTTGATCGGTCAAGTTCCTGGGTTTACCAACCCGGTTCCTCCTCTTCCGAGCATCGAAATGGACCCGAACCCAGTGGTGTTCGGACTGCATCGAGCACCTGCTCCTTTCGGTTCGGTCAACGCATTTTCTTGGGACAATGCCTCTGCATCGTTCACCGGCCCGGTGGCATTTACTTGGGCAGGTTTGAACATTGCTGAGCCTGCAGGGTTTCAGACCGATTCGTCCTCGTTTTTTGGACAGACCTTCACAGCATCGTCTGCACAAGATCCTAGCGTGCAGTCACTTCTTTACCGATGGAGTCAATTCTAAAAATGTCCAATCTCCAATACGTTCCTGGATTGTCCAAAAACAGCGCGGTGTATCATCGAATCGAAGGGGAAACTCTTCATCATGGTATGCCTGCGTACGAGACTGCATGCGGAGCATGCATTGTCAAAGCGGTAGGCAGCAAAAAAGAATCGGAGCTGGATAAGGAAAAAGTTCAGCTCTGTTTGCTCTGTCAAAAACCCGAAGAAGAGCGCAAAGCGTTCAAAGACACAGTCAAAAAGGCATCCAAAGCCGGCCCTCGCTAATCTGAGCGAGTGCATCGATAACGACTTTATAAATTCGAGCTCTCTTTCCGAGCGAGCTCTTAGCGAGCGAGGCAAACGAAAATGGCGAGCGCAGTATCAGCGACGGAGACACGAGTCAGTACGAGTTTGAAAAACGCAGATGAATTGTCCGGAGTGGGATTCGGAAATTCGGCCAAGGTGGGTGTGGTTACCACTCCGATGGAAAACGGAGATTTGGCCTATCTCTTGGATGTCGACAATCTCGCATTGCCTACCAACAACAAGTACTACCATCTCCTCAAAGAGAGCAATCTGACCCCGGATGGTGTGGATGTGATCTTGACGTATGAGGCACGTATCAAGACCGGAGCAGTCAGCGACGCTACCGCAGGCCCAGGACGATGGGTATGCGGCCCCGTTGCGGACTGCCCGCAAGCACCGACCGGCCCCACCGGCCCAGGCTAAGCCTGAGTATTTGCTTCGCTCGCGATGCTCGCTCAGATGAGACAGAGCATCGCAGCGAAGCGAATGCAGACATAACGGATCCACCATTGCTTTTTTGAGCCAAGCGCAGCTTGGCGAAACAAACGAACAGGCTCAGCCTGCTGGCGAAACAAACGAACAGGCTCAGCCTGTCCGAGCGAGCGCGTAGCGCGAGAGAGGCAGACGAAAAGATGGCGAGCGCAGTCAGTGCAACCGAAACAAGAGTTAGAACGAGTGTCGACAGTGTCGATGAGCTTTCGGGCACGGGTTTCGGTCCGAACAGCGCACAAGGGGTAGACGACACTCCGATGGACGATGGTGACCTTGCGTTTATCAAAAACGGAGGAGGTCTTGGGGATGGTACGTATTACCATCTTGACAAGGAGAGTGGTGCCTTTCCCGACCAGGTCAACGTCATTCTTACGGCATCAGCTCGTCTTGCAGAAGGCGCGGTAAGTGATGCCACAGCAGGCCTTGGCCGTTGGTTGAAGGGACCTCCTTCGGATGCGGGAGCTGCGGCGATTGACTACAAGTTTTTGGCATTGGGTGCGGATGCGCTCAATTCAGACGACACTCAATGGACTGACCTTTTGGTAAGCAATACGTTGGTGGTCAAAAACGCCAACCAGCGTTTGCTTGTGCATGCGGATGTCTCTGGAAGTGTTTCTACGCTTTTGGTCGAGCCTCCTTTTCCAGCTGCGTTGCAAGCTGACTTTCGGATCATTGTCGACAACGCCACAGTGTTTGAACAAGACGCGGCGTATTCGGTCGTGGTTACAGACGAAGGCGACCGATTTGTCAATTCCGCAGCGATCAGCGCATTGGTTTCTCCAGGAGGCACTGGCCTTGCCATTGTTCGTTTGCAATGGCGTCCTGCACAGCCTGATTCCGAAGCCAATATTTTGAGGTCGACTGCTCCGAACAGTGACCATGCTGTGTTGATTGTGCAACTCTTAAGCTAACAGATTTGCTTCGCTCGCTACGCTCGCTCAGGATTAAAAGGATGTCACCTTCCAACGATGCGAGTGTAGTGGGTGCGGTGATTGCAGTTGCAACCCTTCTTCAGACGTTGTTGTTGCAGATCATCAATCGGAACACCGTTAACAATGTGCGTAAGATCACCTCAACCAAACCCCCGGCTGCGATACCTGCGATGACCGAGCAAGAGCGCCGCGAAATGATCAAGGAAATCGTTCGCGAAGTCTTCTCAGAGCTAGAAAACAGAAAACCCCTCCCATAGAAATCCGAGCGAGCCGCGCAGCGGCGAGAGAGGCAGACAAAAAGATGGCGAGCGCGGTGAGTGCAACAGAGACGAGGGTTAAGACGAGCGTGCTCAATGCCGATGAGTTATCGGGCATTGGGTTTGGGATTACTCGGTCTGCGGGCGTGGATACGTCGCCGATGGAGACGGGTGATCTCGCTTATTTAACGGCTTCCGGAGAGTACTTTTTCCTGGACAAGGAAAATACCGATCCTGCAGACGGGGTCACGATACTGTTGACGGACAATGCGCGAATCGCCATTCCGACACCAGGTCCTGGAAGATGGATTTTGGCTACGAGCGAGTTGGGACCCACGGGTCCATCTGGCCCAACTGGACCCACGGGACCTGATGGGGGGCCAACGGGCCCGACAGGTCCTGGTGGTGGTCCGACGGGTCCTCAGGGAAACGAAGGTCCTACAGGTCCCATGGGGATGGTGGGTGCTACGGGTCCTCAGGGAGCGGAGGGGCCGACAGGCCCTCAGGGAATTCAGGGAAATGTTGGTCCTACAGGTCCAGAAGGTCCAGCAGGTCCCACCGGAGCGCAGGGGATTCAGGGAGTTCCAGGCCCGCAGGGAATCGCAGGACCAACGGGTCCGCAAGGTGAAATCGGAGTTACGGGGCCTCAGGGTGTTGCGGGACCTACAGGTCCACAGGGAATACAAGGAACCGCAGGGCCAACTGGAGCAATGGGTCCTGCTGGCCCTACTGGTCCTCAAGGAATCCAGGGAATTCAGGGGTTGACAGGACCGACAGGTGCAACTGGTCCTCAAGGAATTCAAGGTCTTCAGGGAGTGACAGGGCCTACCGGCGCTCAAGGACTGATCGGACCTACGGGGCCCACAGGAGCTCAGGGAATTCAGGGCATTGCCGGTCCGACCGGAGCAACAGGCGCAACAGGGCCGATAGGACCGACTGGGCCTACAGGTCCCAATCCGGTTCTATTTGCCCAAGTCACCGCAGATACAACCATTGCATCAGGTGGAGCATTTGCGGATTTGTTGACGATCAACATCAACACCACCGCACCTGCGATCCGTATTTTGGCTTCGTTTTCGAACGATACGACCTTGACAGTAGTAAGCCCTACTTTTTTCCGTATCACGTTGGATGGAGTCGCCCTTCGAGGTGCGGCCAGCGCGACGTTGCTGGACCAATTGCAATCGGGCGCGATTGATTTACGCGCAGCAGTCGCACCCGGTGCGCATGTTGTTAAACTTCAATGGCGAACTACCGGGATTTTGAACACTGCACGTATTCGACCTGTCACCAATCCCGACGGTGAGCACGCCTCTTTGATGGTCGAACAATGTTCATAATGTTTCATTCGACAAGTCAATCCGAGTGAGTTCATAGCGAACGAGGCAAGCAATCCAATGGCGAGTGCTGTATCAGCGACGGAGACACGAGTTAGAACGAGTGTTCTTGATGCCGATGAGTTGTCGGGAATTGGTTTCGGCCCAGAACGTTATGCGGGTGTCGATACCTCTCCGATGGATACGGGAGATCTTGCGTATCTAACAGGAGGTATCGATGGAATATCTCCCGGAGTCTACTTTTTCCTTGACAAAGAAAGTACATTAGACATTGGTCCGGATGTTCTTTACACGGACAATGCACGCATCGCGATACCTCCACCTGGCAGAGGACGATGGATTCTTTCTCCTTCCGGCCCGATGGGTCCCACGGGCCCAACGGGGCCTCTAGGACCGGAAGGACCCACAGGCCCGCAAGGAGACATTGGGATAACCGGTCCCACGGGTCCTGAAGGGCCAGAAGGTGATGTTGGACCTACCGGGCCTCAAGGGCCGCAAGGCATTCAAGGTCCAACAGGCCCTGCAGGGAATGGTTCGCTGCTCAATCTCACTGTGCTCAGTGCATTGCCTGTTGCAGCGCTGGAAGATGGTAGCGAACGATACATCGAATCAATTGGTGACTGGGTAGTGTTGCGCAAATACCCCGCAGCACCTCCTCCAGTGGCTACGATGGAGATTTTTGGCACACCCGATGATCTCAACGCTCGATGGTTTCGCGAATATCGCCCGAACCTTGCATGGACGTTGCAGACCGAATGGTACATCAATCCCACCACTGGAAATGATGAGAATCTCGGCGACATCACCAATCCACTTCTCTCTGCACGTGAATTCGAACGCAGGGTAACCGACGCTGCAGGTGGAAATCGCTCACTGCAGACCCGTATTTACAACGTACATATCATCACCGCGCTGACTGCTGCCGATCGTATCGTTCTCACACGAGACATGCCTCAAGCTGTCATCAACTTTATTGGCACACCCACGCAAGTTGCTTCCGGCATTGTTCTTAGTGCAGTGCAAGCCATCAATCGTGCTGCAAATCAAGCTCAAGAAATCGAATCCGCCACGTTGTCGAATTCATGGACGACGTTGGGATATCTGCGACGTATGCTCCGCATCACCAATGCGGGGCCCAATCAAGGTGCGGTTGCATGGGTACTTGCCGATTTGGGTACCGCGAATCACCGCGCGCGTATCTCGCCTTTTACCAAACTTCCCACCACCAACTCTTTCGCAGGGACTCCATCGAGTGGAATTGTTACACCTTCGATCAATGACGTCGTCGAAGTGCTCGATGTCATGTCTCTACCCGCACACCCTCAAGTAGGTATGGGAGGTGCCGGAAGCAACCTCTCTCCAAGCGGAAACGTGACCTTCCAATACCTCTCTTTTGACGAAGTCTTCCCCTTTACCCTCGGCTCCGCATTCTCTAGCGGATGGATAGCATTTCTCGGTTGCAAATTTCCGCAACAAACCGTCACAAACGGTACTGCATCTTGCTACGCGCAAGGTTGTCTCTTCAACGGAGTTTCTACCGATGTACAAGACTCTGCGATCTTTCGCCTTGTGCAATGCGGGATGACGCAAGCATGGTTTATGAACCTGTCTGGTAATGCACGCGGAAGACTCAGCTCAGACTCCATCTTTCAAGGAGTAGGCGGAGCTCCCGGAGTCAATCCTTCCGCGTTTGCCAACCGAGGCGGACAACTTCAAATCGACAATGTCGCTACCTTCGACAATCCCAGCGATGTTCTCATCATCGACAACCTCTCTACCGGATTTGTGACTGGTGCCATCTACGGCACTGGCAACACGAACAACATCATGTTCATCGGTACCATGGGTCGTGTCGCCTATACCAATCTCGCTCTTCTTACCGCGACCAGCAGCATCGCTGTGCTTGACTTCGGGGGCACCACCAAAGCATGGGCCGGCTTACCCTTCTTGAATTCCGCCGGCAATCAAGGTGCTATGTTCTTGGAGACGTGATGAATGGCTGAAAGGTCTGAACAATGGCTGCGGTATCTGCAACGGAGACGAGAGTACGGACAAGCGTTGAAGACAATGACGCGTTGTCAGGAATTGGATTTGGCGCAAGTCATCTTGGAGGTGTCGATGTCTCGCCGATGGATACCGGAGATCTTGCCTTTGTCATCAGTACCGGGAAATACTTTCAACTAGACAAAGACAGTGCAGCGGTTGCCGATGGTATCGATGTTCTTTTTACAGACAATGCGCGCATTGCTCTTCCTCCTCCAGGACTCGGCCGGTGGATTTTCAAAAGTGGTATCGGGCCTACCGGACCTACAGGACCGCAAGGAGATCCAGGCGAAGACGGAGTTACTGGACCTACGGGTCCTACAGGCGCGGTTGCTCCTACCGGCCCTACAGGACCTACCGGGAGTCAAGGGATTTCTGGTTCTATCGGACCTACTGGGCCCACAGGAGCACAGGGAAGTCAAGGCATAACAGGGTCTACAGGACCGACAGGCGAACCTGGAGTTTTTCCGCTTGCCGATATCGCTGCGTTGCAAGCTGTCAATACAACCGGGCTCGTCAATGCGACCAGCCGATACATCGCCACGGTACGTGATATCTACGTGCTCGACTCCGGCTCAAGTGCTGCCGCGCTTGATACTCGCATCATTGTCCCCACCGTAGGGCCAGGACGTTGGTATCGACAACAAGTCTCTAACCCCGAATGGGCTCAAAACTTCACCTGGTACATCGACCCGGTAGGTGGCAACGATGAGAACAAAGGGGATGCGCTCGTCGTACCGATCAAAACCTGGGCGGAATGGCTGATGCGTATCGGACGAAACCAAATTTCGTCGAATATGACCATCAACATTCTTAGCGCAGTTCCAACCAGCGATCAAATCCGTATCACCCAAGTACGCCTTACCAAAGACGTCGAAATGTACATCGTTGGGCAACGTACTGTGCTCACGAATACCACAATTTCAGCGGTGACTGACATCAATCGAACTACCGGTCAAGTCACCAACATCGATGCCACTACCTTGGTTGGAGGATGGGCTCCGTACGTTGGCAAAATCATACGCATCACCAGCGGAGCACGCGCAGGGGCATGGGCCGTTGTCTCTTCAAATCTTGGTGGTGTGAACAATACCGCAGAAACTAGCGTATTTTTTACACTCGCCACTCCCTTTGCCACTCCCGTCAAAGTCACTCCTGTGATCGGTGACCCTATCGAAATTGTCGATGTGCTCAGCGTCGGAGACTGGCCAAACATCGATATCGGGCCAGGGAGTGCCTATGCGGGGCGTATCTCGTTTTCCGATTTTTCGTTTCCCAAGTTCACTTCCGTCGTTGGGCAAACCGTACGCTCAGGTTCTGTACGATTCACACGTTGCGTGATCGCCTATGCTCAAGCGTCTGGCACATCCTCCCTCAACTACGTCGGGTGTTGGATTGGAGGAGGCAATTGGGATGATGCATCGATCATGCGGCTACGAGGTGGCGTAGTCGATGGGAAAGCCACCAATCTAGGCACACTTGCATCCTCCGGTATGCGCACTCAAGAACTCGTCTTGGGCGATGATGTCCTCTTCGTAGATGGTGCCTCGGTCGACTTCGGAGATGGACAAGGGCAAGTCGGTAGCATTGCTGCCAAAAGGGCATCCTCCGCAGGAGGGTTTTTTCTGCGCTGCGCGTTCGGAGGCGCTATCGACCTCACCGCAGGCATCATCTACGGCGCCACACTCGGAGTCGGTATCCGTGTCGACGCTGGCGGATTCGTACTCTACGCCGCTGCAAATCTCCCCACCATGACTACCGTCGGTGTCAATGTCGACTTCAAAGGCGGCGTTACGAAAACCTGGGCACAGTTGCCCTTTATCAATGTCGCCAACAATGCTACATTCGTCCTGAATACGTGAGTGAGGAAGAGAAGAGACGAGAGCCTGCGGCGCTTTTGATTTGCGAATGCTATGCATTCGCTGTTTCGCCAAGCGGAGCTTGGCTCAAAGGGGCATTGGGGCGGACTGGAACGGGGTAAAGAGAGCTGGGGACGTGATGAAAACACATCCACATGTGGTACTTGTGAATGACATTCCTGTGATTGAGGGGTCGAAAGTACCTGTACACAGGATTTATTCGTGGCATCGGCAAGGGACCGCGGTGGATACCCTCATTCGACGCTATCCGCAGCTGGGTCCCGCGAAGATCTTCGACGCGTTGGCGTTTGCCTACGACAATCTCGAACTGGTCACGCAGAAGTTGGTCGAAGAGCGGATGTCGATTTCGAAAGACGACATCCCCTATTAAAAAACGCGAAGAGCGCGAGTGCTTGTGCGTGAGAACTTGTGGAGTTTTTGGGATTTTTTCCATTCGGGAAAATCCAACCCGAATTGCACCTTGACCCCCCATTCTGATTTTTCAGAGTCGGGCTCATAGCCACGCACGATCCAATATCCATCTGGACGTATCGAAAATGGTTTCTTGAGCAAGCCCATATGGTCGTACGGAGGTTTTCCTTTCAACAAGCCGCCATCGAACCATGCAGGCAGTAAGAAGTTGCTCACCGCAATCCCATCGACCTCGTAGACGTCGTTTTCGACCGCGTCGCAGAGCTCCAACGCGGTTTGACGGTTGTCATCCATGTCCGCCCAAAGATTCACTGTGATGTCTCCCAGAGTCTCCAGGACCTCGTGAGAGAGCACTGCGGAAACCGAATTTGGGCCCGTATGCAACGTGCCACCGTTGTCCAAAATCACATCCACGCCAACCTCTCCGTACCCTTCGGTATGAAGTCCCAACACATCCGACTCGCTTAGCGCGTCGCGTACGAAAATAGGGAAAACGTCTTTGGGGATTTTCTCTTTTTTTCGGAACATCGAAACAGGGGTTGGAAGCCATCCCCATGCCGGAGCTGCGTCTCGGATCACTTGACGCGTCACGGCACCCGCGATCTCTGCAAGTTCGATGTTCTTGTCTTGGAGACGTTTGCTTTGGTTCACAATGCCGATTCTCATGGGGTCTTCTCGGATTCTTTCATTGCGCGAAGATGTTTGATACCCACCGTTTCCACAATCTTCTTCGCCAGAAGTTTCGAAAGCAACGATTCTCCATCCGAATTTATTTCGACGCAATCCGCGCAAACATCGCAATTGAAACTATCACTTGCAACGATAAAAACTCCCCATCTCAACTC
>Ga0070686_100002361_pt1 | contig 10402 bp, 7 predicted proteins | sample KBSS23LmetaG_FD_65654 | JGI IMG/M metagenome (GOLD analysis project Ga0070686, IMG submission 65654) | Switchgrass rhizosphere microbial communities from Kellogg Biological Station, Michigan, USA - KBS S2-3L metaG | ecosystem: Host-associated > Plants > Roots > Rhizosphere ...
TAACTGTCGAACGCGTCGTCGCGAGGCAGCGCCGCGTGAAAGCGCCACTGAAAGATTGCGCCTTGCACGAGGACTAGCGAAACGAGCGCTGTCAGCGACGCGCGCCGCAGTGTTCGGCGCTGACCGTCTTCATCAAGCAGAAACTGGATCGCCGGCACCGTCAAAACGAGTAAGAAACACGGCATCGCGATCAGCCGCAACGTGTGGAAGTGGTCCAACGTCAGCGACGCCGGAAGCGGCGACACCAGCAATCCGTAAACAATGAAACGCCACCATGCCTCGCTGCGGTGACGCAGCAACACCAGAACAAATCCAAATAGTGCGAGCGCCACGACGCCGACCAGCAAACTGCCCATGAACGGCAGATGATGTCGCGGTTCCGGGTCGCCGCTCAGGAGCCAACTGCGCGGGCTGAAGTCGCGCGCGTAGTTTTTGACGAAGCGAACTGCGATCTCGCTGCGCGTCATTTCGGGTTTGATATACGTGACGTGTTTGAACCGCTCGCCCAGCGCGCCGGGATGGCGCAAGGTGAAAACGCCGAGCGGCAAAAGCATGACAGCGAAAACGATCCAGGTGAGCACGACGCTGCGCCAACGTCGTCGCGTGAAAAAGAAGCCGAGACCAAGAGCGAACAGCGGCGCGAGCAGACGCCCGACCGAGTAGGTGTAAACGATCAGTCCGAGCAGAATGCCGAGACCGGCGCATAACGCCACGGGCCATCGCTCGCTCTTTGCGGCACGCGCGAGCAGCAGGAGAAACAACGCCAGCAGCGCCGGCAGCAGCGCGACTTCAAACACCAGACGACTGATTTCGAAGATCCACGGCGTGAGCGCGGCAGCGAGAAAGACCAGCAGGCCAACGATGCGCCGTGCCGTCAGTCGATTTGTTAGTCGCGCGCCCAGCAATCCAAACACCACGGCGGCGAGGAGTCCGGCCGTTGCGCTCACTAGTCGCGCCACCAACTCGCTCGGCCCGGTTACCCGAAAAACCGCCGCCAGAACGTAGATGTAAACCGGACTCTTGTATTCGCCGAACGCGCGAAAGTAGATCGGAAACGCTTCGCCGTATTCGTCGCGGCCGTGCTGGGCCATCGTGTGCGCGTTGTAGGCGATGGAAGCTTCGTCAACGAAGAAGCCGACGGGATTTTTCGGGACGTCGTAGAAGTAGAGAAAGGCCACCAGCAAACTGGCAACCAGCAGGAACATTTCTGCACGACTTAGCCGGGGCGGTTTCACGCGGCGGCTAGCTTAGCAGAAACAGGAGCAGGAGGCAGGAGCAGGCGGCAGGCACCGCTGGGATCGCGCGATATCAGTCAGAGGTTTCAGTACACCGCTTTTTAAGAGCGGTCGAAGTATCGTCGGTAACCCCCACCCTCAGAAACTAATTGACTTCACCAACCCTTTCCCATATCTTCCCGCCGCTTTACGTCTTGCTTGCGTTGGAACTACCGCTGACTCTTGTCCTCTGAACAACTTTGCTTTGCGTTCTTGGCGAAATCTTTTGCGTACTTTTGCGGTGAGACGTGAAAGACAAGCAAGACCGCAAAGATCGCTGAGCCAGACGCAAAGTTTCGCAAAGAACGCGTTTTCCAATCTGACCCACTGCTCTCTTCGACCACGACCAGTTTAGGAGGTGAACTGATGAACTTTCGCCTGATTGCGGTGTTAGCAACGATTCTGATCCTGCTGGTTGTTGGTTACTCACTGGTCCTGCTTGGCTGGCAGCGAATGGGACTGACGGGGCCAGAACTGCGGCAACGCCAGCGCCGCGTACGGATGTTCGCCGCGGTCATCGTGTTCCTGCTGTGGGGATTCGCGCTCACGTATTGGGGTTTGTCGGCGACTGGAAAAATAGGGACCGGGCCCGGGCCAGACCTGGTTCCGCTCGGCGCGATCGTTTGTTTAGTCGGCGTCATCGCGGTACGCGGTTTGTGGTTTCTCACCGGATTTCGGTGGCTCAACTCAGTTTCTTATCGCGTTTCACTCCAGGCAGGAATTGTAGCAATCGTGTCGGCGCTGACAGCTTTCGAGTTGGGGGCAGTGTCTGGTCCAACTTTCGTCTATCTGCTCGTATTTGCATTCCTCTCAGCGATGGTGTCGCTGGGCTCTTTTTTCCTGGAGCGGTTGCTGCCGGACAGCGAAGACATGCTCGGGCTGATAGTTGGTCTACAGGAATCACAACCAGCGATTGATGAGAAAACAAAGAAAGCGGTTGCGGCTTTGAAGGATGCGGCGCGGGTGGTAGTGGAGTTAGAGCAAAGCATCACGGAAAGATCAGAACGGGTGAACGCGTTGCGGCAGGAGAGTGAACGATACGCAGAAATCAGGAAGGTGGATGCAGGCGCAGCTAATGCACTGTTCGACGAAGTCTTATTGAAAATTGACAAGCGAGCTCAGCGAGAGCGTTGGGTAAGCATAGTTATCAACCTCGCAGTCGGACTAATGACCGGCTCACTGTTTTTCGTGATTGGCCTCAGTTGGAATCCCTACATCAAGAGATGGCTGGGCTTGGAGTAGCTCTGCGGATTCAGCGTCGCAACGCGCAAAAAGTCATTGACTTACCGGCCCGGCTGTCATATCTTGCCGCCGTTCTTACAAGCTATTTCATACATCAAGGCTAGTGGCTGATTCCTCGAGCGTTGTCCTCTGAACAACCAGCCGGCTCAGTCATCATCCTTTAATCAATCGTTCACGTTCTGGGACTGTAGCCTTTGTCCAGGCGCGCGCGCACGCCAAATCCTGCAGCCTCTTCACTCTTCATCGTTCGTCTTACCGAAAGGAATTCCCATGGCAAACGAAGCGGGAGACATGAAACTCCTCGACAACTACGCCAAGCTGATCGATTTTGTGGCGGCTGAGCCAAACTACGCGCCGCCAAATCCCAAGATCACTGTCACTGCGATGCGGGCGCACCATGCAGAGTCGCTGGCAGCGGCCTTAGACGTTCCCGCGAAGCATGGGCCGAACAAGCTCGCGATTACCGAGCGTCAAGTCGCCTACGACCAGCTGCCCGAGAAGGTCACGCGACCAGGCAAAATCTTGAAAGGCGCAGGTGTGGCGACGGAAGTCATCGCCGACCTCGATACGTCCAAGAACAAGGTGCTCGGCAGGCGCAAGTCGCCCAAGGTCAAAAGCGATCCGAACACGCCGGGACAAGACGGAGCTGTCACCCACTCGGCCTCGCAAACCAGTTTTGCAAACCAACGCGGAAACTATCGTGCCTTCCTCGCGGTGCTGGGCGGTATTCCGGAATACCAAACGAACGATCCAAGCATGACGCTGCCTGCGTTGACGGCATTCGCGGATGACCTGGAGACCCTGGACAACGCCGTCAACGCGTCGTTTGTGTCGCTGAATCAGTCGCGCGGCGTGAGAGACGGGAAGCTGTACCTCGACGACGACTGCGTGGTTAACCGGGCATTGATGGTGAAGGCGTATGTAGCGGGTGAGTTCGGAACGAGCCACACGCTTTACAAAGCGATCAGCGGATTGAAATTCCCACGCGCCCGCAAGCGATAGAAGCGCGTGGCAGTAGCCCGACCATGAGGAAGGGCGTAATCGATCCGCGCAGCGCCAACGGCGCGAAATGTAATAGCCTGGGGCAACGCCCAGGGAAAGAGGCTAGGAAAGGCCAACTCGCGCTGTAGGCGCGAAATCGCTCGAACGTGGGCCGTATGCTGCTCCTTCAGAGCTACCGAATGTCGTAAGAGACGCTTACCTGGGGCGTTGCCCCAGGCTATTACATTTCGCGCCCTTGGCGCTCAGCCTACACGAGGGTACACAAGAATCATGCGACGGTACGCAAGGTTCACGCGACGGTACACAAGATTCATGCGACGGCACGCAAGGTCTATGCGACGGTACGCGAGGTATATGCGACGGTACGCTTAGTTCGTATGACAGTACGCAAGGTTCACACGACGGTACGTATGATTCACGCGACGGTATGAAGAATTCACACGACGGTATGAAGAATTCACACGACGGTAGCGAAAGATTCACAGACCGGAGCAGGTTCAAGTCGACTTCTCGGCTGGTTTTCTCGCAAAGAAACATGGGCCAGTCGAGGAAGGCAGCGGGGTTCGGGTGAAGCCTCGCCTCGCTGCCCTTCTTCTTGATTCGGTGGCCGTGTGGATGAGGCTATTTCTTCCTTCTTCCTCTGGAGAAGGGCTGGGGATGAGGGCATAGCGACGTCCTGAAGCCTCACCCCAACCCTCTCCCAAAGGGAGGGAACTGATTCACGCGACGGTACGCAACATTCACGAACACAAACGCAAAATCCAACCGGCGCGCGACAGTTTCATCGCCGAGCATCGAGCGTTTAACTCGCAATCCAGTAGTTCGACGTTGGAGGTCAGGTTGTTGCTCTGGCCGTCTTGTCAACTCAGCCGACCTAACGTTTAGGAGAGGTATGACACAAACCGAAAAAAACAAGGGCTCTTTCAATTCATGGTTGCGCGACAAGCACAACTTGCTTGAAAAGACAGCCGGTGCCGTAGTCTTGATTATCGAGCTAATGGAAATAATTGGACGCCTGTTTCACAAAACACCTGAGATCCCACTCACCGAGATTCTGAACCTAGTGTTTCTGCTCTTTGTCTACGTTCAGCTGACGAGAGAGTTTAGAAGACGATTTACCCTCGACGATCCCGATCCGAAAAAGGTAGCGAAGATCTTAAGAGTATGGCGTTATTCGGATGAGCATCGACAAGAAAAGATAAATGAACTGGTTCTTAGTTCCAACAAACTAATCGGCCAGCTCGAAAATATTAAGTACTTCATACTGGCCACATCAGCACTCTATGCTTTGTTTCTCTTGAAAGGCTTTATTGAGGGTGAAGCCGACAAGCATCATGTTTTTCACATCCTTTTCGATGTGGTTAGCTACTGTGGCGCTTTCTTCTTGTTGCGCTGCTTCTTTGTGATGTACCTGCCTACGATTGAAAACGGTAGGGAGGTGCTCCGTGAGAAAACCAAACCTTACATTTGGTTCGGAGTTGGCTTGATGGTTCTGGATGTTTGCCTGACGATCTATGTTCAGGACCCTCCAGCCATTGAAACGGGTTGGTTTGCATCATTCCTATGTGGTGTAACAAGTGTCGCTCCGGACAGTGGCAGAGGTGTATTTATCGCTGAATTCATATGTGGCGTAGTAAATGCCGTCGTGTTTGTTCTATTCGTTGCCCGTTTTGAGAATAAGATTTTGGAGATCCCGCCTTATATCTTGTTCCTGCTATATTCGTACGCAGTGCTGCAGACATGCTTACCTTTTGTGACTAATAATGGACTGGTGTTTGGTAGGGATTTTTCAGAGGGGTTTAGCAGCATTGTGTTTAAGCTGGTCTTGGTTGGCAAGGTTGCTCTAGCGGCGGTGTTATTTTACGTGCTGAGTTCGGGGCGTATCTTCTATTACTTTATGTCCTTAAAGAGCATCAATGACGAAGAAAAAGAGGAAAGAAACTGGGAGAACTTTAAGAAAGTGATGATTGAACTTAAACGTGGCCCGGATCAGTTTGAAATTACGTACGCTCACGACAAAGAGGGCAGGGTGTTTACCGCAATGGTTGTTCCTACCAGTCTGTTTGGACACCTAACCGGAACCGGAGAAGATGCAGATAAAGCAAGGGAGGATCTGCTTAAGAAGATCCAAAGCCGGTAGGAACCAATGAATCTGTAGTTCTCTCTAGATGGTCCACTGGGGCCATGTGCGCAATTGCTCGCCACGTTCAGATCAACCTTGAACGTGACGAGCAAGCTGTTTCGCAGGTTGTCGGGACAATCATTTCAACCCTTGCGGGTTGCGTCAGCGTACTACCTCTGACCCCCGCTCTACTCGTTCTTCTTCGCGGCGTCAGCTTTTTGCGTTTCCGCCGGTTTCGCGGCGACGGCTTGCTTTAGCTTGTCGCTGGCGCGCGCAGAGTTGGTAGCGAAAACCGCTGCATTGGGATCGTTGCTCTGTTTCCCGAGCGTCGCGGCCTTCTCATAAAGCGGCGCGGCCCAATCGAGGTGTCCGGTTTTTTCGTACGCTTCCCCGAGACTGTCGTACACGTTCGCCGAATTCGGATAGCGTTCGACGTTGACCTTGAACACGGCGATGGCTTCGTCGTTGTCGGGCGTGGCGGCGAGCAGGTATTGATAACCGATCTGGTTGATCAACGCCTCGGGCGTCGCGATCGTGTAGTTGAACTTTTCCGACAGCCACTTGTAGTGCGCGTCCGCACCCTTAAGTCCGCCGGCCACCGCGCCAGTCTGCGGATCGCGCGGCATCAGCCAGCCGTCATAAACTTTCCGCAGTCCCGCGTAGTGACTACGCAAAACCACCGAACCGTGGTCCTCGTCCGTCCACTGTTCCACTTCATACTCGAAGCCCTTGATCTTCGTCGTCGCAAGCAGTTCCTTGAACTCGACAAACGCCTTGCCGATCGCGCCGGGTTCGTTGCCGAGTGACGTGAACAGCGTCGCGCGCAACTCCTGTCGCGTCTTGAAAAATTCCTGCGCGCGTTTCAGCGTCGCATCGTCGCTCCACTGCAACGACGGACTGACCGCGACGTAAGAGTTGAACAGTTCCGGCTTCGTGATCAGTGTATGAACTGCGAAGAGCCCGCCAAACGAGTGACCGGCCAAAACGCGATATGGCTGCACGCGATAACGCTTTTCGATTTCCGGAATCACTTCCGTCGCAATGAATTTCAGAAAATTGTCAGCGCCGCCGGCGGTCGGAAACTGTGCGGCCTGGGCTCCGACAGCTTTCGTCGGCGTCAGATCGCGCGTGCGGTCGGTGTTGGTGATGCCGACGACGATCATTTCAGACATGCGACCGTTGCGCGCCAGAAATTCGATCGTGCTGGACGTGTGGCCGATGTGCGCGTCGCCGTCGGTCATGTAAAGCACGGGGTACTTGAGACTGTTGCCGTCATAGCCGGCGGGCGTGCGTACCAGGATTGTTCGTTCCTCGCCAAGCACGCTGGATTTGATCGTGAGCTTCGTCGGCCCGCCGCCATATTGAGCGAAGGCGGACGAGCAAAGCAGAACCAGCACGGCCAAACTCACAAAGAGATTACGGTAACGAAACGGGCGCGCAGTTGCGCGGGCGCGAGCAAAAGCAGGGATTGTCATTCTCATACTCCTGGATGAAATGGTTGAAAGCCACGTTTCACAGTTTCGAATCGCCGTCGGAAGCTGTGATGAGCAAACTTAGAGGCTTATGTGATAACAGCAAATCGGGACGCGCGTAAGGCTTTTGTGACCAACGGGCCATAGCTCGTGATGAAACGGCAAGCGGCCGGTAGGTTCGCGATTTCGTTGGTAGTTGTTAACAGCGAGCCACTACGCAAACTAACGGTTTGCGTTACTTTTAGGTCCGTGTTGCCCAAGAAGCCAGGGGTCCAATAGATTTCGACGCGTAGCGTCGGCGTGAATTTAGCCCGGCCTTTCAAGGCCGGGTTTGCAATCGCCAACGGCGTCTCCGTCGCGTAGCGACGGACTGAAATTATTGAGCACTATTGTCATTGCGTCGCTGACGCGACGAGTGATGTCGGCGTCGATTGGCTCCCAGCCTTGAAAGGCTGGGCTAAATTCATGCGACGCTACGCGTCGGAATCACTGTCCCAACCTCTAGGACAAAGCCTTTACGGTTTTCGCAGGCTTTGTGCGATCAACGGCACGATGCGACGCGGTACATCGATGGCGGCTTTGATGTGGCGCGCGTGTGTGAAGTGGCCGACAACGTAGAGCCCGCGCACGTTTGTTTCAAAGGTTTCCGGATCGTAAACGGGCACGGCGCTCAACTTTCCCGACTCGGTCTTCACACCGAGTTTTTTCAGCAGCGTCAGATCGGCGTCGCTGCCGATCAAAACAAAGGCGACGTCGTTCGGAATCGTCAAGGTTTCGCCGTCTTCCGTTGTCAATGTCGCGTCGCGCTCCGTTATCGCCAGGACGTTTTTGTACAGCACGACGCGCAGGCGGCCGGCAGCGACTTCCTTTTCCAGCGGCCCGCGCACCCAATGTTTCATCGCGCCCGCTTTCGGGTCGCGGTTCTCCCAATCTTCGCGCCAAATCGCGAGCGTCGTGCGCGCGCCCTCTTCCGAAAGGAACAACGCGGCCTCCGCGGCACTGTTGCCGCCGCCGACTACGAGCGCGTCTTTGCGAATGTACGCGTAGGGCTCGACGAAGAGGTGATGCACCTTTGGCAAATTTTCGCCGGGGATGTTTAGCCGGCGCGGATGGGCCATCGCGCCGATCGCAAACAGAATTCGCGCCGCGCGATAGTCGGCTTTGTTCGTATGGACCAGGAACTTCGCGGGCGCGTCGCTTGTGTCATTTGAAGAAGACGACGAGTGCGCTAAGGAAGACGACGAATGCGTAGCGTTCGTGTTTAGTGGTTCGATGTCGATGTCGACAACTTCTTCTTGAGTGTTGATGTTCAGATCGTTATCGAGCACGAAGTGAATGTAGTGAGACAGCAGTTCTTCGCGCGTGGGTTTTTCGCGGCAGGGTTTCAGGGCACCCTCGTACATCTCGAGCTCGTTCGGCGTCGAAAAAAGCGTGCGGCCGACGGGGTAGAGGCGAATCGTGTCGGCGATGGTCCCTTTCTCGATGACCAGATACTTCAAACCCGCGCGCGCGGCAGCCTCGGCAGCCGAAAGCCCCGCGGGTCCGGCGCCGATGATTAAAAGGTCGAGTGGTTCGGTCATGGAATCAAATCAATAGGAAGCAAACAGTAAACAGCAGACAGTAAGCAGTCGAACAGAAGAGGCTGTTTGCTGTCTGCGTTTGGTGTTCGCTTCAATCGAGACCTGGGCTTTCAAAAAGTCACTTCCCCGTGCGCGACAACGATCGACGGCCCGCCCACGCGTACTTCTTCAATCGCGCCGGCAGTCCCTTTGACATCGATATTGATGCGGCTGGCGCGATGAATGAAGTCGCCCTGCTCAATAACAAATCGCACCCGTCCGTCAACCGCCTCCGCACCGGAAGCGTCGTGATGGACCAGATAAGCGCCTAACGCGCCCGCCGCGCTGCCAGTTGCCGGATCCTCGGGAATATTGTCGCCCGGCGCGAACATGCGCACGTGCGCGCGCGACTCGCCGATTTCGATCGTCTCGCGACTAAACGCCTGACAGCCCGTGGCGCCGGCGCGCTGATAAATTTCCGTCAGCAACGCGGCGTTGACTTTGCAACGGCGCAGGTCAGCGAGCGCGCGAATCGGCACCGCAAGGAACCCGAGGCCCGTTGAAATCGTCTGAATCGGCAGCGACTCGTCGAGCGCTTCGATCGGCAGACCGAGCGCGCGCGCGAGCTCCGCCTGCTCCTGGCCGTCGTCAATCTCGGTCTTGATCTCAAACTTGCCTTGCGTCATTACAACTTGAAACGGCGCGCCGTCCTTGAACTCGATGTCGACGGGCAGAACGCCGATGCCGAGTTCCTGATAAATTCGCGTCCAACCGTTGCCCCCCTCGGGAACCGGAACGACACCTTCACGCGCCAACGCGTTCCACGTGCCGACGATCGGATGACCCGCAAACGGGATCTCGCGCGTCGGTGTGAAGATGCGCAAGCGTCGCAAAACTGACGGGTCGGAACTGGCGTTTGAGCCGGTTTTTGTGTCTTTTTCCGGCTCTTTTGACTGATCCTGCGCAGTCGTGGGTTCTGACGGAGCCGTCGCTCCGGCTGATTGCTGTTGACTGTCTGCGGTTTGCTCGCTTTCCGGCTTGAACACAAACACCGTCTCCGAAAGATTCATCTCGCGAGCGATCTTCATCATCTGCTCGTCCGTCAATCCTTCCGCCTCGGGAAACACCGCCAGCGCATTTCCGGCAAAAGCCTCCGCGGTAAACACGTCAAGTTGTACGAACCGGTATTTGCTCATCGGGCTTCCCTCATAATTCCAAATTCCAAAAATCTGGGTCTTGCAATTAAACTTGCATCTGGTAATCTCAGCGTCTTCGGGATTCGCGAACATGATCGGGTCGCCGCTCGCTTATGGTCAAGCGCGCCGCATCTCACTAAAGATTTCTGTCCCGCGAAATGTTTTCGCGCCTCCAGTCATTACTTGTGAATGCAAGAATTTCGGCATTGGGGTTGAAGGTAGCCAGCCGCGAGGCGCAAAATTTCTTCAACCGCATCACAGCTCCGACTTCGATCCGTGGAAAATCGTTCGCGCCTCATTTTCAGAAATAGCAACGTACGACCAGACAGTAGTTCAAGGGAACGACCTTGGAAATTCCAATAGAGGAGGCAATAGCCGTGAATATAATCGATTTTGATGACATGAGGTTTGGCGGCAAAGTTGGGGAGAGTGTTTCGGTGTCAGTCGAGCCGACCGATACGGTGCAGCTTGTCACCTACACGCTCAACGGCTCGACGCACGCGCTCAAGGCCGGGGAGACAATTCGCTTTACGCT
>Ga0070686_100002362_pt1 | contig 10397 bp, 9 predicted proteins | sample KBSS23LmetaG_FD_65654 | JGI IMG/M metagenome (GOLD analysis project Ga0070686, IMG submission 65654) | Switchgrass rhizosphere microbial communities from Kellogg Biological Station, Michigan, USA - KBS S2-3L metaG | ecosystem: Host-associated > Plants > Roots > Rhizosphere ...
GCACCATGCCGTCGATGTCGCCGGGCAGGCCGACGAACAGGCCGAACTCGGTGATGTTGCGGACCTCGCCGTCGAGCTCGGTGCCCGCCGGATACTTCTCGGCGAAGCTCTCCCACGGGTTGGCCATGCACTGCTTGAGGCCGAGCGAGATGCGGCGCTTGGACATGTCGACGTCGAGCACCATCACTTCGACCTCCTGCGAGGTCGAGACGATCTTGCCGGGGTGCACGTTCTTCTTGGTCCAGCTCATCTCCGAGACGTGGACCAGACCCTCGATGCCGGGCTCGAGCTCGACGAAGGCGCCATATTCGGTGATATTGGTGACCCGGCCCTTGAACACGCCGCCGACCGCATATTTGGTCGCCGCGCCCTCCCAGGGATCGCTCTCCAGCTGCTTCATGCCGAGGCTGATGCGCTGGGTGTCGCGGTTGATGCGGATGATCTGGACCTTCACCGTGTCGCCGATATTGATCAGCTCGCTCGGATGGCCGACGCGCTTGTAGCTGATGTCGGTCACGTGGAGCAGGCCGTCTATGCCGCCCAGGTCGACGAAGGCGCCGTAATCGGTGATGTTCTTGACCACGCCGTCGACGATCTGGCCCTCGGCGAGGCTCATGATCAGGCCCGAGCGCTGCTCGGCGCGGGTCTCTTCGAGGATGGCGCGGCGCGAGACGACGATATTGCCGCGGCGGCGGTCCATCTTGAGGATCTGGAAGGGCTGGGGCAGGTCCATCAGCGGGCCGACGTCGCGGACCGGGCGGATGTCGACCTGGCTTCCGGGCAGGAAGGCGACGGCGCCGCCGAGGTCTACGGTGAAGCCGCCCTTGACCCGGCCGAAGATCACGCCCTCGACGCGATTGCCCTCGTTATATTCGGTCTCGAGCTTGTCCCAGGCGGCCTCGCGGCGGGCGCGGTCGCGCGACAACATCGCCTCGCCATGGGTGTTCTCGATCCGGTCGACATAGACCTCGACCGTGTCGCCGACGGCCAATTCGGCCTTCTGGCCGGGCGCGGCGAACTCGCGCAGGGGCACGCGGCCTTCCGATTTCAGCCCGACGTCAATGACGGCGAGATCGTTCTCGATCGCGGTGACGATGCCGGAGACGACGCGACCTTCGAAGCCCTGGTCCTCGCCGCCGAGAGATTCGTTGAGAAGCGCGGCGAAATCGTCGCGCGTGGGATTTGCCGATGTGGCCAAAGGAAACGTCCTTACATTTACCGGTCCGCACCGCGAACATTGAAGGCGCGCGGGCCGGGCCAGAGTGATTTGCCGCAGCGGCCGAATGCCGGCGCGGCGTCCCCGGGGCGGAAGCGCGGAAGCGCGGGAAGCAAAAAGGCGCCTCAGGGGTTCGGCTCACCGGCCCCAAAAGCGCATCGCCTTATCCTGGCTTCCTTGGGGCGCGACCGCCCGCTGGACGGGGCGCATATAGGGGAGAGAGGGGGGAGGGGCAAGAGAGGCGTTCGCGAACCCTGTCGCACGAACAGCGCCGCGCGTGCTCTGTAGCTTGCATGTGAATAGCATGGCCTGATGTGGCGGAGTCTTCTCGCGCTCGCGCAAAGTGACGGATCAACAGGTCATCGATGCCGCAGTGCCGCTGGCGCGGGCCCTTGCCGAAGTACCACTCGATGAGAAGGTGCAAATTGAGAGCTTGCAATCGGCCGGTTTCGATGCTGGCCAAGCCCACAGATTTGTTGCCTTTCTTCCATTCGCTTTCAGCCTGCCAGTCCTCGAGGAACTTGGAGTTCACGTTTCACCGACGGTTGGCGTGGCGACCGAAGACGGGGGCGAATTGCTCGTCAGGTTTGACCGGCAACCTGAGTTTGTCGCTGGACTCGCGCTCGCCCGACGGCATCGCCAGTCACCCTGCATGCCCCATTGGGCTTATGTGGCGATCGCGGGCTCCGGTGCAGAAATAGATGCGATCTCCAATGCGCTGAATGACGGCGTGGACGTGGAGGGAGGCGTCGTCTCGAGCGTCATCGTGGGTACTTGGCACGCAAAGCATGTCGTGACCTGAACGGGATTGGGAGAGAGTGTCCCGCGCGATGATTCGTCGGCGGACGTCCACCCAACCCTTCAAAGCTTCCCGAACGCCACGCCCTTCCAGCCCCAGCCCGCCGCCTGCGCCGCCCCGATTAGCGGGGTCTTCAGCTCCTTGGTGTTGAAGCGATACTCGTAGACCTTGCCGAAGGAGGCGTCCTCACGGAAGGCGTAGGCGGTGCCGAAGCTGATCTCGGCCTTCTGGCCGCGAAAGGCGCTCGCGGCGAGCGAGAGGCTCGGCACGCCGGCGCGCCAAGCGACCTCCCATTCCTGGTCGACCGCGCGGACCTCGCCTCTGGTCTCGTCGAACTTCATCAGGACCTTGAAGCTGCGCTCGAGCCCGGCCTTGGCGAAGATCTCGTACCAGCTCGCGTCGACGATCTTCCATTCCGCGACCAGGTCGACGCCTTCGGGCGCGCCGTCGCGGACGATGAAAGGCGCGGTGTCGCGGTTGACGGCGAGCAGGCGGGTGCGCAGCTCCCCGACGCTCCGGCGCGCCACGCCGGCGGGGGCAGCCTTGCTTCCGGTCAGCCAGTCGAACAATCCCATGTCGGTCTCCAGTGGGGCAGGGGCTCGGCGCAAGCGTTACCGCCGGGCTGGTCGGATTTCAAAGGACCGCGCTGCACGAAGGGCCGGCTTGCCGCGCGCCTCGCATTCGCAAAGACGATCGAGGCCTCGCGCCCAAAAGGAAAGGGCCGGGCGGTTTCCCGCCCGGCCCTCCAGTTTCGCTTTGCGCGGATCAGAAGCGGATGCCGATGCGGCCCCGGTAGCTCTGGTTGCGCACGTCCTGCCGGAAGATCGTGGTGTCGGCGTCGAAGCCGATCTCGATCCGGCCGGTGTTAAACGAGAAGCCGCCAGCGACCTCGCCCCAATCATTGTCGGTCGAAGCCAGCGCGAAGGGCGCGAAGGACTGGGTTCCGACGAAGCTCGCGCCGAACACGCTCGGCCGGTCGTCGAAATCGTGGACGTAATTGGCGGAGAGGTAAGGACGGAACCTGCCCGTATGGCCGGCGAGATTGATGCCCGCGCGCGCCTCGAGGCTCTCCGACATGCCGTGATCGACGACCAGGGCCATCGGTCCGCCACGCTCGCGCATCTCGCCGAAATCGATCACGCCGTAGCGGATCGACGCCCGGGGGACGATCGAGAGGTTGCCGCCCTTGGCCACGTCGTAGCCGATTCCGGCCTCCGCGTTGAACGCAAGCGCGTCGCCGGCGGAACGCAGATTGTAGATTGTGCCGACCAGATCGACACTGCGCTGCGTCGTGGTGTGCATCGCGCCGGCGCCGACCTGGGCGTCGAGGCGGAGGCCCGTCCGGGTGCGGAGCGCCGCATAGAGCGTGCCTTGGATCAGAGTGCCGCCGACCCGCTGCGGAACGCCGCCGGTCTGGCCGTCGAGGTTGGTGTAGGCGATCGAGAAGCCGCCCGTGGCGTGGCTGCCGAGCTCGCGCTCGAGGCCGACCGCGGCGTACCAGCCGTTGAACTGGTCGCGGCCGGCCGAGGCCGCCGCCGGCATGGGCCGCGAATCGCCGTCGACATAACCGGCGGTGACGTAGCCGCTCATATTTTCGGGCAGCGGCACCGAGGCGGTCTCGACCATGTTCGAGGTCGCGTCGGTCTCGACCGCCGCGGCCGCGCCGAAGGTCGCGCTGGTCTGCGCGAACTGCAGCGGCCGGCCCATCATCGCGAGCTGGCCGGTGGCCTCGCCCGGCGTGATCTGTTCGATCCGCTCACGATAAAAGCGCGAGAGATTCTCGGTCTCGACGACGCCGAGCGCGGTGCGGAGCGATTCGAACCGCGGTGCGGCGGCTTCGAAGAAGGCGCGTATCGTCGCCTGGTTCTGCAGGTCGAGCGGTCCGTAGAGGTCGGCCAGCAAGGTGCTGTTGAGCGACCGGTCGGTGTCGAGCAGGGAGGCATAGGAGACCTGCACCGCCGAGTTCGGATCGACGACATTGGCGTAGAGGCCGAACTGGATCTGCACCTGGACCGAGGTCGGGTTGTAGATGAAGGTCGGGGTCAGGATCGCGCTGATCGGCGCGGTGCCCGAGAAGGTCCCGGTACGGCCGCCCTGCGCAGTCAGGATCGTGAAGACGTCGCCGGCGCGGACGATATTGCCCGGCACGACGCTGAACACGACGATGCCCCCGATATTGGCCATGCCGTTGGTCGGCGTGGTGCCGTTGAACGTGGTCGCCGCGACCGCGACCCGGTCCGAGACGCCGCCCGCGCCGAGATCGATGAGCAGGGCATTGGCCGAGGCGAGGATCACATTGCCGCGGAAGTTCAGCGTGCCGACCGTGCCCACCGTCGCGGGCGCGATCGTGCCCGCCATGGAGGTGAAGAAGGGCGTGGTGATGGTGCCGGTGCCGTTGAGGCCGCCCGAGATCATCAGATAGTCGCCCGGCGTGGTCAGCGTGCCGTTGACCTGCATCGTGCCCGTGCCCTGGGTGACCCCGAGCCAGCTGAACAGCGAGCCAGTCGAGGTGATGTCGAGCATCGCGCTGACCCCGGCGATGGTGAAGCGGTCGATGGTGACGGCGCTGTTCAGCGTGGTGGTGCCCGCGGCTGCGAGCGTCACGTCGAAATAGCGCGGCGCGGTGCTGGTCTGGCGGTTGCCGTCGAAATTGTTCGGCACGAAGCCCGTCGCGCCGGGCAGGCCGTTGGCGAGCGTCGCCGGCGGCAGCACGAACTGCGGGTCGTTCGAAGCGGTCTGGCTGTCCTGCGCCGGAGTGCCGGTGCCGGAGCCCTGCTCGGACGGCGCGCCGCTGAGCGAGGCGATCGTGGAGGTGCCGCGATCGTTGCCCGTCTCCCCGGGGACGCCGATCTGGTCGACCGAGACCAAGGCGGGGCCGCTGGTGGCGCCGCCGGTGCCGATCGGTTTGTTCTCGACCTTCTCCTGGCCGGTCGCGACGTCGTAGCAGTCGCTGATCCCGCCCGACTGGAAGCAGGCCTGGCCGAAGCCGGGAAGGTCTGCGGTCTGCTGGCCCGGGCTGCCCGGGATGCCGTTCACCAGCGCACCGCCCGAGATGATCTGGTAGTTCGGGTCGAGTGTGGTCACCCAGTGGGTCGGGTCGGTCCAATTGGCGTTGCCGGCCACCGACGAGACATAATGATAGGGATTGTTGGCCGCGATCCAGTCCCAATAGAGATAGAGGGGCTGGTAGAAGGCCGCGGTGCCGTAGCCGTTGGCCGGCTGGCCGTTGAAAAAGCGGGTATAGCCGCCCGACAGGACGCCGATGATCACCGAGCGCGCGAAGGCCCGGTCGAGGATCAGCGGGCCGCCGGAATCGCCGCTTGCGGTGATGCCCTCATGAGCGATCGCATTGTCGCGCCAGGCGTTGAAATCGAACGGGCTCGCCGCCGCGGTGCCGCGGCGGGGATCGTCGAAGTCGATCCAGTAGAGGTTCTGCGGGTTGCTGCTGGAGGGCGGGCCAGAGAACAGGAAATTCTCGAACTCGTCGAGCGAGGCGAGCGCGCCGAGCGTGTTCTCGGCGATGCGGCGGCGGAAGTCGATGCCGCCGGTCGAGCCGGTGGTGCCTGTGCCGTTATTGCCGTAGCCGTCAATGGTGACATGATAGCCGGTGCCGGCCGCGGTGATCGTGGTCGCGGGCAGGGCCGAGAAGAGCAGGGCCCAGGTCGGGACGTTGGCCGCCGGCGTGTCGAGCGACGCGAGCGCGATGTCGGCATAGAGGAAGCCCGCGGCATTGGGCTCGAGCGAGCGCGGATTGTAGGCGACGTAATTGGCGTCGTACATGAACCGGCTGGTGTTGGTCGCATATTGGCCGGGGCCCGGGTTGAGCCAGCCGCCGAAAGCGCTGTTGCCTGCCTGGTTGTTGTTGTTCGAGAAGCCGAAGCCGATCGGCTGGCCGCCCGAATTCTGGCCATAGGCATTGGCCGCACGGTCGTTCACGCAGTGCGCGGCAAAGATCACGGTGCGGGGGTTGATCAAAGTGCCGGTGCAGAGGCCGATGAAGCCGTTCTGCTCGTCGACGATCATCTGGCCGACGCCGGTGACGTTGACGGGATCGCGCGCCGTGGTCGGCGTGTCCGGATTGGCGATGACGATCTGGGGGGTCAGCTCCGTGGTCCCGACCTCGGGGCGGCCCTGCGCCTCGAGCTGCGCGGCGCGCGCCAGACGGCGATCCTGGGCCTCGCGCTCGACCTGGCCGATATCGACGAGATTGCGCGTCGAGAAGGACGAGGCGGTGCCGATCCCGCCGTCATCGGCGATCTGGGCGACGGCCGGAGTGGAAATGAACGAAGTCGCCATGGCGGCGACGCTCGCGCCGAAGACGAGGCGCCGGGTGCGCGAAAGATTCATGTTGGTGAGCCCCCCAAAGACTGAATGGATTCGATGCGCCCTCAGTGGGCGAAACGGCGTTCGAAAGAAAGCGTAAGCAAATGACTTGTAATTGAAATCCGGAGAATGTGACCATTAAACAACACTGGCGGCGTAACGAAAAGGCCAGCAATCCCCGACGCTTGGCCGAGCGGGGGGGGCTAGATCCCGTCCGGCGGGGGCGGGATCGGCGGCGGGGTGAAGATCATGCCCGAAACCAGGCCGTGCGACAGGTCGTCGGCGTCGGGCGGAAGGAAGGCGCCGCCGCCGGGCGCTCCTTCGCCGCCGCCCAGCAAATCATGGCCGGACCCCATTGCCGCCAGCACCGGATTGAGATCGTCGCGGGTGACCGCGTCGGGCATCCCTGCCGTGTCCGGCGCGTCTGGCGCGGCGGCCGTCTCGGGCGGGCCGCCGGCGACGTCGGAGGCGGGCGCCGAGGCCGTGCTCGACGCGCCGCTATCCGGCGCGGCGCCGTTCTCGGAGGTCTCGTGCGGCTCGCCCGGGAAGATCATCAGCGCCGGGCCGGACCACATCACCACCTCCGATTTCGAAAGCAGGGCGTCCGGCGGCGGGTGATCCGGAGCCGCGGTCGCGCCCGCGGGCCCCGGGTCGAGCGGAAAGCTCAGGAAATAGGGCGGGTGCCAGACATTGTCGAAGCCGGCATCGCCGAGCAGGCCGATCAGGTCCGCGGCCGGCCCATCGGCCGCCCCCTGCGGCGCGGCGGCGCCGACCAGATCGTCGGATCCGGGCAATGCGGTCTCTGCGTCGAGGGGCGCGGGCAGCATGGGCTCGAAATGGCCTTCCGGCGCGGCCGGGACATGATCGGACGCGGCCGGGGAGAGATGGATGCCCGGCATGTTCTCGAGCGCGAGCAGCAGGCGATGCCAGCGGACGGCGAATCCCTCTTCGTTGCCGATCCCGTTGACCGTGAAATCGCCGCGACGCAGACCGAGTAACGCCATCAATCTTCCTTCCAGCGGAGTCGGCCCATGGACTGCGCGACTTCGCTCATGCGGACGCTATTTGGCACGAGAAAACAAAGTGATCAATGTTGCTATAGTGAAGCGATGACCAATGGCCGGCAGGCGGGCGACAATAATGCCACACCCGCCGTACCCGGCTCGAGCGGCTGCGGCGCGAGTCCCTAGCAGCGCCGGCCGCGGCCGACGCCATCGGAATTGCGTCCGCTGTCGCTGTCGGTGCAGGCGCGCCGGCCGCGCCCGTTGCCGGGAGAATCGGCCCCCGCGCCGCGGTCGCTGTCGGTGAGCCCGCTGCGCCGTCCGCGGCCGTTGCCGGGAGAATCGGCGCCACGGCCGCTGTCGCGGTCGGTGATCCCCGAGCGCGCCGAACGGCGGCCGCGGCCGTGCCCCGGCGAATCCGCGCCGGCGCCGGAATCTCTGTCCGTGACGCCGGTTCGGCCGTGGCCGGGACGGTCGGCATTGGATCCGCTGTCGCTGTCCGATGTTTGCGCTTCGGCGCCGGTCGCCGCCAGGACGATAGCGGCGGCGCCGGCGACCGATCCTCCGGCGACGGTGCCGAGGAACGAGCGGCGGCTGAGCTTGCGAGTGGGCTTCATGATCTTCTTTCCCTTGAGATTTCTAATGTGCCCACGGCCTGAGATCGATTTGCGGATTTGGCAAGCTATTTCTATAATTTAACCGGACGTGCCGGCAAGCCTCGGGGGCATTGCTGAAGGCGATGTAGCGATCGGAGCAGCAGTCGAACACGCCCTTGACGAAGGCGGAATCGTAAATGTCTCCGGTCAACGGTCCGCCCGGGCGGCGTGCCGCTCGACGGCAGTGATCGCCGCCGCGATCGCCGCTTCGACGTCTAAGTCGCTGGTGTCGAGCAGCACGGCGTCCGGGGCCATTGCGAGCGGCGCCGCGGCGCGGCCGGTGTCGCGCTCGTCGCGGGCGCGGATGTCGGCGAGGACGTCGGCGAAATGCACGTCGAGCCCGCGCGCCTTCAATTCCGCGAAGCGGCGCTGGGCGCGGATTTCCGGCCGGGCGGTGACGAACAATTTCACCTCGGCCTCGGGCGCGATCACCGTGCCGATGTCACGGCCGTCGAGGAGCGCACCGCCGGCCTGGGCGGCGAAGCGCTTCTGGCGCTCGAGCAGGGCCTCGCGGACATGGGCATAGGCCGAGATGCGCGAGGCGATGCCGCCGACCGTCTCGCTCTTGAGCTCCGGGTCGGCGAAGTCGATCTGGCTGAGGTCGGTCGCCCGCGCGGCGGCGAACTCGCTTTCCGGATCGCCGCCCATCTCCAGCAGATTCTTGGCGGTGGCGCGGTAGAGCAGGCCGGTATCCATGTGGGGCAGGCCGTAATGCGCGGCGAGCGCGCGGGCGATCGTGCCCTTGCCGCTGGCCGCGGGTCCGTCGACGGCGATGATCATGGCGCGGCCAACGCGCGGCGCCGCGAAACGGAGCCGCAGGAGGGAAAAGGAGGGGTCGTCATGGCAGTGCGCTTGGCTTTTGACAGGGCCGCACCCATGTGGCAATGCGCCCGCCGACCGGCCCCGGCAAGCGGCGGCCTCACCCAAACGATATGGAGTTTCTTCACCCATGGTGAAAGCTGAATGGGGCACCAAGCGGACCTGCCCCAAATGCGCGACCCGCTTCTACGACCTCGGCAAGGACGACCCGATCACCTGCGTCGCTTGCGGGATCAACTGGCATGCCGAGCCGGTGCTGAAATCGAAGCAGCCGATGCCGTTCGAAGCGGCCAAGCCGGAGATCGAGATCGAGAAGGAAGATGCCGATCTCGCCGCCGAGGATCTGGAGATTGACGTCGACGAGGAAGCCGAGGAGAATCCGGACGACGAGGTCGATCTCGGCGGCGACGACGATATCGGAGTCCCCGGCGCGGCGGGGGACGACGAGGAGGTCTGACGCTCGGCGCAGCCCCGCCGACGACAGTCACTTGCGAAGCAAATCGGCGTCGCCTAAAGGCGGCGCCTCTATTCCTCCCGGCGCCCAGGCCGGGAGAAGGTTCGGGGCCGTAGCTCAGCTGGGAGAGCGCTGCAATGGCATTGCAGAGGTCAGGGGTTCGATCCCCCTCGGCTCCACCAAACCACGAAAAAGGGCCGGTTTGCCGGCCCTTTTTCGTGGTTTGTCCACCGAAGCTTCAGCGAAGGCGGACTGGCACGCCGTCGCCCCTTGCATAAGCGCGCGCCATCGGCGAAGCCTCGCATCCGGCCCGTTTTGGGGCCGCCTCGGGGAAAGGTTCTCGCATGCGTGTCTCTCACTTCAAACTGGGCGCCGCTCTTCTCGTCCTGGCCGCCGCACCCTTCCTGGCCGGGTGCACGCCGAAGGTCTCCGGCATGGATTGCGCCGCGATCGTCGAGCAGGCGAAGACCCTTTCGCAGAGCCAGGCGGTGAAGATCCAGTCTGTCGAGAATGCGCACGAAACCTCGCGCACGCCGACCGACGCGCGCTGCGAGGGCAATGCGACGATGAGCGACGGCTCGACCGGGACGATCTACCTCCGCGCCTATGAGGAGAACGGCAACACCATGGTCGCCTATCAGGGCACGCCCTTCCCCTGAAGCGAAGGGGGCCGGCGGCGGGCGCTAGCTCCGCGGCGGGACGGCGTAGCTTTCGAGGAAGCCGCAGCTCGTGCAGCGCCAGGTCGCGATCTCGACCGGCGTCCGGCCGCCCAGCTTGACGCCGGTCCAGCGGCTCTTCTGCGGCGGCCCTTCGAGCCAGGAGCTGACGGTACGCACGCCGTAGCCTTGGTCGATGACGAAGCCTTCGACCATCGAGGCCTGACATTTCGGGCAGGTCCTGGTGCGCGCCATCTCGTCCTCCGGGCCGGGATGCGGACAGGTTAGTCCTTCCGCCCCGGCGGTTCCAGCCCGAGCCAGAGGGCCATCGAGTCGAGCTCCGCCGCGAGCCGCTCGCGTGTGCCCGCCGGCGCGCCCGGCTCGAGATGGACGCCCCGCGCGAGCAGCCGCCCGGCCTGGCGATCGGCCTTGAGGTCGACGCGCGCGACGAGGGCCTCGTCCATCAGGAAGGG
>Ga0070686_100002364_pt1 | contig 10395 bp, 3 predicted proteins | sample KBSS23LmetaG_FD_65654 | JGI IMG/M metagenome (GOLD analysis project Ga0070686, IMG submission 65654) | Switchgrass rhizosphere microbial communities from Kellogg Biological Station, Michigan, USA - KBS S2-3L metaG | ecosystem: Host-associated > Plants > Roots > Rhizosphere ...
GCCGTGATCGGCGAGGTCCGCGACGTCGTCCGTGGGATTGCCGCCACGCGCGGGACGACGATTGAGATGACGATCGATCCGGCGGTCGGCCCCGTGACGCTCGACCCGGCGCGGCTGAAACAGATCCTCTACAACTTCCTGTCGAACGCGGTGAAGTTCGCGCCCGACCACGGCCGTGTGAGCATCCGGGTCAGGCCGGAAGACGACAATCTGTTCCGGCTCGAAGTCGAGGACAACGGCATCGGCATCCCGATGGAGGATCTGCCGCGGCTGTTCGTCGAATTCCAGCAGCTCGACTCCAGTACCGCCAAGCGGTTTCAGGGCACCGGCCTCGGGCTGGCGTTGACGCGGCGCATCGTCGAGGCGCAGGGCGGATGGGTGGGGGTGACGAGCGAAGTGGGCGTGGGCAGCACGTTCTACGCGGTGCTGCCGCGGCGGCTGGCGCCGCTCTCGGCGCAAGTGACGGCGCCGCCCGCCGCCGCGGCCGGCGAGGAGGCAGGGGAGTGATCGTTGCGATGACATCCGCGCCGCTGCGCGGCGTACCCATACTCCCGGAATGGCCTGATGACAGCCCGGGGAGCAGCCGCGGCCGCGACGAGCGCCGTCACACGATTCTCGTCGTCGACGACGATCGGGCGAACCTGAAGCTCGCGCGGTTCGTGCTCGAAGCCGAAGGATTCGACGTCAGAGAGGCGATCGACGCCGTGAGCACGTTCGAGGTGCTGAAAACCTGCAGCCCGTCGCTGATCGTGATGGACATCCAGCTGCCCGGGATGGACGGGTGGGAGCTGACCCGCCGCCTCAAAACCAACTTCGCGACCCGGCACATTCCGGTGATCGCGGTCACGGCATACGGCGTCGCCGGCGATCGGCGGCTGGCCGAAACAGTCGGCGCGGTCGATTTCGTCGAGAAGCCAATCAGCACCACGGAATTGCCCGAGATCATCCGGCGGCATCTGGGCGAGGCGAGGTCCGGGCGCGACTAGTTACTAGCAGTAACCTCAGCCGTGTGGCTTCAGACTTGCTGTCTCAGCCGCATTCGTTGAATTTGGCCAGCTCAACTGTCTTGATTGACGACGGTTCGCCGTCGTCCGGGCGGAAATATGGACATCACCGCAACTCCCACCCTTGATCCCTCCGGGTATCCGCTTGGCGGCAATGGCAGCGAGGCGGACGCGTTCTCGCGGCAGCTGCTGTCGGCGATGCTGTCGCTGCGCGACGGCGACTTCGCGATTCGCCTCCCGAGCGACCTCACCGGCGTGAGCGGCAAGATCGCCGACGCCTTCAACGACATCGCGACGGTGAGCCAGCGTCGTGCCGCCGAAACGGCCCGCGTCTCGCGCACGGTCGGCAAGGAAGGGAAGCTGAAACAGCGGATGTCGGTACCGGGGATGGTCGGCGGCTGGTCCGACGAGGTCGCGGCGATCAACATGCTGATCGACGACCTGGTGTGGCCGACGACCGAAGTGACCCGAGCCGTCGGCGCGGTTGCCAAGGGAGACCTCGGGCAGTCGATGGCGCTCGAAGTCGACGGCCGGCCGCTCGAAGGCGAGTTCCTGCGCTCCGCGAAGCTGGTGAACAAGATGATCGACCAGCTGTCGGTGTTCACCTCGGAGGTGACCCGCGTGGCGCGCGAGGTCGGCACCGAGGGCAAGCTCGGTGGCCAGGCGCAGGTGCGCGGGGTCTCGGGCGTCTGGAAAGAGCTGACCGAGTCGGTGAACCAGATGGCCGGCAACCTCACCGCGCAGGTGCGAAACATCGCCGACGTGACGATCGCGGTCGCCAACGGCGACCTCTCGAAGAAGATCACCGTCGACGTCCGCGGTGAAATCCTGCAGCTGAAGGAAGCGATCAACACGATGGTCGACCAGCTGCGCGGCTTCGCCGCCGAAGTGACGCGCGTGGCGCGCGAGGTCGGCACCGACGGCAAGCTGGGCGGCCAGGCGGTGGTGCCCGGCGTCGCCGGCACCTGGAAAGACCTGACCGACTCGGTGAACGCGATGGCCTCGAACCTGACCGCGCAGGTCAGGAACATCGCCGGCGTGACCACTGCGGTCGCGCGCGGCGACCTGTCGCGCAAGATCACGGTCGACGTCAAAGGCGAGATTCTCGAGCTGAAAGACACCATCAACACGATGGTCGATCAGCTGAACGCGTTCGCGTCGGAAGTGTCGCGCGTGGCGCGCGAGGTCGGCACCGAAGGCAAGCTGGGCGGCCGCGCCGAAGTGCCCGACGTCGCCGGCACGTGGAAAGACCTCACCGACTCGGTCAACGCGATGGGCGCGAATCTGACCGCGCAGGTGCGCAACATCGCCGAGGTCACCACCGCGGTCGCGCGCGGCGACCTGTCGCGCAAGATCACGGTCGACGTCAAAGGCGAGATCCTCGAGCTGAAGGACACCATCAACACGATGGTCGACCAGTTGAACGGCTTCGCGTCCGAAGTGACGCGCGTCGCGCGCGAGGTCGGCACCGAAGGCAAGCTCGGCGGACAGGCGGTGGTGCCCGGCGTCGCCGGCACGTGGAAGAACCTCACCGACTCGGTCAACTCGATGGCCTCGAACCTGACCGGCCAGGTGCGCAACATCGCCGACGTCGCCACCGCGATCGCGCGCGGCGACCTGTCGCGCAAGATCACGGTCGACGTCAAAGGCGAGATTCTCGAGCTGAAGAACACCATCAACACGATGGTCGATCAGCTGAACGCCTTTGCGTCGGAAGTCTCGCGCGTTGCGCGCGAGGTCGGTACTGAAGGGAAGCTCGGTGGACAGGCGGCGGTGCCCGGCGTCGCCGGGACGTGGAAGGACCTCACCGACAACGTCAACTCGATGGCCTCGAACTTGACCGGCCAGGTGCGCAACATCGCCGACGTCGCCACCGCGATCGCCAAGGGCGACCTGTCGCGCAAGATCACCGTCGACGTCAAGGGCGAGATCCTGCAGCTGAAGAACACCATCAACACGATGGTCGACCAGCTGAACTCGTTCTCGTCGGAAGTCTCGCGCGTGGCGCGCGAGGTCGGCACCGAAGGCAAGCTCGGTGGCCAGGCCGAAGTGCCCGGCGTCGCCGGGACGTGGAAGGACCTCACCGACAACGTCAACTCGATGGCCTCGAACCTGACCGGGCAGGTGCGCAACATCGCCGACGTGGCGACGGCGATCGCCAACGGCGATCTCTCGCGCAAGATCATGGTCGACGTCAAAGGCGAGATTCTCGAGCTGAAGAACACCATCAACACGATGGTCGATCAGCTGAACGCCTTCGCCTCGGAAGTGACGCGCGTCGCCCGCGAAGTCGGCACCGAAGGCAAGCTCGGTGGCCAGGCGGTCGTCACCGGCGTCGCCGGGACGTGGAAGGACCTCACCGACAACGTCAACTTCATGGCCTCGAACCTGACCGGCCAGGTCCGCAACATCGCCGAAGTGGCAACCGCGGTCGCGCGCGGCGACCTGTCGCGCAAGATCACGGTCGACGTCAAAGGCGAGATTCTCGAGCTGAAGAACACCATCAACACGATGGTCGACCAGCTGAACGCGTTCGCCTCCGAAGTGTCGCGCGTCGCCCGCGAGGTCGGCACCGACGGCAAGCTCGGTGGCCAGGCGATCGTCACCGGCGTCGCCGGCACGTGGAAGGACCTCACCGACAACGTCAACCAGATGGCCGGCAACCTGACCGCGCAGGTGCGGAACATCGCCGAGGTGACCGTCGCCGTCGCCAACGGCGACCTGTCGAAGAAGATCACCGTCGACGTCCGCGGCGAGATTCTGCAGCTGAAAGACACCATGAACACGATGGTGGAACAGTTGCGCTCGTTCGCCGCCGAGGTGACGCGCGTGGCCCGCGAAGTCGGCACCGAAGGCAAGCTCGGTGGCCAGGCCGAAGTGCCCGGCGTCGCCGGCACGTGGAAAGACCTCACCGACAACGTCAACTCGATGGCCTCGAACCTGACCGGCCAGGTCCGCAACATCGCCGACGTTTCGACGGCGATCGCCCGCGGCGACCTGTCGCGCAAGATCACGGTCGACGTCAAAGGCGAGATTCTCGAGCTGAAGAACACCATCAACACGATGGTCGATCAGCTGAACGCCTTCGCCTCGGAGGTGTCGCGCGTCGCCCGCGAGGTCGGCACCGAAGGCAAGCTGGGCGGACAGGCGCAGGTGCCCGGCGTCGCCGGCACGTGGAAGGACCTCACCGACAACGTCAACTCGATGGCCTCGAACCTGACCGGGCAGGTGCGCAACATCGCCGAGGTCACGATCGCGGTCGCCAACGGCGACCTCTCGCGCAAGATCACGGTCGACGTCCGCGGCGAGATCCTGCAGCTGAAGGAAGCCATCAACGCGATGGTCGAACAGCTGCGGTCGTTCGCGTCTGAGGTGACGCGCGTGGCGCGCGAAGTCGGCACCGAAGGCCGGCTCGGCGTGCAGGCGGTGGTGCCCGGCGTCGCCGGGACGTGGAAAGACCTCACCGACTCGGTCAACGTCATGGGCGCGAACCTCACCGCGCAGGTGCGCAACATCGCCGAGGTCACGACCGCGGTCGCGCGCGGCGACCTGTCGCGCAAGATCACCGTCGACGTCAAGGGCGAGATCCTCGAGCTGAAGAACACCATCAACACGATGGTCGATCAGCTGCGCTCCTTCGCCGCCGAAGTCACCCGCGTGGCGCGCGAAGTCGGCACCGAAGGCCGGCTTGGCGGACAAGCGGAAGTGCCCGGCGTCGCCGGGACGTGGAAGGACCTCACCGACTCGGTCAACGTCATGGCCGCGAACCTCACCGACCAGGTCCGCGGCATCGTCAAGGTGGTGACGGCGGTCGCCGACGGCAACCTGCGCCAGAAGCTCACCGTCGAGGCGAAGGGCGAAGTCGCGGCGCTCGCCGAGACCATCAACAACATGACCGACACGCTGGCGACGTTTGCCGAGCAGGTCACCAACGTCGCCCGCGAGGTCGGCGTCGAAGGCCGGCTTGGTGGGCAGGCCAACGTGCCCGGCGCCGCCGGCACCTGGAAGGACCTCACCGGCAACGTCAACCTGCTCGCGGCGAACCTCACCAACCAGGTCCGCGCCATCGCCGAAGTCGCCACGGCGGTGACCAAGGGGGACCTCACGCGATCGATTCAGGTGGAAGCGCGCGGCGAGGTCGCGGAGCTGAAAGACAACATCAACACGATGATCGACAACCTGCGCGCGACCACCGATCGCAACCAGGAGCAGGACTGGCTGAAGACCAACCTCGCCAAGTTCACGCGCATGCTGCAGGGCCAGCGCGATCTGGTCACCGTCGGCCAGCTGCTGCTGTCGGAGCTGGCGCCGCTGGTCAACGCGCAGCAGGGGTCGGTCTACCAGATGCTCAGCGAAGTCGCCGACTCCTCGCCGGCGCTGTCGCTGCTCGCCGGCTACGCGATCGGCGACGATCAGGCGCGGCGCATCGAAGTCGGCAAGGGACTGGTCGGCCAGTGTGCGCTCGAGAAGCAGCGCATCCTGCTGACCAAGGTGCCGCGCACCTACACGCGCATTCACTCCAGCCTCGGCGGCGCGCGCCCGAAGAACATCGTCGTGCTGCCGGTGCTGTTCGAAGGCGAGACCAAGGCGGTGATCGAGCTGTCGTCGCTGCTGCCGTTCACGGCCACCCACCTCACCTTCCTCGAGCAGCTCACGCAGTCGATCGGCGTCGTGCTCAACACCATCGAAGCGACGATGCGGACCGAGAACCTGCTGCAGCAGTCGCAGCAGCTGACCATCGAGCTGCAGACGCGGCAGAGCGAGCTGCAGCAGACCAACGAGGAGCTGGCCTCGAAGGCCAAGCAGCTCGCCGAGCAGAACGTCGAGGTCGAGCGCAAGAACAAGGAAGTGGAGCAGGCGCGGCGGGCGCTGGAAGAGAAGGCGGCGGAGCTGGCGCTGACGTCGAAATACAAGTCGGAGTTCCTCGCCAACATGTCACACGAGCTCCGCACGCCGCTGAACTCGATCCTCATTCTCGGCCAGCAGCTGGCCGAGAACACCGGCGGCAACCTGACCACCAAGCAGGTCGACTTCGCGCGCAACATCCACTCCGCCGGCACCGACCTGCTGACGCTGATCAACGACATTCTCGACCTGTCGAAGATCGAGTCCGGCACGGTCACCGTCGAAGCGGAGGAGATCACCTTCACGTCGCTGCGCGACAGCGTCGAGCGGACGTTCCATCACCTCGCCGAGGCGAAGAACCTCGCCTTCCACGTCGACATCGACAACACCCTGCCGCGCGCTTTCACCAGCGATCCGAAGCGGCTGCAGCAGATTCTCAAGAACCTGCTGTCGAACGCCTTCAAGTTCACCGCCCAGGGACACGTCTCGATGCGCGTGCAGGCGGTGGCCTCGGGGTGGTCGCCCGATCACCCGATCCTGCGGTTCACGCCGGTCGCCATCGGCATCGAGGTGAAAGACACCGGCATCGGCATCGCGCCGGAGAAACAGCGGCTGATCTTCGAGGCGTTCCAGCAGGCCGACGCCGGCACCAGCCGCAAGTACGGCGGCACCGGTCTCGGCCTCGCGATCAGCCGCGAGCTCGCGACGCTGCTCGGCGGCGAGATCAAGCTGGTCAGCGTGCCCGGCCAGGGCAGTACGTTCACGCTCTTCCTGCCGGTCACCTACACCGGCCCGGCGCGCGCGGTCACGACGCCGGCGACCAGCCCGGCGCCGCCCGACCAGCTGCGCGCCAGCGCCGCCGCGCTGCCGGTGCTCGCCGTCGCCAAGGCGGAAGAGATCGTCGCCGACGACCGCGAAGAGATTCGCGACGGCGACAGCACGCTGCTGATCATCGACGACGACGCGCATTACGCGCGGGTGCTGCTCGGCCTGGCTCGCGACAAAGGCTTCAAAGGGATCGTCGCGAACCGCGGCCAGGCGGGGATCGCGCTGGCCAAGCAGTACAAGCCGACGGCGATCACGCTCGACGTCTTCCTGCCCGACATGCTCGGCTGGACGGTGCTCAACAACCTGAAGCTGGATCCGTCGACGCGGCACATCCCGGTGCAGATGCTCTCGGTCGAAGAGGAGCGGCAGCACGGGCTGGCGCACGGCGCCTTCTCGTACCTGGTCAAGCCGGCGACGACCGAAGATCTCGAGCAGGCGTTCGATCGGATCAAGAGCTACGTCACGCCGCACCGCAAGCGGCTGCTCGTCATCGAGGACAACGACATCGAGCGCGACAGCATCGTCGAACTGGTCCGCCACGACGACGTCGAAGTGGAGGCGGTCGGGACCGGCAGCGACGCGCTGGCCGTGCTGCCGGGCGGCGCGTTCGACTGCTGTGTGGTCGATCTGCGGCTGCCCGACATGACCGGGTTCGAACTGCTCGAGCGGATGCAGTCGGACGCCGACCTGCGCAGCCTGCCGGTGGTCGTCTTCACCGGCAAGGAGCTCTCCAGCGACGAAGAGACGCGATTGAAAACGGTCGCGAAGAGCATCGTCCTCAAGGACGTCCAGTCGCCGGAGCGGCTGTTCGACGAAACCGCGCTGTTCCTGCACCGCGTCGTCGCCGAGCTGCCCGACGCCAAGCGCCACATGCTCGAGCGGCTGCACGGATCGAACGACGTCCTGCGCGGCCGCAAAGTGCTGGTCGTCGACGACGACGCGCGCAACATCTTCGCGCTGACCACCGTGCTCGAGAACCAGGAGATGGAAGTGGTGAGCGCCACCAACGGACGCCAGGCCATCGAGCTGATTCAGTCGACGGCGGATCTGAGCGTCGTGCTGATGGACATCATGATGCCGGAGATGGACGGCTACGAGACGATGCGCGAAATCCGCCGGCAGCCGGAGTTCCGGACGCTGCCGATCCTGGCCCTGACGGCGAAGGCGATGAAAGGCGATCGCGAGAAATGTCTGCAGGCCGGCGCATCGGACTACATCGCCAAGCCGGTGAACACCGACCAGCTGCTGTCGCTGCTGCGCGTGTGGCTGTACCGCTGAGGGGAGGGACCGCGATGTCCGCGATCGACCGACCTAAAGTCCTGATCGTCGACGACCAGGCGCGCAACCTCGACGCGCTCGAGGCGATGCTCAGTCCGACCGACTGCGTGGTGCTCCGCGCCAACTCGGCCGACGAAGCGCTGCTCTGCCTGCTGCGGAACGATTTCGCGGCGATCGTCCTCGACATCCGGATGCCGGACATGAGCGGCATCGAGCTGGCGAAGTTGATCAAGCGGCGCAAGCGGTCCGAGCACGTCCCGATCCTGTTCCTCACCGCGCATCTGGTCGACGACGACGACGTCCTCAAGGGCTACGGCGTCGGCGCCGTCGACTACCTGAGCAAACCGATCAACGCTGACATCCTGCGGTCGAAGATCGGCGTCTTCATCGACACCTTCAAGAAGACCGCGGCGCTCGCCGAATTGAACGAGACGTTACAGCGCGAGGTGGCGGTTCGCGAGCGGGCCCAGGCGGCGCTGCGGGTGGCGAACGAGGAGCTCGAACGGCGCGTTCAGGAACGGACGACGGCGCTGGTTCGCGCGCACCAGGGCGTGCGCGAAAACGAAGAGCGGCTGCGGATGGCGCTCGACGTGGCGCAGATCGCCGCATGGGAATGGCAGCTGCCGAGCGGGCAGATGCAATGGTCGACCGATCCGGAGGCGCTGTTCGGCTTTCCGAAGGGCGCGTTCGGCGAGGATCTCCGCATCATGCGCGTGGTCCACCCGGCCGATCGAGCCCGGCTCGAAGAGGCGACCGAAGTGGCGCTGCGCACCGGGGTCTACGAGGTCGAGTATCGGGCGGTGCGGCCTGACGCGTCGGTCGTCTGGATCACCGAGCGCGGCCGCGTCGTGTCGGATCCGGACGGCGACCGCATGGTCGGCATCAGCCGCGACGTGACCGGCGAGCGCGAGCACGCGCGGGAGCGCGAGCGGCTGCTGCGCAGCGAGCGCGAGGCGCGCGACGAAGCGGAGCGCCAGAGCCGGCTGAAAGACGAGTTCCTGGCTACGCTCAGCCACGAGCTGCGGACGCCGATGAACGCCATCCTCGGCTGGCTGTCGATTCTCGAGAGCGGCAAGCCGATTCGCGAGATCCACTCGGCGCTCGCGATCATCAACCGCAACGCCCGCATGCAGGCGAAGCTGATCGAGGATCTGCTCGACATGAATCGCCTGATGGCCGGCAACGTGCAGCTGGAGATCAGCGCCGTCGATCTCGGGTCGCTGCTGCAGGCGACAATGCAGGCGCTGCAGCCGGCCGCGGACGCGAAGAGCGTGCAGCTGATTGCCGCCGTGTCCGCCGGCAGCGGCGAGCTGCTCGCCGACGGACGGCGCCTGCAGCAGGTGCTGTGGAACCTGGTTCACAACGCGATCAAGTTCACGCCGCCGCACGGACGCGTCGAGATCCGCGTCCGCCACGACGACGAGCATCTCGAGATCACGGTACAGGACAACGGCCAGGGGATTACGCCGTCGTTCCTGCCGCACGTCTTCGAAAGGTTCCGGCAGCAGGACGCGTCGGCGACGCGACCGACGTTCGGCCTCGGACTGGGTCTGTCGATCGCGAAGCACCTGATCGAGCTCCACGGCGGCACCATCGCCGCGGCGAGCGCGGGCGACGGCAGCGGCGCGTCGTTCACCGTCAGAGTGCCATGCGCCGCGTCGGCCGGCGCCGCGGCGCATGGACTCGACGCTGAACGCATGGCTAATGGCTGATGGCTGATGGCAATGGACCATCGCCATGAACCATAGCCATCAGCCATCAGCCATCAGCCATTGACGGATTCTTCGGCAGAAAAGCGGCGAGCAGGCCGATCAGCGGAAGATACGCGCACAGGCGGTACACGGTCTCGATCCCGTAATGGTCGGCGAGCTGGCCGAGCACAGCCGCGCCGAGGCCGGCCATTCCGAACGCGAACCCGAAGAAAATTCCTGACACCATCCCGACGCGGCCGGGCATCAGCTCCTGCGCGTAGACGACGATTGCCGAGAACGCCGACGCGAGGATTAGACCGATGCACACGGTCAGGATTGGCGTCCACACCAGCGTCGCGTACGGCAGCAGCGCCGTGAACGGGAAGACGCCGAGGATCGAAATCCAGATCACGTTCTTCACGCCGATCCGATCGCCGATCAGGCCGCCGAGCATCGTCCCGACGGCGACCGCGCCGAGAAAGATGAACAGATCGATCTGCGCGGTCCGGATTGACAGGCCGAACTTCGTGATCAGGTAGAACGTGTAGTAGCTGGTCAGGCTGGCGAGATAGAAGTACTTCGAGAAAATCAGCGCCCCGAGGATCGTCAGCGCCCAGCCGACGCGGCGGGTGGACAGAGCCGAGACGGACGCCGCCGCCGCCCGTGGCGCGTGCGCCGCGTGGCGTGCGAGTGCGATCCGCTCGTCCCGGTACCACCGTCCGATCCGCCACAGCACGACGATGGCGAGG
>Ga0070686_100002366_pt1 | contig 10393 bp, 9 predicted proteins | sample KBSS23LmetaG_FD_65654 | JGI IMG/M metagenome (GOLD analysis project Ga0070686, IMG submission 65654) | Switchgrass rhizosphere microbial communities from Kellogg Biological Station, Michigan, USA - KBS S2-3L metaG | ecosystem: Host-associated > Plants > Roots > Rhizosphere ...
CGGCGTGCTCGATACGAGCAGGCTCATCGTCGTGCACTGCCCGCCATACGCGCCGGCGAGCGCGTCGGCGTCGGCGCCGCGTTCCAGCAGGAGCCGCGCGACCTCGACCGCGTTCGCCGGCGACCGCTGACGGTGATCCTCGACGCCGTTGGCGGCGAGGTAGTGCAGCAGCGTCGCGCGGTGGCGCGGCGGATCGTTCGGGGTCACCCGCGTCGATCGCGCGTGGACGAGGGCCGGATCGGCATCGAGCAGCGAACCAAGCGCCGCGACGTCGCCATCGATCACCGCTTCGACGGCGGCTTCGAACCGATGGACAGCAGAACCATCGCGACCGACGGCATCGACGTACTCGGAAAGTTCCGGCCACCCGTTGAACCCGTGCCAGCGCGCGACCGCCAGGCGCGCGTCGTCGATATCCATTCCAGCGGCGCGGATCTCCGCCTCCGACAATTGCTTCGGCAGCCACTTGACCGCGTCGTCGCGAAACCGCGGGTGCTGCTGCCAGAAGAACCTCGTCGCCGTCTTCTCGCCGGCGTTCCAGCCTTCGAGCAATTGCGCCGCCTGCTGCTCGTAGTCGCCGAGGCTGGCGCGGTACGGAAGGCGGCTGGCGGGCGCGGTCATTTTTTCGGCAGCAGCCGCAAAATCTTGCCGTTCGGACCATCGGTGAGCACGTACAACGCACCATCCGGTCCATCGTTGACGCCGCGAATGCGCGCGTTCAGTTCGGTGAGCAGGCGCTGTTCACCGACAACGCGGTCGCCGTTCAGCACCAGCCGGACGAGCGCGCGGCCAACCAGCGTCGAGACGAACAGGTTGTCCTGCCAGGCGGGAAACAACTTGCCGGTGTAGAACCCGATCCCGGCCGGCGCGATGTCCGGCGTCCAGAAATAGATCGGCTGCTCCATCCCGTCCTGCGCCGTCTTGTCGCCGTTGATCGGTTTGCCTGAATACTCGCGGCCGAAGCCGATCACCGGGAAACCGTAGTTCTTGCCCTTCTCGACGCGATTGATCTCGTCGCCGCCGCGCGGCCCGTGCTCGCTCGTCCACAGGGTGCCGGTCCGCGGATGGATCGCGACGCCCTGAATGTCGCGGAACCCGAGCGCGTAGATCTCCGGATGCGCGCCGGCCCGGGCGACAAACGGGTTGTCCTTCGGGATCGATCCGTCGGCGTTGATTCGCAGCACCTTGCCCATGTTGCTGTCGAACTGCTGCGGCTGCGGCCAGTCCACCGAGTTGATGCCGATGCCGGCCGGAATCGTCGACGTGATGAAGAGCGTGCCGTCGTGCGCCTGGATGAGCCGTCCGCCGGTGCCTTCCGCGTTGAGCAACACCTTCACGTTCTCGAGGCGCGAGTCGTCCGGCGACAGCGTCGCGCGCGCCGCGATCAGCACGCCGGGGTTGCGCGGCAGCGCCGCCGGATCGCTGCCGTCGGGCAGCACCGTGTAGGTGAGAAAAATCGTCCGGTTCGTCGCAAACGCGCGATCCGGCCGCACTTCGAACAGGCCTTGATTGCGCGTCCACAGGTTCGCGGGGAGGCCGGCGATCGGCTCGGAGACCTTGCCGTCTTTGCCGACGATTCTGATCCGGCCGGCGCGTTCGCCGACGATCATTCGGCCATCGGGCAGAAACTCGAAGCAGAACGCGCCGTTCAGGCCTTCGGCAGCGGTCTCGACGACGTAGTCGGCGGTTTTGGCCGGTCGTGGCGCGCGCGTCTGGCCGAGCCACTCTGGAATCGGCGCGTAGCCGTCGGGCGCGGCGCTCCCGTCCTCGGGCCGCGGCGGACCGGGCGCCTGGGCCGGCGGACGCGGCGCCGGCCGGATCTGCTGCGCGACGATCGTTCCAGCGCCGAGCGCGATGCACGCGGCAGTGATCACACCCAGCGATTTCGTCATCTGGTCTCCGCAGTCCTCAACATCTTCTCGAGTTTTGGCCGCGCGCGCGTGAGCGAGCGGCCGCGGCGTTTCAGGTCCGCCCACAGGTCGCCGACGCGCGCGACGCGCTCGGGCAGCGTGCGCACCGTGAAGCTTCGCGGCTCAACCTCGCCACGCTCCACTTCCTGCCACGTGCACGGCGCGGACACCGGCGCCCCCGCCTTCGCGCGGACGGCATACGCTACCGCGAACGTGGCGCTGTAGCCGTTGCGTCCGGTATCGACGAGAATCCGTCCGCCGCGATCGGCCTTGCTGAACTCCTGCGTCAGGTGATCGGGATCGCGCGCGACCATGAGTCTACCAACCGCGTGCGCGAAACGCTCGACTTCGTCGGTCCGCGCGCTGCCGTCGAGCGGCACGACGATGTGAAAGCCCTTCGACCCGGTCGTCTTCACCCAGCCTGGCAGGCCGAGCTCGTCGAGGAGATCGCGCAGCGCGAGCGTCGCGTTGCGCAGCACTTCCGGCTCGTCGTCCCGCGACGGATCGAGATCGAACACGCACACATCCGGATGGTAGAGATCGGGCACCCGCGTCACCCAGACGTGCGGCGTGATCGTGTTCTGGTTCACCACCCAGAGGAGCGAACGGAGATCGGTGACGAGCGGATGATGGACCGTGCCGTCCTTCTTCGGGACGGCGACCCGCTGCAGCCAGTCGGGAAAACCCTTCGAGACGTCCTTCTGCCAGAATCCCTTCTTGCCGATCCCGGCCGGATACCGTTCCATCGTCACCGGCCGGTTGCGGATGTGCGGCAGCAGGACGGGCGCAATCGCCTCGTAGTACGCTGCGAGCTCGCCTTTCGTGATCCCGTCGTCCGGGAACAGGACCTTGTCGGGATGGGTGATCACGGTGCTTCGCGCACCACGTCGCGGGCGTTCTTGTCGAAGCGCACGCCAAGCAGCCGCGGATGCCGCAGCTTGCCGTGCACCGTCCATTCGATGAACGCGACCTGGACCACGATTTCAGGGCGCACCCAGTGCGCGCGCAGCCGGGGCAAGCCTTTGGCCTTCGTGAACGGCGACTTCGCGATCTCCAGGCGATCGAGGCGGGCGCGGAGATCGAGCAGCAGTTTCGTATCGAAGCCGGTGCCGATCTTCCCGGCGAACACCAACTCGGCGTCCTCGTAATACCCGACCAGCAACGCGCCGAGGCCGACTCGCGCTCCCTGCGGATCGGTGAAGCCGCCGACGACGAGCTCCTGCGAGGCCTCGCACTTCATCTTCAGCCAGTGCGGCGAACGGCGATGCTCGTAGACCGAGTCGCGGCGTTTCGCGACGACCCCCTCCCAGCCTTCGCGGCAGGCGCGCTCCCACGGCTTCGGTTCGTCGAGGGCGGCGACCCGCTGCAGTGGAGAGCGCAGCGGCAGTTCGGCGAGCAGCGCGCGGCGCGCGTCGAGCGGCAGCGACATCACGTCGCGGCCGTCGATCCACATGATGTCGAAGACATGGTAGGTAGCGCCGTCCCACAGCATCTCGCCGTCGAGAATCAGCTCGCGCGGCGGCAGGGCGCGGATCGCGTCGGCGATGTGCGGAAGCGCCTGCGGCAGCCGATTGCGCGACAGGAGGCGGACATCGCCTCCGTGCTTGAACGCGAGCAGCCGGATGCCATCGAGCTTCCGTTCGAAGATCCACTCCGGCCCGCTGAAGCGCTCCTGCGTCAGCGTCGCCGCCATCGGCTCGACCCAGTCGGGAACACCCGGCGCCATGCCTGGCGCGCGACTATAGCAAAACCACCGGCCGGAGCGGCTTTTGCGACGCCATGCCGGAGGCGCGATCCGCGGCTGCCGAAGCATGCACTTGCGCGACGAATCTGTGATCGCAGCGACGAAAACGCGTGCCGCCGCGCCACCGTCGCGGGTGCTGGTACCGCTGTTCGCGGCGACGCTGTTCTTCAGCTCGCTGCTGATGTTCGCGGTCGAGCCGATCGTCGCCAGAACCGTGCTGCCGATCCTCGGCGGCACGCCGATGGTGTGGAACACGTGCGTCCTGTTCTTCCAGATCCTGCTGCTCGGCGGCTATGCGTTCGCACACGGCGCGACGACGTGGCTGGAGCGGCGCGGCCGCGCCATTGCCTACGCGCTCATCCTCGCGCTGCCGCTCGCGATGCTGCCGTTCGCGATCGGTGCCGACGCGCAGCCGCCGTCGCACGGCAACCCGATTGGCTGGCTGCTGCTCGTTCTGGCGCGATCGATCGGGCTGCCGTTCTTCGCGCTCGCCGCCACCGCGCCGATGCTGCAGCGCTGGTTCGCCGACACCGATCATCGGTCGGCGCGCGATCCGTACTTTCTCTACGCGGCCAGCAATGTCGGCAGTCTGCTCGCGCTCGTCGCCTACCCGACGATCATCGAGCCGGCGCTGCCGCTGCGCGCGCAGAACCTGGTCTGGGCGATTGGCTACGCGGCATTCGCCACGGCCGCATGCCTGTCGGTGATCGTCGCCTGGCGGCGCCGGGCGCAGCCGGATGCGGCAGTTGACGCGCCGGTCGAACACGACCGGACGGTGCACGAACCGCGGCCGACCTGGCCGCGCCGCGCGACGTGGGCCGCGCTCGCCTTCGTGCCGTCGAGCCTGATGCTCGCGGTGACGACCTACTTCTCCACTGACATCGCGCCGGTGCCGCTCTTCTGGATCGCGCCGCTGGCGATCTACCTGCTCACGTTCGTCGTCGCGTTCAGCGCGCGCCTGGGCAGGATCCAATCGTTGTGCGACCGATTCATGCCGCTGCTCGTGCTGCCGCTGGTGATGCTGATGATCGCCGGCGCCGGCATCTCGTTGTGGGGCGCGGTTCCGCTGCACCTCATCGCGTTCATGATGGCGGCGCTCGTCTGTCACGGGCGGCTGGCTGCCGATCGCCCGGCTGCCGTGCATCTCACCGAGTACTACTTCTGGATTGCATTCGGTGGCATGCTCGGCGGGCTCTTCAACACGCTTGCGGCGCCCCTGCTCTTCAACCGGATCATCGAGTACCCGCTGGTGCTGGTGCTGGCGCTCGCCTCACGCCGCGGCCGGGCCGCTCCGGCGCCATCGCCGGCGTCGTGGTCGATCAACGATCTCGTGATGCCGATCGGCGTCGGCGCGATCAGCGCGCTGTTCATCGTCTGGCTGCACCCGGGCCGCGACGGCGCCCAATTGTTCGTCGCCGGGCTCGGCGTGCCGGCGTTCCTCGCCTTCACGCAGTCGGCCGTGCCGCTGCGGTTTGCCGCGTGCGTGGCGACGATGCTCGTGGCCGGATCGGCCGCGGCGAACGCTTCCGGCGAGGCGCTCTACACCAGCCGGACGTTTTTCGGCGTGTATCGCGTCACCCAGGAACAGGCGGGCTACCGCTCGATGTACCACGGCACGACCGTTCACGGCATGCAGTCGCTCGACGCGAGTCGGCGTGAGGAGCCGATGACCTACTACAGCCGCGAAGGTCCGATCGGCCAGGCGATCGCGCACCTGCCGGCAACGGCATCGCGCCGGCCGATCGCCGTCGTCGGCCTCGGCGTCGGCACGCTGGCCGTCTATCGCAGTCCAGGCCAGCAGTGGACGTTCTACGAGATCGATCCCGAGGTGGAACGGATCGCGCGCGCCGACTCGTACTTCACCTATCTGCGCGGGTGCGGCGAGAGTTGCCGCGTCGTGCTTGGCGACGCCCGGCTTGCGCTCGCGCGCGCGCCGCACGACGAGTACGGGCTGATCGTGCTCGACGCGTTCAGCTCGGACGCGATACCCGTTCACCTGATGACCGATGAAGCGATTGCGCTGTATCTCAGTCGCCTCGCGCCAGGCGGCGCACTTGCATTCCACATTACCAATCGCCATCTGGTGCTGGCCCCCGTGCTCGCGCGCCTTGCCGCCACCCACGGCCTCGCCGCGCGGTTCCAGCAGCACCGCGCGACAACGACGGGGATGCAGTCGGGGCAGTTCTCGTCGGACTGGATGGTGATGGCGAGATCGGAAGGCGATCTCGGTCCGCTCGCCGACGACCCGCGCTGGTCGACACCGCGAGTTGCCGACGGCACGCCGCTCTGGACCGACGACTTCTCGAACATCGTCAGCGTCCTCAGCCTGACGCCGCGCTGATCGCGTCACGCGTTGGTCTCGCGCCGCGGTCTGCCGTAGTGTCCGGCTTCAGCCGGACCGTGATCCCGATAACGTCCGCTTCGGCCGGACCGTCGTCGCGTCATCGCCACGTCGCAAGATCCGCTGCCGTGACGCGACCGTCGCGAATCTCGCGGGCCGCGAAGCCTGAGGCGCTGGGCGTCAGGTCGTCGCGGTAGATCACGAAGTCCGTGCCCGCCGAGATATCGGCCATCGGGTAAGCGGCGACGAGAACGATATCGTCATAGGGCAGCGAACCGCCAAGGCGCGACCGCATCGAGGCGGCGCGCTTCACCCACACCGGCGGCAGCAGCCGCAATCCGTCGAGCCGAAGGTAGCTCTCGGTGAAACGATCCTGGCCGGCGACGGCGATCTTGTAGTCGAACGGCGTGAACGGGTGAAAGTGCTCGAGGTCCTGGCCATGGTCGGGATCGCAGCAGTACCAGCGCAACGCCACGTAGGCGAGCGGCTCGACGATCGACGGCGTCACATCTTCCTCGCCGAAGTCACGAAAGGCGTCGTGCGCCTGTTTGGCAGCGAGCGCGACGCGCACGAAGGGCGTGTAGACGACGCCGACGATCACTGAATTCTCTTTGGCGGGATCGTAGGAACGGTGATGCAGCGGATACGGCGCCGGTTCGCCGCTGTTGCCCCATGCGATCGCCGCGCGCACGTCTTGCGGCGATGGCGTCGCCGTGAGTTGGGCCCGAAGCGGACGCGCGGCAAGGAGCGCGATGGCGGCCGTGAGCGCACACGCGACCAGCGCGCGACGGCATGTCGAACGCATGCCGCTACTCTACAACGCGAGGGTTATCGCGTCGTCGCCGGACGTACGGTGGCGCCGGGGATCGCTTCCACCCATTCGCCGTTGATGCGGACCACGAACGTGCCGGTCCGCGCCTTGCCCTGCCACCCGTCCGGCCGGAAGCCAATATCGGCGCCGGAGATGACCGGAGCGGTCGCCGTATCGGGGCGGAGCTGGCGCGACTGGGCCGACGCGATCGCGCCGACCAGCACGACCGTTGCAATCCACAGGACCACGAGCAGGGCTCGACCGCGAAACTCCATCTCGTCCACCTCCGTCGGTTAGACGGCAGGCCACGGCCGTCGGTCTTGTTACGTAGCGCAGCCCTTCAGGGCTGCCCGCGCTCGTTCAGCAGGCCTAAGGGCCTGCGCTACGGGGTCGCGATCGTCGCGCTGGGGAAATCGGACTTCGTGTCGCGGAGGATTTCGAGGACCGCGCGGCGATCCTCGGCCGACGCGCGGCCGCGCTCGTTGCGGCGATCCGGACGGGTGAGCGTGTCGATCATCCTCTGGTACACACCCTCGCGCACGTCGGGCCGCAGCGCCTCGAACGCCGGCGAGTAGACCATGTAGCTGCACGGATACCGCGCAAGGCGCTTCGTCAGATCGAGGTCGGCGAGCGAACGTCCGCGTCGATCCTTCGGAAACGCCGCGGCAAAGTGCTGCGCGAACCCGGGACGCGCTTCGAGCGGCACCGACGGGGGCGCCTCACCCTCGAACAGCAGGTAGTCGGCAAGCTCGTGTTCGAGCGGGCCGAGCGAGCCGTCGGCCGTTCCCGCACGACCGCCGGCAGCGACCACCCGCGATTCCCAGTTCAGCCGCGTCAGCAGGTTGATCGCGTGCGCCTGATGATCGAACAGGAGCAGCGCGACGATGTCGCTCGACGGCGACAGGTAGCCGCGCGTTTCGGGCTCGCTGCTCAGCCACTCCATGAACACCTGGTTCGAGGTCACGCCGCCGTTCGAAAAGGTGATGTTGCCGGCGTGGGCGCGCTGCGAGTACGGCACCAGCGCCTCCGAGGTGACGAACCAGCCGCCCCACCGGTCCGGGTGCGGCGTCTCGTGCGTGACGTCGTTGCTCCCGAGCTGCGGCATGACGTTACCGTCTTCGCCGACCGCGTTGCTGCGCGCGATCAACCCGGGGACGCCCAGCGTCGTCGCCGAGACATGACACGTCAGGCACGAAGTGGCGCGCGCGAACGACGGCGCGCCGGCGTTCTGATCGAGCGTGTAGAAGACGACGCCCTGCTGCGGATCGTGCGCGGCGATCTCGATCAGCGGCGCGCCGGGAATATAGCCGACGACCACCGAGCTGTCGAAGAACAGCGCGCGCGGGTTGTGCGGGCTGGTAAAGGCGCGCTGCACGCCGGTTTTCGAGAAGACGAGCAGCTGTGAGTCGACCGAGAGGCCGAGCGCGTCGAGCACCGGCTCGAGATAACCGGTGGCCGCGTCGCGGCGCAGCGTCCGCGCGCCATTGGCGAGCGCCTGGTTCAGCGTCGCGATGCGATCGGTCGTCGGACGAGCGATGTAGCCGACCGCGGGATGCTGATGGAGAACGCCATGCCAATCCTCTTGCGCCGCCATCGTCGCTGCCGCTAACGCGACAGCGACGGCGGTGCAAATTGCTGATTGCTGAAGGCTGATTGCTGACGTATTGATCAATGCTTCTGCGGCGACTTGGTCACCGTCATCTCGCTGAGCATCTGGCTGTCCACCGAGTACTCGGTGAACGGCTGGTACATCTCGTCCCAGCTCTGCTCCGACCAGTACACTTCTTTCTCCGGCGCCGGATTCCACTTGTTCTTCGGCGAGTTGTCGTAGAACCCGATCCCGAGGATCTTGCTGCCGGCGGGAATATGCAGCGGCTCCTCGAGCTCGTACTGGATCTGCCAGTTGAAGTCGAACTTCGGCACGTCGAGGATCGTCTGCTCGCGGCCGTCCGGGTAGACGATCACCCACTTCAGGCTCTTGCCGCGCAGGTGCATGTGCGGCGACATCGCATAGAGCGTGATGTCTTCGGTGACCGGCGTGATGCCGGTGAGCGACCACGCCTCGGCGTACGGCGGGATGTTCGGCGTCTTGCCGCGGCGCCGCGTGCTCCCTTCGTCGGCCGTGTACTCCACTTCCTTGCCTTCGGCGCGATAGAGCGACAACCCGTTCTTGGTGGTCGCCAGCGGATCGCCGGCCTGGCGGATCAGCAACTCGTGCGTCACCGGCACCTTGTTGAACCAGATGCCGAGGCGGCTTCGATCTTTCTCCGGTTTGCCGGTCGGGTTGTAGTGCAACTGCCAGTTGATGTACTTGCCGGCCGGGATCCGTTTGCCGATGTCGGCGCGATGCGAGTCGACGCCGCGGCCGGGCACCCACGACAACAGCTTGTTCGCGCCGGGCAGCGCGGTGTCGTTCGTGTTCACGCGCGCGGCGGCGACGGCTTGCCCGTCGGCGGCGCGATCGGTTGCCGCCTTCCCGCCGGGCAGCACGAGACGGCCGTCGACGATGGTCGCCCCTTCCGGGATGTCGACCACGAACACGCCGGCATGATGGACCACGGCGCGGTTGCCCGGCCGCAGTTCCAGCGTCTCAGCGAACCGATCCTCGTTCCACGGCACTTTCGAATAGAACATCTGGACGCCGAGCTCGCCTTCGGCAGGAATCGAGAAGTCGACCGGCATCTCGAGGATCGCGTCCGGCTCGCGGCCGGTCGTCCAGCCGTCAGCGAATTTCGGCAGCGGCGGCAGGTCGGCGTCGCTGCCTTTCGGCGCGCCGCCGTCCACCCACGCGGCGATCGTCTCGATCTGCGCCTGCGACAGGCTGCGATCGTTGCGCATCTTCAGCGTGTGCGCCGGATCGGCGAACCACGGCGGCATCTCGCGCGACATCACCTTGTTGCGGATCACCTTCGCCCACGGCCGCACCTCGTCGTACGAGGTAAGCGTCATCGGCGCGACTTCGCCTTTGCGATGGCAGCTCACGCACTTGTCGAAGACGATCGGCGCCACGTCCTTGGTGAAGGTCGGGGTGGCGGGGGCCGCGGCGGGCGCGGCGTGAACGCTGGCGATCGCGGCGACGGAGCCGAGGAGCAGGGCGAACGCGCGCTTCATGCAGCCTCCACAGTCAATTGAGACGCAAATTTTAGCCTATTTCGCCGCGGTCACGCAGCCCGGCGCGACGTCGGTGACCGACGTGATGTTCAGCCGGCTCTGCGGAGTGGCCTTGATAAACAGGCCTTTCAGGACGACGGTGCGGTCCTTGTGCGCAGGCAGGTTGAATTCCGACACGCCGATCAGCTTGAACTCGTTTTTGCCGGCCGGCGGCGCCGCCGGGAGCTCCTTCGCCGCTGGAGCATTCGCGCTGCTCGGCACCGGGTCGGTGGCGCTGGCAATCACCCAGTTGTTCGGCGACGCCTCCTTGAGGCAGCCGGTGACGCTGACGATATCCACTTTGGCCGGCGCCGCCTGCGCGACGAACGCGGCGAGGATGAATGCTGCGATGATCATCGGTTGCGTATGATAGCGAAAAGTGACGCTGTCTCTTCGGCCTCTGCGTTACGTCGCTCTTGCAGCCGTGGCGTCCTTGG
>Ga0070686_100002367_pt1 | contig 10391 bp, 11 predicted proteins | sample KBSS23LmetaG_FD_65654 | JGI IMG/M metagenome (GOLD analysis project Ga0070686, IMG submission 65654) | Switchgrass rhizosphere microbial communities from Kellogg Biological Station, Michigan, USA - KBS S2-3L metaG | ecosystem: Host-associated > Plants > Roots > Rhizosphere ...
CAGGCCTATCTGCACAGCCTCGCCAGCGATCCCGCGATCCTGGCAGCCCAGGGTCTCTGACCCTCCCACGGCGGTCGGCGCCGATTGCCCGGTTCGCGGCCCGGTGTTAGGCCGCGCCGGGCAGAAATGAACGAGATCGGCAGCACCCCGGCGGGCGGATTGTTGCGGGCGGCGCTCCTCGAGCACCGTGCCGCCCTGCTGCGCTATTTGATCGCCCGCCGCGTGCCTCCCGAGGAAGCCGAGGACGTTCTCCAGGATCTCGTCGTCAAGCTGGAGAACCACAAGTCCGGCCCGGTCGCCGAGCCCCGCGCCTATCTCTACCGCATGGCCGAGAATCTGCTGCTCGACCGGATCCGCTCCGACGGGCGGCGCCGCGGCCGCGAGCAGGCTTGGGTCGCGGCGCGGGCGGGTGCGGCGCTCGACGCGGACGACCGGCCGACCGCCGAGGAGATCCTGATCGCGCGCGAGCGTCTCGCCCTGGTCTCGGCGGCGCTTGCCGGCCTGCCCGAGCGCACCCTGTTCGTCTTCCGCCGCTACCGGATCGAGGGCGTCCCGCAGCGCGAGATCGCCGCCGAGCTCGGGATCAGCCTCAGCGCCGTCGAGAAGCATCTGCAGAAGGCCTATCAGGTCGTCGTCGAAGCCCGGCAGAAGCTCGATGCGGAAAATGCCGGTCCGCAGCGTCCTATCGAGGCAGAGGGACAATGACGGAGAAGCTGCAAGCATCGATTCGGGCGGAGGCCATCTCCTGGCACCTGCGCCTGCGCGACGGCGAGGCGGGGGACTGGGAGGCGTTCGTGGACTGGCTGGAAGCCGATCCCGCGCGCTCGACCGCCTATGACGAGGTCGTGCGCGCCGACGCCGCGCTGAGCCCGGAGGCCTTCCCTGCGGTGGCCGCCAACGACGATTGGCCGGCGCAGGCGCGCGGCCGCCGCCGGTTCGCGATCGCCTGGGGGCTCGCCGCCCTCGCCGCCATCCTCCTGCTCATCTTCATTCCCTTCCCCTGGCTAGGCGCGGGGGCCGACCGCTATGAGGTCGCGACCGCGGCCGGCGAGCAAAGGAGCGTGCCGCTCGGCGACGGCTCCATGGTGGCGCTCAACGGCGGGACCCGTCTGATCCTCGATCGCCGCAATCCGCGCTTCGCCGAACTCGCCGCCGGCGAGGCGACCTTCACCATCCGCCACGACGGCGCCGCCCCGTTCGTCGTCGTCGCCGGCGATCACCGCATCCACGACCTCGGCACCGCCTTCAACCTGGTCCACGAAGGCGACAGGCTGATGGTCGAGGTCATCGAAGGCGCGGTGCGCTACGATCCGCACGCGGCCGCGATCTCGCTGTCCGCGGGCCAGACCCTCGCGATCCACGAGCGCGGCGGGCGGCCATTGGTCGGGCGCCGGGATCCGCATGCGATCGCCGGCTGGCGCCACGGCCGGCTCAGCTACCGGGCCGAACCGCTCGAACGGGTCGCGCGCGATCTCGGCCGCAGCCTCGGCGCCCCGGTCTCGGTCGATCCCGCCATCGAGCGCCAGACCGTCACCGGCTCGCTCCGCCTGGCCGGGGGCGCCGACGCGGTGGTGACGCGCTTCGCGGCCACGCTCGGCATGGAGGTCCGACGCCGCGGCAATGGCTGGCATATCGCGCCGCCGTCGCCCGCGCTTCGCTAAGGCCCGCCATCGCCGCCGGACCGCCGGCACGATGCACATGCGACAAATGCGGGTTTGGCCTGCCGGAAACGTCCTCGGTTCGTGCTCGTGGCCGCGCCGACCTCGCTTGCCTTTCCGGCGCGGCGCGTCCGGGCATGACGGCGCCCGCTCGCTTACCTCGTTCCCCCGCGGGCGGGCGCCGATCCTTCTCCCGATGAGGGCTTAGGCGGAGGTTCCGAGCGCGAGCTTGAGCACCGAGACGAGAGCGAGCCCCGCCGCGAACAGGGCGGCGAAGTTGATCACCACCAGCCAGGCGAAGCGGTTGCCCGCCTCGTGGACATAATCCTCGACGACGACGACGAGGCCGAGCTTCAGATGCCAGAAGGTCGAGACGATCAGCAGCAGCATCGGCACCGCGGCGAGCGGGTGCCGGAGCCATTCGGCCACGCTCTGCTGGTCGAGCCCGGGCAGCCGCCAGAGCGAGACCAGGAACCAGACGAAGAGCAGGAGGGTGGAGACAGAGAGCATCCGCTCCAGGCCCCAATGCTGCGCGGCGTCGTGCGCCGGGGCGGCCGCGGTGGGGGCGGCGGCGGGCGCGGAGGTGGTTTCCGTGGTCATGCGAGCCTCCAATAGACGATATAGGCCCAGACGGCCGCGGTCAGCAGCACCGCCCAGACGAGGGTCATCACCGCCCCGAATTTGTTGGTCTTGAGCTCGAAGCCCGCGCCCGCATCCATCACGAAATGGCGCAGGCCCGACAGCAGGTGCTGGAAGAAGGCCCATGTGAGCCCGACCCAGACGATCAGGAACCATTTCCAGGTCGCCCATGCGGTGAAGGTGGCATAGCCCTCGGCCCCGCCCGCGGCGGCGACCAGCCACCAGACGAAGATGCCCGCGCCGATCGTCGCCAGCCCGGCTCCGGTGATGCGGTGAAGGATCGAAACCAGCATGTGCGGCCCCCATTTCCAGATGGTGAGATGTGGCGAAAGCGGTCGATCGGCATTGCGGGTCATGATCGGCTCCGGTGAATGCGGTCGCTTTTAGGGCGTATCGGAAGTCTTGCAAGGTCGGCCTGGGCCTGCCCCGCACCGCTTTTGGCCGCGGCCTGCGCGACCCTGCGGCTTGGCCCCGCGATAGCTAACGCGATCTTTACCAATTGCGCTTTAACTGGCCGCCGAGCTTCGCAAGAGGGATTTCAAAGGCATGGTTGGCGTATCGCAGACGCAGGACGGAATCGGACTGGAGCGGCGGCTCGCTTTGTTCGACCATGACGGCACGCTCGAGGCCGACTGCCGCGAGATCTGGTCGCTGATCGAGCCCGAGAAGGTGGCGATCGCCCGCCAGTTCTGGGTCGAATATGCCCGCGCGCCCGACGCGCCCTTCCCGCTGGACGACGCCAAGATCGACGAGCTCACCAAGCGCATCGTCCCCTATGTCGAGGCGAAATACAGCGCCGTGCGCAACCCGGCCTGGGTCGAGATGGCCGGCAAATATGTCGCCGCCGCGGCTGCGGCCAACGTCCCGCTCACCACGCTCTATGCCGGCATCGCCGCGGCCTCCAATCTCGGCCAGGAGATCGCCGGCCGCAAGATCGAGGACTTCGATCACCGCATGCGGCTCGCCAAGGCCTTCACCCGTGCCACCCTGCTCGAGGTCGACGTCTACGGCGCGCATTTCGAGACGCTGCGCGCCAAGGCCGAGCAGGAGCGCCGCAGCGCGCAGGGCGCCGACTTCAACCAGGAGATATTGAGCGTCGTCGAGCACGCCTCGAACGGCAGCCGCAAGGTCCGCGCCCAGGCCGCCGACGCCAGCCAGGCGGCGCGCGGCATGCTCGGCAAGACCAGCGAGGTCGCCGCCGCCGCGGAGCAGTCCGCAGTCGCGATGCGCGAGGCCGCGCAGACCGCGGCCGGCCTGATCATGGCGATCGAGGAAGCCCGCAACGAGGTCGAGGTCGCCGCCGGCGTCGCGACCCGCGCCGGCGACCAGGCCAGCCAGGCGGTCAAGGTCAGCCAGGCGCTGAGCGCCCATGTCGAGGCGATCGAATCGATCCTCGGCCTGATCCGGGAGATCGCCGGCCAGACCAATCTGCTCGCACTCAACGCCACGATCGAGGCCGCCCGCGCCGGCGATGCCGGCCGCGGCTTCGCGGTGGTCGCCCAGGAGGTGAAGAGCCTCGCCAGCCAGACCGCGCGCGCCACCGACGACATCGCCACCAAGATCGGCGCCATCCAGAGCGCGACCCGCCAGACGCTCGAGGCCAACGATTCGATCCAGCACACGGTCGAGGAGGTGCAGACCAGCGCCGACCGCATCCGCAAGGCGATGGAGATGCAGGCCCAGACGGTGACGATGATCACCGCCGCGGTCGACGAGACCGCGCTCGCTGCCGATTCGATGTCCTCGACCATCGCCGCGATCCGCACCGACACCGAGAATGTCGCCAGCGAGATCGACGAGGTCGAGAAGAGCTTCGGCGAGGTCGACGCGCAGATGGCGAGCTTCAAGGCCAGCGCCGGCAAGTTCCTCCAGAATTTCGCGGCTTAGCAATCACGTTCGAAGGTTCGCTGCGTCATCCTGAACTTGATTCAGGACCCATGAACACGGAGCGTGTCGGTCTTCGCAGACCGTGTTCATGGATCCCGGATCAAGTCCGGGATGACGGCTTGGGCTTTTCCTTCCCCGCCACTCCGCCTATCCGCCCCCCATGGCTTCCCCACTCCACTTCCTCGTCACCGGCACCAGCCGCGGGATCGGCGAGGCGATCCTCGCCGCCCTCTCCGGCCACCGCGCCGTCGGCCACAGCACGGCCGGCGGGGAGGGGCGGATCGCGGCGGACCTGTCGCGGCCGGGCGTCGCCGAGGGCCTGTGGAACGAGGCGATCGAGCGGCTCGAGGGGCGGATCGACGTGCTCGTCAACAATGCCGGCATCTTCGAGGCCGCGCCGATCGAGGCCGAGGACTGGATCGGCGAGTGGGAGCGGACCCTGCGGGTCAACCTGCTCGCCTCGGCCGAGCTCTGCCGCCTCGCCGTGCTCCATTTCCGCGCGCGCGGCGGCGGCGGGCGGATCGTCAACGTCGCCAGCCGCGCCGCCTATCGCGGCGACAGCCCCGATCACTGGCATTATGCCGCCTCCAAGGGCGGGATGGTGGCGATGACCAAGTCGATCGCCCGCGCCTATGCCGGCGAGGGCATCTACGCCTTCACCGTCTGCCCGGGCTTCACCGTCACCGGCATGGTCGACGATTATATCGAAAGCCGCGGCGGCATCGCCTCGCTCGGCGACCTCCCGATCGGCCGGCCCGCGACCGTCGACGAGATCGCGGAGACGGTGCGCTGGCTCGCGGTCGACGCCCCACCTTCCGCGACCGGCGCGGCGATCGACGTCAATGGCGCCAGCTTCGTCAGGTGATCCGGGCGGCGCCGGCGCCGCCTGGAAGGTCAGCCTCCCCTGCACCCGGGCCGAGGCCGAGGCGCTGAAGGAGGACATTCCGCAATTCGCCGCGCTCGATTCGCCGCCGGTGCTGATGACCAGCGAGGCGGACGGCGAGGCCTGGCGGATGGAGGCCTATTTCGAGGCGGCGCCGAGCGAGGAGGACATCGCGCTGCTGCGGTCGCTGGCGCCGAGCGGGCAGGATGCGGCGCCCCGGGTGACCAGGCTGGAGGATGCGGATTGGGTGACGCTGAGCCAGGCGGGGCTCGAGCCGATCCGGGCCGGCCGCTTCTTCGTTCATACCCCCATCCATCGCGGCGCAGTCCCGCCCGGAGCGATCGCCTTCGAGATCGACGCCGGCCGCGCCTTCGGCACCGGCCATCACGAGACCACGACCGGCTGCCTGGTCGCGCTCGACCGGCTGCGGACCGTGGGCACGCGGGTCGCGAGCCTTGCCGATATCGGCACCGGCACCGGCCTGCTCGCCTTCGCGGCGCTGCGGCTGTGGCCGGCCGCGCGCGCGATCGCGACCGACATCGATCCGGTCGCCGTCGCCGTCGCCGCGGAGAATGCCGCGCTCAACGGAATCACCCTCGGCCGCGCGCGCGGCCAGCTCGAGCTCGCCGTGGCGGACGGCATGGACCATCCCCGCCTCGAGGACCGCGCGCCCTACGACCTCCTCATTGCCAACATCCTCGCCGGCCCCTTGGTCGAGCTGGCGTCGTCGCTGGCCGGGGCGCTGGCGCCGGGCGGGCGGCTGATCCTCGCCGGCCTGCTCGATCATCAGGCCGGCGCCGTCGCCGCGGCCTATCGGCGGCAGGGGATGATGGCGGGCGGCCGGATCGACCGCGGCGAATGGCCGACCCTGATCATGCGCAAGCGCCGCAGCACGGGGTGGCGGTAACGCCGTGCGAGAGTGAGCCCTTCAGCTCCTCTCCCGCGCGCGGGAGAGGAAGGGGCCCGTCACCGCGAAGCGGGGATGGGAAGGTGAGGGCCTTGTTCTTGTTTCCGGCGCCTCCGGAGCAAAACAAGAAGAAGACCCTCATCCCAACCTTCTCCCGCGAGCGGGAGAAGGGGCAAGGCTCGCCTAACGCCCCCGGAACGCCGCGCCGCCGATATTCTCGCGGACGATGACCGGCTGGTGGCAGCCGTTCACCTGACGCTCGACGGTGAGGTGGAGGTCTCCGGGAGGAAGCCGATCGAGGCGCTGCGGCCGGACCGATGGGCCGCGCTGGACCGTCGCCTGCTCCATGCGCCCGAAGCGATCGCATTTGGCGGGCGTGCTCGCCTGGGCGACCGGATGGTGGGTGGGGGTCGCGGCCGCCGCCAGCGGCAGCAGGGCCAGGGTGATTGCAGCGATGATACGCATGTTACGTCTCCTCATGCGAAACGCACCATAGCAGTTCCGGATGCGAAAATCAGCCGCCGGCCTGCCGCACGATCTCCAGCCAGGCCGCCTCGTCGATCACCTCGATGCCGAGCTCGGCCGCCTTCTTGAGCTTCGAGCCTGCGCCTGGCCCGGCGACGACGAGGTCGGTCTTGGCGGAGACCGAGCCAGCCGCCTTGGCGCCGAGCGCCTCGGCCTGCGCCTTGGCCTCGTCGCGCGACACCGTCTCGAGGCTGCCGGTGAAGACGATGGTCTTGCCGGTGACGGGCGAGTCGCGGACCTCATGGACCACGTCCGCCACCTGGACGCCGGCCGCGAAGATCGCATCGAGCGCCTCGCGATTATGCGCCTCCTCGAAGAAGTCGAGCAAGGCGTTGGCGACCTCGGGCCCGATATTCTGGGTCCCCACCGCCTCGACCACGGCCTTGTTGCGGCGGGCCAGGAACTTGCGCTCCTCCTCGCCCTCTTCCGGCCGCAGCGCGCGGCGCAGGGCGAGCGCGCCGTCGATCATCGCCTCGAACCCGGCCCAGCACCGGTAGCGGCGGGCGAGATCGCGGGCGGTGACCTCGCCGACGTGACGGATGCCGAGCGCGTAGAGGAAGCGGTCGAGCGGCGGATTGCGCTTCGCGTCGATCGCATCGATCAAATTCTGCGCGGAAATCTCGGCCCAGCGCTCGCGCGCGAGCAGGTCCTCCTTTTTCAGGGTGAAGATGTCGGCCGGCGACTGGAGCAGGCCGTCGCGGAAGAAGCTCTCGATATGGATGATGCCGAGCCCCTCGATGTCGAGCGCGTGGCGGCTGACGAAATGGCGCAGGCGCTCGACGCGCTGGGCCGGGCAGATCAGGCCGCCCGTGCAGCGGACATCGACCTCGCCCTCCTCGCGCACCGCCTCGGAGCCGCACTCCGGGCAATGGTCGGGGAAGACATAAGCCGGCCGGTCCTCGTTCGGCGTGAGGTTCTCCAGCACCTGCGGGATGACGTCGCCGGCGCGCTGGATGCGAACCCGGTCGCCGACCCGCACCCCGAGCCGCGCGATCTCGTCCGCATTGTGCAATGTGGCGTTGGTGACGGTGACGCCGCCGACGCCGACGGGCTTCAGCCGCGCGACCGGAGTCAGCTTGCCGGTGCGGCCGACCTGGATGTCGATCGCCTCCAAGATGGTCTCAGCCTTCTCCGCCGGGAATTTGTGCGCCAGGGCCCAGCGCGGCGCCCGCGCGACCTGGCCCAGGCGCCGCTGCCAGTCGAGCCGGTCGACCTTGTAGACCACCCCGTCGATCTCGAAGGGCAGGTCCGCGCGCTTGGCTTCGATCGCCCGGTAATGCGCCATCAGGCCGGCGAGATCGGAGAGGCAGGCGATGTCGTTCGAGATCGGCACGCCCCAGCTTTCGATCGCGCGCAGCACCCCGAGCTGGGTGTCGGCGGGCAGCGCCGAGACCTCGCCCCAGCCATGGGCGTAGAAGCGCAAGGGGCGGGCGGCGGTGACCGCGGCATCCTTCTGGCGCAGCGAGCCGGCGGCGGCGTTGCGCGGATTGGCGAACTGGCGTGCCTTGTCCGGCTCCTCGGCCTCGGCGCGCATGCGCGCGTTGAGCGCGGCGAAGTCCGCCTTCGACATATAGACCTCGCCGCGTATCTCGAACACGTCCGGCGCGCCGGCGGGAAGGCGCTGCGGGATGTCCCCGATCGTGCGGGCATTGGGGGTGACGTCCTCGCCGGTGGTGCCGTCGCCGCGGGTGGCGGCGAGGACGAGCGCGCCCTTCTCGTAGCGGAGCGAGCAGGAGAGGCCGTCGATCTTGGGCTCGGCGGTCAGCGCCACCTCCACCTCGTCGCCGAGGCTCAGGAAGCGCCGCACCCGGGCCAGGAAATCGGCCACCTCCTCCTCGGAGAAGGCATTGTCGAGGCTGAGCATCGGCAAGGCATGGCGGACCTTGGCGAGAAAGGCCGCGGGCGCGGCGCCGACCTGCGTGGACGGGCTGTCCTCGCGCACCAGATGCGGGAATGCCGCCTCCAGCGCCGCGTTGCGCCGCATCAGCGCATCATAGTCCGCGTCCGAAATCTCCGGCGCGTCGTCCGTGTGGTAAAGCCGGTTGTGGTGCGCGATCTCCCGCGCGAGCCGTTCCAGCTCGGCGGCGGCTTCGGCTTCGGTCACGCGCGCGATCCTTTTGCCCCCTCTCCCGCTCGCGGGAGAGGGTTGGGGTGAGGGTCTTGTTCTTCTTGTTCCTTGAGCACGCCCGCAATCACCTCCAGCACCCCATCCATGTTGGTCAGCACGTCATTGTTCCAGAAGCGGAGCACGCGAAAGCCCTGTTCCTCCAGCCGAGCCGTCCGTCCCGCATCCCGTTTCTCATTATGCTGCCCGCCGTCGACTTCGACGACGAGGCGCGCAGCCAGGCAGCAGAAGTCGGCGACATAAGGACCGAGGGTCCATTGGCTTCTGAACTTGTGGTCCAGGAGCCGCCGGTTGCGGAGCCGGGACCAGAGCGCGAGCTCCGCATCCGTCATCTCGCAGCGAAGGCGCGCAGCGTGCTTGCTTATCGTGCGGCGGACGACTCCCATGAGGGCGGGATTAACAAGAAGAAGACCCTCACCCAACCCTCTCCCGCAAGCGGGAGAGGGCTAAGCCGGCGTCACGCGAAGCATTCCTTCAGAAAATCCTCCGCCGCCCGCCAGGACCTCTTGTCCGCCAGCGCGTTGAAGGGGATGCCTTCCTCGGGCGGCCTGGCGTGGGTGAAGCCGTGGACGGCGCCGCCGAAGCAGTGGATCTGCCAGTCGCAGCCCGCCCCGGTCAGCTCATTGCCGAGGGCGACCACCTGTTCGGGCGGGACCAGGGCATCCTCCCAGCCATGATAGACGGCGACGCGGGCGCTGATCCTGGGCTCGGGAAGGTTGCCGGGCGGGGTGAAGATGCCGTGGAAGCTGGCGACCCCAAGCACGTCGGCGCCGGTGCGGGCGAGATCGAGCACGCAGAGGCCGCCGAAGCAGAAGCCGATCGCCGCGACCCTGGGGCCGTCGACCTCGGGCAGGGCGCGCGCGGTCTCGAGCAGGTGCAGGATCCGCGACTGGAGCAAGGACCGGTCGCCGAGCAGAGCCATCATCCAGGGGCGCGCCACCTCGCGGTCGTCGGTGCGCCGGCCCTTGCCGTAAAGGTCGCTGGCGAAGGTCGCGTAGCCGAGGCCCACGATCCGCGCCGCATTCTCCTCGTCGACAGCATCGAGGCCGAAGATGTTGGGGAAGATCATCACCAGCGGGCGGGGGCCCGCAGCGGCGTCCCGGGTGAGGATGCTCTCCAGCACCACACCGTCATGGTGCGATTCGATCAGCCGCCGCTCGCTCATGCCGCCTCCAGCAACCGTTCCGCCTGGGCGCGCGCCTCGTCGGTGATGCGGGCGCCGGAGAGCATGCGGGCGATCTCCTCGCGGCGGCGCGCCTCGTCGAGCAGCTGGACGCCGGTGCGGGTGACGAGCCCGTCATGGCTCTTCTCGATCAGCAGGTGACGGGCGCCGCGCGCCGCGACCTGCGGCGAATGGGTGACGACGAGGACCTGGCCGCGTTCGGCGAGCTGGTGCAGCCGCTCGCCGACCGCGCTGGCGACGGCGCCGCCGACGCCGCGGTCGATCTCGTCGAAGATCATCGTGGTCGCGCCGCCTTCCTCGGCGAGCGCGACCTTGAGCGCGAGGATGAAGCGCGACAATTCGCCGCCCGAGGCGATCCGCACGAGCGGCCCGAACGGCGCCCCGGCATTGGTCGAGACCTCGAACTCGACCCGGTCGCGGCCCGAGGCCGACGGCTCGGCCTCGGCGATCGCGGTGCGGAAGCGGGCATTGTCGAGCTTGAGCGGCGCCAGCTCCGCGGCCACCGCGGCGTCGAGCCGCGCCGCCGCGCTCTTGCGCGCCGCGCTCAGCGCCGCCGCGGCCGCGTCATAAGCGGCGCGGGCCGC
>Ga0070686_100002374_pt1 | contig 10371 bp, 9 predicted proteins | sample KBSS23LmetaG_FD_65654 | JGI IMG/M metagenome (GOLD analysis project Ga0070686, IMG submission 65654) | Switchgrass rhizosphere microbial communities from Kellogg Biological Station, Michigan, USA - KBS S2-3L metaG | ecosystem: Host-associated > Plants > Roots > Rhizosphere ...
CGCCTCCAGGACGACCCCAATGACCTCAACGCCCGCGAACGCCTTGCCATCCTCCTCGCCGAACGCCTTGGCCAGGTCAACCTCGGCATCGAACAACTTCGCCTCATGCTGAAACTTCCCGAAGTCCCGCCCGAACGCGCCGGCAAATGGCTCGCCCAGATTGCCGATTGGGAACGTCACCTCAAGAAAAACGACAAAACTTTCCGCGCCACCCTCGCCGAAATCATCCGCGACTACCCGACAACCAGCTTCGCCATGGCCGCCCGCCGCCAGCTCGACCTCCTCGAACAAGACGCCTTCGAAAAAGCCAACGCCACGGCCGCAAATACTCCATCGCCGATCCGCCTAAAAGTCCAAATGGATGACGCGACTTAAGGCCGCAGCTTCACTCAAAACAAATCAGCCGCCGATGCAGCTCATGGAGCGTTCGGGTTGGACGAAGTCGGGTTCGCCGATGTGGTGGCGGGCTTCTTTGAGGCCGACGATTTCGCGGAGGCGATCTTCGAGCACGCGATCGGACGCGCCGGCGCGCATCATTCCGCGCAGGTCGTGTTCGCCGATGCTGAAAAGGCAGGTGCGAATTTTGCCGTCGGCGGTGAGGCGCAGGCGATTGCAATGGCCGCAGAACGGTTCGGTGACCGGCGCGATGATGCCAAGTTCGGAGTCGGCGCCGCGAATTCGCCAGCGTCGCGCGGTCTCGGATTTCTCGCGCGGGACTTCTTCGAGATCGAATCGCGCTTTGAGGCGTTGAAGAATTTCGTGGCCGGGCACAACCATTTCCTTGAGCCAGGCGCGGCTGGAATCGAGCGGCATGAATTCGATGAAGCGCATGGCGAAGCCTTCGCGCGCGGCAAACTCAGCGAGGCTTTCCAGTTCATGGTCGTTGATGCCGCGGATGACGACGGCATTCACTTTGACGGGCGTTAAGCCGAGCTTCTTCGCGAGGCGAATGCTGGCGAGGACTTCTTCCAGACCATCGCGCCCGGTCATCTTTTTGAAGTTCGCGCGATCGAGCGAATCCATGCTGAAGCTCATGCGCTTGAGGCCGGCGGCGGCGAGCCCGGGACCGAGTTGGGAAAAGAGATATCCGTTGCTGGTCATCGCCAAATCTTCGATGCCGGGAATGGCGGCGATGCGGCCCACGAGATCCGCGAGATTTTTTCGCAGCAGCGGTTCGCCGCCGGTGAGGCGAATTTTTTGAATGCCCAAACCGGCGCTGATGCGGACCAGGCGCGCGATTTCCTCGAAGGTCAGGATTTCGGATTTCGGGCGCTCCGGCAGTTTGAAAACGAACGGCGTTGGAGAGGCGCCATTGATTTTCGTGCGATAAAAATTCGCGGCTTCCTCGGTTTCCGGGAGGCAATAGAGGCAGCGAAAATTGCAGCGCTCGGTCAGGCTCACGCGCAAGTCGCGCATGATGCGCCCATGCGAATCGACCAAACCAGGGTTCACTTGTTACTTGGGCGGCGCGGGCGCGTTGGTGTTGACCTTGACCGACCCGTCCTGCTTCAACTCGACGTTGAGATCGAAATTCTTGTTGGTGCTGACGGTGTTCGGTTTCAGCAATTTCTCGGCGCCCTTGGGCGTCCCGTAAATTCCGCGGCGCAACCAATCGAGCCGGCGCGAAATCGAAAGCTCATCCTTCAGCTTCTTGACCTGGTCGCGCAACATGGCGAGGTCGTTGAACTGGCGTTCCAATTCCATCTTCTCGGTTTGGAGACGCTTGAGTTCCTTCAGCAAAAACGCGCGATCCCCTTCGGAAGCGGCGAGCTTGCGTTGGGTTTCGGCGATGTCGTTTCCAAGGCCGGTGATGGCGCCGTTGAGTTCGGTCATGCGCTTGGTCAGGTCGTCGCGTTGACCTTCCAATTCGGAAATGCGCGCGTCGCGTTTGGCCATTTCTTCGGCGGCCTGTTGCGCCGCCTTCTTGGCGTCGGCTTCGGTTTTGGCGAGCGTCGCGGAAGTTTGGCTGAGGGTATTGGAAAGTTTTTTGAGAGCCTCGCGCTGCGTGTTGAGGTCGGTGTCCAATTGCGAATTGACCTGCTTTTGTTCGCCGAGGTCCGCCGTGAATTGAACGACCTGGTTGGAAAGATTGAGGATCGTTTTTTGATCGCTCTCCGCTTGCTTGACCGCGCGGGAATGACGCGCCCACAGCCCAATGCTGAGCATGAGGCAGACCACGATCAATATGATGACCAACGGTTTGTTGGAACCGAGATCGTTCGGCGTTTCCGGCCCTGTCGAGCGGCGCGTCGGTTCGTTCGTGTCCGTGGATTCGTCCATAAAACAGGCTTTTACAGTGTCCGCGCAGAGACCCATTTGCAAGCACGGGTTTCAAGCGATTTCGATTCGGGGTCGCCGGCCTTCGGCAAAAAATCACCCCGCGTTCCCAATAGCGACGTTTCAACCGGGAGGATATTCATCCGCGAAGTCGCCCGGGAGCCTTTTATTCCGAGCGCGTCAGCGCCGGCGGCCGCCAGATATTTCGATTTGCGGGCGGCACCAGATCGTGTTCGCCGAATTCCGGGATGACGAATTCGCTCGGTTCACTCGCCTTCAAATGGCGCGCGCGATTCGGCCCGAATAATTTTTGACCATCGATCTTTTCCTGCAACGTCATGAACGCATGCAACAGCGCTTCCGGCCGCGGCGGGCAACCGGGAATATGCACGTCCACCGGAATATATCTGTCAATGCCCTTTAAAACGTTATAGCCCTGTTTGAAGGGGCCACCGGAAATCGCGCATGCGCCCATCGCAATAACATACTTGGGCTCGGGCATCTGGTTGTAAAGGCGCACCACTTGCGGAGCCATTTTTTTGGTGACCGTGCCGGCGACGATCATGAGATCGGCCTGGCGCGGCGAGGGGCGAAAAACCTCGGCGCCGAAACGCGCGAGATCATAGCGGGCCATCGAGGTGGCGATCATTTCGATGGCGCAACACGCGAGGCCGAATTGGAGCGGCCAGACCGAATTTTTGCGGCCCCAATTATAGATGTCTTCGAGCGTCGTGGTGAACACGCCCTGTTTGCTCAATTCGCTGCGCAAGCCTTCGTCCATGTCATTTCCATGATAAAATTCCCTTGGCCCACGCCCACGCGAGTCCTTCGACCAACAACAAAACAAAAATCAACATCGCGACGACGGCGCCCGCCGGCAGTTGCAAAAACGCGACGCCGAACGGAAACATGAACACCGCTTCGACATCGAAAATCAGGAACAAAATCCCGTAGAGATAATAGTCCGACTTGAATTGAATCCACGCGTCGCCCTCGGAGCGCAATCCGCATTCGTAGGTCGCGTTTTTGATCGGGCCGGGTTTCGCGGGCGAAAAATACTTCGCCCACAACGCCGCCAAAATGAGCGGCATAAAGGGAAAAGCGATCGCGATCGCGAGGAACACGATCAGGAACAAAGCTGGACTGTAGTCCGACATCGCGGAGAACTCTAAAGGTCATCCGCGCGGGAAACAAGCGGAACGATTGGCTTCCATCGCTCCTTTTTTGGCGCGTTCCAAAGGTAGGGCGCCGCTCTCCGAGCGCGCCGCGCCGAAGCCCAGCGCATCCTGAAACCCGCGACATTACTACGCTCGAAGCGCTCTCATAATTGGACGTCGCACTTACGCCCGCGGCGCGCTCGGAGAGCGACGCCCTACCCTGTCCAAATCAGCTCTTTTTGTCGGCGACTTTGAGCTCCTTGAGCTTGGCCGCGACGGTGGCGCCGTAGCCCTCGGGCTTCACTTTGTCATCGATCGCGGCGATCTTGCCGTCCTTGTCGATGAAGAAGGTCCAGCGGTTGGCCATGCCGCGTTCGTTCAAAACGCCGTAGGCTTTCGCGGTTTCCTTGGTCGGATCACTCAGGAGCGGGAAATCGAGCGAGAGCTTGTCGGAAAATTGTTTGTTGAGCGCGGCGTCATCGACGCTGGCGGCGAAGTAAGCCACGTCGAACTTGCGCAATTCCGCGCCGCTTTCCTTGAGCGATTTGCATTCCATCGTGCAACCGCCGGTCAGCGCCTTGGGATACCACGCCAGCACCACCGCCTGTTTTCCTTTGAAATCGGAAAGCTTGTAGGTTTTGCCATCGCTGCCCTGCAACGAAAAATCCGGCGCCGCATCGCCCACCTTCAACGCCGCCGCCGCGACCGCGTTCATCATCGACATCGCCGCCAACACCGCCATCAAACTGCGCATTACAAGTTTCATCATTCCTCCAATTAATTATTTGTTGGGCGCAGCCTGTTTGGAGGCGTCGAGCTTTTCCAGCTCTTTTTTCGCCGCGCTCTCCCCGAGCTCGGCCGCTTTCTCCAACCATTCGCGCGCTTTGGCTTCGTCTTTGGGGAGACCATTTCCCTTCAAATAACGAAACCCAATCGAACGCATCGCAATCGGCGAACCGTGCGCCGCGCGATCCTGCTCCCAAATAATGGTATTACGAGTCAGACGTTCGCGCTCGGCGTCCATTCGAGCTTTTTTGACGGGATCGATCGCTTTTGGATCCTTGATGACGGCGTTGGTGGCAGGCTTGGAATCTTCGATCTCGATTCCCGCTGGAATTGTGCGCGAACGAATCGAAGAAGGCATCGTGTTCGTGTCCATACCAGGCGCGCTCGGTGGCGGCAATTTGGCGACTTCGTTGCCGGACGGTTCTGGCGCGGGAGCAACGACGATTTGTCGCGAAGGCAAACGCGGCACCTGCAATGTGCCTGCCTCGGCGCGCTTCACGAGAAGCAGCGATGAAATCAGGGCGAAAATCCAAAATGCGCGAGTCACCACACCGCATCATACCTCACCGGTCAAGTAAGCGCGAAAGGCATTATTTCTTGTCCGCGGCGGCGGTGTTCGCGAAGTCGGAGAACGCGCGGTCGAGCGTTTCGGCCATCGCGGATTCCTTGTAAATGAGAATGCGATAACGGAATTCGCGCGCGGTGTTCGCGGGCAGAGTCCACGCGGTCACACTCGTGACAGAAGGATTGATGAGCCCCTGTTCATCCACGCGCCAGGCGGGAGGATGATTCGCGTTCGATGGATGGTCGAGGACCACGATGCCGTAGGTTTGGCCCGCGAAGGGGCGTTCGACGTTGCACCAATTCGCGCGCTGTTTTTCGCACGCGCGACCTTGCTGGCCGTTCGAGTTGAGATGCGTTTGCTCGGGATGCGCGGCATTCCAGGGCATGCGCACCGCGAGCCCGCCGACCGCGGCTTTTTCGAATTCGACCGCAGTGTTGAGCGCGCGCAAAGTCATCGTGAAATCGATCGCATAGGAATCGTTCACCGGCGCGTTCACCGTGTAAGCATCCTCCTCCTGCAAAAAAACTTCGCCGCCGGGCGTCGGAAATTCCGTGAGCGCTCGCCACGCAATCTTATCGGGAGCTTCCTTCACATCGAGTAGGCGCGCGAAATGTTGATGCCCATCATTCTCCATCCAAAATTCGTGACCGCACACCAGCCCATGAAAGCCGGTGAAAATTCCATGCTGCCACGGATGATCCGCCGGGCGATCATCAGTCAACACCTGCGCGCCGGAAGCATCTCGGACGGGATGCAGAAAAGGCCGTTGCGCCGGGTCCATCACAAAATTGAGCAACTCGACATCGCCCATGCGCACCACCATTTTCTTTTCGCCGCGGTCCAAACGCAGAGTTCGCTTCGTCACGGGCGCGCCCGGAATTGCCTTTGCTCCAGGATCATCGGGCGCCCGATCCAACGCCAGAAACGCGAACAAATCCGCAAGCTCTCTGCGATCCATTAGGTTTTCGAGACCTTCGGGCATCATCGAAAGTTTGCTCAAGTGCGCATACTTAATGTTCGCGCGCGGCACGGCTTCGAGCCCTTCGCCCGGCATCTTCAGCACGACACGCTGATCGCCTTCCTCGGTAACAAGGCCCGTCAAATTTCGCCCATCCAAAGTGACAATCGTCGTCACCTGGTAAGCGGGCGCGATGGCGAGACTCGGATCGAAGACGTTCGACAAAAGTTGATCGAACGACGCGCGTCCATTGGACGAAATATCCGGCCCAACGTTGCCGCCTTCGCCATAAATTGTGTGGCATTGCGCGCACGTCTTGCGAAAAACTTCTCGGCCCGCGCGCGCGTCGCCCAGATGTTCGCGCAAATAATTCGCCATTTCGGCCACGACTTTTTCGCGCTCGGGATTTCGTTCTTCGCGAATTTTCCCAAAAACTTTTTCCACTTCCCAAATGGCCTCGCGATCGTTGCTCTCCAAGATTTTGCGCAGATGATTCGCGCTCAAGGTGACCGGAATCCGTTTTTCGCGGACGGCCTTGAGAAGCTGCCGCGCCCACGGTTCGCGCTGCAACAAAAGATCGAGCGCCAGCGGCTGAAGCTCCGGACGAAGCTTCGTGTATTGGCCCAGGAGAACGTCGGCCAGTTTTGGATCTTCGATGCGCCCGAGCAAATTCAAGACGCGCGTGACAAACGCCGGCGAATTGGACGTCAGCGCCGGCTCGATCGCTTTGAGGAGTCCGTCATCCCTAAAGGCAATCAACGATTCCAGCGCCTGCAGGCGGACCGCTTCGGTCTCGCCGGCCGATTCGAAGCGCGCCCGCACCGCCGCGACCTCCACCGATTTAATTCCGAGCCGCGCCGCCAGCAATTGCGCGCTCAGATCGGTGGACTGTAAAATCGATTCGAGCGCCGTCCTCAGCGCCGCAATTTTTTCCGTCGAAAGTTCCGGCAACCGCTTTGCGATCAAAGCGAACGCTTCGCGCGCGCGATTCACGTCGCGTTGGTTCAGGACATCGATAATTTTTCGAACGCTCGCCGCGTCGAAACCCAAAATCCGATCGACGGCCAGCGGCCCAAGCGTTCTGAGCGCGGGCGAATCGAATTTCTTGAACAGCTCCGCAAATCGCGCCGACTGGCCTTCCAGCAGCGGATGCAAATTATTCCAGGCAATCGCGGGAATCATTTTGTCGTGGCCGCAATGAGCCAGCGTTTCAACGATCAGCGGCAGCGCATCGACTCCGAACGTTCTTCGCGCCACGTTCACCACCTGCAGTTGCACATCGGCCGATCGGTCGCTGGCCAACGCGGTAAGCTGGCTCAAAAATTCCGGGCTCACCGTGTTGCGAGAACGCGCCGCGCGCACCGCCCACGCCCGCACCGCAGGATCATTGTCGTTGAGCAAGGCTAAATGGAATTCCTCCGGCAATTCGCCCGCAGCGGTCCGAGTCCATAGAGCCTGCAATCGCTCTTTTCGCGGCGTCGCTTTTTCCAAAATCATCTCCTGCAATCGCGCGCGAATGGCCGGATTCATTCGCTCGCCGAGCAGCCGTTCCGCGCTTTCCCGGAAGAACAAATTCTCGCTCCCCAGACGTGTGATCAATTGCGCATCGCTCTCCTTCGCCAAATCGAATTTCGGCGCGCGGGGCGTCTCTTTGTAACGAACGCGATAGAGCCGCCCCTTTGCGCGATCCACGCCCTCCGGATCGCGCGCCGCGTCCTGCGAACAATGGTAACGATCGTACCAATCCAATACATACATGCAGCCATCGGGACCGATCTTCAGCGCGACGGGCATGAACCACGCGTCGTCCGCCGTCAAAAAATCGGGCTCGGCCTTCGCGAGATACGTCGCCCCGTCGCGTTCGAGGCGATCGACATTGATGCACCCCGCGTGAATGTTTCCGACGTAAACAAGCCCGCGATATTTTTCCGGATACGCCGGGCTGTCGAAAATCGTGAGGCCGCAATACGCCGTTTTTTGATGGCCATGATCGGTGATCGAACCGAGCTTCATCGTGTAAGGCGGGAAGGCGCCCGCCTGCCGTTGATAATGCCCGTTCTCGACGAAATGGAACAAATGATCGTTCGCCCAATGACACGCTTCGACAATCGCCGCGCCCTCCGAATCCCACGCCAGCCCATACGGATTGCTCGTCCCTTCCGAGACGATTTCGAATTCGCGCGTGCCCGGATGCAGCCGCCAGAGCGCGCAATTGAATTTGAATTCCCGGCCCTTCGAAACGATGCGGCATTCGTTGAACACCCCGTTCATCCCGTAAAGCCAGCCGTCCGGTCCCCACGTCAGCGAATTCGGCAACTCGTGCGTATCCGTGCGCCCGAAGCCCGTCAACACCACTTCGCGACTGATCGCCTGGCCATTTTCCTCGCGATAAAAAAGCAAATCGGGCGCGTTCAAAACCCACACCCCGCCCCGCCCCGTCGCGATGCCCGTTGGAATATTCAGATCGTTCGCAAACGTCGTCACCTTTTCCGCGCGCCCATCGCCATCGACGTCCTCCAAGATCTTCACGCGATCGCGTCCCACCCCGGCGGGCTTGCGCGGATACTCCACGCTTTCCGTAATCCAAATGCGCCCGCGATCGTCGAAACACATGGCGATGGGATTCACCACGTCCGGTTCCGCCGCGACCAATTCCACCGAAAAACCTTCCGGAACCCGAAAATGTTTCAACGCCTCCTCCGCGCTCCGCGGCTCATTCGGCGGCGAATCGTACCGCCACGGCAACACCTCCGCCGCTGTTATTTCAGCGACAAAGCAAAACAACCAAAGAAAACGATTCCACCGGCAGGGCATGCCCCCAATATTATCCGAGACGTGCAATCAAGTCCACGGGTCGCTTTCTCACGGCATCAGGCAGGGAATCGTTTGGCGCCCGTGACGCCTGTAAATCTTGAAATCCGTGTCCGCAGTTATGATGATCGGATCAACGAGAATCTCGCTCATCCGCACAAGGCAACCGTCAGCGAGACTCATCGGAAGATCGGAATATTTTTCCATCAGGGCGAGGACCGATTCGAGTTGAACGCTGAGGTCGAACGAAAGAACAAGAGCCTCTCGCGTCAGCAATGTCGATAGGGCTGACTTGCGAGCGCCTCCGACCAGGAAAAAAGCCTCCGTTAAAACGGCTTCACAGATAAGCCAACCCGTCGGCAAATTCTTCGCTTGGGCCAATGCCCAGGCGTGATTCTGATCCCCGGCGCTCAGTAACGCGACCAAGACGGAACTGTCAGCGATGTAATTTTTTGCCACGGATGAGGTCCGGCAGGTACTTCTTTTTATTTGCGCTCAAGTCCGCCGGAAGTTCCGGAGCCGCATGGATTAAGTCGGCGACCAGGTCGAACATGGTCGGTCCGTTCGAACCAGCATGAACGGGGGAAAGCAATCGCTCGCGAACGACGTCGGATTTGGAGACAGATCGCGCCCGAGACTCTTTTTCAATGTTGGCGACAAGAGACTCCGGCAGCCGGACTGTTAAAGTCTTCATTGAAGGAGCGTATTACAGATCAGGCAGAGGCGCAAGACAACCTTTGCCGCGAAGATAAAAAGAAAGGAGAATGGGGTGGCCGACGGGACTCGAACCCGCAACAGCAAGCTCCACAAGCTTGGACTCTACCATTGAGCTACGACCACCAACCGGACCAAAACTGTAGTGGGCGCGCCGGGCGCCGTCAAGTATCGGGCTTGCCGCGTGGCGACGAGGCCTTTATTTTGCGCGCCCGAACGATGCGGACGTGCGTCATATTCAATCCCACGGCCAAGGGCGACAAGGCCCGGCATTTTCGCGAACGCCTGCACAAGCTGGGCGGCGAGGTCGAATTCCGCGCCACCACGCACGCCGGCGCCGCTCGCGATCTGGCCGGGCGCGCGGTCGAGGAAGGTTTCGAAACCATCGTCGCGGTCGGCGGCGATGGCACCGTCAACGAGGTGATGAACGGCATGGGTGACGCGCCGAATGGTTACGCCCGCGCGCGGCTCGCGGTTTTGCCGCTGGGGACCGTTAATGTTTTTGCGCTGGAACTTGGCATCCCGTTCGATTTGTTAAAGGCTTGGGAGGTCGTGCGCGCCGGTCGCGAACGATTGATTGATTTGCCGGAAGCAACTTTTCGCGTTGGGGAAAGGGAGGTGCGCCGACGTTTTTTGCAAATGGCCGGCGCGGGTTGGGACGCGCGCGCGGTCGAATTGGTCAGCTGGAAATTGAAGAAGCGCATTGGCCGTTTTGCGTATGTCTGGGCGGGCCTCGGCGCATTGCAACCCCCCAAAGCCAAAGTGCGCGTGCGCGGCGCCACCCAATCCGAGGAAGGCGATTTCGTCCTGGTGGGCAACGGCCGTTTTTACGCGGGCAAATATCCGTTCCTGCATCGCGCGGATTTGAGCGATGGGTTGCTGGACGTTACGATCTTTCCGAAATTCCAATGGTCGGCGCTGGCTGGATGTCTCACGAATTTTGTCTTGGGCCGCTATTTCCGGCCCGGTTGCCAGGCCTATTTGCAATCGGCCGATCTCGAAATTCTCAGCGACGCGGTCACTCCCCTGCAATTGGACGGCGAATTTGTCGGGCATCTCCCCGCAAAAATTACCGTCCAACCCAAAACGCTCCGCATGGTCGT
>Ga0070686_100002377_pt1 | contig 10367 bp, 8 predicted proteins | sample KBSS23LmetaG_FD_65654 | JGI IMG/M metagenome (GOLD analysis project Ga0070686, IMG submission 65654) | Switchgrass rhizosphere microbial communities from Kellogg Biological Station, Michigan, USA - KBS S2-3L metaG | ecosystem: Host-associated > Plants > Roots > Rhizosphere ...
CCGGAACCCGAGACCGCCTGGCCCACCGAAACGGGACGCGTCAAAATCGTGCAGTCGAACGGCGCGACGATTTTGGTCTTGGTGAGATGTTCATCGACGATGGCCAGGGAGCGCTGCGATTTATCGAGTGTATTGCGCGCGAGGTCGTATTCGGTTTTCGTGTTTTCGAAGACCTCCATCGAAATCAAATTCGCCTCGCTCAATTCCTTCGCGCGTTTGAAATTCCGCTCCGCCTGCGAGAGTTGAAGCTTGGAACGCTCGATTTCCGTCACGATCGACGCGCGTTCATTTTGCAGTTCTTTGTCGTCGAGCGTCACGAGCGTGTCGCCCTTTTTGACATGATCGCCGAGGTCCACCGGCAACGCATCGATCTTGCCGTTGATCTCCGGCTTCACCGAAACCTGTTCGGCCGGGCCGATTTCGCCGGCGGCCTTCACGCTAAAGCGAATATCTTTGCGCTCCGCCGTCGCCGTCGAAATATGACCAATGGCTTCGGCGCTGGCGGAAGTTCCCTTCAACTCCGGCAGCTTTTTAACGCCGAAATATCCGGCGACGCCCAAAACGATTAATATGACGATCCACTTGTTCATTCTTCAACAGCAACAGACTGAAATCGGAACGGTTATGATCCACCTATATTGCCAATCTGGCAACCTTCCCGGTGGCCCAGATTCTTAATCTGCCCCCGCCGTGGATAAAAACCTGCGCTCCAAGACTCTGACTGGCGGAAACGCCAAAAAATTCGTACATTATTGCCGTGGCGGCAGGGAGTTGGACAATGCAGCGGGCCAGGGAGGCCGTTCTTCCGTTCTTTCGGAAGCATTGGCAACGCGCGATCGCGATACGCGACCGGGTCCGCATCAATGAGGAAACTTCCCATCTTTTTCTGGCCGGCGGCGTCGGAATCATCGGCGGGCTGGTCAATTTATTTTTCTTCATCGCGATCGAATGGGTCATGGGCTTCGCGTTGCGGGACAAGGGCGAAGTCGTCGAGATCGCTCAGGTGATGCACCTTTGGCAACGGGTCATCACGCCGGCGTTCGGCGGATTGGCGGCGGGGCTGGTTTTATTTTGGGGTCTGCGGCTCGTCAGCAACCAGGGCGCGAATAACATTGTCGAAGTCGTCACGGCGGGGGACGGACGCTTGCGTTTGCGCAGCGCGTTGTTCAAAGCGCTCTCCTCGTTGATCAGCATCGGCACCGGCGCTTCGATCGGGCGCGAAGGTTCCATCGCGCAAACGACCGCCGCGATTTCTTCGAAAGCCGGCCAACTTGCGGGCTGGCAACCTTATCGCTTGCGCCTGCTGGTGGCGTGCGGCGCCGCGTCGGGCATTGCCGCTGCTTACAATGCCCCCATCTCCGGCGCGGTCTTCGCGTGCCAGATTGTTTTGGGCAACTTCTCGATGACCTATTTCGGTCCGGTCATTTTCGCGTCGGTCGTCGCGACGATGGTGTCTCGAACCTTCTTTGGACTGCGCGTGTTCTATACCGTCCCGGATTTCGATTTTACCCAACTCGGCCAGCTCCCCTGGTTTTTGATGCTGGGAATTATTTCGGGCGGAATCGCCGCGCTCTTTTTAACGCTCCTCCAATACAGCGAAGAATATTTTGCGCGTCTCAAGATTCCCATCTACGCCCGCATGGCGCTGGGCGGGTTGATCGTCGGTTTGCTCGCGATCAATTATCCAGAAGTCTGGGGCAACGGTTACGGCGCCATCCACGAGATCCTCCACAAAAATCCGCGCTTCTGGTTCATCCTTGGACTTTTCTGCGCGAAACTTTTTGCGACCGTCGCCACCGTTGGCTCTGGCTCCGTCGGCGGGGTTTTCACGCCCACGCTTTTTCTCGGCGCCGCGCTCGGCAGCGTTTTCGGCGCGACGCTCCATCATTTTCACCTGACGACTTTGCCAACGGGCGCGTTCGCGTTGGTCGGCATGGGCAGCGTCGTGGCGGGCACCGTTCACGCGCCGTTGCTGGCGATGATCATGATCTTCGAAATCTCGCTGAACTATTCCGTCATGCCGCCGCTCATGCTGGCCTGCGCGATCTCGACGCTCGTCGCGCGACGGCTTCATCCCGATTCCATTTACACCGCGCCGCTTCGCCGCAAAGGCGTCACCGAAGACAGCGCGAACCAACAGATCGGCGCCGCGACGCAAAAGAGCGTCGGCGAAATCATGCGCGAACCCGTCCCGCCCGTGCGCCATACCGCGCCCTTTCGCGAAGTCGCCGATCGCTTTCTTACCGCCACCTACAACTTCCTGCCTGTGATCGACGAAAACGACCGCTTCATCGGCGTCATCGCCCTGCACGACCTCAAAGAACATCTCGGCGCCCAACACGATTTCGACAACGTGATCGCCTACGATTTGATGCGTCCGCCCGCAGATTGCTTGACGCCGAACCAACGCCTCCTCGACGTCCTGCCCGTCCTTTTAAAAAGCGAACTGCGCAACGTCCCCGTCGTGAACAATCCCACCGACCGCCGCCTCGTCGGATCCGTCCAACGCTCCGAAGCGCTCGCCCTTTTGTCCGACGCCATCTCCGCTCGCCGCGCGGTTTAGTCTCGATCCGGCTAAAAGTCCGGCATGAATACAGGAATGATTTGGTTTCGATTTTTGCGATAAACTCGAAAATCGCGATCGACCGTTAGGATCGATAGCCGTGGAAAGAGTTCGCTCATCCGAATTAGGCAAAGATCCGCAAGGTCCGGATTACGATCCGCGTAACGCCTCGCAAGTTGATCCAGATCCTCCAGGTAATCCTCCAGAGCGAATTCAATTTTCAGTTGGCCCTCCCGCAGCATCTGGATAACACGATTGGAACTGCCGAGCAGGTGCGCCGTCTCCGTCACAACTTCTTCGCACGTAATGAACGGGGCATCGAAATATCCCGTCATCCCTTTGGCCCAGGAGTGGTGTCGGTCAGATTCAACGAAATGCGCAATGAGGAACCCTGTATCCGCGATCACCGATCACCTCGGTCAAATCCCTTGCGGCTCGAAAGGTCAGACGGCAATCCTTTGACCACGCCGGAGAGCTTATTAAACGGGTTGGGTGATTCCAATTTGGCGCGGGCCGCCGCGAGCGATGCGGCGACTATTTGGTCCGGCGACAAACCTGACTTTTTCGCTGATTCATGAAGCCATTCGATCAAATCAGGCGATAGCCTAACCGTGAAGGCTTCCTTCTCCACCGGAGCCGCTGTCAATGTGTCGCTCATTGTCCAAACATACTTGAATGTTCCCCGCTTTAAAAGCTGCTTTCATGGAGTCGAGCAAGCCGTCAGGGAAACCAAGGGATTTTTCCGGGAGGGGAGTCTCATCGGCAGGTGCATTGCAGACCGAACCTTTTCACTTTTGCGGACTTGTTTTTGTGGGCGACCTCTTTAGCCTTTCGCGGTCACGTGAATCCGGGTAATCGCAGGCAGGCTTTTCACGCGAGCAGATGTAACTATGGAAATCAAAATCCTTTGCCCGTGCGGCGCGAAATTCAAATTCGATGTGGAACCGATCAACGGCCTTTCGCCCGGACCAGTTCATTGTCCAAGCTGCGGTAAAGACAGCACGGAAGCGACCAACGCCCTCATTCAAGCACAGTCCGCTCCGTCTCCCGCGCCCGCGCCAGTAGCGGTTGCTGCGCCCGCCGCTTCGGACAGCGGAGGCCCGAGCGTTTCGATTCCGGCGGTGCGAATTCCATCGCCCGCTTCGGTCGCGACCGCCCAGGTTGTTCGCGTTTCGGCGCCCGCGCCGGCTCCGGTTCAAGCAGCGCCACCGCCGCCGCCTCCAACCCCGGCGCCGGCTCCTTTGCCTGCCGCCGCGGCGCCGCCTTCCTCCGGTGGCCAGGTCTCTCCCAAAATGGCGTTCATGGCGGTTCCAACTTCCGGCGGCGCGAATCTTTCCGTCTCGGGTCAGCATGGGAAAAAAGAAGAAGCCCCGGCCCAGCCGCAAGGCGCGCCGGCCGCGGCGGCGTCCGCTCATCCCGCTTCGGTTCGCGCGGCGCAGGCGAGGTCCCCTCAACACGATTCTTCGGAAGGAAAATTTGGCCTTGGGATCGTCGGCGCCATTGTGGGCGCAACAGTCGTCGCGATCATTTGGTATTTCATCGCGGTCAACAGTTTTCCGTTGCGGCTGCTCGCCTCGTTGCCGGGCGTCGGAGCCGGCTTCCTCGCGTTGTTGCTGGCCAAACGGCCTTCGCAAAAATTGGGCATTGCCACGGCGGTGATCGCCGCAATCGTCACGATCGCCACGCAATTCGCCGTCATCAGCGGCATCAACGATCGCATTCTGACGCGGCTCACGGAGCAGGCTTACAGCGAGCGGCTCGCGCTGTCGAAGAAGGCTGCCGATGCGAAAACCGACGAACAGATTCGTGAAATCATAATTCAGGACGCGGACTCGTTTGCCGATTCCTTAAAATTGTCGGTGGCTGCGGTAACCTCCGAGAAAATCGAGTCGGGCGACCCGAATATCGCGAAGTATAAGGCCACCAAGCTTCCGGTTTTGATCAAGTTCGCGAAGGGCGATCCGAGCCGATCGAAGTTCGAAACGGCGGCCCGCGCGAAGTTCGCGGAGGATGAAGACAATCTTTACCAGGTCGGCGGCGTGAAACTCGGGCTCATGATAATGTGGATCGTTTCGGGCATCAGTTCCGCGTTCAAAATTGCCGCGGGCAAGGAGAAGTCTTAACGCACGTGCGGCGCGAGGAAATACCAGGCGAACAGCGCCAATAGAATCACGGCGACGACGGCCCAAAGCGCTCCATTTTTGCGCCGGGGATTTTCTCCTTCGAACTCGCGTTTGACGTATTCGTCGTAATCGAACGAATCGTCCGGCAGCCCGAGCGCGTCGGCCTTCGCGTCGTCCGACCAGCCGGTTTTTTCGCACGCGCCGCATTCCGGACACGCCTTCGCATTATCCGGCACCATCTCCCCGCAAACTGGACAAACGTCCGGTGTCATTTAAAAACCCAATCCGTAGATCGTCTTCGTGAGAAGACTCCATTCTATTCCCCGCCCGGGATCGATCAGAGTCTTCTGCCGAAGACTATCTACGAATGATTCGACAGAAATCTCCTGCCGTCGATTCCTACAAAAACCTGGTCATCAGCGATTGGACAGATCGCCGGAAATTCCGGAATGCGGATTGTAGCCGAGGTTCTGGATCGCGCTCGGGTCCAGGCTCCAGCGCGCCGCCAGCAGCGGAACTTTTTCGGCGTTCGCAAAATGAGCCTCGCGCGCGGAAAAGGGAAACACCGAGGGCTGTTCGCCATATTCGAAACAACGCAAACCAAGGTCACGTTCGGCAGCGGTCATTTCGCCTTCGTTCCACAACGTCTCGCCGGCCCAGGCGTAGGCCCGATAGATTCGATTATTCTCCGCGCGCACCCAGGCGTGATGATTGAGCACGCGATTGGAACAGAAGAATTGGACGGCCCCGAGCGAATTGCCCAGGCGCATGATGAAGTGATAAAAGCGATCGATGTCATCCGCCGGATCGGGCAAGCCCTGGCCCACAACCAAAATCCAGCCGTCGAGCGGCGGCGAAACGAACAGCTTGCGATCGCCCATGCGACCCATGCCTTCGATCCAGGTGCAGGGGGTGGGATTGCAAAGTCCGAGCGCTTCCTGCACGCGCGTGATGTCCTGTGTTTTAATTGCCAGCCAGCGACTGGGGCGATCGCAAAAGTTGGAAGCCTGGCCGCGCTCGAAGGTGTCCCGGCGCAAACCAAAAATCTCGAGGTGTTCGTCCTCCTGTTTTTTGCGCCGCCAATATCCGGCGAGGCAGGCGAAGAAAGCGCCGAGAATAATGGACGCCATCACCAGCATCAATAAGAGGATGGCAACTACGCTTTGGTCCCGCGCGCTCACTCGTCCACCGTAAGCGCGCGCGGGCAAATCTTCAATCCAAAATCCGCCCGTCGCCCGGTCGGGTTCTGGATGAACGCTCAGTCCGCGTCCTCATCGATCGGCTTCCACTTCACCGCACGGCAACGATACTGGATCAACTGACAGGCGATCGCGCAGGCCACGATTTCCAGGCCGATAAAAGGCCAGAAATAGCCGAACATTTTCGCGCCGGCGGACAGCGCGGCGATGGGCATGGAAATCAATAACCCCGACATAATCTTCCAGCCGCGGCCGGCCGACCGCGCGCTTTCCGCCGGCGAACCGAACGGCACCGGGTTGGTCATCCAACACGCCATCAACGCAAAGACCGGGATTGTGATCACGCCGGGAATCAGCATCAGCAAGTCCGCCCTGTTCGCGCCCATCGCCCACGCAATCAGCGCGAGGATCACCAGCATGGGCAGCGTCAGGACTAACAAGACCGCCTTGCGCAAGCCGTCATACAACGGTCCGGGTCCCGTCATCGGAACCGCGCGAAAGACATCCGCCGCCTGCCAATTCTGCGAATATTTCAAAAGCCCGACCGCCAGCAGTGGAATCATCCCTAAATACGCGCCCGCGAACGCCACCATGAATCCGCGCGAGAGTTCCGTCCCATTGCGCGGCAACAGCATGATGATCGGCATCATCATCATCGGCGTGATGCCCGGGTAAACGCGCAATTTCACATCGCGATCGCGCATCAAATACGATGTGCACAGCAAAAACGAAGCGCGCTCGACGGGATGGCGAATCCACCAGCGAAACGGAATCAGCGTCGTGAGTCGTTTGAAGAATTGCCGTCGCGGCCGGCCGCCGGAACGCGCCGGCCCCGTCTCGTTGATGGCCTGCAATCCGGTTCCGTAATCGCGCGCCAACGTTCCGAACCCAACCCACAACAGCGCCGCCGTTGACGCGACCGCCAGCGCGCCGAGCGCGAGCGAACTCACCGAATGACTTCCCGCGATGGCGTCATCGAACCCCGCGAACCACGCTGGCGGCAGGCACAGTATCCACCATGAATGAAACGTCGAAGTAATGCGCTCTGGATGGCGCATCATCACTTGCGGCGCCAATTGACTCCCAAGCACAATCCCAATCGCCATTAATGTTTGCGCGGTGGTGATCACGCCATCCAATTTTTCGCGCCCGAACCAGCGCAGACAAAGTTGATACGTCACCACGACCAACCCCGTGCAAAACAGCGCGTCCATCACCACCGACACCGCGTGCGCCGCCACGAACATTCCGCGCGACGGCGATAGATAAGTTCCAATCCCAAAACCCACCAGGTTGAATGCCGCCGCCAGCCAGATCGAAATTTCGACCATCACCCGCACCTTCGCCCAGAGCAGCGCTTGCGGCGTCACCGGGCGATGCAACAAAATGTCCGCCTCCTCCTTGTTAAAGAGAGCTTCGCCCGCCGACGACGCCACGAACATGCCGATGAACATCATCGTCGAAGCGTGCAAATAAATGCTCACCGCGTAGAGGCCCTGGGTGATGAACATCGTCGCGAAGATGCCAAACAACGCGTAGAACGCCAGGGTCAGCGCGAGTTTGCGTCCAATCGATTTCGGCGCGCTCTGCTTTTGCAAGCCGCGCGCGCCGCGTCCCCTCAGGAAAATCGTGAGGAACAATCGCCGCAGCGCTTTGCTCTGGACTGGCGCGGTCGCGGCGCTCATGCGCGAAAAGTCTTGGCGAAATCCTCCGCGCGCCGTTGCAATTCCTCGCCCCCCGTCAATTGCGTGAAGAGATGTTCGAGCGTGCCGGAATTATGTTCGGCCACCAACTGCTCCGGCTTGCCATCGAGCAGCAATTTCCCTTTATCGATGATGATCACGCGATCGCACACGCGTTCGACGACATCCAAAATGTGCGAGCTATAAACGATCGTTTTGCCCTCGCGCGCGAGCGTTTGAATCAACGTTTTAAAACCGACCGCCGCGTTCGCATCGAGGCCATCGAGCGGTTCGTCGAAGAAAACCACCGGCGGATTGTGCAACAGCGCCGACGTAATCACCACTTTGCGCCGCATCCCTTTCGAATAAGCGCCCAGCAACTTTTCCGTCAACGTCTCGAAGCTCAAATCGAAAAACGCGATGAATTGTTTGATCCGTTCCCGCGCCGCGCCCTCGGGAATCCCATACAACGCCGCGACCATTTCCAGATATTCCAAACCCGTGAGCGATTCGAACACCGCGCCCGATTCCGGCACGAAACCGATGCGCTTTTTGATTTCGAGCGTGTCCTTCAACAAATCGAGCCCGCAGACCGTGGCCGCGCCGGAGGTCGGCTCGATCATGCCCGTGAGCATCTTGAGCGTCGTCGATTTGCCGGCGCCATTGGGGCCGAGAAAACCGACGATTTGCCCGGCGGGAATCTCGAACGAAAGATTATCGACCGCCTTTTGCGCGCCGAACAACTTGGTCAATTCACGAACAGCGATCATGTGGCCTCTGGCTTTGAAACCGGATGTTGCGCCAGTCTGGCCAAGGCCGAAAGCCTAAACTCGCGTTCAATGGAGGGGAGGACGGGGCCGAGGGATCATCCAATACTGCGACCAAATCAAGAAGTCGCGGGTTTGCCGCGGGATTCTTCCAGTCGATGAGGCTGAGCGAATTCGACGCGTCCGCGCGTGAGGTTCACGCTAATCGGCCCCATTTCCTTCAGAAATGGCCCTAAAACCACGCTGGCACACCACTCGCTAAATCCGGCCTAACCAAAACAATCCGTTCGCGGAGGATAAAGCGCGCGGACTGCCGAAGGGACATTATGAACAAGGCACGGGATTGGTTCGTGGTCTTATTGCTGGCCATTAAGTGCGGGAACATTGGCGCCCAAGAAGCGCTTCCGGTGGTCAACGTTTTTCAGACGGGATTCTTCAATGTTGGCGAACCGCGCGGGGTTGGTGAATTCACGGTGGTCAAAGATCTCAAGACGGCGCTCTCGGTCCAGCTGGAATTCACGGGCACCGCCATTCGCGGAATCGATTACATCACCACCAATTCCGTGGCGACAAATGTCCTGTTCATGTCAGCCACCAATGCGTCGCGCGCCATCTCAATCAGCCTCATCGATGACTTGCGTCCCGAGACGAACGAAACGGTGATTATTCGCATTCTGCCCAGCGCTTCCTACACCATTGGCCCGTATTCCACGGCGACCATGGTCCTTGGCGACAACGATCCTCTCACCGGCACAAATCGGTTACCGTCGAATTCATGGTCGCCGCTGCCGCCGCAGACGATCGCGTTTGGAACAAACCTTTCGTTAACCGTGGCGTCGTACGACCTCGATGGCGATGTTGTTTCCGTCGAATTCTTCAACGGCGCGAATTCCATCGGCCGCGTGACCCAATTAAATCCGGGCACGACCAATCGCTTTACCTTGATATGGACGAACCTGCCGATGGGGGCGTACGACGTCTTCGCGCGGGCCACGGATAACCGCGGCGGATTCACGGATTCACTCCATGCCAAAATAGTCGCCGCGGATTTTGTTTATCCTTCGGCGAGCGGTTCCATTCTGCCCGGCGGCGGACTCAGCCCGCAGGTTCTCAACTGGTTCGATCCCCAGGGCAGAACCAATGCGGCCATCGCGGAATTCGCGGTTCCCGCCGTTGCGACGAATCGTGAAGGTTTCTTGCGGGTGCTGATTCAGGGCGCTGGAGCCTCTTACGATGCGCGCACGGACGTTTATCTGTACGAGGGCGACGGCAAGTTGAGTGAATCCGATTTAATCGCTCCCCTGACCTACGTCACTTCTATTCCCGCCAATGCCCTGAATGGAACGATCAAATTTATTGACCTGACGCCGTGGCTCCCGCAATTCGCGGGCAAAGTTTTGGGGATTCAATTTCGCACAGACCGCCGGTCGGAGATCGCCGGGCCGACTGGGGAGTATTGCTATGGCTACCAGGATATCTCCCTCGCGCTGCTTGCGCCCGAAACGTACGACGCGCCCACGCGCATCGAATTTCCCGACGTTGCGCTCGACGGTTGGCTGGTCCGGACCAACCCCATGCGCGTGAGCATAGACCTGTCGGATCCGGATAATTTTCCAGCGTCATGGCTCCTTGAAGCCGATGCGAATATCCAAGCCTCCGGCGAATTTCCTGCGCTCAGTTCCGGGGTTGTTCACCTGAGCGTGCCTTGGACCAACGTCACGCTCGGCGCGCACACCCTTTTATTTTCCGTCAAGGATGCCAATGGCAACATCACTTCAAAACAGGCCCGTTATGTGGTGGTCGTCGGAACGGATGAACCCCCTTCGCAAATTAGTCACCTAGGGATGACGGGCGGCTCCGGATCGTTCTACGTCATCGACGCGGCCGGGCGCGCGCACGTTTGGGGCCGAAACGACAAAGCGCAACTCGGATTGAATTTTCGCGCGGCCAGCACAATCACCGATCCGCGCGTCCCCACGACATTGATGCCACCCAATGGCCTTGACTTTCGACAAATTGCCGCCGGCCCAAAT
>Ga0070686_100002386_pt1 | contig 10348 bp, 12 predicted proteins | sample KBSS23LmetaG_FD_65654 | JGI IMG/M metagenome (GOLD analysis project Ga0070686, IMG submission 65654) | Switchgrass rhizosphere microbial communities from Kellogg Biological Station, Michigan, USA - KBS S2-3L metaG | ecosystem: Host-associated > Plants > Roots > Rhizosphere ...
CCGAGCGCCCGCGCCACGCGCACCTTCTCCCGCGCGGCGCCCGGCACCAGGCCTATCCGCCACGCCAGCCAGTCCGCGCAGGTGCGCGCGCCCTGATGCGCCCATTCCTCCGACTCATCAAATCGGCGGATGCAGGTGAGCAAACGATGCATTCCAACGTCGACCTGTGCCGCGAGCCGCGCGATTTCATCCGCCAGACAACCAGTCGTTGCCAACGTCGGTGATTCCATTGCATAACTATACTAATGTTCAGTATGCCGGCAAGGTAAAGAAACCAATTTCTCCGACGGAGGTGGAGGATGGAAAAGACGGTTGAGCGGGAACTGCTGAACCTCGAGCGCCGTTACTGGCAGGCGCTGCAAGACGGGGACGATCAGACCGCGGTGCTGCTGAGCGACGATCCCTGCATCGTCAGCGGCGCCCAGGGCGTCGCGAGCATCGACAGGAAGGCGATGGCCGCCATGCTGAAGCAGGCGACCTGGAAGCTCCGCCATTTCGAGATCGATCCCGACGTGAAGGTCCGCATGCTGGGCGAGGACGTCGCCGTGCTGGCCTACAAGGTCCGCGAACAGCTGACCGTCGACGGCAAGCCGGTCGAGCTCGAAGCCTCCGACGCATCCACCTGGGTCCGCCGCGACGGCCAGTGGGTCTGCGCGCTGCACACCGAATCGCTCAAGGGCGATCCCTTCGGGCGGGATAGACGAGGAACCGCGTAGCGCGACAGCACGGCCGCTTCGCGTTTCCGCGGAGACGCGTTTCCGGGGCGGCCGTCACCTCGCGGTCCTACGGCTTCGGCCGCAGGACCGCGACGCGCAGGCGCCGGAAGCCGGCGAACAGCAGCGCCTGCGCCTCGGGCCGCCAGCGGCTCCTCGAGAACGCGAAGACCAGCAGCGCCGTCGCCGTCACGCAGAACAGCTTCGCGGCGGCGGTGCGCGGGGTGAAGCGGAACAACAGCAGGTGCGCCAGCAGGCACGGCGCCGCCAGCAGTGTCGCGGCGACGCGCTAGTTCAGCATCCAGGCGGCGTCCATCGCGAGCCAGCAGACGGAGCCGACCGTCTCCACGACCATCATCCGTTCGTCCGGCGTGATGCTCTCGGCGGCCGGCGTCGGCAACGACTGAATCGGTTCGGACAACTCTTCTTTCGATCGACGGTACGCTTCGCTGCGCACGCGTCAATACGAAATTCACTGCGCGTCGCAGGGCGACGCGTGGCTTCTGGTCTCGACCTTTCGCAGCTTGCCGTGCTCCATCGCGTAGATGATCGTCTCGCCGGTCTCGCATCCCGTGTCGGAGGCCTCGCCGGAATCGGACGACTCGACGCCGGCACGCCCGTCGCGCAGGCGGACGAACGATGCGCTGGCTTCCGTGCCGGGGAACTCGTCGGACTGGCTTCCAAGCGCCGCGACGGCGCTCTGTTTCTGCGGGTTTCCCGAGATGAGGAGACGGTAGGTGACGTTCCAGTAGTTGCTGTCGTCGCCGATCGCCTTGCAAGTGCTGCCATTGAGCAACACCCGCCAGTTAATCGAGACGATCGCCTCGGGCAGGCCATCGCCGTCGAGATCCGGTCCGCAGTTGAGCCAGACCTTTCGCTTGCACGCCGAGGGCGCTCCGTACCCCTCCGACCACTCCACCTTGCCGGCGAGTCCCGCCAGCTTCTTCGCCAGCGCCGCGTCGTGCACCTCGCCCTCCGTCCAGGGCGCCGGGCAGGCGGTAACGATCGGCTGCGACAGCAACGCCCGCTCGCGCGCCGAGATGGTCCGGACGTTGGCGGCGTCGATCGCCGTCAGCCTGGCCGGCGCCGCCGCGGGCCGGTACCAGGGCTGCTTGGCGAAGTAATCGCGCAGCTTCGGGTTCTTGAACGTCCGCCCGGCGCGCGCGTAGATGGTGTTGCGCATGAGCGCCAGGTCCTCGAGCGACAACCCACCGACGTCGGCGGCGGTCAGCAGGCGATCGAAGCGCGGCGGCGAAGCGGGCGGGCGTCCCGCGTCGGCCGCTTGCGCCGCGAGCAGCGTCGCACAGAGGAGCAGCGGCGTCATCCCGTCCCCGATTCTAGCCGCGGGCGCGGCCTGTTTCCGCGGAAACACGGCGCCGGCGAGGTTAGGTTAGGCTTCCGCGACCGCCGTGTCCCTCGACGACATCAAGAACTTCCTGCCCGTCGACGCGCGCATCGGCACCGCCGGGCAGCCGACGGAGGACGAGCTGCGCGAGGTCGCCGCCGACGGTTACCGCGCCGTCGTGAACCTGGGCCTGCTGAACCCGGAGTACTGCCTGCCCGACGAGGAGGGGCTGGCGGCGTCCCTGGGTCTGCAGTACCGCCACCTGCCGGTCAGCTTCGACGCGCCCGCCGTCGCCGACTTCGACGCGTTCGTCGCGCAGATGGACGCCTGGTCGGGCCAACGGGTGTTCGTGCACTGCGCCGCCAACTTCCGCGTCTCCAGCTTCATGGCCGTCTTCGGCGAGCTGCGCCTCGGGTGGGACCGCGACCGCGCCGACGGCCACGCGCGCACGTTCTGGGAGCCGAACCGGACCTGGCAGCAGCTCGTGGCCGACTGCCGGGCGCGCTGGCTGACCGCGAAATAATCGAAAAATTTGCGTGGCGCCTGGCGCGGGCTGACCATCGAACCGTGGGGCCGAGCGTGGATGTCGCCATCCAGCAGTTCCTCGACCACCTGCGGGTGGAGCGGGAGCTGACGCCGGCGACCGTCGAGGCCTACGGGCGCGACCTGTCGCGGTTCGCGCACTTCGCGGCCGGGCGGACGGTGGAGGCGGCCGATTCGGTCCGTCCCATCGACATCCTCGATTTCCTCGTCCACCTGACCGAGAAAAAACTCTCGGCGCGGTCGCAGGCGCGGCGCCTGATCGCGCTGCGGCAGTTCTTCAAGTTCCTCAAGGCGGAGCGCATCGCGCCCGTCGATCCGACCGAGGACGTGGATCTGCCGCGCTTCGGCCGCAAGCTGCCCGACTACCTGACGATCGACGAGATAGACCACCTGCTGGCCGCGCCCGATCGCCGCACGCCGCGCGGCGCGCGCGACGCCGCGATGCTGGAGGTGCTGTACGCGACCGGCCTGCGCGTCTCGGAGCTGGTGAAGCTGCGCCTGCGCGACGTCAACTTCGACGCCGGTTACCTGATGACGATGGGCAAGGGGCGGAAGGAACGCCTGGTCCCGGTGGGCGAGGCGGCGCTCGCGTCCGTGCGCGCCTACGTCGAGGGCGTGCGCCCGGCCTTGCTCCACGGCAAGGCGCTCGACACGTTGTTCCTCACGCACCACGGCCGCGCGATGACGCGCCAGGGGTTCTGGAAGCTGCTCGGCCGCTACGCGGTCGCCGCCGGCATCCGCAAGCGCATCTCGCCCCACAAGCTCCGGCACTCGTTCGCCACGCACCTGGTCGAACGCGGCGCCGACCTGCGCGCGGTGCAGGCGATGCTCGGCCATGCCGACATCGGCACCACGGAGATCTACACGCACGTCTCCCGCGGCCACCTCCGCTCCGTCTACGACCGCTTCCACCCGCGGGCCTGAGGCCCGCGGCGAAACTGCGTTATCGTCGGCTCATGAGGAAGGACGTTTGCGCTTGCGCCGTGCTGGCGCTCGTCGCGTCGGCGGGCGCGGACCGCGCGCGCGCCGGGGATCGCGAGAAGGATCGCCAGGAGGCGACCGAAAAGGGGCTGGAGCGTCTGAACAAGCAGATGGGCATCACCACGGACGGCCCGCGCGTCGGGCCGGGCACGTCGGCCCGCGATCTCGGCGCGAAGTGGGCGGACGCGCTGTCCACTGGCAACCGGCGCGGATTGCTCGATCTCATCGAGAAGGACTGGTGGGCCCGCTGCGCGACGCCCGAGGCGCGCGTCGCCGAACATGGTCGTGGGCAAGCCGTTGCGGGGACCCTTGGCAGCCTCGCCGCGGAGCTGCCGCGCGGCGTGAAACTGACAAAAACCGAGTCGCTGTCCAGGGAGAAACGGATCGCCAAGGGCGAGGAGCTCGACGGCTGCGTCGCCGACCACGACCTGATCGTCCAGCGCTGGCGCTTCGAGGTGCGCAAGGGCAAGGGTAAGCCGACCGGTCAGGAGTACGAGGTGATCGCCGTGGACGGCAAGTGGTTCCTCCGAGCTCCCTGAGGAAACTGCCTCTGATTACGGCTTCGCCAAGTTGACAGCCCAGGGGACCGCGCCCATGCTTTCGGGCCTCGGAGGAGCCATGGACGAGCGTTTCACGCGGGCGAGGGAGATCTTGGGTCTCCGGCGGTTGCCGATAAAGGTCGGCTTTCTCGATGCGCCGCCCCCAAGCCTCGCGCGCTGGGCCGGTGGACCGGTCGCCGCCGGCTGCGTGTTCTGGGATCGCGCGATGGAGGGGAAGAGCTTCTACACGCTGCCCGCCGATCACTGGAACTGCGCGGTCGGCAGCCACACGCACAAGATCGGTCTGCCCGCCGATCGCGCCAACGAGCTGTCCTCCACGATCGGGTTCATGGTGGAGACGCGTTACCTGGACGCCGCCGAGGTCGCGGAGATCCCGACGCTCGATCGCGCGCCCGCGGCGGTCGCGTACGCGCCCGCCACCAGCGACGCCTTCAAGGCGGACGTCGTGCTGTTGTCCGTGAACGCGGCGCAGGCGACGCTGGTGTTCGAGGCGGCGCTGAAGGCCGGTATCGCCTCGCAGGGGTCCGTCCCGGCCACCAGCCGCCCGAGCTGCGCCATCCTGCCGGCGTCGGCCAAGACCGAGGTCGTCACCGTCTCCTTCGGATGCAAGGGGAACCGGACATTCACCACCATCGGCGACGACGAGATGTACGTCGCGATTCCGGGCGCCCGCTGGGAAGACTTCGTCGACCGCCTGATCGAGGTCCAGCGTTCGAACCTGACGATGGGCAACTACTACCAGGCGCAGGCGGCCAAGTTCTCCGCGCCGAAGTAGCAGGTCGGCAGGTCGGCAGGTCGGAAGTAGAACCGTGAACTCCGCGCCGGTACTCTCGGCGGACGCGGTGCGGGCGGCAGCGCGCGCGGCGCGCTTCTCACTGGTGGGCCTCGCGCGCGCGGAGCCCCTGGACCCGCAGCCGCTGGAGAGCTGGCTGGCGTCGGGCTACGCCGCCGGCATGGACTGGATGGCGCGCCGGCAGCCCGAGCGGTTGGACCCGACCGTGGTCCTCGAGGGCGCACGCACGGTCATCGCGCTGGCGATCCCCTACCACCGCCCCGCGGACGAGACCGGCGCGATCGCCCGTTACGCGCGCGGCCGCGACTACCATTACGCGCACCGCGACCGCATGAAGGACCTGCGCAAGCGGCTGCTCGCGCTGGATCCGACGCTGGAGACGTACGCTGCGGTGGACACCGGCGTCGCGATGGAGAAGGTCTGGGCCGAGCGCGCCGGCCTGGGCTGGATCGGAAAGAACGGCTGCCTGATCAACCCGCGCATCGGCTCGTGGCTGACGCTGTCGGTGATGTTCGTCGACAGGGAGGTCGACGGCTACGACGCGCCGTCGGAGCGCCGCTGCGGCGACTGCACGATCTGCCTGGGCGCCTGTCCGACCGGCGCGTTCGCCGCGCCCGGCGTCGTCGACGCGCGCCGCTGCATCTCGTACCACAGCATCGAAAATCCGGACGTCGTGCCGGTTCCGTTACGGTCCGGTTTCGGCGGTCGCATCTTTGGCTGCGACGTGTGCCAGGAGGTCTGCCCCTGGAACCACCGGCCGCAGCCCGAGGGCGACGCGCGGTTCTCGCCGCGGCCGCTGTCGGCGCTGGCGCCCGCCGAGGTCGCCGCGTTGGCTCCGGAGGAGTTCGAGCGGCTCGCGTCCGGCATGGCCGTCGCGCGCGCTCGCTACAACGGCATGCGCCGCAACGCCCTGTATGCCATCGGCAGCGCGCGCGACCGGGCGGCGCGCCCGATCGTCGAGCGGCTGGTCGGCGACCCGGACGCCAGCGTCAGCGATGCGGCCGCCTGGGCGCTCGAAAGGCTCGATCAAAGCGGGACCTGGCCCTTGTGACGGCCGCTGAGTGCGCTACGATCGCCCCGTACATGGCCGGTACACCCAAAGACCCGGATCGCGACGGCATCGGGACGCTGGTCCGACCGGCCGAGACGCCGGAGACCGTCACCAAGAAGAAGCTCGAGCGGCCCCCCCTGTACGAGGTCCTGCTGCACAACGATGACTACACCACGCAGGAATTCGTGGTCTTCGTGCTGATGAAGTACTTCCAGCACGACGGGGTCACGGCCCGGAAAATCATGCTGCACGTCCACACCAAGGGAATCGGCGTCGCCGGCGTTTACCCGTACGAGGTCGCCGAGACGAAGGCACATCAAGTGGTTCAGTTCGCGCGCGAGAACGAGATGCCGCTGCAGGCGTCGCTGCGCAAGAGCCAGGAGCAAGGCTGATGCTTACACCGGAGCTGGAAGCCGCCATCAGGGGATCGCTGGAGGACGCCACCCGGCTCGGGCACGAGTTCGCCGGGCTCGAGCACCTGTTGCTGGCGTTGCTTGCCGACGAGAAGACGGCCGACGTCGTCAAGCACTGCGGCGGCTCGATCTCCCGGCTCGCCGGCAAGCTCGAGGCGTTTCTGGCGAATGAGCTGAAGCCCCTCCCCGAGGACGAGCGCGAGCGGGCCCAGCCGACGCTGGCGTTCGCGCGCGTCATCCAGCGGGCGGTCAACCACGTGCTGGGGGCGGGCAAGGAGAAGGCCTCCGGGGCGAACGTGCTGGTGGCGATGTTCTCGGAGCCCGAGTCGCACGCGGTGACCTTCCTGAAGGAAGAGGGGATCACGCGGCTGGACGTGGTCAGCTACATCTCGCACGGGATCTCCAAGCTGCTGCCGGCCAAGACCACGGGCCTGCCGGGGCAGGGCGGGGCGCGGCCGCTGGAGGACGAGGAGGCCGAGGAGGCCCCGGTCGATCCGCTGGCGAAGTACGCGGTCAACCTCAACGAACGCGCGCGCAAGGGCGAGATCGACCCGCTGATCGGGCGCGGCCCGCAGATCGAGCGCGCGCTGCACGTGCTGGCGCGGCGTCGCAAGAACAACCCGCTGTTCATCGGCGACGCGGGCGTGGGCAAGACCGCCATCGTCGAGGGGCTCGCGCGGCGCATCGAGCTGGGCGAGGCGCCGCCGGCGCTGGCGGGCGCGGTCATCTACGCGCTGGACATGGGATCGATGGTCGCGGGGACGCGCTACCGCGGCGACTTCGAGGAGCGCTTCAAGGCGGTCATCGCGGCGCTGCAGGAGCAGGACAACGCGATCGTCTTCATCGACGAGCTACACACGATCGTCGGCGCCGGCGCGGCGTCGGGTGGCGCGATGGACGCTTCGAACCTGATCAAGCCGGCGCTCGCCAACGGCAAGCTGCGCTGCATCGGCACGACCACGCACAAGGAGTACCGCAGCTACATCGAGAAGGACCGCGCGCTGGCGCGGCGCTTCCAGCCCATCGAGGTCGAGGAGCCGTCGATCGAGGAGACGGTGAAGGTGCTGGAAGGGCTGCGGGGACGGTACGAGGAGTTCCACGGCGTTTCCTACACGGATGATTCGTTGCAGGCGGCGGCCGACCTGTCATCCCGCTACCTGACCGAGCGCCGGTTGCCCGACAAGGCGATCGACCTGATAGACGAGGCGGGCGCGGCGGCGAAGCTGAAGGAGAAGCCCAAGTCGGGCGCGAAGCGCCGCGTCGGCAGCAAGGAGATCGAGACGGTCGTCGCGACCATGGCGCGCATCCCGCCCCGGCGGGTGGCCGCCGACGATCGCAAGCGGCTGCAGGACCTCGAAGGCGACCTGAAGGCGAAGATCTTCGGGCAGGATGCGGCGGTCTCGCGGGTGGCGCAGGCCATCAAGATGAACCGCGCCGGGCTGGGGCAGCCCAGCCGGCCGATCGGCTGCTTCGTGTTCGCGGGGCCGACGGGGGTGGGCAAGACGGAGCTCGCCAAGCAGCTGGCGGAGATCATGGGCGTCGCCTTCATCCGCTTCGACATGTCGGAGTACATGGAGCGGCACACGGTGTCGCGCCTGATCGGCGCGCCGCCCGGATACGTCGGCTTCGATCAGGGCGGCCTGCTGACGGACGCGATTCACCAGACGCCGCACGCGGTGCTGCTGCTCGACGAGATCGAGAAGGCGCACCAGGACCTGTTCAACCTGCTGCTGCAGGTCATGGACCACGGCTCGCTGACCGACAACAACGGTCGCAAGTCGGACTTCCGCCACATCGTGCTGATCATGACCAGCAACGTGGGCGCGCGGGAGCTGTCCCGGCACATGCCGGGGTTCGGCCTGGGCGGCGGCGGCCCCGATCGGATGGGCGACATCGACGAGGCGTTCAAGCGCATGTTCTCGCCCGAGTTCCGCAACCGGCTGGATGCGAAGGTCGACTTCGCGCCGCTGGATCCGGCGGTGATGGGGCGGATCGTCGACAAGTTCGTGGGCGAGCTCGCGTCGCAGCTCGGCGAGCGCAAGGTGAAGATCGACCTGTCGGAGGACGCGCGCGCGTACCTCGCGAAGAAGGGCTACGACCCGATGAACGGCGCGCGGCCGCTGTCGCGCGTGATCGCGGACGAGGTGAAGCGCCCGCTCACCGACGAGCTGCTGTTCGGCAAGCTGGCGGAGGGTGGCACCGTCCGGGTCGGCGCCGACGGCGACAAGCTGACGTTCAGCTTCGATTGACGGCGGGACCCTGGCAGGGTCCCGCCGCGATCAGCGGCCGTTCTACTGGACCCAGATGACGCCGGCCATGAACTGGCCGTCGTCCGAGCCGTGGAAGTTGCAGAGGTACGCGTAGAAGCCTGGGTTCGGGAACACGAACGACGCCGTGGTGCCGCTGCTCATGTTGACGATGGGGTTATTGGCCGGGTCACCGCGCATCGCCGACGGGGTCAGGGGGTGAGTCACGAAGTCGCCCGAGAAGGTGACCGTCGCTCCGGCCGCCACCTTGAGGCAATCTGGATCGTAGTTGAAGCCCAAGGTCCCGCCGAAGTTGATCGTGCTGCCCGTGACGTAGTCGGTCGCGGCGTTGCACGGGGCGAACGCCGTGAAGGCGCCACCGCCGCCCGCGCCACCAGCGCCGCCGGTTCCGCCGCTACCACCGGTCCCGGAGGGATTCGTGGAGCTGCTGCCGCTGCAGCCGAGCGCGACGGCGCCGGCCAGCAAGAGGCTAAGGGACAGACGAGGACGACGATTCATGTTGGCTCCTTTTTTACTCGGCGACGGCCCAGATGACGCCGGACATTCCGGCGCCATTGTCGGACGGATTGTGAATCATGCAGTAGTAGGCGTAGAAGGCCGTGCCGACGGTGCCGACGTAGAACGTCGCGCTCGTCCCGGCTGACGTCGCCGTGATCGGATTTCCTGTCACGTCACCCCGGTGCGTCGAGGGCATCAACGGATGCAACGCGAAGTCTCCAGAGAACGTCACGTTGGTGCCGGGGACGCCGCCCGAACCCAGAGAGCCGCGGGGGAACGTCACCTTGAGGCACTTGGGTGCGTAGTTGAAATCCGTGGCGCTGACCGGAAAGGTGATTGTCTTGGTGTTCGAGACATAGTCGCTTTCGTTCATACAGGGCGCGATCGCCATGAAGCCAGGCGTACCGGCGGTGCCGCCCCCGGCGCCGCCCGCGCCGGCGTTGCCGGTGGTGCCGGCCGTGCTTCCGGCGCTGCCGGTCGTGCCCGCGCTGCCGCCGCCGGCCGTGCCCGCTTGACCGGGGTTGCCGTTGCCGTTGCCGCTGTCGTCCTTGCAGCTCGAGATGATGAATCCGCCTGCGCAGAGCATCCCGGCGACAAGGAAGGCTTTACGGAAAGGTTTCACTATGACGGCGACGATATCAGCCCGGCGGTGGCGTGCAAGCGCCGGCGCGCGACCAGCACGACGCCGAGCGGCGCCAGCTCGCCGACGGCGGCCAGCAGGAACAGCAGCCGCGAGCCGTGCGCGTCGTAGACGCGGCCGCTGATCGCGTTCCCGATCGCGCCGCCCAGGTTGAGCGACATGACCAGCAGCGCCTGGCCGGTGGCGCGCAGCGACGCGGGAACGGTCGCAGCGATCAGCGCGATGGCCGCGCTCCAGAACATGCCGAAGGTCATGCCGTGCAGCGTCTGCAGCGCGACCAGCGCCCCGGGCGACTTGACCGCGGCGATCGCGAGCCAGCGGGCGGTGCTGACCGCGAACGCGGCGGCGAGCAGCGTCTCCAGGCGAAACCGCGCCTGCAGATGGTGAAACATCATCAGGACGATCACCTCCATGACGACGCCGGTGGAGTAGGCGAGACCCCACCACTCGGGGGCGAGGCCGAGGTCGTGCAGGAAGACGCCGAAGTAGACGTTGTAAGGCGACAGGCAAATCCAGTGCAGGGCCGCGATGGCCAGCAGCAGGC
>Ga0070686_100002387_pt1 | contig 10344 bp, 10 predicted proteins | sample KBSS23LmetaG_FD_65654 | JGI IMG/M metagenome (GOLD analysis project Ga0070686, IMG submission 65654) | Switchgrass rhizosphere microbial communities from Kellogg Biological Station, Michigan, USA - KBS S2-3L metaG | ecosystem: Host-associated > Plants > Roots > Rhizosphere ...
GCGTCGGCGGCGGCGACCGCCCGCGCCGCGATCGCGTCGAGTGCTGCGGCCGAGGGCTCCAAGGCGCCAATTATAATGAGCCGATGATCGTCGTCCGATACGCGACGCTGGTCGCGCTGGTCCTCTGGCTGGGCGCGATGACGGCGGCGCGGTTCGGCGAACTGTTCCGCCGTCTCGATCTCGTCGCCTACAGCTGCGGCGCCGTGACGATCGTCGGGCTGTTCGTGATGAAATTCATCGGCCCGCCGCCGCATAGCTTCGTCGCCCGCGCCGGCGTCGCGGTGCTGATGCTGGCGATCGCCATCGGCGCCGCGTTCACCCGCGCGCCCGGCACCGCTGACGCGCTGCTCGTCCTGAACATCGCGCTCGGCTTCGTGCTGCTCACCTGGTACGTCCGCGAATGACACACACCATCACGCTCATTCCTGGCGACGGCATCGGTCCGGAAGTCACCGAAGCGGTCGTTCGCATTCTCAAAGCCTCGGGCGTGTCGATTCAATGGGAGTCGCACGACGCGGGGGTGGTGGCGTTCGAGCGCACCGGTCAGACGCTGCCGGTCGATCTGATCGATTCGGTGCGGCGCAACAAGGTCGCGCTGAAGGGTCCGGTCACCACGCCCATCGCGCAGGGCTTCACCAGCGTCAACGTCGGGCTGCGCAAGGCGCTGGATCTCTACGCCAACCTCCGGCCGGTGTGGAACCTGCCCGGCGTCGACGCGCGCTTCCAGGGCGTCGACATGGTGATCGTGCGCGAGAACACCGAAGATCTGTATGCCGGCCTCGAGCACGAAGTGATCCCCGGCGTCGTCGAGAGCCTGAAGATCATCACCGAGCGCGCCTCGACGCGGATCGCGCATTTCGCCTTCCAGCACGCGCGGCGCCACGGCCGCACGCGCGTGACCGCGATCCATAAGGCCAACATCATGAAACTCAGCGACGGCCTGTTCCTGGAAAGCGCGCGCCGTGTCGCCCGTGAGTACGGCGACATCAAGTACGACGAACGGATCGTCGACGCCGCCTGCATGCAGCTGGTGATGTTCCCCGAAAAGTTCGACGTGCTGCTGCTGCCGAACCTGTACGGCGACATCGTCTCGGATCTGTGCGCCGGGCTGGTCGGCGGCCTTGGCGTCGTCGGCGCCGCGAATCTGGGCAGCGAGATCGCGGTGTTCGAAGCGGTGCACGGCAGCGCGCCGGACATCGCCGGCAAGAACCTGGCGAATCCGACCGCGCTGCTCCTGTCGGCCGTGCTGATGCTGCGCCATATCGACGAAGGGGCCGCCGCCGATCGGATCATGCAGGCGCTCGGCCAGGTGCTGACCGGCAAACAGGTACGCACGCGCGATCTCGGCGGCAGCGCGTCGACGAGCGAATTCGCCGATGCCGTGGCGCGTGCGTTGTGAGGCGCAAGCCGCAAGCCGCAAGCCGCAAGCCGCAAGCCGCAAGCCGCAAGCCCGCAAGCCCGCAGCCTCAAGCCGGCGGATGATGCTATAGTCGCAATCGGCTCACATGCACGACGACATCTCTCAGGCCGTGCTCGCGCGCGAAGAGGTGCTCAAGTACCCGCGCGAACAGGTGAGCGCGTACCTCGAGGAATTGCGGACGACGCAGCGGCACAAGTTCTACCGCGCGCTGCAGCATCCCCTGTATCCGATTCTCCGCAAGATCGAGCGGCTGCACGAGAACCTCCACTACGTCACCGGTGCCGTCCGATCGCACCGCATCGTCTACGCCTCGAACCACAAGAGCCACACCGACTACCTGGTGCAGCCGCTGGTCCTCGATGACAACGGCATCCGCCCGCCGCTCATCGCCGCCGGCATCAACCTGTTCGGCGGACCGCTCGGCCTGATCAACAAGCACGTCACCGGTGCGATTCCGATCCGCCGCAACACGAAAGATCCGGCTTACCTGAGCACGCTGAAGGCCTACGTCGCCGAGATCGTCAAGAAGCACGACATCTTCTTCTATCCCGAAGGCGGCCGCAGCTACAGCGGCGAGCTGAAGTCGGCCAAGACCGGCATCTTCAACGCCGTGCTCGACTCCGATCGCAGCGATCTGGTGATCATCCCGGTGGCGATTGCCTACGATCTCGTGCTCGAGGATCACATCCTCGCCCATCAGCGGGTCAAGAAACGCCAGCGGCCGTTCCGGCGCGAAGTCGCCGAAATGGTGCGTTACGCGGTCGGCTACCGATCACGATCGTTCACCACCTTTGGCGCGCCGATCACCGTCAACGATCGCGACGTGCATTCGCGCAGCGACGTCCTCGAGCTCGCCCGGCTGGTCCGCAACCGGATCGGGATGCTCTACAAGGTGCTGCCGTCGGCGCTGTTCGCTGCCGCGATGCGGCCGAACATCGCCCGCCGCGATCTCGAGTCGCGGATCGATCGGCTGATCGAGGAGCTGGCCGCGAAGCACGCCAACCTTGGCGCGACCAGCGGCCGCCAGGTGATCGAGGAAGCGGCCGAACCGCTGGCGACGCGCGGGATCATCGTCGCCGAACGCGCCCGCTTCCGCGTCCGCGAACGGACGGTGCTCCGCTACTACGGCCGCACGATCGAACATCTGCTCGTGACCACTGGCCGGACGCACTGATGCTCGACGCGGCGGCGAAGACTTTTTTCCACGTCATCGCTCGAAGCCGCACGCTCAAATCGCTCGCCTCACGCTACGGCATGCGCAAGCCGACCAGTTTCGCGCGGCGGTTCATCGCCGGCGAGACCATCGATGAGGCCATCGCAGCGGCGCGTACGGTCCAGGCGCGCGGCATGCTGATCACGCTCGACCTGCTCGGCGAGAGCGTCACCAATCTCGAGGAGGCGGAAGCGGCGACGCGCGGCTACCTGGCAGTAATCGAGGCGATCGTCGCCTCGGGGATCGAACGCAACATCTCGCTCAAGCTGACGCAGCTTGGCCTCGACGTCGACAAGGCAAGCGCGATCGACAACCTGAGGAAAATTCTCGGCCGCGCCGAACCCGAAGGCTTCTTCGTGCGCATCGACATGGAGAACTCGCCCTACACGGAGGTGACGCTGGAGATTTTCGAGATGCTGTGGCACCACGGCTACCGGCAGATGGGCGTGGTCCTGCAGTCGGCGCTGTATCGCAGCGAGGAGCGCGACTTCACGCGCGTCAACGCGCTCGGCGCGCGCATCCGGCTGGTCAAAGGCGCCTACAAGGAAGCGAAGAACGTCGCCCACCCGAAGAAGAGCGACGTCGACGCTGCCTACGCGCGGATGATGAAGAAGTTGATCACCGACGGCCACTATCCGGCGATCGCGACGCACGACCCGAAGATGATCGACGCCGCCCGCGCGTGGGCCCGCGAGCACGGCGTCGCCGCCGACCGCTTCGAGTTCCAGATGCTGTACGGCGTGCGCCGCGATCTCCAGACCATGCTCGTGAAGGCCGGCTACCGCGTCCGCGTCTACATCCCGTTCGGGCGCGAATGGTTTCCTTATTTCATGCGCCGGCTCGGCGAGCGGCCGGCGAACGTGACCTTCGTTCTCCGCAGTGTTCTCAGGGAAACTGGGTAAATGCTTTCCACCGGCCGCGCACTGCATTAATTAGCTGCCGCCCGACAGGTCGGCTGTTACCCTCCCCAACACCCCCTCAAGCATCGGTTTTTGTGATCGTGTTCGCCAACTCCAGCATCGGTCGTTACTTACACTGAGATCGTAAGTCGCGGCACGGCTCTTGAACTCACCTGAACCGGACGGACGCAGCGCCGCGTCCTTAGAGGTAGGGCGAAGGAGAGCACGGAGACATGGTCACCAACTACCCCCATTCGATCGCGTCCCACGAGGACAACCCACGGTCCACGACCGTGGAAGACGCGAACGTGGACGGTCTTGGCGGTCGCGTGATTGATCGGCTGCGCCAGATGTACTGCGGCCTGCACGGTCACGACACCCTGCTGCAATTCGAGCAGGATCGGATGTTCCTGCGCTGCGTGTCCTGCGGACACGAGACCCCGGGCTGGGAGCTCAATGAGGCACCGCCGACCGTGACGCTGCGCGGCGACGCGCGGCATCATCGGCTCGCCCGTCCCCAGCTCATCAGCGCGCGGCGCATCGCGTAGCGGAAACTTACACGCGCCGCCCAAATCCAGCATAACGCGCCGGGTCTGCTGTGCCTTCGCTCGCGAAGGCGCGCGACCCGAGCGCGGCACCTTACAAACTCGCAATTGAAAACGGGGTCGGGCACGGACAAAAGTCCGCCGTCAGGCAGACTTTAATCTCCCTCCGCGGACGCCGGCTCGCGACCCTCAGGCCAGGAAAATTTCACTTAGTTGCACGAGCGCGTCGCGGCAAACGACGACGTCGTGAATCGTGACGTACTCCTCCGTGGAGTGGAGGCCGGCGCCGCCGGGACCAAACAGGACCGACGGTATTCCGGCGTGACCGAGAACGGCGGCGTCGGTCCAGAAGCTCGCGCCTGTCACACGCGGTGCACCGCCGGCGCGCGTCAGCGCCTCCGCCAGCATCTTCGAGATCTCATGGCCTCCTGGCACTTCGTAGGCAGGCCGGCTGAACATCGGGGTCGCTGTGCCGACGAAGGTCGGGTCCTCGCGCGCCAGCGCGTCGAGGATCGCGCGAACCTCGGCAACCGCCGACGATTCCGGTTCGCCGGGCAAGGTTCGCCGTTCCATCTGGAGCGTGGCACGGTCGGGATAGCTGCTCAACTCGCGGCCGCCGGTCACGAACGAGGCGTGCAGCGATCCGGTGCCGACCAGCGGATGCGGAGGCCGGCTCTGAAGCTCGCGGTCGAGAGCTTCGAGACGCCCGAGCACGCGACCCAGGCGAAGGATCGCGTCGCGCCCTTCGGCCGGCCGGCTGCCGTGCGCCGCACGTCCCTCGACCTCCACCTCCACCCACGCGAAGCCTTTGTGTCCGACGGCAATCTGCAGGTCGGTCGGCTCGGTGACCACCGCTGCGTCGGCGGTCCACGATTTGACCAGCGCGTCGGCGCCGATGCTCGAGTGCTCCTCGTCGACGACGGCCGCGATGATGAGGCGGCCGGCGTCGAGGCCGCGCTGCGCGATCGTGGCCGCAGCGGACATCATTGCGGCGACGCCGCCTTTCATGTCCTGCGCGCCGCGCCCGTACAGCCGGCCGTCGCGCTCGGCGGGTGTGAACGGATCCGCCATCCCGGCGACGCCGACGGTATCGGTGTGCCCGCAGAACATCAGCGCGCGACCCTTGCGCCGACCTTCGAGCACGCCGACCACGTTGGGCCGGCCGTCGGCGACCGTTTCGACCGACACGTCGAGGCCGCTGCGGCGCAGCTCGTGCGCGACGCAGTCGGCGATCGCGCCCTCGCCCGCTGCGCCCGGCACGAGCGTCGGGTTCACCGAGTTGATCGCGACGAGATCTCGCAGAAGGCGGATGGCTGGGTCCATGTTTCGATCGAGCGACAGACGCAATGCTATCCTCGGTCGACGTGACTGCCAAACGCGTCATCGCCATCACCGGCGCCTCCGCCGGCATCGGCCGCGCGACGGCGATTCGCGTGGCCCGCGACGGCGCCGCCGTCGCAATCTGCGCGCGCCGCGCCGACCGGCTCCGCCAGGTCGCCGACGACATCCGCGCCGCGGGTGGCGAACCGCTGCCGGTGGTTGCCGATGTGACGCGGGAAGCCGACATGGAGCAGTTCGTCGCCGCCGCCGTTGATCGCTTTTCGCGCCTCGACGTGATCCTCTGCAACGCCGGCTTCGGCATCGCCGGCGCGATCGACGACATCGCGCCCGATCAGATGCAGCGGCTGCTCGACGTCAACTTCACCGGCACCTATCTCGCGGCGCGGGCCGCGCTGCGTGTCTTCCGCCGCCAGGGCTTCGGCCACCTGATCATCGTGTCGTCGATCGTCGGCAAACGCGGCGTTCCGTACATGGGCGCGTATTCGGCGACGAAGTTCGCGCAGGTCGGCCTCGCCGAATGCCTGCGCGCCGAGGTCGCCGGATCCGCCATTCACGTCAGCGTCGTGTATCCGGTGTCGACCGAGACCGAGTTCTTCGACGTGATGTCGCACGAGACCGGCGTCCAGGTGACCCGCGCCAGCGGGCCGCGGCAGACCGTCGAGACGGTTGCCGAGGCGATCGCGCGCACGATCGCGCGTCCCGCGCCCGAGGTGTATCCGCACTTCAACTCGCGGTTTCTCGTCATCGTCAACGCGCTCGCCCCGGGGTTCACCGATCGGATCGTGCAGCGCTTCGGCCGGAAACCGCTGCGGTGACGCCGCTCGAGCACGCGCAGGCCATTGCCGCGGCAGTGCGCGACGCCGGCGGCCGCGCGCTCGTCGTCGGCGGGTGGGTCCGCGACCGGCTGCTCTCGCTGCCGCTGCCGGAGAAGAGCAACATCGACCTCGAGGTCTTTGGCATTCCCGGCGACACCGTGCGGGCGCAGCTCGAACGATTCGGCCGGGTCGAAGCGGTCGGCGAGAGCTTCCAGGTCTACAAGCTCGGCGACGTCGACGTGTCGCTGCCGCGCCGCGACTCGAAAGCCGGCCGCGGCCACCGCGGGTTCGTCGTCACCGGCGACCCCGGGATGTCGATCGGCGAAGCGGCACGGCGGCGGGATTTCACGGTCAACGCGATCTCGTGGGATCCGTTGAGCGATGAATACTTCGACCCGTTCGACGGCCGCGGCGATCTCGAGCGGCGCCTGCTGCGAATGGTCGATCCCGGCACCTTTGCCGACGACAGCCTGCGCGTGCTGCGTGCGGTGCAGTTCGCGGCGCGATTCGAATTCACGCTCGACGAGGCGACGGCGACGTTGTGCCGCGCGATTCCGCTCGACGACCTGCCGTGCGAACGGGTGTGGGGCGAAATCGAGAAGCTGCTGCTGCAGGCGCGGCGGCCGTCGATCGGCCTCGCCCTCGCGATGGATCTCGGCATCGTCGGCAAGCTGTTCCCGGAGCTGCGTGCGCTGTCCGGCTGTCCGCAGGAGCCGGAGTGGCATCCCGAGGGCGACGTCTGGGTGCATACGCTGCAGGTGGTCGACGAGGCGCGAACGCGGATTGACGACCTGCCGCGGCCGCTGCAGATCACCGTCATGCTCGGCGCGCTTGCCCACGATCTCGGCAAGCCGTCGACCACCGCCTTCATCGACGGCCGCATCCGCTCGATGAACCACGAGGAACTCGGCGTCGCGCCGGCGACAGCGTTTCTCGATCGGCTCAACATCCACACCATCGACGGCTACGACGTGCGCAAGCAGGTGCTCGGCATCACCGCGCAGCATCTCAAGCCCGGCGCCTGGTACAAGGTGCGCGACGAAGTTGGCGACGGCGCGTTCCGGCGGCTCGCGCACAAAGTCGATCTCGAACTGCTGGCGCGGGTTGCGAAGTCGGACTGCGAAGGGCGGCGGCCCGGCCGCTTCGACTGCACGGCGATGGACTGGTTTCTCGAGCGGGCGCGGACGCTCGGCGTCGAGCATCGTCCTCCGCCGCCGATTCTGCTCGGCCGTCACGTGCTCGAGCTCGGGATGAAACCTGGACCGCGCGTCGGCGAGATCCTGAAAATCGTTTACGAGCAACAGCTCGACAATCAGGTAACTACGCTCGAGCAGGCAATCGAAAGCGCGCGTCGTATCATGGGATTGTGACGCGGGGACAGCTGACACCGCTGGCGCCGATCGCTGCGCTGCTCTTATCGATCTGCGCGTGCAGCGAGAAGGCGCCGTCCAACCCCACGCCCTCGCCCGATCCGATTGCGCCGTTCACCGGCGTGTGGCGTTCGCCGTCGGGAAGCGGCGCGTGCACGGCAATCAACTGGTCGGTCGCGGCGGCCACACCGACGACCGCGACGATCATCTACACGACGACCTGCGCCGGCATTCCGGTCGCTGGCACTGCGAACGGCACCGTCGCCGGCACGACGATGAACTGGTCCGCCACCGGCACCGCCGCGAACTCCTGCGCCTACACGATCACGGGAACGGCAACGCCCACGCCGACGATGGATCTGAACGTCACGTATAACGGCAACGTCTGCGGCACCGCTGTCAGCGGAAGCGACACGCTGCGGCGTTAGGTCTGGCAGGTCGGGCGGGTCTGGCAAGTCGGCCGGGTCGGACGGCCAGGCATCGCCGGCTTGCAATGAACCCGTTCATGCTGAACTCGCGGCTGTCGTTGCGATGCGCACGATCGGGTTGATCCGTAACGTGGGGGTATGTGGCCGTCCGACCTGCCTGACCTGCCTGGCCTGCCCGACCCGCCCGGCCTGTATGATCCAGTGATGGCTCGTTACACGTTGGTTTACGGAGTCCGCCTGATCCCCGAAGGGACGCTGAAAGGCGTCGATGAAGCGACGCTGAAGCTCGCCGATGGATCGACGGCCGGCCTCACCCTCCACACCTTCGACGGCACGATCCCGCAGCTGCGGCGCGCGCTCGATCGCAGCCTCGACGCCTTCTTCGATCTCCTGCCCGGCGCCGACGACGAAGACGTGCAGCGGTTCGGCGACTAGCGGCGCGCGTCGGGCATGCTGCGCGCCATCTTCACCTCCCCGCTGAACATCCTGCTGCTTGCGGCGCCGGCGTCGTGGATCGTCGACGCCACGGCGCCGGGTTCGCCGTGGGTGTTCATCACTGCCGCCCTCTCGCTGATACCGCTCGCCGGCCTGATTGGCGAAGGCACCGAGCAGCTCGCCGCGCGCTCGGGACCGGCGTGGGGCGGGTTCCTGAATGCGACCTTCGGCAACGCCGCCGAGCTCATCATCGCGCTGGTCGCGCTGCGCAACGGTCACGTCGCACTGGTGAAGGCGTCGATCAGCGGCAGCATCGTCGGCAATCTGCTGCTCGTCCTCGGCCTGTCGTTCTTCGTCGGCGGCCTCGGGCGCAAGTCGCAGAAATTTCATCGCACGGCCGCCACCAACACTGCTGCGATGCTGTTCCTCGCGGTCGTCGCGCTGGTGATGCCGGCGGTGTTCGACCTCGCCATCTACGGCACCCTCGACGTGCACCCGAAGGCGCTCGATCGACTGAGCTTCTCGACGGCGCTGGTGCTGATCGCGGCGTATGCAGGCAGCCTGATTTACTCGTTCACCGCGCAGCGCGATCTGTTTCGCCCGGGCGGCGAATCGGAGCACCGCGGCGGCCGCTTGACGCTTGCCGCCGCAATCGGCCTGCTCGCGATCGGCACCCTCCTGACCACGGTTCAGGCGGAGATCCTGGTCGGCGCGATGGAACCGGCGCTGGCCCGCTTCGCCTTCACCGAGCTGTTCGTCGGCGTCATCGTCGTGGCGCTGATTGGCAACGCCGCCGAGCACTATTCGGCAGTAACCGCCGCCCGGCGCGACGAAATGACGCTGGCGGTCGAAATATCGGTGGGCAGCAGCGCCCAGATCGCGCTCTTTGTCGCGCCGGCGCTGGTGCTTTACTCCTTCGCGATCGGCCGGCCGATGTCGTTGCTCTTCAACCCGTTCGAAATCACCGCGATCACGCTGTCGGTGCTGGCGACGGCGTTCGTGGTCGTCGACGGCGAAAGCAACTGGGTGGAAGGCCTACAGCTGCTGTCGGTCTATCTCATCCTCGCGCTGGCCTTCTATTTCGTCCCCGGCAGTTGAGCTCGGGCAGTCGAAAGCGATGCGATAATACGGCGGGATGGGGGAACTGAGCGATCGCCTGATCGCCGAGCTCGTCGACGCCGTCCGCGGTCAGCTCCGCAAGGAGCAGAGCGACCGGCTTCGCGACGTCTATCTAATCGGCGACATCGAAAAAGATACGGCCCGCGCCTGCATCGAACGGCTCCGGGATCTCGCTAACGAAAATTCTCGTCCGATCACGCTCTTCATCAACAGCGCCGGCGGCAACGTCACCGACGGCCTCGCTATTCACGACGCCGTCCGCTACATCATCAGCCGCGGCACCGAGGTGACGATCATCGTGCAGGGGATGGCCTATTCGATGGGGTCGATCGTCCTGCAGGCGGCGAGCGACGGCAAGCGGCTCGCCTTTCCGCATTCGTGGATCATGATCCACGAACCGGCGAAATGGGCGGGGTGGCAATCGACGAGCGCCGCGGCGCAGCATCTCGAGCGGCTCAAGCAGATGCAGGATCAGATCTACAAGATCCTGTCGTCGCGATCGGGCAAGCCGCTGCGCCAGATCATCCGCGACACCAAACGCACCGACTTCTACCTCGACGCGCAGAGCGCGCTCGACTACGGCCTGATCGACGCCATCGTCGCCGGAGAACTGCCCGAGCCGAAACCAGTACCGGTGGACGCAAAGGACGTCGTCGCGCCGCCGCCGCCGGTTGCGGCGCCGCAGTCGGAACCGCCGATGGAGCGGCCCGAGGCGGCCGTGCGACGAACCGACGCGACCGAGAAAACGGAAACTCTTCC
>Ga0070686_100002390_pt1 | contig 10342 bp, 7 predicted proteins | sample KBSS23LmetaG_FD_65654 | JGI IMG/M metagenome (GOLD analysis project Ga0070686, IMG submission 65654) | Switchgrass rhizosphere microbial communities from Kellogg Biological Station, Michigan, USA - KBS S2-3L metaG | ecosystem: Host-associated > Plants > Roots > Rhizosphere ...
GGGAAAAAGACAAATTCATGGGTGTCGAACTCTACAATAAGGTGCTCGGCATCGTCGGTGTGGGGCAAATCGGCAGCCATCTCACAAAGCTGGCGCAGGGAATCGGTATGAGTGTGATTGCCTACGATCCCTATTTGGCCGAAGAGCGCGCCCAGAAGATGGGCGTGGCCATGATGTCGCTGGATGAGCTTTTCAAGCGTGCCGATATCATCTCTGTCCACACGCCGTTGACGCCTGAGACCAAGGGCCTCATCAATGCGCAATCGATCTCGACGATGAAGCCGGGGGTGATGATTGTGAATTGCGCCCGAGGCGGGATTATTCATGAGGGTGATCTGTTTGAAGCATTGAAAACTAAGCGCGTGGCGGCCGCGGCGTTCGACGTGTTCGACGAAGAGCCGGTGAAGGCGGGTCATCCCTTGTTGACGCTGGATAATTTTATCTGTACGCCGCACATCGGAGCCCAGACGACCGAGGCGCAAGAGAATGTGGCCGTCGGCATTGCGGAGCAGATCGTCGATTACTTCACCAAGGGCATTGCCCGCGGGGCGGTCAATATCCCGTCTGTCCCTCCGGAATTGCTTCCGAGGCTCCAGCCTTTCCTGTCGTTAGCTGAGCAGCTTGGGAAGTTGCAAACGCAGCTGTGCGAAGGTGGGCTTGAGCGTGTCACAGTCGAATACAGCGGAGAGGTTGCAAGTCTGTCGATCGCGCCGCTCACGATCGCTGTGTTGAAGGGATTGTTGAGCCCGGTGATGGAAGCGCCTGTGAACTACGTGAACGCGCCGATCGTTGCGAAGGAACGTGGGATTGAAGTGAAGGAAGTGAAGAGCTCCGATGCGGGGGATTTCACCAGTTTGATTCGTGTGCGAGTGGAGGCCGGTAAGAAATCGTACCAGGTGGCCGGCACGCTCTTTCATAAGAAAGATCCGCGCGTTGTGGAGATCGATCAGTTCAATGTTGAGGTGGTGCCGGAAGGACACATGCTCCTTATCCACAACATTGATCGCCCAGGGGTGATCGGGACGGTGGGGAAGGTACTCGGCGACAACCAGATCAACATCGTCCGGATGCAATGCGCGCTCGAGAAACGTGGTGGGAATGCGCTGCTCATCATTGGTTCCGATGCGGTCTTCCCGAACGCGGTGCTTGAGACGATCAAATCCAGCAAAGACATTCTCTCAGTCAAAGTCGCGGATCTGTCCTAACCCCGCGCGCCATCCATCAGGTCAGCCATGGTCTCCGCTCCTCCGAAGCCCCGCCCTTCTTCGGGGCAGGTCCCATCGTCCCGAGAGCGCTCGCTCGTCCCCGTGGGCATGGCGACGATTCTTCCTCACGCGGCGAAGCAGGTCCGTCGTCTTGAAGAGCAGTTGCTCGGTCAAGTCAACCGGTGGGGCTACGACGAGATCATTCTCCCCACGTTCGAGTATCTCGACGTGTTGGCTCCTGGGCTTGAGCCTGAACTGATCGAACATTGCTATCAATTCGTCGATCGTACGACGGGGCGGACGCTGCTCCTCCGGCCGGATGCCACGGCGCAGATCGCCAGGACGGTCGCAATGGGGCTCACGGGCGCGACGCTGCCGTTGCGTCTCTCCTATAGAACGTCCGTTTTCCGCTATGAGCAGGAACACGCCGGGCGCGGCCGAGAGATTTTTCAGGTCGGAGCCGAACTTATTGGCCTTGATGATGTCACGAGCGACAGCGAAGTTATCGGTTTGATGATCGAATGTCTCCGCACGATCGGCCTTCAGTCGTTTAAAGTATCTCTTGGACATGTGGGCTTTATTCAGGGGCTCCTGACGCGATCCGGGCTGTCGGCGCAGGGACAGAAATTGGCTGAGCAGGCGGCGGCGCGAAAAGATCTGCCGAGACTCGAAGAGATCCTTGCCGGCGAGCGTATCTCAAAAATGGCGGCGCGCGCGATTCGGGAAGCGCCTGAACTGTATGGCCAAGAGGAAGTGCTGGCACGTGGACGGGTCCTCGCGGCCGGCGATCCGGCGTTGGCCGCTCCGCTCGAACGGCTTGCCCAGGTGTATCAATTGCTTTGTGCGGCCGGCCATCGAGAATCGCTGATTCTGGATCTCGGGGAATTCCGCGGGTTCGACTATTATGATGGTGTCGTCTTCGATGTATTTGCCGAAGGAATGGGAGCGGAGTTAGGCGGCGGCGGACGGTACGATCACTTGATCGGTCGGTTCGGCAAGCCACTGCCTTCAACCGGTTTTGGTTTGGACGTTGATCGGCTCTTCCGCATCGTGGAGTTCCCCGATGAAGGATCGGCATCGGCGCGAGTGGATTATCTTGTCGCCGCGCCACGCCGGGCTACTCGTCGATTGACAGCGGTTGTGGCCCAGTTGCGTCGGGCTCGCTTACGAGTGGTACAGCAGACGATGAAGGGGAGCGACGCGGCGCTCGTGTCCGCTGCAGTGGCGGCAGGGTTGGCCCAGCAGGCAGCATCCGTGGTCGTGGTCGGGGCGCCAGGAACGGGCCATGACGAGGTGTTGGTGGTCGAGTCTCTTGCTGCTCATAGGCAGGGCCGTCGAACCGGCAATCTGAACCGTCGTTCGAAGAAGATGGGGGTTGCTGATTTGGTGGCCGCAGCTCATCGGTCTCGACGGCAGGTCAAGGAACGGTCATGAAATCTATGTCGGCCACCGATCTGTCTCAGCCCAAACTGCCCCCGCAGAATGTGGAGGCCGAGCAATCGGTTCTCGGCGCGGTCCTCCTCGACAATAGCGCGATGGCCAAGGCGATGGAATTGCTGGTCGAAGAGAACTTCTACCGCACGTCGCATCGGAAGATCTATCGTGCGATGCTGGAATTGTCGGACGTCGGAGAAGTGATCGATCAGATTACGTTGACGGAACGGTTGAAGGCACAGGGAGAAATTGAGGCCGTCGGGGGAGCAGCCTATTTAGCGGAGCTCGTGCAGAGCGTGGCCAGCTCCGCCAACATCCGCTACCACTGCAAGATCGTGCGGGACAAGGCGTTGCTGCGAGAGCTGATCCATACCTCCACAGAAGTCCTCACGCGCGGGTACGAAGGAACCGCTTCAGTCGATGACCTGCTCGATTTCGCGGAGCGGTCGGTATTCAGCATCGTCCAGGGAAAACTGGATCGGTCGTTCACTCCCATTAATTCCATTATTAAGGAAAGTCTCGATCTCGTCGATAAACTGTCAAAGAGGAAAGAACATATCACGGGTGTTCCCACAGGCTTTTACGACCTCGACGACATTACGGCGGGGCTCCAACCCTCCGATCTCGTGGTGATCGCGGGGCGGCCCAGCATGGGGAAGACCAGCCTGGCACTGGGAATGGCAGCCCATGCCGCCATCCACGCGGGCACCGTGGTCGGAATTTTCAGTCTGGAAATGTCAAAGCCGCAGATCGTACTGCGCATGTTGAGTTCAGAAGCGAGAGTCGACTCGCATGGTCTCCGAACCGGCAAGCTTCAGAAAGAGGATTGGTGGCGTCTTGCGGAAGCGGCGGGCCGACTGGAACAAGCGCCGATCTATATCGACGATACCGGCGGCATCACCGTACAGCAGATGCGAGGGAAGGCGCGTCGGTTGAAAGCAGAACGGGGGCTGGATCTCTTGATTGTCGACTACCTCCAGCTCATGCAGGGGCGGAGCGATTCGGAATCCCGCCAGCAGGAAATTTCTGATATTTCCCGCTCGCTGAAAGCTTTGGCTAAGGAGCTCAATGTGCCGGTCGTTGCACTGTCGCAGCTCAGCCGCGCGGTGGAAGCCCGGAAGCCGCCGATTCCCATGCTGGCCGATCTCCGCGAAAGCGGCGCGATCGAGCAGGATGCCGACGTCGTCATGTTCATCTACCGTGAGGACGTATATGACCAGAATTCTGAACGGAAGGGCATCGCCGATATTCTGGTGAGTAAACATCGCAACGGCCCGATCGGGAGAAAGGAGCTCTTCTTCCATGACCGCTTCGCGAAGTTTGAGAGCCTCGACAATCGAGAAGTCGTTTGACCCTGTGTTACCTCACTCGTATAATCTTTCTAACCACCGCAACCGCATCTGAGTCTACCAAGAGGATCGTTCAATTGTTCACGACACGAGTCATGCTGAGCCGAACGGCGAATAGCCGGGGTCTCACCGTGCTCTCTCGCATCATGTGTGTACTGATTTCCCTGTTGGTAGTGGCCTGCGCCGCCGCGACTCAGACGCCTGAAAGGATGCTCGTGTCTGCCGGCACGCCGAAGGCTGCACCCTCGATTCATCCCCCCGATGCTGCTGCCTCCTATCATTTCATGCTGGGGTACCAAGCCGAGCTCGCGCAGGACATGGATCGTGCAATTCAGGAGTATCAGGCCGCGCTGAAGGCGGATCCGGCGTCCCAATCTGTGAAGGCCCGGTTGGCCGGTCTCTATTTTTCGCTGGGTGACATGCCCAATGCCGTACGCTATGCGGAGCAAGCGGCAGAAGGACCGAGCCAAGACAGTCAACTGCTCACGCAGATGGCAGGTATTCTGGCCAGTGCGGGGCAAGGAGAGCGTGCGCTGAAACTGTTGGATCGCGCGATCGAGGTGAATCCGACCTCCGGCGATCCCTATTTTACAAAGGGCCTGTTGCTCCTGAATCTGAAACGGCAGCCCGAGGCGGAACAGGCCGTTCGAGACGGCTTGGCGCGGGCTCCCGAATCCGCGGTCGGGTATTATCACCTGGGGCGCATCCTCCTCGATTCGGGTAAAGGGGAAGAGGCGGCGGCGAGTTTAGAGCGGGCTATTGCAGTCAATGCCTCGTTTGAACCAGCCTATCTTGCGCTCGCCTCGGTCTATGAGTCGCGGCAGCAACAGGATCGAGCGGTCGCCGTGCTACGGAAATATCTCCAGAGTGTGAATCCTCGAAACCGGGAGATCCGGCACCAGTTGGTTCGGCTCTATGTGGCCACAAAGGATTATCAGGGTGCCAGGAAGGAATTGAATGATTTGTTGGCGGAGGACCCTTCGGATCTCGATGCCCAGCTTCGATTGGCGCTTCTGTATGGGGAAGAGAAGGAATATCCCAAGGCCATCGATCTACTGAACAAGATTCTCAAGGCGCGTCCCACGGAGCTTAAAGTTAGAGATTACCTCGGATATCTCTACGAGGAGTCCAAGGACACGAAGAAGGCCATCGAGACGTACACGTTTAATGTGCAGCTTGAGCCATCCTATTTCGAAGGGCATCTGCATCTCGGCCTATTGTTCTATCGATTGAAGCAATATCCTGAGGCCATCACGCACTTGACCCAAGCCCTTACGATTAATCCGAAACAGCCGGAGGCCCACATCGTATTGGGATTGACGTATCTGCAGAAGGAGCAGTTCGACGATGCGGCAAGGGCCTTGGAAGAAGGCATCAGCCAGAATCCCAAGAGCGCCGATTTGTACTTCAATCTTGGCACTGTCTACGACAAGCTTAATCGATTTGATGACGTGGTGCGCGCTATGGAGACTGCAATCAAGTTGGATCCCCATCATGCTGATGCGCTCAATTATCTGGGGTATAGTTATGCGGAACGGGGGGTCAAGATTGACCAAGCGCTTTCCTTGACCAAGAGAGCTGTCGCGCTCAAACCGAGCAATGGATACTATATCGATAGCCTCGCATGGGCCTTGTTTAAATCCGGCTTGTTAACCGAGGCCTTGACAGAGATGAAACGTGCCGTTGCGCTCGCCGGGGATGACCCAGTGCTCTATGAGCATCTTGGAGATATTTACGCTAAGCAACGAAACCTGTCGGATGCCCGTGAGTCCTGGCTCCGTGCACTGGAACTTGACCCGTCCAATAACAAGTTGATGGACCGATTCCGTGAACTGGGGATGGGTGACCCCACGCAGGAAGAACGTATCCAACAAGCCAAACGCCGTGTATCAGAGAAGATACAGACTCAGTAGCACAGCCCGCCACCGATACCAATAGTGCTGGTATTGTTTTTATCCTCTGCGTTAACGCCAATCTCTCCTTTTAGATAGAGCCATCTTTCTAAACATCTTCGCTTGCTTCCGATAGGCCGATCCAGCAATGGCTTCTCACGCTAAATCATTGCTTTCACAGATTGTTTTCCCCCCATGAGACGACGAACCCAAGGGATCTCTCCCTTCCACGGAGCGAAAATGAAAGGCACCAGGTTCCGTACAGAGGATGACAAATATTGGCAGATCACAACCAAAGATGGAGAGATAATTCAAAACCAATGTCCATTGCGAAGCAGGTTAATGATTACAACCATTTGATATTTCTAGTGATGCAGTCTTTCACAGCCCTGTAAAGTACCGGGCATCGAACCTGCTATAGGGCTAGGTAGCAGAAATCGGATGCGAGTTCCGATGAGAAAGAATCAAGGATGTGAAGGGGGAAAGGTTAGTGAACCATCAACAAGGAGGCAGTACGATGTTTAAGCGGTTGAAAGGGCAAAAAGGTTTTACGCTGATCGAGTTGATGATCGTCGTGGCGATCATCGGGATCTTGGCGGCTATCGCTATCCCGAACTTCCTGCAGTATCAGATGAAGTCTCGCCAGTCCGAGGCGAAGACCAACCTCCAGGCGATCAAGACCTCTGAAGTCTCATTCCAGGCGGAGAGAGGCTGTTATGTTGGCGTTCTTGCTGAGGCTGGTCAGGCTGTACCTCTTGCGGGCACTAAAACACTTCCATATACCTGGCAGGCTGGTGCGGCAGCAACTCTTCCCGCTCCTCAATGGTGTGCTGCGGTGGGAGGTTCGTTCGGACCAGCCACTTTCAACGACATTGGGTTTAAGGCAACTGGTAATGTGAATTATTATTATGCCGTAGATACAACGGTAGCTCCAGTCTTGGGGACTGGAACTGGGTATACGCAGCTCACTTCGTGTCCTATAGCTATTGCGATGGCGGGCGGTGGTGCCGCGCTTCCTATACAAAATAACTTTGTTGCGAGCGCTAAATCCAATCTGGATGGGGATCCGCAAATATCAACCTGGGATTCCGCGGTTGATCATGGCGCCACGGATTGCACAACCGGTGTATTCTAGGCCGGTGTAGGGATAAGATCACTGGGTCCCGGCAGCCGAATGGCTGCCGGGACCTTCCCTTTTACCCATCCTGCCAGGTCTCTCTCATGGTGGTCTCGACTTCCTTACATCATCGCAGCGCGCCGATCGTGAATCAGGTTCTGATTTGCATGGGGGGGCTCCTCTTGCTGGCCAGCGTTGGTTGGCTACAAGGGGAACTTGACCGGCGACAAGACAGGACGATCACCCAGATTGAAGGCCTTGCACAGCTTCCCAGGGGCGAATATCTGAAACCGGCCTTGCTTGGCTATCACCACCTGGGGGCCGATATCCTCTGGCTCAGGCTCGTGCAGGTAATCGGAAAGAAACGAAATAGTGCAGACGAATATGAGTGGATGTATCACGCCTTGGACGTGATCACCATGCTCGATCCGCAGTATGCTTACGCCTACTATGCAGGCGGAGTTATTCTCGGCGATCTCGCAAACCGCCCGGATTTGAGCAACCGGCTGCTTGAAAAGGGGGTCAACGCGAATCCCGATGTCTGGAACATCCCCTTTCTGCTTGGCTACAACTATTACTTTCTGCTCGGTAATCCAGCCAAGGGCGCGGGATACATTATGAGGGCGGCCCGCCTGCCGGACGGCCCATCCTATCTCCCAGGGCTCGCCACTCGCATGGCTGCGGAGGCAGGGAGTCCAGACACGGCTCTGGCGTTTCTTGAAGCCCGCTTGAGGGAGACGCAGGATCCGGAGATGCGAGAATTCTTGGCGAGCCGGATGAAAGAAGTTATCATTGAACGGGATCTTCGTATCATAGAGGACGCGGTGGAGACCTATCGAGCACAGCACCGGGTTCCACCTGCGACCCTCGCAGATCTCATGACATCGAGGCTCCTTCCGATGCTGCCTCGTGAACCATTTGAGGGAGTGTATCGATTGGATCCCAAGACTGGCATAGTCTCCAGTTCGACGCACCCGAACCGGTTGCGTACGTTTTTCAAACGTAAACAGTCTCACTACAGCTTTCCGAAGGTAGAGCCGTCCTATAGTTTCCCAAGGGCATGGGAGTGAGCTATGACGCCTAACTCAGATCTTGTGGTCCAGACCGAGCAGCTCTCTAAGATTTTCCGGGTGGGATTCTGGGGGAAACGAGTGACCGCAGTGGATGGCCTCAATCTGGAAGTCCGACGTGGGGAAGTATTTGGCTTTCTCGGTCCGAACGGCGCGGGGAAAACCACAACCCTCAAGATGTTGATGGGGCTGATCTATCCGACGAGCGGGCACGCATGGTTATTCGGCCAAGATCTGGGCGGTCCGCAGACCAAGGCCAGGCTGGGATTTCTTCCCGAGTCGCCCTACTTTTACGACTATCTCACGAGCCGGGAGTTTCTTGGATTCTACGGACATTTGTTCGGACTGTGGGGGGCTGTTCTGGATAAGCGGATCGACGAACTCTTGGAACTGGTTGGTATGACGCACGCCAAGGATCTCCAGCTTAGGAAGTTCTCAAAAGGCATGTTGCAGCGTGTGGGGGTTGCCCAAGCCTTAATTAACGATCCGGAGCTGGTGGTGCTGGACGAGCCCATGTCAGGACTGGACCCCATAGGGCGGAAAGAAGTTCGTGATTTGATCTTGCGCCTCAAAGACTCCGGGAAGACGGTCTTGTTCAGCTCCCACATCTTGCACGATGCCGAAGTGTTGTGCGATCGGGTCGCGATGATCCTGAAGGGACGTCTCGTGGCCTGTGGACGCGTGACCGACTTGCTGGATCAAGGAGCGAGTCACCAAGTAGAATTGGTCGTGGATCGTCTGACTCCCGAAGGGCTGGATCACTTACGGCCACTTACCGACAAAGTCGTGATGCAAGGGGATCTGATGCTGGTGGTGCTGAAGAGTCAGCAGCAGGTCGAGGGTGCATTGGAGATTATCCGCACGGCGAAGGCGAGACTGGTGTCGCTCAATCCTCAGAAGGGGTCTTTGGAAGACCTCTTCATCCGGGAAGTCGAAGGGCATCGGAGTCCATCGAAGAGTCGCACATGAAAATCCTTTCGATTGCGCTCAATACATTTCGAGAAAACCTGCGAGACAAGCTTCTCTACAATCTGCTGGTCTTTGCCCTGCTCATGATCGGCAGTTCCGTGCTCCTGTCGCGATTAACCTTCGGGGAATTCCACCGTCTAATTTTGGATCTAGGGCTAGGGAGCATCAACTTCTTCGGGGTGTTGATTGCCATTTTCGTCGGGATCGGATTGGTGAGCAAGGAGATTGAAAAGAAGACCATCTATACGATTGTGTCCAAGCCGGTGGCGCGATACCAATTTCTGCTTGGAAAGTATCTGGGACTCACGATCACGTTGTTCGTCAACACGGTTGTCATGGCACTGGGATTGTTGGTGGTGCTCTATGCTCAAGCGGTTCCCGTCGAGGGGATGCTCTTCAAGGCGCTGGCGCTGATTTTTGTCGAGTTCATGGTGATCACTGCGGTCGCCCTCCTATTTTCCACATTTACCAGTGCCACCTTGAGTGCCATTTTTACGTTGGCGATGTATGTGATTGGGCATCTCACGGCAGACTTGAAAACGTTCGGGGCGAAGATGGATGATCTGAGCCGGGGGATCTTGGACGGAATCTATTATCTCTTGCCCAACCTCGAGCGTTTCAACTTGAAGGGACATGTTGTTCATCACTTGGAAATAAGCGGTGCAGATCTGATGCTGATTGTCGCTTACGGGGCGACGTACACGGCAGTGCTCCTCTTCACAGCCAGTCTTATTTTTCATCGGCGAGATTTCCGCTAAACCTGCCGGCCTGCGGGTCTGATTCTCCACTTGCATTATCCCAGAGAGCCAGGTATTGAAGGGAGTGTCAGAATGGCACTGTCCGTCGTTCGCCTGTTGAAATTCATACTGGAGAGTAACGTCCATGAATGTGCCCTTGCTTGATCTGAAAGTTCAGTTCCAACCCCTCCGTACGGAGATCATGGCGGAAGTACAGGCTGTCTGTGAGGAGCAGGGCTTCATCCTGGGGCCGCGCCTCGTGGCGTTCGAGGAATCCGTTGCCCGGTACATCGGCTCTCACTATGCAATCGGTTGCGCCTCCGGTAGCGATGCGCTGTTGCTTTCCCTCATGGCCATGGGAGTGAAGGCCGGCGATGAGGTCATCACCATCCCGTTTACGTTTTTTGCCACGGCGAGCGCAGTTTCACGATTGGGTGCGAAGCCGGTGTTCGTAGACATTCAGTCGGGTACGTTCAATATCGATCCCAAGCTGATTGAGCAAGCGATGACTCCTCGAACGAAAGCAATCATTCCCGTTCATCTCTTCGGGCAATGTGCGGACATGGCTG
>Ga0070686_100002392_pt1 | contig 10341 bp, 9 predicted proteins | sample KBSS23LmetaG_FD_65654 | JGI IMG/M metagenome (GOLD analysis project Ga0070686, IMG submission 65654) | Switchgrass rhizosphere microbial communities from Kellogg Biological Station, Michigan, USA - KBS S2-3L metaG | ecosystem: Host-associated > Plants > Roots > Rhizosphere ...
CCGCTGTTCGCAACATTTGAGGGATCAGTTGCGCATCTGATCTCCTCTGTGCCGGAAAGGGAAGTACGAATTCCTAATTCTTAATTCCGAATTCTCAATTGGTCTTTTTTTCCGCCCACTCGCGGCCCGCGCTCGCTCTGGTCACCATCAGGCGGGTCATGTTGAGCGCCGACTGCGCGGCCTGGAACTTCACCATGTCGCGGCCGCCGAGAAATTGGAACGTGCGGACGCGCGTCTCCTCGTCGCCGACGACGGCCACGGCGACCGTGCCAACTGGTTTCTCCGGTGAGCCGCCGCCAGGACCGGCGATGCCCGTGATGCCGATGCCGATGTTGGTCCCGGCGCGCGCGCGAATGCCCGCGGCCATTGCCTGCGCGACCGGCTCGCTGACGGCGCCGTGCTCGCGGAGCATTTCCTCGGGCACCCCCACCAGTTCGGTCTTGGCGCGGTTGCTGTAGCAAACGACGCCCCGCTCGACGTAATCCGAGCTGCCCGGCACGTCGGTGAGGCGCGAGGCAAGCAGGCCGCCGGTACAGGATTCGGCCACCGCGATCGTCAGCGTGCGCTCACGCAGCAGATCGCCGACCACCACTTCGAGATTGCGGCCGTCGATGCTGAACACCGACGCTCCGAGAACGCTCTGCAGTTCGGCGACGGCGGCGTCGAGCGCCGCGTCGGCTTCGCCGCGGTTCGCGGCAGCGGCCGTCAGGTGCAGCTCGATCTGCCCGAGCACGGCGAGAATCGTCGTGCTGATCGGCACCGCCCGCGTCGTCCATTTGCCGTAGACCGGCTGCGCTTGCGCGTCGACATCGGATTCGGCGCGGCCGGCAATCTTCAACACCCGGCGGAACAGACCGCGGCCGCTCGAGCGCGGCGTCAGCCGATCGTTGATCACCGCCTCGAGCATCGGCTTCATCTCGCGCGGCGGCCCGGGGAGCAGGACAATCGCCGTTTTCCCGTGTTCCAGCCACAGGCCTGGTGCCGTCCCGTTCGCGTTGGGAAGCACGATCGCGCCGCGGGGAACCATCGCTTGGCGCCGGTTGATCTCCGGCATCGTCATGCCGCGCTTCGCGAAGCGGTCGCGGAGCCGCTCGACGATGGCCTCGTCGATGTCCAGCGGCGCGGCGAGCACCCGCGCGACCGCGTCGCGGGTGATGTCGTCTTCGGTCGGCCCAAGGCCGCCGGTAATGACGATCACGTCGGCCCAGCCGAGCGCCCCGTCGATCACGCGTGCAAGCTCGTCGACATCGTCGGCGACGACGGCCTTGAGGCGCACGTCGTAGCCAATCGCGTTGAGGCGTTCAGTGATGAAGAGCGAGTTGGTATCGACGCGAAACGGCGTCAGCATCTCGCTGCCGATCGCCAGGATGCAGGCGTTCATCGGAGGATGTACAGCGCGGCGCGGAGCGCGAGGTTCGCGTAGACCGCGGCCATCCCGTCGTCGGCCATCACGCCGACGCCGCCGTGGAGACGCTCGAGACGGTTCGCGGGATACGGTTTGATGACGTCGAACAGGCGGAACAGGAAGAATGCGGCGATCGCGCCGCGCCAGCCGACCGGGTTCATGAACAGCGTGATCAGCATGCCCATCACTTCGTCGATTACAACCTGGCCGGGATCGGTGCGGCCGAAATAGTGCTCGGCGACGTTACCACTCCACGAGCCGAGGACGAAGAGCCCGATGATCGCGACCGCCTGGACCACGGTCGCCGTCGGAAGGATCCACCACAACACGAGGCCCGCAGCCGACCCGAACGTCCCCGGCGCGATCGGCGCATATCCGACGCCCAGCACCGTCGCCACCAGCAGCGCCGGGGGTCGGGAACCGTTTCGGCCATCCACAAGGGGTCGGGAATCGTTTGCTGGATCGACGCCGACATCCACAGGGGGTCGGGAACCTTTTTCAGAATCTGCCATCACGCATGTCTGAATTATCTCGGAAAAACGTGAGAGCCCGGCTTTGTCGTGGCGCGGCGAAACGGTTCCCGACCCCCAGGCGATGTCCGTCGCGGTTTTCCACAGGGGGTCGGGAACCGTTTGGCCGGGCGACGCGCGCGATTGCGATCGCCGAAAAACCTAAGAAACGTGTGCGGTGCCAGTCGCAGGTCGGTGAAACGGTTCCCGACCCCGTGTGGAAAAGTGGCGAAAGCCGAAAACGGTTCCCGACCCCGTGTGGAAAAGTCAGGCGCGGACGACGCGCGTGCCGGCGAACCGGTCGTGGAGTCCGCGGTGGTCGCGGCTGACGACGGCCGACACGAAGCCGAGCCCCGCCGGCACAGCCAGGATCACCCACATCACCGTGCGTAGAAACGCGCGGCCGAGATCGAGCGTGGCGGTGGATTCACTGGCGACGACACGAATGCCGGCCGCCATTTTCCCGAGCGTCTGCCCGCCGGCGGTGAAGGCGACGAGATAGCCGCCGTTCTGCACGAACAGAAACGCCACGAGCGGCCCCTTCGGCAGGACCCCGAGATCGTCGAGGGTGATGCCGCAGATCTGTACCGTGAAGTAGACGACAACGGCGTCGATGATCGCGAGGATCACGAGATCGATGACGACGGCAATCATCCGCGCCGCGACGGTCGCGTCGCGAGGCGTCGCATCGCTGGACCCTGCCGCCGCAGTGGAACGAACGGCGGACGACTCGTCGACGGGACTGGCGTCGTTCGACAGTTCCAGCATCGGCGCCCGCGGTGCGTCGGGACGCAGGCGGGGCACCTCCGGCGTCGACCGCCGCACCGCCAGCGGCGCGCGCGGCGGCGACGCCCTGGTGATAAGCGGCTCGTCGTCGGGAATCGGCGGACCGAACAGCGGCAGTTCGAGCGGCGCACTCTCGTCGCGCGCACCGGCGGCAGCCGGGCGCGAAACGCCGCGCCGCGGGATGGCGCCGGGAACGTCGGCAGCCGCAAGCGTGCGATCCACGTCGGCAGCGACGTCGGTCATCCGCGGCGGCAGCGGCGCCGCCGCGCTGTCGACGAGAATCAGATCATCGAGCGGCGTCGGCGTGTTGTCGTCGCGGCGAATGGACAGGTCTGGCGTCGCCGAGGTGGTGGGACTCAGCGAGAAATCGTATCCACAATTGCGGCACCGTTCGACGTCCTCGAACCCCAGGTATCCGCATTTGGGGCACTTCATGGATTCGGTCGCTCACCTTTCTCGCGGTCGGGCGCGGCGACAGGGACGATGGACGACAGCGTCATCAACTGCTGCTGGATGTCGCCGCGCAGACGGTCGCCGTCACCCTTCTGCGGATCGGTCGCACGAATGTCCTCGAGAACCGCGAGGGCTTCGCGAAGATGGCCGCTTGCGGCAAGCGTTTTGGCCCGGGCAAGCGTTTCCTCGCCGCGCCGCGGCACCGGCAACGTGATCTCGCGTGTCACCGGGACGGCGGCGCGCGCGACCGGCGTTTCGGGCTGAAACGCGCTGCGCAGCGTCGCGGCGAACAGCCGCCAGTCGACGCGTTCGGTCCAGGTCGCGTAACCGCCGGCGGCAACGACGACGATGGCGATCAGCGCGGCGGCGACGACACCATGGAATCCCTGAGCACCGGCCACGACGCCGAGCGGTGCGCGCCGCCGCGGCAGCCCGCTGCTCGCGGGCGGAACCGCCGGGTTCACCGTCGCGTCGAGCCGATTCAGCCGTTCCAACACGGCGAGCGCTTCTTCCGACGGCGCGCCGCCTTCGATTGCGGCGTGAAGCAACCGCCGCGCTTCGTCCGCGTCGCCGCGCTGAAACGCCGCGACGCCGTTCTGCAGCAGCTCTTCCGACTCGCGCTGCCGCTCGGCCAGCGCGCTGCGCGCCCGTTCGATGTAGGCCCGTGCCCGCGGGTGAGCACGATCGAGAAACAGCGCACGGGTCCAGACGTTGATCGCGGCCTCGTATCGGGCGGCGAAGTAGTGATCGAGGCCGAGCAGGAGGAGTTGCTCGATCTTCGCGTCGCGATCCTGTGCCGGCGCCGTGTCATGCGCGCGTGTCCCGTCGGTGCGGAGCGGATCGGACATAAGCAGGCGAAACCGGCGGCGATTATAACAGCTTGGTTGGCGGAAGTACAGCAGCGCACGCTAGAATCGAGGCCGTTCATGTTGATCGAGTGCATCCCGAATGTCAGCGAGGGACGCCGTCCGGACGTCGTCACCACCTTCGCCGATGCCATCCGCGCGGTTCCGGGCGTGCGCCTGCTCGACTTCTCGTCGGACCCGTCGCACAACCGGTCGGTGTTCACGCTCGTCGGCGACGAGGCCGGTGTCGAAGCGGCCGTGCTGGCGCTGTTCGAGCGCGCCGTCGCGGCCATCGACCTGCGAACGCATAAGGGCGAGCATCCGCGGCTCGGTGCCGTCGACGTCGTGCCCTTCGTGCCGATCGAAGGCGTCACGATGGCCGAGTGCGTCGCCCTGGCGAAACGCGTCGGCGCGATTGTCGCCGACCGATTTCACGTCCCGGTGTTTCTCTACGAAGAGGCATCGGCCAACGCGGCCCGCAAAAACCTGGAAGACATCCGTCGCGGCGAATTCGAAGGGCTGGCGGCGAAGATGAGCGCGAAAGAATGGGCGCCCGATTTCGGGCCGGCTGTGCCGCACGCCAGCGCCGGCGCGACGGTGATCGGCGCGCGGATGCCGCTCATTGCCTACAACATCAACCTCGCCACCGATCGGCTGGACGTCGCCAAGAAGATCGCCGCCGCGATCCGCCACAGCAGCGGCGGCTTCCGCTTCGTAAAGGCCGCCGGGTTCGCGCTCGAGAACCGCGGCCTCGTCCAGGTCTCGATGAACCTGACCAACTACGAGAAGACGCCGATCTTTCGCGTCTTCGAGGTCGTCAAGCGCGAAGCGGCGCGCTACGGCGTGCAGGTGCTCGAAAGCGAGATTGTCGGGCTGATTCCCTCAGCCGCGCTCCACGCCGCGGCCGAACACTATCTGCAGATTGAAGGGTTCAAGGCCGAGCAGGTCCTCGAGAACAAGCTCAGACAGGCTGAGTGAGCAGCCGCTCGGCGAGCGGGCGGAACCTGTAGACGCTCGCGTCGTGCTTGCTGTATTGCAGAATGCCGTCGGCGATGAACCGCAGCCGCGACGCGAACGACGGCAGCGGATCGCCCGCGCCGCAGGCGACGAGCGGACGCTCGTCGGCCGCAGGTTCGGCGCCCGGGCCGATGAACTCGAACGACAGGCTGCGGCGCGCGACACCGCCACCGCTCCGCGTGCCGCTCCAATGAACGAGATCGAAATCCCATACCAGCGCTGAGCCGGCTGCGGCCGGCAAGGCCCGCGCGCCGCTCAGCAACTGCACCGCCTGCGCGACGCCGATGGTGTCGGCGTGCCAGTTGCCGTCGAGGGCGCGTGCTGCCGGATGCGAGCGCGGCAACACGTACATGCACCCGTTCTCGATCGATGCATCGGTCAGCGCGATCCAGATCGACAGGCGCGACGGCGATCGCGCCGCGAGCCCGCCGTCTTTGTGCGGCGCCCACCCGCGCGCGCCGGCGACGGCAGGGACGACGTGGACCCAGACGTGCGGCACCTGGTGCGCGGGGACGCCGAGCGTGCGATCGAGGATCGCGCGAACTCCCGCCGTCCGCACCGTCGACCACACCGCGTCGAACATGAAGGCAAACACCGGCGGCCAATCGGCGGCGACTACGGCGTCGATGATTGCATTGAGCGGCGCCAGTGCGGAGGCCGGCAGGAAGACCGGCACCGCGCCGTAGCCGTGCTGCGCGACATGACGGCCAACCGAGGCCGCCTCGCCCGCCGGCAACGGCAGCTCCGCCAGCGTGCTCGGCGTCGGCGAGATGGACGATCCGGGAACGAGCGACGTCCAGTAGTCGGCGGAGGCACAACAGTCGACGCGATCGGCGAGCGCCGCTGCGTCGATCACCGATTCGGCCAGCATCTGTTCGGCGATCGACCGCCGTGCCGCGCCGTCCATTACACCTGTTCCGGTTCTTCGTCGACGCGGCGGGACGGCGCGATCCCGAACGCCTTCATCTTGCGATACAGGTTGCTGCGTTCGACGCCGAGGACTTCGGCGGTCCGCGACATGTTGCCCTGCTGCTCGGCGAGCGTGCGCAGGATCAGGTCGCGCTCGAACTGATCGCGCGCTTCGTGCAGCGTCCGCCGCTCCCCCGTCACTTCCAAGGCCGCCGGACGCGACAGCGCCGCGGCGTCGAGGAAGCTGAGGTCGACCGGCGAGATCGAATCGCCGGGCACCATGATCATCAACCGTTCGATTACGTTGCGGAGTTCGCGGACGTTTCCCGGCCACGGATACTGCTGCATCACGGCACGCGCGCCGGCGTCGAAGCGCTTCACCCGGCGGCCGTACTCGCGCGCGAAGTTGGCCATGAAGTGATCGGCGAGCAGGGGAATGTCCTCCTGCCGATCGCGCAGCGGCGGAACGAAGATCGGGATGACGTTGAGGCGGAAGTAGAGGTCTTCGCGGAAGCGGCCGCTGCGGATCTCGGCCTGGAGATCCTTGTTGGTCGCGGCGAGCACGCGCGCGTCGACCTTGATCCGCGCCGTGCCGCCGACCGCCTCCATCGTCTGCTCCTGGAGGACGCGCAGCACCTTGGCCTGCGTCTTCAGGCTCATGTCGCCGATCTCGTCGAGGAAGATCGTCCCGCCGTCGGCGACCTCGAACTTGCCGCGGCGGTCTGCGACCGCGCCGGTGAAGGCGCCGCGGACGTGGCCGAAGAGCTCGCTCTCGATCAGTTCCTCGGGAATCGCCGCGCAATTGACCTCGACGAAGGCTGCGGCGCGCCGGCGGCTGAGCGCATGAATCGTCCGCGCGACGAGCTCCTTGCCCGTGCCGTTCTCGCCGTAAATGAGCACGCGGCCGTTGGTCGGCGCGGCCATCGCGACCTGCTCGCGCAGCTGGCGCATCGCGTAGCTCTCGCCGACCATCGTCTGCGTCCGGTCGACGCGGGCGCGAAGCGCGCGGTTCTCGGCTTCGAGGTGCCGCTGGTGCAGGGCGTTGCGGATGACGAGGACCGTCTTCTCGAGCGACAGCGGCTTCTCGACGAAGTCGAAGGCGCCCATCTTGATCGCCCGGACCGCCGACTCGATGTTGCCGTGGCCGGAGATGAGGACGATTTGCGCGTCGACCTGGCGTTCGCGGAGCCGCGCCAGCGTCGCCAGCCCATCCATGCCCGGCAGCCAGACGTCCAGGACGACGAGATCGAACGCGACGCGGGTGACCCGCTCGAGACAGTCTTCGCCGCTCGATACGGCCTCGACGTCGTAGCCTTCGTCGCGGAGCACGCCGCTCAGCGCGGTCCGCACACCCGGTTCGTCGTCGACGATGAGAATGGAAGGTTTCACGGACACGGCAGCTCGATTGTAAATCGTGTTCCGCGCGGCGTGTTGTCGCCGACGTCGATGCTCCCGCCGTGTTCGGCGATGATGCGCCGGACGATTGCCAGGCCAAGCCCGCTACCGCGGCGTTTGGTCGAATAGTACGGCAGGAACAGCTTCTCGCGTTCGCCGGCCGGAATGCCCGGCCCGTTGTCGGCGACGATGACGCGGACGACGCTGTTCGCCGTATCCAGCTGCGTTTCGACCACGATCTGCCCGCGGCGCTCCATCGCCTCGATCGCGTTGTCGACCAGGTTGATGATGACGCGGCGGACCTGTTCGGCGTCGAGCCGGACGAGCGGCATCCCCGGCGCGAAGCGCTGCTCGATGCGCACGTCGGCGAAGATGCCGTTGTAGAGCGCGATCGTGTCGGTGATGAGCTGCGGCAGGTCGGTCGGCACCGTGCGCGGTGACGGCATCCGTGCGAACTGCGAGAACTCGTCGACCAGACCTTTCAGCGATTCGACCTCGCCGACGATCGTTTCCGTGCACTCCTCCACCAGCGCCTTCGCCTGCGGCGGCGCCCCGGAAAAATGCCGGCGCAGCCGCTCGGCCGACAGCTGGATGGGCGTGAGCGGATTCTTGATCTCGTGCGCGAGCCGGCGCGCGACTTCACGCCAGGCCGCGACTTTCTGCGCGCGGATGAGCGGCGTTACGTCGTCGAACACGAGGACCACCCCCTCCGGCGCGCCACTGTCGCCGACGAGCGCGGTCGCCACGGCCGCGAGATGGAGGTCCTGGCCGTCGCGCGCCATCGCGATGTCGTGCGCCGTCGGCTGCGCGCGTCCGCGCCCGACGCCGGTCACGAGCGCGCCCAGCGGCTGCAAGTCGGCGCGGTCGAACACGGCCAGCGCCGGTTGACCGATCACCGAGCGATCGAGCGCGAGCAGGCGGCAGGCGCTGCTGTTGACCGTCGTAATGGCGCCGGCGGCGTCAATCGAGATCACGCCGGTCGCGATGCGCTCGAGGATCGTTTCGATGTAGCGGCGCCGGCCCTCGACTTCTACGTGCTTCCGCTCCAGCAGGATGGTTCCACGATCCAGCTTGCGGCGGTTCGCCGCGAGCTCGCTGGCCATCGAGTTGAACGCCTCGACGAGCGATCCAAACTCGTCGTTGCTCTGCGGCTCGACACGGTGATCCAGGCGGCCGGCGCCAATCTCCTTCGCCGCTGCCGCGAGCAGCAGGACGGGCCGGGTGATTCGCTTCGCCAGGTACGAACCCATCCAGATCGCGCCGAACAGAATCAGCAGCGTCACCATCAGGAAGAACGACAGGTAGACGCCGGTCAGCGGCCGCTTCAGGACGCGCAGCTGGTTGTAGTCCTCGAATGCCTTCGCCATGCGCCGCGACCGCGCCGCCATGTCGCCGGTGAGATACGTCGTGACGACGACAACACCGCTCGGCTTGTTGTCCTTGCCGCGAATGATCGCCGCCGCGTGCAGCAGATCGCCGGACCCGCCAAGGCTTTCGATCGACCGCGTCTCGGTCGAGCCGCCGAGCACCTGCGCGGCCAGGCGATCGACGGCGGCACGGTTGTGCGCCGAAGGAACTATCGGCGCGGCGACATCGACCACCGGCTCGAGCGTCGGCGACGAACCGGTCGACGGCAGGACACGATAGACCTCGGCCATCTGCACGCGCTGCGAGGTGACATCGGGCGCGAGCACGTCGCGAATCGCCGCCACGTTGTGCGTGGACAGATCGACCGAGGCCAGCACCCGTGCGAAGCGGCTGGCATGATCGCTGGCGACCAACTGCTGCTCGCGGTAGTAGTCGGCGGCGATCTGGTTCGCCGACGACAGGACTTCCGCCATTGGCGCGTTGAACCACCGGTCGATGTTGCCGCGGATCAGCTCGCTGCCGACGATGAGCACCAGGCCGGTCGGCGCCAGCGTCATCCCGAGCAGAAGGGCGACGAGGTTGGATCGGAAGCGCGCGAACGGCAGCGCCCGCCGACGCTCGACGACGATCTTGATGATGTTGCGCGCCAGGACGAAGAACAGCGCGGCCAGCATCGTCAGGTCGGCCGCGGTCAGGCCGTAGAGGACGAACTCGCTGAGGAAATCCGGGGAGAAGCGTGACGTGCCGTTCGCGACGACGAGGAGCGCGACCAGCACGACGACGAGCGCGCCGATGCCGACGAGGATCAGCCGCGGGTTATCGCGGAATGGCCGCCGCGGCGTCTCGGGCGGATGCCCGGCGGACGTCGTCCGGCGCGGCGTAAGCGAGGTGACTGTTGCTGGTGCCATCTACGGAACGATGGTCATTCCTTCGGGTTCAGCAGTTCCTTCAACTCGTTCGCGAACTCGTTGATGTCGCGGAAGTGACGATACACCGAGGCGAACCTGACGTAGGCGACTTTGTCGAGCCGCTTCAGGTCCTCCATCACCAGGGTCCCGATCTCCGACGTGGATATTTCCTTCTCAGGCCGCTCCTGCAGCGTGCTTTCGACCCGGTCGGCCACCGTCTCGACGGCGGCGACGCTGACCGGTCGCTTCTCGCACGCCTTCAACAGGCCGGCGATCAGCTTGGGGCGGTCGAAGCGCTCGCGGGTGCCGTCCTTCTTGACCACCATGTAGGGAATCTCGTCAATCCGCTCGTAACTGGTGAAGCGCTTGCCGCACCCGAGACACTCGCGGCGCCGGCGGATGACTTCGCCTTCCTTCGATTCCCGCGAGTCGACGACCTTGTCGCCGAGATGCGCGCAGTAAGGGCACTTCATCGCGTTACGCCGACGATCCCGGCTGCGGCGCGGAGGCGAGACGTCGCATGGCGCCGACGTTCAGGCCGGCCTGCGCCGCAAACACGAGCCCGAGCAGCAGGACCGGAATCTGCGTGAACAGGTGGACGATGATCGCAGCGGCGACGGCGCCCTCGTCCGGCGCGTTGAAGAGCGACGTCGCCGCATAGCGGAACGCTGCGTGGAACCCGCCGACGCCGCCCGGGGTCGGTACCGCCACGCCGACGGCGAGCAGTTGAATCATCGGAAACGTGC
>Ga0070686_100002395_pt1 | contig 10335 bp, 13 predicted proteins | sample KBSS23LmetaG_FD_65654 | JGI IMG/M metagenome (GOLD analysis project Ga0070686, IMG submission 65654) | Switchgrass rhizosphere microbial communities from Kellogg Biological Station, Michigan, USA - KBS S2-3L metaG | ecosystem: Host-associated > Plants > Roots > Rhizosphere ...
TTCGTGGCGCCGCAGAACGCTAAACCCATACGGACGCGACGCTTGTCGTAGCGCGATGGTCCCTGTTCCGCGTCGTCGCGCGGAGACCCGATTCCCAGTTATCAATGACCAGTACCCGGTTACCAGTCAGACTCGTCACTGGTCACAACGTTCAACAATCAACGGTTGGTCCCCCCCGCGAAGCCCTCACTCCAGGATTGACTCGGCGCGAAATATGGCTCAGCGTCCGCGTAATCAGCGCAAAGAAGAGCAGTGTCGGTGTCAGAAAGACAGACTGTCGGAACCCAGACCCAGAACGACATTCAGAACAACTGCCAGGGCAGCATCTCCACACGCAGTTTCAAAGCGCTAAATTCGTACCATTATGAACGAGTCGCGTCTCTTCGTCGGGAACCTCCCCTACCAGACTATGGACAACGACCTCCACGATTACTTCGCCGCCGCTGGAGTCGTCAGCTCAGCCAATGTAATCATTGACAAGTTTACGGGTAAATCCCGCGGCTTCGGTTTCGTCGAAATGTCCTCCTCCGATGAAGCGCTCAAGGCAGTGGAGATGTTTCATAACAAGGAATTCCAAGGACGCCAAATCACGGTGAATGTGGCGCGCCCGCGCGAAGATCGTCCACCCCGCGCCGGGGGCGGTGGCGGTTATCGGGGCGACCGTGACCGGGACCGCGACCGGGACCGGGACCGTTCGTCGCGTTACTAACCGGTCTGGCCGGTCGGCTGTAAATCGTGGTCTGCACGTCCGGCGGGTTTCAGCCACGCTTCACTGCGGAGAGGCAGGCGCCATGGTGGCGCGACCCAGCGAACTGTCCTTTGTCGGCAACCTTGTCGGCAACCTTGTCGAGAACTTCCTCGGACCCAGCTGGCGCTCGGGCTACGTCAAGTGGGGTTACGGACAAAGGAAGCTTCAGTTCAGACACGCATTTAAGAACGCCGGCACCGTGCCGGGCAGCGGCGGGCGAATCGGGGCCCGCCCAGAGCCTCTCCAAGAGCCGGTGGGAACCGACACTAATCGTTGGGGACCCATCCCTTGCCGGGGATAAACTCACGGCTGCCTGAGTGGGTCCGGCAGCCGAAAGAGGCCAGCGCGAGGGAGACAAGCACCAGCAGGAGAATCAGCCGAGTTTTCATAAGCCCGAGTCTAAACGAGATTGCCAGCGGAGCAAGTCCGACTCAAACTGCCTGAAGTGGGCGGCTGCATGGCGGCATGGCTAAGGCATTCCAATCATTGAAAGGCCAGTTGCTTCTGGATAATGGGAAGCTGCAAGGGTCGTTTTTCCAGCGCAGCGTTATTTTGATTTGCCAGCATGATGCCGACGGGGCCTTTGGTTTGGTTTTGAATCGCGAAACCGGCACCACGGTGGGAGAGGCGGTCTCGGCTCCGCTCAGCAACCAAATCAAGGCGATGTCGCTGTTTCACGGCGGACCAGTACAACCGCAGATGCTGAGCTTCTTGCATAGCGACAGCTTCCTGCCGGACGCAAACGTGATGCCCAATGTGAGTTTGGGGCATTCTGTGGACACGTTGGTGGAGATCACCGAAGGGTACTCCCCGTCGCGGCAGATGAGAGTGTTTGCCGGGTATGCGGGGTGGAGTCCGGGGCAATTGGATGACGAGATGAAACGGGACACGTGGCTGACGCACGCCGCCACGCTGGAGCTGATTTTTAGCGCGTCGCCGGCGAAACTTTGGAAGCTGGTGCTGGCAGCAAAGGGCTGGCGCTACAAGTTGATCGCGGACGCGCCGGAAGACTTGTCGTGGAATTAATGGGTGGATTAAGCCGCCTTCCGACCGAAGTGCAGATATGGTTGCAAGCCGGCCACGAGGGCGTCGCCGGTGAAGGGCTTGCTGATGAAGTTCAGGGCGCCCAGCGAGCGGGCGCGTTCGATGTTGTCCTTGGCGGAATCCGAGCTGAGCATCACCACGGGAATGTCTTTGGTGGCGGGGTTGGCCTTCAGTGCGCCCAGGGCCTCGAGGCCGTCCATGACGGGCATGGTGGCGTCGAGCAGAATGAGGTCTGGCCGTTCCTTCTCAGCCTTTTCAATGCCCTCCTGGCCGTTGATGGCGGTAACGACTTCGACATCGAGGGGTTTGAGCGTTTTCGTGACCACCATGTGGACCATGCGCGAGTCATCGATGCTGAGGATTTTTTTGGGCATACAGACAATACTCTCCAGGGGATATCGGCGGAGCGGGGCGGGAGATTAGCGGGAACTTTCGGGGGGTGTTGATTCATGGGTTGGCAACGAGTGGGGGCTCCCCTTAACCTGCGCGGGTGCAGACTGAGTTGACCGAGCCGACCGAGCCGACCGAGCCTAGCGAACGAAAATGGACGCTGAATGCCATGCTGATGCTGGGCTCAGGCCTGGGAGCTTGTTATTCCCTGGCTATGCTGGCCCATGCCGCCTTGCGGCAGTGGCGTCCGGAGCTTCCGGTGCTGGAGCGCCAGTTTACGATTTTTCTTATCAACAGTTTTTTTGTGCAGGGTGGCGCCTTGATGGTGGCCCATCTGTTCCTGCGGCAGCACGGCGTCAGTTGGAGTGAGTTTCTTGGGTTGGATGGGCCAGCCGTGCGAAGCGCGGTGCTGTATGGAATGGTGACAGCGGCGTTGGTGCTGCCGGGCGTTTATCTTTTGAAAGAGGCGGTGGCGTATCTGTTGACGCTCCTGCAAGGTGCGACCGAAGAGCAGGGGGTGGTGCGTGTGCTGCAAGTGAGCCAATCGCTGCCACAAAAGATTTGTTTCGGCGTCGTCGCGATCCTTGTTGCCCCGATTGGCGAGGAAACGCTCTTCCGCGGGATTCTCTATCGGTTTCTGAAACAGCTTGGCTGGCCGCGGGTGGCGCTGGTCTCGAGTTCGCTGTTCTTCGGGTTGATCCACGGGAATATTGTGGCGCTGGTTCCGCTCTCGTGCCTGGCGGCGGTCCTGGCGTTGCTCTACGACAAAACCGAGAACCTGCTGGCGCCCATCGTGGCGCACGCCGTCTTCAACGCGGTGAATTTTGGATTTATCGTGACCAATTCGGCATGAACGAACTGGAACTAATCAAGCGGTTGACGGCGTCGTTGCCGGTCAACGCCGCCGTCGTGACAGGCGCCGGCGACGATTGCGCGGTGCTCGACCTAGGGGTGCCTGGGCGATGGGTGCTCTTTAAAACGGATGCGGTGGTGGAAGGCGTGCATTTCACGCGAGAGGCGGCGCCGGGCCAGATTGGACACAAAGCGCTCGCACGTTGCCTGAGTGATTTCGCTGCCATGGCCGGGCAGCCAACAGCTGCCGTGGTGACATTGGGATTGCCGGAGCCGTTCGACGCGGAATTCCTTTCTGCTCTCTATGCGGGGATGAACGGGTTGGCCACGCGTTACCAAGTGGCTATTGTCGGCGGGGAAACCACCGCCAATCCCGAACGGTTGTTTGTCTCGTTGGCAATGCTGGGTACGGTGGAGCAGGCCAAATGCGTGCGGCGCACCGGGGCCAAGCCCGGAGATGCCGTGTTCGTCACCGGCCGGCTGGGCGGCTCGTTAGCGGGACGCCACCTGGAGTTCGAGCCGCGCTTGGTCGAGGCGGACTGGCTGGTGGAACACGTGGCCGTGCACGCGATGATTGACTTGAGCGACGGGCTGGCCAGTGACTTGCGCCATCTCATGGAGCAGGCCCAGGTCGGCGCGGAATTGCGGACAGCTTCGATTCCCATCAGCCCGGACGCCAAACGCCAGGCCCGGCAGGAGGCGTCGGGCAAAACGCCGCTGCTGGCAGCGCTGACCGACGGGGAGGATTTCGAGTTGCTCTTTACCGTCGCTGCCAAGGAGGCGGTGCCGTTGCTCGATGGCTGGAAGCGACGGTTTCCGGACCTGCCCCTGACGTGCATTGGACGTATCACCGCCGAGCCCGGGTTGCGGTTGCGCGACAAGGATGGCCTGCGCCCGCTGACCGAACATGGCTACATTCATTTCACATAGCCCGGAGGAAACTGCGGCCTTGGGCGAATCCTGGGGGCGCACGGCGCGCGCCGGATGGGTTATTGGTCTGAGCGGCGAGTTGGGGAGCGGCAAGACACAACTGGTGAAAGGCATTGCGCGCGGGCTGGGGATCACAGCGTGCGTTCTTTCGCCCACCTTCGCGCTGGTCCACGAGTATGGCGGTCGGCTGCTCTTGGCGCATCTGGATTTGTACCGGCTGGAAAACTTTGAGCAGATTCAAGGCGCGGGATTGGCGGAGTATTTGTTCGCGCCGACCGGCCTAACGGTGGTCGAGTGGATCGAGCGTTGTCCCGAACTGCTCACGCGCGCCGCGTCCGTGGCGCTCCGGCAAGTTCGCCTGGAAACACTCGATGAGAACACGCGCCGTATTTCCTATGAAGATTCTGGCGCTTGAATTTTCCTCCGAGCGCCGTTCGGCCGCGCTGTGGGACGGCGCCGGGGAGGTGGCTGAGGTCGCCGAGAACGGCGGGCGCAGGCTGCAAGCTTTTGCGCTCATCGACGAGGCCCTGCGCCGCGCCGGCTGGGAAAGGGAAGCGGTGGAGTGCCTGGCCGTCGGCCTGGGCCCAGGTTCCTACACGGGCGTGCGCGCGGCGATTGCCGTGGCGCAGGGTTGGCAGTTGGCGCGCAACGTCCACCTGCTGGGCATCAGCAGCGCCGACGCGCTGGCGGCCCAGGCGCAAGCCGATGGATGCCGCGGGCGCGTTCACGTCGTGATCAATGCGCAGCGCGGCGAATTCTACTCCGCCGGCTACGAGCTTGGACCGGGGTCGCCCGAGATTGTTGCGCCATTGCGGTTACTGGCAGCTCCCGAGGCGCAGGCTTTGGCAAAAACGGGATTGGTGCTCCTCGGCCCGGACCTTCACTCTCAGTTTTCCACCGGGCGCATTCTCGAGCCTTCCGCCGCAGCGGTCGCCCGCCTGGCGGCGTCGCGGCGCGAGTTTGTAGCGGGCGACCAGCTTCAGCCGATTTACCTGCGTGCCACCACGTTTGTCAAAGCGCCACCGGCGCGCCTCCCGCTCTCATGAATCCGCTCCTGCCGCGCCGCTGTTGGGCCGAAGTCGATCTTACCGCCTTGCGCGGCAATCTCTCCTGGCTGCGCCATCGTGTCGGACGCTCGGTCAAGATTCTCACCGTGGTCAAAGCCGACGCCTATGGTCACGGCTTGAAACAGATTGCCGCCGTGCTCATGCAAAGCGGCACCGACATGTTTGGAGTCGCGAACCTGGCCGAAGCCCGGGCGCTGCGAAGTGTCGGTCGAGGCTGGCCGGTGCTGATGCTGGGACCATGTCTGCCGGATGAGATCGCCGCGGCCGTACGCGACGACGTTCGTCCCACACTCTCATCGGTGGCCGAAGCGCACGCCTTTCATCTGGAAGCGGTCCATCAAAATCGCCTCGTGCCGGTGCATGTGAAAATCGATACCGGGATGGGGCGGCTGGGAGCCGACCCAGCCCGCGCCCTGGAGTTGGTCCGCACCATCCGTCAGCTGCCCAAGCTCCGCCTGGAAGGCCTCTACACACATTTCGCCGCCGCCGAGGACGATGCCGGCTTCACCGGTCGTCAACAGCGCAGGTTCCATCAATTGTTGCGGCGCGTGCGCGCGCTGGGCGTGCGAGTGCCGTTGACTCACAGCGCCAACAGCGCCGCTGTGCTGCACGAAACTCCCGCCTCCCGCAACGGCAGCCTGACACTGATCCGTCCCGGGTTGCTCGTGTACGGCGTGCTGCCGGTCGGTTCCCGCGGCGATGTTGCGGTGTTCCGGAAATATTTTCAGCCGGCGCTGGCGTTGAAGTGTCGGGTCGGCATGGTCAAACCCATCCCGCGCGGCACGTCCCTGAGTTACGGGCGAACGTTTGTCGCGCCGCGCGCCATGCGTGTGGCGACGCTCACGGCCGGATATGGCGATGGCTATCTTCGCGCGGGCAGCAACCGCGCTTCTGTGCTCGTGCACGGCCGCCGTTGCCGCGTCTTGGGACGAATCACGATGGATCAAACGCTGGTGGATGTGACCGGACTGCCGGAAGTGCAGCCCGGCGATGAAGCCGTGTTGATCGGGAGGCAGGGCGAGGAGGAAATTACGGCCAACGAGCTGGCGGCCTGGTGCCGGACCATCCCGTGGGAGGTTCTCACCGCCATCACCCAGCGCGTGCCGCGGCTCTATCGCGGCGGCGAAGCGGCCTGATGATTTTGGATTTTGGATTTTGGATTTTAGATTGGCATTTGCCTGGCCGTTGCTCTTAATCGAGCGAATCCAATCCACAATCCACAATCCAAATTATCGATGAAACCTTTCTTAGTTGTTGGACTCGTTTTGGGGCTGGTCTGGTATCAACCGGGCTTTGGGGCCATTGAAGGCGTGGTGATGCCGCCGGAGGACGGGAAGTTGCGCATCATCTGTTTCGGCGCGCACCCGGACGATTGCGAAATTCAGGCTGCCGGCACGGCGGCGTTGTGGGCTCGCCAGGGGCACCATGTTTTGTTTGTCTCGGTCACCAACGGCGATATTGGACATTGGCGGGAAGCGGGTGGGCCGTTGGCGCTGCGGCGCAAGGTCGAGGTGCGTCAAGCCCATCAAATCCTGGGCATCCAGGGGGTCATCCTGGACATCCATGACGGCGAACTTCTGCCGACGGTGGAAAATCGCCGCACGCTGGTGCGCCTGATTCGGGAGTGGAAGGCAGACATCGTGATCAGTCATCGTCCCAACGATTATCATCCGGATCATCGGTACACCGGCGTGTTGGTCCAAGATGCGGCTTATATGGTCACAGTGCCGTTCTTTGTGCCGGACGTGACGCCGCTGAAAAAGAACCCGGTCTTTTTCTACAGCCCGGATCGATTCCAGAAGCCGGCTCCGTTTCATCCCGACGTGGTGATTTCGGTGGACTCAGTGATGGACAAAAAGTTGGATGCATTGGGAGTGATGGTGTCGCAGTTCGCTGAAGGCGGCGCCAATGGCTCGGAGGAGCTCTATCCGGCGGATGCCGCCGGGCAGAAGAAAAGGCAACAGGCGGTGCGCGACGGTTTTCAAAAGCGCCAGAAGGATTTGACCGAACGTTTCCGCACGGAGTTGGAAGGGTGGTATCCTGGCAAAGCCTCCTCCATCCAGCACGCCGAGGCATTCGAGATCTGCGAGTACGGCGGTCAACCCAACAAGACGGACCTCAAGCGGCTCTTTCCGTTTTTCGATTGAGCCAGAGCGGCCTGCGTAAGCGGGGGCGCGGTTCGGCCGGTGCATGCAGAAAGTGCCCCACACGGCGACGTAGCGCAGGCGTCCAAGCCTGCGGTATCGCACCGGCTCCGCTACGCCGCCGCGTTTCGGTCAAATCGGCAGTGTCGGATGCGCCCGGATTACAAAAGTGTAAGGCTCTGCCCGCTTGAGGTTTTGTGGTGCTTGCGGCAACACTATCCGCCGCATGAACACGGGTATCACCGCGATTAACGAAGAAGTCCAGAAGGCCAGCGCCTTCCTGCGGCCTCTCACCACTGAAATCAGCAAGGTGCTCATCGGCCAGACCTATTTGGTGGAACGGCTTATCATCGGCTTGCTGGCCAACGGCCATGTCTTGCTCGAAGGGGTGCCCGGCCTGGCCAAAACGCTTTCCGTCAAATCGCTCGCTTCTTCGTTGCATGTCAAATTTTCCCGGCTTCAATTCACGCCCGACATGCTGCCGGCCGACGTGATTGGGACGCAGATTTACAATCCGCAATCCGGCGGATTCACCACGCGCAAAGGACCGATCTTTGCCAATTTGGTGCTGGCCGATGAAATCAACCGGGCGCCGGCGAAAGTGCAGAGCGCGTTGCTGGAAGCGATGCAGGAAAAGCAGGTCACCATTGGGGACCAGACCTTTCGACTGGAGGAGCCGTTCCTGGTATTGGCCACACAAAACCCCATTGAACAGGAAGGGACATATCCGTTGCCGGAGGCGCAAGTCGACCGTTTCATGCTCAAGCTGAAGATCGGGTATCCCAGCCGGGAAGAGGAACGGTCCATTCTGGATCTCATGGCCAGAACCAACAACCTGCCGGAAGCAGTGGCGGTGGTGGAGCGCGACCAGATCTTCAAGGCCCGCCAGGTTCTTAACGACGTTTACATCGATGACAAGGTCAAGGACTACATCGTGGATCTGGTGTGTGCCACGCGCGATCCCGCCCGTTACAAGCTGCAACTACAGGGGCTCATCCAACTCGGCGCCTCGCCGCGGGCCACCATCGCCCTGACCCTCGGCGCCAAGGCCTACGCTTTTATTCGCGGCCGCGGCTACGTCACCCCGCAGGATGTGAAGAGCATCGGCATGGATGTGCTGCGCCACCGCGTCACCATCACGTACGAAGCGGAGGCGGAGGAGAAGACGCCGGAGACGATCATTCAGAAAATTTTTGATGAATTGCCAGTGCCGTAAGCGGCGCGGCCGTTCCAGCAGCTCAGTCGATGATCCCTCGCGAAATCCTCAAGAAAATCCGGCAGATTGAGCTGCGCACCAACCGGCTCGTCACCGAAACGCTGGGCGGGCAATATCACAGCGTCTTCAAAGGCCTGGGCATGAATTTCGAGGAAGTGCGCGAGTATCAGCCTGGCGACGAGGTTCGCTCGATTGATTGGAACGTGACAGCCCGGATGAACCATCCGTTCATCAAAAAATTCGTCGAGGAACGGGAGCTGACCCTGATGCTGATCGTCGACGTGAGTGGCTCGGGGTTGTTCGGCTCGGGCGAACAAGCCAAGCGCGAGCTGGCGGCGGAGATTGGATCGGTGCTGGCCTTTTCCGCCATTCGCAACAACGACAAGGTGGGACTGTTGCTGTTCAGCGACGAGGTGGAAAAGTTCATGCCCCCGCGCAAGGGCCGCCGGCACGTGCTGCGGGTCATTCGAGAAATTCTCTTTTATGAACCGCGCCGGAAAGGAACGAACCTCAATGCCGCGCTGCAATTCTTGAGCCGGGTGCTCAGTCACAAATCGATCGCGGTGGTAATCTCGGATTTCCTGGATGAGAACGCCGTGGCCACCCACGCGCGGCGCCCGGGCGCAGGGCCGGCCAGCGCCGGCCAATCGCTCATGTCGCAGGGCTGTTACGCCGCGCTCCGGCAGGTCAATCGCCGCCACGACCTGGTGGCGGTGCAGATTACCGATCGTCATGAGCTCGAACTGCCGCCCGTCGGACGGATCCTGCTGGAAGATTCCGAAACCGGTCGACTGGTGGAAGTGAACACCAGTGTGCGCCGGCACCGGGAAGCCTTCCGAGAACGCCAGCTCCGCGCGCAGGGCGAGCTCGCCCGCATGCTCCGCTCGGCCAACATCGACAACATTCAACTTCGTACCGGCCAGCCTTACGCGGCCGCTTTGGGACGTTTCTTCGAGGCGCGGGAGAAACGGCGCTTGCGATGAACCCGTCGCGTCATCGCCCGTTGTCGTGGTCCGGCGCTGTCTGGCTGGCTGGTGCTGCCGTCGCGGCCGCGGCGCCGGCGCTTGCCCCCGCGCCACCAGGTGCCAGCACGGCCGCCGTGGACGATATTCGCGACATTCGTCCGCCGGTGTCGATCCCGAACCCGTGGGCGTGGTTTTGGTGGGGGCTGGCGTTGAGTTTGGTGGCGGCCGGTTTGTGTTTTTGGTGGCGCCGCTGGCGGCGCCAACGCTCGATGCCGACACCCGTGGTGGTGATTCCGCCGCATGTGCGGGCCAAGCAACGCCTGGAGGCGGCCTTGTTCCATATTACTGATCCGAACCGGTTCTGCACCCAGGTGGCCGACACCATCCGCGTTTATTTGGAGGAACGCTTCCAACTCCGCGCCCCGGAACGCACAACGGAGGAATTTCTGCTCGTACTGCGTTCGAGCCCCCACTTGTTACCGGACCAGAAAGTGAGTCTGGGCGAATTTCTGCAGCATTGTGATTTGGTGAAGTTCGCGCGCTTCGAGCCGACGGAAGCCGCACTGCGCACACTGTATGAATCCGCCGTGCGGCTGGTGGATGAAACGCAATTCGCTTCGGTCGACGCCAGTGATTCGACCGGCGCTGGGACGGGTTCGGCGGTCGAACCGGCGCTACAGGCAACGCCTCCCTCGCGCCCGCCGCTGGCCGGACATCCTCGCTGAGCCATGCGTTTGACTTTTGCTCATCCGTGGTTTGCGCTGTTGCTGCTCGCCCTACTCGTGGCGTGGTTCTTGCGTGGGCGCCGAGGGAAACCGCCGGCCTTCGTCTATTCGTCGGTGCAATTGGTGGGCGGAGTCGCCGGCATTGGCGAATCCAACGCCAGCCGGGCGCTGTCTCTCCTGCGGTGGTTGACCCTGGTCTTGTGTGTGCTCGGCCTGGCGCGTCCGCAATGGGTTGAGAGTGAGACAGCCGTGAA
>Ga0070686_100002397_pt1 | contig 10333 bp, 7 predicted proteins | sample KBSS23LmetaG_FD_65654 | JGI IMG/M metagenome (GOLD analysis project Ga0070686, IMG submission 65654) | Switchgrass rhizosphere microbial communities from Kellogg Biological Station, Michigan, USA - KBS S2-3L metaG | ecosystem: Host-associated > Plants > Roots > Rhizosphere ...
GCCATGCGCGATGGCCTGCGCCATGCGGCGGTGTGCCCGGCGCGGAGTCACATGGAGTGCCCGAAATTCCGGCGGCTGCTCGGCATGTCAGTGCGATACAAGGTGAAGAAGAAATGAACGATGACAATCCGTATCGGGTGAGTCCTGGCGCCCAGCGGGCGCAGCCCGATCAGCCCGAGCCCCGATCATCCACGCGCCGCTCAGCCAGCGAGTGGATCGTTTACGTCAGTCTCGCCTTGTTCCCGGTGTTCTGGGGCCTGCTGTTTGCGTTCGGAACTTTTTCGCTCACCGGTGCAATTGCCGGCATGCTCGTGCTGGGGACGTTCCTGTTGTTCGGGCTCGTCACGCTGACACTCATGTGGCGCCGGCATAAGGCCGGAGCGGTGGCATCGATCGTGTTCTACGCGATCCAGATCGTTTCCATCACCTTTCCGGGCGGGTTCAGCATCAATTTCAATTCGCTGCCGACATTCAATTTCACGTTCTCGTCGGATTCGGGCATGGCGGTGTCGCTCAACCTGGTCGGTCTGATCCTGTGCCTGCTGTCGGTGCGGGTGTGGCGGGAGTACGTCGCCGCCGAGAGGTTGCCGCAATGACCCCAAATCGGCGGACGCTGCTGCTGATCTGCCTTTGTGCCGCGCCGGTGTTTGCGGGCGATGAGCAGGCAGAAGCCATCGAGGCCTTCCGCGTGGCAGCCCAGGATTGCAAGACAGCGCCAAGCCAGGAGATCGGGTTCGAAGTGAAGGGAATTCCCGGTAAGCCCGTGACGGAACCGGGCACGCCCGACGAACTTGCCCGCGTCAAAAATCTTCTTGCAGAAAGCGGAATGCCGTATGACCCGGTAAACCACCGGACTACCTACGAGCTCACGCTCGCGATGGTTCGAATGAAAAGGGTAGCGATGTTCAAGGTCGTGGCCGACGCAGAAAGCACGGCTTCCGTTCGGGAATGCCTGGCCAAGCTCGCATCGGAAGCCGGACTGGAAGCCCGATTCGAATAGGGCGCCGCGACCAACGGCGGGAGTCGCGCATCCCTGTCGGCGTGAACCAATTTATCGGCGTCATTTCATGGGCCCTGGCCAGCGTGGCGCTGGCGGCTCCGGCACCAAACAGTTTTGCCGTGCAGGGTGTTCGGATCTTCGATGGCGAGAAGTCGCACGCGCACGCGAACGTGGTCGTGATCGACGGACGCGTTGCGGCCGTCGGTCCGGGGGTGCGGATTCCCAAAAATCTGCCAATTGTCGATGGCACGGGCAAGACGCTCCTGCCGGGATTCCTCGATGCGCACGTGCACGTCTTTCCGGGTGCGCAATCCGATGCCCTGCGATTCGGCGTCACGACCGAGTTCGACATGTTCAATGTGACGCACGACTTCGAGCAATGGCGCAGGCAGCGCGAATCGTTGGGGAGAGCCACGCAGGCAGACACCTGGTCCGCCGGAATCGGCGTGACTGTGCCGGGCGGCCACCCGGTCCAATGGGTGCCCGAGAATATGCCGCGACTCACCCGCGATGCGAGCGCGGGCGAATTCGTCGCCGCGCGTATCGGCGAGGGCTCCGACTACATCAAGCTCATCGTCGAGGACAACGCGGTGTTGGACCCGGCGCATGCAATACCGACACTTACGCCCGCGCAGGCGTGCGCAGTCATCGCCGCGGCGCGAGCGCGCGGCAAGCTCACTGTTGCACATGTCACCAGCCAGTCGAACGCGCTGATGGCCATCGATTGCCACGTGCACGGCCTCGCGCACACCTTTGTCGATGGGCCCGCAGGGGAAGAGTTGTTGCGCAGAGCGCGTGAAGAAGGCGTTTTTTTCATTTCCACGCTGGCGCTGTTGGCGTCACCGTTGGAACCGCCCGCGACGGCGGGCGCGTGGATGTCTGTGGGCCAGGCGCGTTCGTTGCGGATGTCGAACCCGCTGGTTCATCCCGGCGATTTCGCGAATGCAGTTGAATCAATACGTCGGTTGCATACCGCCGGTGTGCCCGTGCTCGCCGGTACCGATGCGCCGGCGCCGGGAACGGCGCATGGCATCACCCTTCACCGCGAGCTCGCGATCCTGGTGCAGTCGGGATTGACCCCGGAAGAGGCGCTGGCGTCAGCCACTGCGCTGCCGGCACGTGCGTTCGGGCTCGCCGATCGCGGACGGGTGAGCCCAGGTGCGCGGGCGGATTTGGTGCTCGTCGACGGCGATCCGACGGTCAACATCTCGGATACGCTGCGCATCGCCATGATCTGGAAGAATGGCTACGCAGTCGACCGTACGGCGCCTCGATGAGCTGCGTCCCCGTTCAGCTCAGGCGAATCAGGCCCCGCTTGTGCGCCACCGCTACCGCCTCGGTGCGCGAGATGGCATCGAGCTTGGCGAGGATCGCTTTCACGTGCGTCTTCGCCGTGCCTTCGGTGATCTCGAGCCGGCGCGCGATGTCCTTGTTGGAGCGACCCTGCGCGACGAGCTGCAATACGTCGAGCTCGCGTGTGGTGAGACTGGGACGTGACATGCGCTGCAGCGCCTTGGCCGCAACGCTCGAAGAAGTGTAGGGCCGGTCCTCGGCCACGGCGCGGATCGCCGAGAGGATCTCCTGGCGCGGCGCGTCCTTCAGCAGGTAACCCTTGGCGCCCTGGCTCAGGCTTCGGAAGATGTCCTCGTCGCCGTCGTAGGTCGTCATGATGAGCAGGCAGGCCTTCGGGTGTTTCTCCAGCACCTTCTGCACCACGGCGGCGCCGTCGAGCTTGGGCATGCGCAGATCGAGGACCATGACGTCGGGAAGATGCTGTTCGTACAGTTCCAGCGCCTCGGCGCCATCGCCGGCTTCGGCCACGACCTGCATGTCGGGCTGCTGGTTGACGATGGCCGCGAGGCCGTCGCGCACCACGGGATGATCGTCGGCGAGGATGACGCTTATCTTGCGCGCCGGTAGTTTGGCTATGGCGCTCATGATGCCAGCGCGGGTCGCGGCAGGGTGACGATGATGCGGGTGCCTTCACCGGGACGGCTCTCGATGTGGAATTTGCCGCCGAGGCCCTGCGCGCGTTCGCGCATGTTGTTGAGGCCGTAACCCTGGCTGGCGTACAGCTCGGGCATGAGTGTCATGCCACGGCCGTCGTCGATCACCGTGAGGCGCCACAACCGCACCTCTTCCTCGAGCAGGATGCGCACGTTGCCGGGATGCGCATGGCGCACGGCATTGCTCACGGCTTCCTGCGCGATACGCAGCAGTTCGTGCTGGCGCTCGGGCGCGAGGCCGTCGCTCATCGAACCTTCGAAGCTGCAGGCGACGCGGCCGTCGACGGTCGAGCGATCGGCGAGTTGTTTGAGCGCGAGCTCCAGGCCGACGCGGCGGGTCTGATCGGGTCGCAGCGCCATCACCGAACGGCGCGCCTCGGCGAGCCCGTCCTTGGCGAGGTCGCGGATGCGGGTGAGGATGGCCGGCAGCGGCGAGGACTTGGTGCACTCACGCATGGCTTCCTCGGCGGCGCCGAGCTGCATGAGGATGCCGGTGAAGCCCTGCGCGAGGCCGTCGTGGATTTCCTGGCCGATGCGATTGCGCTCGGCGAGCACCGCGGCGTTCTTCGCCGCCATGCCGAGTTTCTTGAGACCGATGCACAGCATGACCTGGTGCGCAATCGCCAGCGCGAGCTCGGCGCGTTCGGCGGTCAGCACCTCAGCCTGGCGGAAGACGAGGCCGATGCAGCCCTTGCTGGTGCCGTCGCCGAAGGTGAGCGGCAGCAGATAGGCGCTCTTGTGTCCTTCGCGCTCATGCCAGTCGGCAACACCCGGCCACAACAGCTTGTCGAGCGGCTCGAGCGGATAGAACACCGGCTCCTTGAATTCCTTGAGCACCTCGACGATCCGGGTTTCCTCCGGCGTCGCGGTGAGCTGGAAGGGCGGTGCGCCCGCTTTGCCGTTCTCCACGTGCACGAAGCAGCGCCAGTGGTTGGCGTCCGGATCGAAGCCGATCGCATAGGCGGCCACGGCGTCCATCTGGCGCGTGGCGTCGAGCAGGATGTTCTGCACGAAGGCCTGCGGCTCGGGATCGCGCGCCAGGCGCACGAGATTCTCCCGCAGCAGGGTGTTGGCGCGGCCCAGCTGCACCAGCCGCTCCTCCGCGGCGCGTTCACGTTCGTGGCGCACGGTCTCGAGCAGCCGCTCGCGGTGCAAAGCGGCACCGACCAGCCCGGCGGCAATCTCCAGCGCCGAGACGATGGACGAGTCGAATTCACGCACGCGCTGCCAGTCGTCGAAGCCGATGGCACCCACGTATTCCCCATCGACGAGGATCGGCACGATGGCCGACGTGCGCGCCTTGTCGCTGGTGATGCTGACACCGTCGTAGCCCTGCATGGCTTCCGGGCAGAACACCACGCTCTTGCCTTCCATGAGCACCGAACAGAACTGGTCGGAGCGCGGTTCTTTCCACGCCACGCCGTCGCCTTCTCCGTCGCAATGGCACTGGACCGTTTCGCTGATCCATTCGGCCTTGATCTTGAGCCACTTCTCGCCGTTGGGTCCGATCTCGGCAAAGGCGAGCGCGGTGCGGTCCACCTGGGCGGCTTCACCCAGCAGGCGCAGCACTTCGGGCATGGCCTTCATGGCGTCCGGCGACTCGAGCAGCAGCCGGCTGGCCTGGGCCGAAGCCGACAACAGCCGTTCGCGCTGCTGCAGATACTGGTGGTTCAGGAAGCCCTCGGCCGCGCTGGCGAGGTCAACAGGGTTAATGCTCATGGGGCGGTACTTTACGACTGGGTCCACGGGTGGGACATCCTCAATTGGGGTCAGGAACCGCCTTGCCAGCCCCCGCCCAGGGCCTTGTAGACGGCAATCAGGCTGGTAGCCGCCTCGGTACGGCTGCGGGCCAGCCGATCCTCGGATTCCAGCAGGGTCCGCTCGGCATCCAGCACCTGAAGGAAGTCGCTGGCGCCGTTTTCATAACGCACCCGGGCAAGGTCGGCGGCCGTGTTGCTGGCCTTGAACGCAGCCTCGTCGTGCACCAGCCGGTCGCGCGCGCGGGCGTGGGTCACCAGGGAGTCCTCGGTCTCCTCGAGCGCGTTCAATACGGTCTTTTGGTAGTTGAGCAGGGCGCCCTGCTGCCGCGCCTTGGAGGCGGCAATCCGCGCCTGCACATGCCCGAGGTCAAAGATCGCCCAGGAGATTCCGGGCGCGAGCACGTAGGCATCGGTTCCCTTGTCGCCCAGGGCGCCCGAACTTCCGGCCACGTAGCCGGCACTGCCGGTGAAAGTGACGCGTGGAAACAGATCCGACACGGCGATGCCGACATTGGCGGTTGCCCCGGCGAGGTCGCGTTCCGCGATACGGATATCCGGGCGCCGGCGCAGCATGCCGGCGGGGTCACCGACGGGGACGATGCCGGGGAGCGCGGGCAGACTCTGCACCGGCATCAGCTCGGCGCGCAGCGCGCCGGGTTCACGACCGACCAGCACCGACAGGCGGTGAATGGAGCGGGCGACAGCGGCCTCGAGCGGTGCAATGGTGCCGAGCGTGGTGGAGAGCTGCGCTTCGGCGCGCGCGGTGTCGAACTCGGTGCCGGTGCCGCCCTCGAGCCGCGCCTTGGCGAGGTCGAGTGTCGATTGCTGGTTGACCACGTTGCGCTGTGCGACGTCGAGCTGCTGCTGGAAGCCGCGCAACTCGAAGTAGGTGCGCGTCACCTCTGCGGTGACGATCACCAGTGCGTCACGCTCCGCCGCGTCCGCGGCACCGAGCTGGGCATTGCTGGCTTCCAGCCCGCGGCGCACGCGTCCGAAGAAGTCGAGCTCCCAGAAGGCGTCGAAGCCCGCGTCATAGAACTCGGTGCTGCGCGGCGCGCCGGCCAGGGTCTGCTCACGCGATACCTTGGTCTTGGTGTAGCCACCGCTCGCCTGGATCGAGGGCGCGAGGTCGAAGGCGGTATCACGCCGCAGCGCGCGCGCCTCGTCCACGCGATTGAGCGCGATACGCACATCGTAGTTGGACGTGGTGGCCTCGCTCACCAACCGTTCCAGCGTGGCATCGTGGAAGGTCTTCCAGAACTGGCCCACGCCCTGCTCGGCGGAGTAGGTGGACTCCAGGCCGTCGAATTTCTCGGCGGCCTTGACCTCGGGCGCATGGTAGTTGGGACCCACGGCGCAGGCGGCAAGAACCGCCGCCACGATGGGAGCCAGCATGAACTTCAGCTTAGGCATGTGAAGAAACCTCTGTCTGCGGCGCCGGAAGAGCTTCGGCGACTTTCTTGTCACGACGCAGCAGCACGTAGAACACGGGAGTCAGCATCAGGCCGAACACGGTCACGCCGATCATTCCGGACAAGACGGCCGCGCCCATGGCGCGCCGCACTTCCTGACCCGCGCCGTGCGCGAACGCCAGCGGCATCACGCCCATGATGAAGGCGATGGACGTCATCACGATCGGACGCAACCTCAATCTCGCGGCTTCGAGCACGGCCTGCACACGGTCGCGGCCCTGTTCCTGCAGGTGCTTGGCGAACTCCACGATCAGGATGGCGTTCTTGGATGCGAGGCCCACGAGCACCAGGAATCCGATCTGCGTGAAGATGTTGTTGTCACCGCCCTGCAGGTGGATACCCACGAGTCCGGCGAGCAAGGCCATCGGCACGATCAGGATGATGGCGAGCGGCAGCGTGAAGCTCTCGTACTGCGCCGCCAGCACCAGGAACACGAAGATCACGCACAGCGGGAACACGAACACCGCCGCATTGCCCGCGTCGATCTGCTGGAAGGCGATCTCGGTCCATTCGTAGCTCATGCCCGAGGGCAGGTTCTCGTCGAGGATCTTCGAGATCGCGGCCTGGGCCTCGCCCGAGCTGTGACCCGGTGCCGGCCCGCCATTGATGTCGGCGCTGCCGTAACCGTTGAAGCGTTCGACGATGTCCGGTCCGAACGACTCCTTGACGGAGATCATCGAGCCGAGGGGCACCATCTCTCCGGCTGCATTCCGAGTCTTGAGAGGAAGGATGTCGTCCACCTGCGAACGGAACGGCGCATCCGCCTGTGCGACCACACGGTAAGTACGGCCAAATCGGTTGAAGTCATTGACATAGAGGGACCCCAGGTTGACTTGCAGCGTCTGGAACACGTCGTTGAGCTTCACGCCCTGGCGCTTGACCTTGAGACGATCGACGTCGACGTCGAGCTGCGGCACGTTGATCTGGTAGCTGGAGAACACGCCGGCGAGGGACGGGTCGGCCCAGGCCTTCTGCAGCGCGTCCTGCACGGCGGCGTACAGCGCCTCGGCGCCACGGTTCTGCCGGTCCTCGACGTTGAGCTTGAAACCGCCTAACAAGCCGAGGCCGATCACCGGGGGTGGAGGGAATACGGCGATGTACGCGTCCTGGATGCCGGCGAATTTCTGGTTGAGCGCGCCGGCAATCTGACCGGCGGTCAGGCCATCGCGTTCGTCGAAGTCCTTGAGCGGGAAGAAGACCAGTGCCGCGCTCGACTGCGCCGCGAAGCCATTGGCGGAGACGCCGGCGAATTGCACCGAGTCGAGCACGCCGGGTTGTTGCTTGGCGATCGCGCCCATGCGCTGCACCACTTCGGCCGTGCGTTCGAGCGTCGAGGCCGGCGGCAGTTGCACCACGCCCACCAGGTACAGCTTGTCCTGCTGCGGAATGAATCCCGCGGGCGTACGCATGAAGCCGAATACCGTGAGCGCAACCAGACCCGCGTAGATTGCGAGCGCGATGGGCGCGCGTTTCACGGTACGAGTGACGCCAGCCTGGTACGCATCGCCGGACTTCACGAAGAAGCGGTTGAAGCGGGCGAAGAATCGGCCGAACACCTTGTTCATGCCGCGCGTCAGTGCATCCGGCGCCGCGCCGTGCGGCTTGAGCAGCACCGCGGCCAGTGCCGGCGACAGCGTCAGCGAGTTGAAGGCCGAGATGATGGTGGATACGGCGATCGTCAGCGCGAACTGCTTGTAGAACTGGCCGGTGAGTCCGGGAACGAAGGCCACCGGGATGAATACGGCCGCCAGTACCAGCGTGATGGCGATGATGGGTCGGCTGACCTCGCTCATGGCCTTCTTGGTGGCTTCGAGCGGCCGCTCGCCGTTGGCGATGTGCCGTTCGACGTTCTCCACGACGACGATGGAATCGTCCACGACGATACCTATGGCCAGCACCAGACCGAACAGGGACAGCGTGTTGATCGAGAAGCCGAGCGCGTACAGCACTGCGAACGTGCCGATGATGGACACCGGCACGGCGACCAGTGGGATCACCGAAGCGCGCCAGGTCTGCAGGAACAGGATGACCACCAGCACCACCAGCGCCACGGCCTCGAGCAAGGTGTGCATGACGGCGTCGATGGATTGGCGCACGAATTGCGTGGGGTCGTAGATGATCTTGTAGTCCATGCCCTCGGGAAAACTCTTCTTGAGCGTTTCCATGTCGGCACGGACCTTGTTGGACAGCTCCAGCGCGTTCGAACCCGGCGACTGGTAGACCGGAATCGCGACGGCATTCTCGTTGCCCAGCAGGGACTGCACGGCGTAGGTGGCCGCGCCGAGCTCGAGGCGCGCGATGTCGCGCAGGCGCACGACTTCGCCATTGGCGCCGGTCTTCACGACCACATCGCCGAACTGGTCCTCGGTCTCGAGGCGCCCCTTGGCATTGAGCGCGAGCTGGAACTCGGATCCCGCAGCCGGTGGCGCGCCGATCTGGCCGGCGGCCACCTGCACATTCTGTTCGCGGATCGAAGCGATGACGTCGCCGGTAGTCAGATCACGCGCCGCCATCTTCTGCGGGTCGAGCCACACGCGCATGGCGTAGTCGCCGGCGCCGAAGATGCGCACGTCGCCGACGCCGGGGATACGCGCCAGCAGGTCGCGCACGTTGAGCGTGGCGTAGTTGCGCAGGTACAGCGAGTCGTAGCGCCCGTCGGGCGAGGTGAGGTGAACCACCATCAGGAACGCCGGGGTGCTCTTCACCACGGATACGCCGATGGCGCGGACCTCATCGGGCAGCCGCGGCAGCGCCTGCTGCACGCGGTTCTGCACCTGGACCTGGGCGCGGTCGATGTCAGTACCGATACGGAAGGTGACAGTCAGCGCCAGCGTGCCGTCCATCGTCGCCTGCGACGACATGTAGAGCATGTCCTCGACGCCGACGATTTGCTGCTCCAGCGGAGCGGCCACCGTCTCGGAGATGATCTTCGGGTTGGCGCCGGGATAGGCGGCCTGCACCACGATCGAGGGTGGAACCACTTCGGGGTACTCGCCGATCGGCAGTTTGAACAGTGCGATCGCCCCGGTGATCAGGATGAAGGAGGACAGCACTGTCGCGAGTACCGGCCGGTCGATGAAGTAGCTGGAAAATTTCATGTCTGATGTCCCTTTTGAGGCGCGTCCCGGTTTGCTGGCAAATCAGGAATGTCCCCCCAACTCTTTCAAATAATCAGTTCTGGGCGACAAGCGTGTTGCCACCGCGCTTCTGCTCACCCATGGCGACCAGTTGCGGGGTGACCGGCATGCCCGGGCGCACCTGTTGCAGTCCCTTGACGAGGATGGTGTCGCCGGCCTTGAGGCCCTCGCGCACCACGCGCAGTCCGTCGATCAGCGGTCCGAGCTTCACCGGCGAGTACTCGACCTTGTTGCCGGCGCCCACCTTGAGCACGAACTTCACGCTCTGGTCGGTACCGACGGCGCTGTCGTTGATGAGCAGTGCGGTGTACTCGGCGCTGCCGATCAGCTTCACCCGCGCGAACATGCCGGGCGTGAAGCGGCGCTCCGGATTGGCGAACAGCCCGCGCGCGTGAATGGTGCCGGTGTTCGGGTCCAGCTCGTTGTCGAGGAACACCATGTGCCCCTCGTGCGGATGACCCTGCTCATCGGCGAGACCCACCCACACCGGATTCGGGGCGTTGCGGGAGCTCGGACGCTCACCACGCAGGTCCATGCCGACGTACTTGAGGTACACCTGTTCGTCGCCGTCAAAAGAGACGTAGATAGGATCGATGGACACCACGGTCGTGAGCAGCGTCTGACCCGCGGCGACCAGGTTGCCGGCGGTGATCTCCGCACGGCCCACCAGTCCCGAGATCGGCGCGCGCACTTGCGTGAACGACAGATCCAGCGCTGCAGCATCCACGGCTGCCTCCGCCGCCGTCAGGTTCGCCGCCGCCTGTTCGTTGCCAGAGGTCCTGGTGTCGAATTCCTCCTGCGAGATCGCGTGCTTCTCGATGAGGCGCGTCGCGCGTTCGCGCTCGGACTTCGACAGCGCCAGCTGCGTGCGGGCGCGCACCAGTTCGGCCTCGGCGTGCTTGAGCGCGGCCTGGTAGGGGCGCGCGTCGATGACGTAGAGCACGTCGCCCTTTTTCAC
>Ga0070686_100002398_pt1 | contig 10329 bp, 2 predicted proteins | sample KBSS23LmetaG_FD_65654 | JGI IMG/M metagenome (GOLD analysis project Ga0070686, IMG submission 65654) | Switchgrass rhizosphere microbial communities from Kellogg Biological Station, Michigan, USA - KBS S2-3L metaG | ecosystem: Host-associated > Plants > Roots > Rhizosphere ...
GTCGCGCTGCGTCCTGACGATTATCTACTCCGTTTGCAACTCGCGCGTGGCCAGGAGCTCGCCGGCGACACCACCGGCGCGATCAACTCCGCAAGCGTGGCGGTGACGCTGGCGCCGTTTTATTCGCAGCCGCATTGGCAACTCGGCAACATGCTCGTGCGCGCCGGACGCGCCGACGGCGGCTTCAGCGAGTTGCGACTCGCCGGCGCCAGCGATCCGAAGTTGTTTCCCGCCGTCGTCGATCTTGCGTGGCAACTCTCCGGCGGCAGAGTCGATTACGTGCTCGCAGCCACCGAGCCGCGCACGCCCGACGCCTACAAAGCGTTGGCAAGCTTCTTCAAGCGACACGACCAAACCGCCGCAGCGTTCAAGATGATCGAAGCCGGCGGAGCTGCGACCGCGCCCGAGCGCCGCGCTTATGTCGCCGAACTGATCGCGGCCGGTAAATTCGTCGAGGCCAACATTCTTTGGGGGCGCAACCCGCCCGGTCCGGACCTGCCCCGACACCTGTTCGATGCCGGTTTTGAAGACGAGATCGATTTGGACGAACCCGGTTTCGGCTGGCGCGCGAGCACCGCCGACCGGTCCATCGCGCTCGCGCTCGACACCGCCGCGCCAAAGGAAGGTCGCGCGAGTTTGCGCGTCGATTTTAGCGGCGCCGCGAACGCGGGCGCGGAAGTGCTTTCGCAGTTGGTTCTAGTTGAAAGAAGTGCGTCTTACGAGTTGAAGTTTGCGTTAAGAACCGAGAACCTGGTGAGCGGCGGCCTGCCGAATCTTTCCGTCTTCGACGCAACTAACAACAAGCTGCTCGGCCAAACCGGCCCGTTGCCACAAACGACAAACGGTTGGCAGGAAATGACGTTGAACTTCAACACCGGCGCTGCCACCGACGCCATTCGCGTCTCGCTCGGACGCCAAACCTGCCCCACGCCGCAGTGTCCTATCTTCGGCAAACTCTGGCTGGACGACTTCCGTCTCGCCCGCGAAGCGGGCAAATAGGGGAAGAGGGGAAGAGGGGAAGAGGGGAAGAGGGCAAAGGGGAAAGGGTAAAGGGTAAAGGGTAAAGGGTAAGAGGAACGAGGCAGGGCGCTTTCCATTTTAGATTTGCATCGCGACATTTTAGATTTGCTATCACGACATTTTAGATTTGCCATCGCGACATTTTAGATTTGCTATCGCGACATTCTAGATTTGCATCACGACATTTTAGATTTGCATCGCGACATTCGTTGGGAATGAAAAATGAGAAATCTAAAATGAGAAATGGAAAATCTGTTCCCGTTTTCTCCCTTTACCCCTTCCCCTTTTCCCCTGTTCCCCCGTTCCTCCCTTTTCATTGCTATCTCCCGCGTCGCGTGGTATAAACGCCCACATATTAAGGCGCTCTTGCAGCTAGTTTTGGACTCCCGATCCGCAGTCTGTTCGCTTGCAACATTCTCAGTCGAGGCCCAGCAGTTCTCGACTTCACTGCGGCCGTCGCGAGCCCTTCTGTCAGCTTCGTTTGGATCAAATAAATACGCTCGTTGCGCCATTTGACGAGAAACCTCGCGCCGTTCAATGCTGCGGTTCGGAATACTGGAGACGCTATTATGAGAACAACCCCGGCGCATCTTCCGCAAATGCGCGCCCACGGGTTAGCTATTGATGACCTGCCGGATGAAGTCCTGGTCTACGACCTCGAACGGCATCAGGCGCATTGTCTGAATCGCAGCGCCGCTTTGGTTTGGCGCGCGTGTGACGGCCGGAGTTCGGCGGCGGATATCGCGCGCCGTTTGACCGCCGAAGTCGACGCTCCTTTCACCGAGGACCTTGTCTGGCTGGCCCTCAGCGAACTGGAAAAACGTCATTTGCTCGAACCTGCTTTCCCGATGACGATGCCGCCGGCAGCGCTTTCGCGGCGACAACTCGTTCGTCGCCTGGGTTTCGCCGCTGCGGTGGCGGTGCCGTTGATCTCGTCCATCGTGGCGCCGACGGCAGTGCAGGCAGCGACTTGTCAGGACTCGGGAAAACCTTGCGTGCCGAACAAACTTTGCTGCTCACCCCTGGGCTGCAATCCGATTAACAACCTGTGCTTCTGAAAACGCTGTCCGCCCGCGCGAGCGGGTAACCTTTGCCGGCCTGCCGTGTGAGGCCCGGCCTCAATCAATCCCGCCAAGGGAACATTGCGAGAGATTGAGAAACATCGACCCGAAGCATGAACCACCCCGGCGCAAAAACTTCTCACGCAGAGTCCCGGCAACGGCTGGGCAGCAACGTTGCGCGCTTGCTCCGTGGTTCGTGGCGTGATACTGGCAACACCTCCGGGTGCGTTCTTTCCGAAGCTGAACTGACTGAAATCACGCCGCTATTGTGCCACCTGGGCGCCGGGGCGCTGGCGTCTTGGCAACTGCGCGACACCGCCTTGGCAAGCTGTCCGGCGGGGCATAAGTTGCGCGAGATTTACCTGCGCCACCGTTTATCGGCGTTGCTTCACGAGCGCGAGATCGCGCAAGTGATCACGCTGCTGAGCGCGGAAGGCATCGAGCCGGTGCTGATCAAGGGTTGGGCCATCGCGCGCCGCTATCCCGATTACGCGCTGCGTCCCTACGGCGACGTCGATCTCTGTGTGCGGCCGGACCAATATGATCAGGCGACCCGCATGCTCCGGCGCATCGCGAGCATCGAGGGGCCGTTTGTGGACTTGCACTCGGGTTTCGCGGGTATCGGACAGACGAAGAGGGTCCAAAGTCCAAAGTCGAAACTCCAAAGTCTGTCTCCGGTAAGAAGACTGAGGAAGATAGACGGCGACGACTGGGACAAACTCCACAAACGATCACAGCTCGTCCGGCTAAGCGGGTGGAAAGGCCCAATCTCCAAAATCCCGATTCGCGTGTTAGGCGACGAAGATCACTTGCGCGTTCTCTGCCGGCATCTTTTGCGCAGCGGCGCTCATCGTCCGCCGTGGCTGTGCGACGTCGCGCTTCTGATCGAACAAATCAACGAAGTCCAAAGTCCGGTCAACGAAGTCCAAAGTCCGGTCAACGAAGTCCAAAGTCCGAAGTCCAAAGTCCAAACTCCGGTCTCGTTCAATTGGAACATCTGTCTGGGCCGGAACGCGCGCGACGCCAACTGGATCGGCGTTGCGGTCAGGCTCGCGCATGAACTACTTGGTGCGAACCTCGATAAGACGCCGTTTGCTGACACGAAACTCCCGACTTGGCTCGTCCCGGCAGTACTCGATCAGTGGGGCGGGAAGAGAAGCGGGCGGTGGGCGGTGGGCAGTGGACAGACGAAAGTTCAAAGGTCAAAGTCCAAAATCGAAAGTCTCTACCACCGTTGGGATAATCCGATTCGCGCGACGGCGGCAGTGGGTGGTCGCTTTGATGACCGCTCGCGGATTCCGTATCGCTTGCTGGAGTCGGCGATGAGGATCAGTGGTCAGTGAGCAGTGGCCAGTGGCCAGTGACCAGTGGCCAGTGACCAGTGGCCAGTGACCAGTGACCAGTGACCAGTGGCCAGTGACCAGTGACCAGCGACCAGTGACCAGTGACCAGTTACGCAGAACGACCGAAGACCGAAGACCAAAGACCAAAGACCAAAGACCGAAACCTGAAACGTTCGACCGATCCACCGCTCATTGACAACTGACTACCGATCACTGGCCACTGCTTCCAGGACAACGCCCACGGGCAAAGCGGTTCGCGGCATCCAGGTGTGAGGACTGAAAAGAAACGCGTGGGCAACCGCCGGCTCGGGGTTGGACTAAATGCGTAGGGTGAGGATGCGCACGTGCTGGTGCTTTTCCGCTTGGTTTTGGCACCGGCGCCCTGTTCGACCCACAAAACGACTGGCGCAATTGGTCGTTTCCGATGCAGCGAATTATTTGCCCGTGCGCCTTGTCCTGAGGAACGAAGGTCAGAGGTCGGAGGTCAGTGAAGCTGTTCCGCAAGTCGTATAAAGCGATCCCGTGCGTCGCACAAGAGGTTCGGATGAACTGAATTAGAGTTTCCCACGGGCCGGGGAAAGAGTCCGACGACTGGGAGAAGTTCCCCACGGGCCGGGGAAAGAGTCCGACGACTGGGAGAACTTCCCCACGGGCCGGGGAAAGCGGACGGAAGGCGGAAGTAGTGGTCAGTGATCGGTGGCCAGTGGCCAGTTACAGACACTGAAGGCTAGACCGAAGACCAAGCGTAGCCTGCCCACTGGTCACTGACCACTGGCCACTGACCACCGGTCACTGACCACTGACCACTGACCACTGACCACTCGTCAAGGACGACGCTCACGGGCAACTTTCAGGGCATCCAGGGTTTGTCGCCTGAGAGAGGCGTCGTGGGAGCAGCCACCGACTGGGCACGCGCCCTCGCGCTTGGAGGTGCAACGCCGGCGTAGGGAGTCATGCTCCGGTTTTGATTGCGTCCCGGACATGATCTGGTAGGCGCCGGCGGCGGGTGCGCCCCTCGACGAGTCGCTGGCTTGCACGTCTTGATGCTCCGGGCGTTGCCCGTGCGCCTCGTCCTTGAGGAACAAACCGAGGAGTTCGGTAAAGACTGATTTCCGGTCTGAAACGACAGGTCGTAGGCGGCGACGTAACGGCAAGTCAAAGACCGGGCCGCGCACCGGTAGTCAAAGACAGGCCGTGCCCCTGGTCCAAGACGAGCTTGCGAAGAGAGCGACAGAGTCAGTCGGCCGCGCGCGCGGGCTCAACGACATTTGTTTGTACGGTTCCCAGGGTTTCGCTGCGCTGCACCCTGGGCTTTACTCCGACGCTGCGCGAGCCCAGACTGGAAGTGATTTTACGGTTCTGTCTTTGACTGCCCGCTGTCTGCTGTTTCCAGACCGCCTGCTCCCGACTGTTTGCTGTCACTTTTCACTCCGAGGATAACCAATGATCCCGACCAGCCGCCCCGCCAACTCGCAACGCTCCCACGTTGCGCGCCACCCCAATACAACCAAGCACATCCGCCAGAACAAGGGGAGATTCATGAAGAAAACCAGAACGTTGTTGAGTGCAGCCGTTATCGTCGTGGTGGTCGCGACCGGGTTAATCGTTAGCGGACGTGCGGCAGGACTGGGGTTTCATTGGCCGGCGAGTGTCGCCAAGATCTTCGCGAGTAAAACGACAGCACGCACTGCGCCTGCCGCGCGAACGATCGAGGCGCAAGATCGCGCTGCGCCAAACGCAACTCTAGCAGTGACCTCTACTCAGGACTTCGGCACTGGAACGGGATCCCACACCAGCCAAACGGCCTCGACTGCATTCATTCCGAATCCGACATCTGGAACAACTTATGCGCGCGCTGGAGCCGTCGCCCCGGCCGCTCCAATTGTCTTGGCCACAGCTTCAAATCCTTTGGGTACAACCGGAGCATATGCGAGAGCCGTCGCTTCGAGTAGTGCCTCCGTTTCCAAGTTTTCGCCATGGGTTAACTACACCGGTGGAACTGAGTTTTATACCTCTTTCAAGGTGCTGTTCGGGGATTCATCTGCGGGTAGCAGCGCGACGTCCGGAACTTGGGGGTTCTATCAAGGTGCCGGAGCAATGTATTCAGATGCGAATAATTTCGCCGGTGCGCAGGTGTTCACAGGTATCAAATTTACATACGGGGCAGGTGGAGCGTTAGCCTTGAATTATCGGGCGGGTGCGGCCGATTCCACTGCAGGACTGACAACCACCGCGTTTAGCTCAGGTACCGTCTACACAATTGAAATTGTCGGCAATAATAAAACGAGCGGAACGATCAATTATACCTATGCTGGGGTTTCAAGGAGTGTCGCAGTTCAAAAGTTCGACCTCTACATTAACGGAGCACTGATAGGCGATGATCTAGCTGAAGCTCAGTTGCCGACAAATACAGCAATTAATGGAGGGACTTTTATTGGACTCAACAGCACGTCTAACGTTGCAAACGTCTTTGTCGACGACGCAATTGTCTATAACGCGGTACCCGCCGCAATCGGCCCTGGCACACTTCAATTCTCCGGTGCTCCTTACTCCGACAGCGAGACAAACGCCGATCATACGTTCACAGTAAACGTGAGTCGCACAGGCGGCAGCACTGGCGCTGTGTCAGTCAACTACGCAGTGACCAACGGGACCGCCACTACTGCCGATAACGACTACACAGCTAGCCCCGCGAGTGGAACGCTCAATTGGGCGGACTCCGATACCGGCAACAAGACCTTCAATATCACGGTAAAGGGCGACACGAACTACGAAACCAACGAAAGCGTTAACTTGACGTTGAGCTCGCCGACCGGTGGCGCGACCATCGGTGTTCCTAACCCGACCACGCTCACAATCAACAACGACGATGGGGCGCCGGGCACGCTTGTCGTTACCAAGACAGCCGACACCAACGGCACGTGTGTAGTCGGAAATTGTTCGTTGCGTGAAGCAATCAACGCCGCGAACTCGAATCCGGTTGACGCGAACACGATTAACTTCAACATTCCTAATACCGATCCGGGGCTCAGCGGCGGCGTCTACACCATCACACCGCAGTCGCAACTGCCGGCACTGACCGCTTCGATTACGATCGACGGCACGTCGCAAACTGTGTTTGGCGGCGACACGAACGCGGCCGGGCCGGAGGTGGCTCTCAGCGGTGCATTCATATCGATCCAGCCAATCCCGTTCAATTTCGTTGACGGCCTGATTCTTTCCGGCGGCAGCGACACAGTTAAGGGTCTGATCATCAGTGGCTTCAACACTACCGGTTTCTTTAATCGTGGCATCCTGATCAGTTCCAACAACAACACGGTGCAGGGAAATTACATCGGCACCAACGCGGCGGGAACTGCTGCGGTGGGGAACGGCGACGGTGTGCGCGTAGACAGCACCGCGATAGGTAACACAATCGGCGGCACCGGCGTCGGACAGGGCAACGTCATTTCCGGAAACACTGCCAGGGGCCTGGTTATCCAGAGCGACGCGACCAATACCGTCGTTCAAGGCAACTTCATCGGTACTAACGTCACCGGCACGGCGGCTGTGCCCAACGCGCTTACCGGCGTCGAGCTTGCTTCGGGTGCGAATCAGAACCAGATCGGCGGGTCACTCGCGGGAGCAAGAAACATCATCTCGGGCAATGGCGGTGATGGTGTCAAAATCGACGGCAATTTCTCCAACAACAATAACGTCCAGGGGAACTACATCGGCACCAACGCGGCGGGCACTGGCGCGATCCAGAATTCCGGCGCCGGTGTGAGCATCAACAGCGACGCTGATTCCAACCACATCGGCGGCCTCAATCCAGCAGTGCGTAACATTATTTCCGGCAATGGCACCAGCGGCGTGGTTATCACCGGCGCTGGCACCAGCAACAATCACGTCGAAGGCAATTACATCGGCACGGATGTCAACGGGACTTCCGCGTTGGGGAATGGGCAAGCAGGGGTCGATATTACTGGCGGCGCCACGAGCAATTTTGTGGGCGACGCCGATGCGTCGGCGCGCAATGTCATCAGTGGCAACACTGGTTCACTCGGCACACCTGCCGGCGTTTTGATTCGTGATGTTGGCACCAACGGAAACACCGTTCAGAGCAACTACATCGGCGTAGCGCCTGACGGCACGACTGCGCTTGGCAACACCGGCGGCGGCGCCGGCGGTTCTCAGGGCGTCCTGATCATGACCGGGGCCTCGAACAACATTATCGGTGGCTCTGATCCAGCTAACGAAGGCAACATCATTGCTAACAACTCAGGCGACGGTGTGCGCGTGGCTGACGATGCCTCGATCGGCAATTCGATTCGCGGCAACTCGATCTACAACAACACGTTGCTGGGGATTAATTTGGCCAAGACCGCCGAAGGCAACGGAGTAGTTACGCCTAATGACGCGTTGGACGGCGACACCGGACCAAACAATCTGCAAAACTTCCCGGTCATCACCAGCGCCGTGGCAGGTTCAACTACCGTCAGCGGCACTTTGAACAGCGCTGCCGGCGAGACGTTTGAGATCGATATTTACGACAACACGAGTTGCGACGCTTCAGGCAACGGCGAAGGTCGCACGTTCCTCGGCACCGTCACCACGGGCGCGACCAACGGCAGCGGCAACGTTGCGTTCTCAGTTACCGTGCCCGCCCTGGTTGCGGGCCAGGTGCTCACCGCTACGGCCACGGCCACGACGAGCGGCGACACTTCAGAGTTTTCAGCTTGCTACACTGCCGCGGCTTGCACGCCGCCGGCGATTGTCTACGTCGACGACAGTTGGGTCGGTACTCCTTTGGGAACCGACCCCGACATGGGTGGACCAGCCACGAACTTCGGCTGCGATTCGTTCGCGACGATTCAGGGCGGTGTCAACGGCGTAGCGACGAGCGGCACTGTGAACGTCGCGAACGGTCTTTACACTGAAAACGTCACGATTCCAAAAGCGCTGACTTTAACCGGCGCGGGCGCTGCTGGGGTTACGTTGCGTCCGGCGATTTCTGCTCCGAACACCTGCGTCGGCGCTTCGCTCTGCCCAGGCGGCAGCAACCTGATCCTGGTCCAGGCCAGCAATGTCACCATTTCCGGCCTGACGCTCGACGGCGACAACACGAGTTTGGCGGGCGGCATCAACGTCGGTGGCGCCAACATCGACGCGCGCAACGGCATCATCACCAATCACCCGCTGGGCACGTTCAATAATCTCGAAGTGCACCACACGATCGTCAGGAATATTTACCTGCGCGGTGTCTACCAATCGAGTAGTGGCAGTTTCAATTTCCACGACAACACGGTGCAGAACGTGCAGGGCGAGGCGGCGTCAATCGGCATGTTCAGCTTCGGCGGCGCGGGTGCTTATACGAACAACAATGTCTCCGCGTGCAACGACGCGATCTCCGCGAACCACTCGCGCGGTATCAGTTTCACCGGCAACACCGTTACGACTTCGGCCAGCGGCATCCACTCGGACAACGCGGGCGACGGCGGCGGCACGTCCGACACGATTTCCAACAACACCGTCACGAACAGCACGGTAAACGGTTACGGCATCTGGACGTTTGTGCCTTACCTGCCGATTACGGTCAGCAACAACACCGTGACGAACGTCGACGTCGGTCTCTCCGCGGCCGGCGGCACGACGCCAGTGGCTACCACGTTCACCGGTAACACGGTCAACGCGCAGAACAAGCCGCTCAGCACTGGTGTTTATCTGACTACCGATCAGTTCGGCTTCGGACAAGGCAACAACCTCGTCGAGTTCCGCAGCAACACGGTCGTTAACGCAGTCGACGGTTTCTTCCTCGAAGCTAACACTGCTCCAATCGCCAATCGGCCCAGCGGCGCCGCTCGCGAGTTGCCGGTGGCGGTGAACGTCAGCGAAACGGGTTATCGTCCGGCGAATATCAAAGAAGCCGACGCGCCTGACGTTGTTTACACACTTACCGTCAACGCGCACTTCAACCGCGTCGTCAATCACAGCGGCTCGGCAGCGACCAGCACCGGCACGGGCATCGTCGCCGGCGATTTTGAAAACAACTGGTGGGGCTGCAACGCGGGACCGAACAACGTCGGTTGCGGCAACATGGTCGGCAGCGGCGTCGATTTCGATCCGTGGATCGTGCTCGGCATCTCCGCTTCGCCCGCGACGATTCCGCCGGGTGGTTCAACCACAGTCACGGCTGACATGACGCACAACTCGAACGCCGCCGTGCCTTCGGTTACTGAGTTTGTGCCGCAAGTCGCCGTTGCCTTCGCCGCGGTGTCGAACGGCACGGTGTTCCCGACGAGTGGCACCATCACTAACGGCCAAGCCACGACGACGTTTACTTCAAACTCGACCTCGAGCGGCAGCGCCTCGGCAACGGTCGACAACCAAACCGTTAACACGCCAATCAATGTTTCGGCGGTGAACACGTACACCTGGAGTCCTTTGCTCGGCAGCACCAACTACACGCTGCCGACCAACTGGACGCCCAACCGCGTCCTGCCGCAGACCAACGACACGCTGGTCATCGACGGCACGACGACTCCGGCGCCGCTGATTACAGACATTCCGACGCAGACGATCGCAGGCCTGCACCTGATAAATTCCGCAGCTGCAACCTTGAATGCGTCGACTATCGGCGCGGCGAAGACTTTGACTCTTTCCGGTGCGACGCTTTCAGACCTGACTATTCCCGCGACCAACTCGGTGACACTCGCGGGCACAACCGGGCTGACGATTAACGTCGCTTCCGGTTCAGCCGGCACGATTGGCGGACTGGTCCTATTCCAGGACGGCCCGCATCGTCTCGTCGGCAATGCGGCAAACGCGATCACGTTCCAGAGTGGCGCGATTTGTACGACGGTGCCGGGAACGTTCAGCGGCAATCCGTTCGGCTCGGGCGCCGGCGCGGGCAATGGCGCCGCCGG
>Ga0070686_100002399_pt1 | contig 10327 bp, 6 predicted proteins | sample KBSS23LmetaG_FD_65654 | JGI IMG/M metagenome (GOLD analysis project Ga0070686, IMG submission 65654) | Switchgrass rhizosphere microbial communities from Kellogg Biological Station, Michigan, USA - KBS S2-3L metaG | ecosystem: Host-associated > Plants > Roots > Rhizosphere ...
CGCCGCGAAATTTTTGCGGACGACGCGAACATCACCGTGGAAAGCGATTTGATCGCGGCGGGATTCGATTCGATGTCGCTGGTGCGCGTGCTGTTGTTCGTTGAAACCACGTACGGCCTTTGGATTCCCGCGAACGAACTCACGGCGGAAACATTGCGCAATTTGCACACGCTTGCGAGCGCGGTCGGACGCCTGCTGCATGACCAATAACGCGCATCTCAACGGCTGCGATTATCTGATGCTGGCGTTCGATTTCGAATTGCGGCGGCGCGGGTATGCGGGCAATTCCTGCCAGATCGTGCTCGATTTGGAAGCGCGCATCGAAGCCGAAGCGTTGCAAAAACGGATCACGACGATGGTGGAACGTTTTCCATTTCTGACCGCGCGTCCGGGCGGTTTGATTTTCCCGCGCTGGAAACGCCAGTCGAAGCGCCGGCCGCAGGTGCGCGTTCATCGGGACGACGTTGCCCTTGAGGCCATCGTCAATGAACCGCTTGCGATCGGGCGCGGAGAATTGTTGCGCTTCGATTTGATCGAACACGCCGGCGCCGGGACGCGACTGGTCTTCACGTGGGCGCATGCGCTGATGGATGCGCCGGGCGCGGAGAATTTTCTGGCGATGATGGGTCGCGAAGACGCGCCGTTGCCCAGCGCGACGGCAGCTTCCGGTAAGCGCAAGGAGATGAAATTTTCGGCGCGATGCAAGCTGGCGTGGAAATATATTCATCACCTCGATGCTCTCTGTCTGGCGGCGCCGAAGACGATGGGGGTGCGGCATCCAGGGGCCGCGGCGCGCCTGCATCATCGTTTCGAACATTTTTCCGCCGCCGAAACCGAGCGGGTGCGGGCGAACGGGGTGCGCCTTTGCGGCGTGCTTGGCGATGCGCAATTTCACGCGGCCGCCGCGACGTTCGAATTGCATCGATTGCATTTGCGCCTCAAATGCCCGACGCCGAGCTACGTCATTCCCATCCCGGTCGGCTTGCGTCCCAAAGGGAGCATCGAACCGCTGTTTGGAAACCAGGTGTCGATGTTGATGGTCCAATTTTTGCCCGAGGACCTTGCGACCATCGAGAGCGCCGCGGCCACGCTGAAAAAGCAACTGGCCCACGGAATGCGCAACGGCTTGCTCGAGAGCGGATTGACGCTGGGCGCGATGTTTCGCTTTTTGCCTGTGCCGGCCTACATGGCTATCGTCAAGCAAGGCCTTCACGGCGAGATCGGTTCGCTCTTTTACGGCGACACGGCGGCGGTTAATTCGCGTCTCACTTCGTTTCTCGGCGCGCGCATCGTCGATTTCGCGCATGTGGCGCCGATCACGCCGTCGCCCGGCGTGGGCGCGGTTTTTTATTATTTTCAAAATCAACTGCGCCTCACTGTCTTGAATTTGCTCCCGATTTTGAGCGATGAGGAAGCGAATGAATTCGCCGCGGCGCTGCGTCAACGTTTGCTCGAGCCATGAAAAATGCTTTCGACGTCATTGTGGTTGGCGCAGGCGCGGCGGGGATTGCCGCAGCCGCGACGGCGGCGCGCGCAGGCTGCGCGACGTTGCTGATCGATCAACGCGCGAGCATCGGCGGAACCGGTGGACACAGCGGTTTGACGACGTTGTGCGGATTGTATGATTCCAATGGACAGGCGCTGAATAATGGATTCGTGCGCGAATTCAGCGGCGCAATCCAGGAAACCCCGCCGGTGCAAATGGGAAAAGTTTGGGCCCTTCCCTATCGTCCGGAGTCTTTTCGCAAGGCGGCTGCGACTTTTCTGGAGGCGGTCGAAATCCGTTGTCAGACCCGCGTCGAAGAAGCGTTTGTGCAAAGCGATCGCATCGTTGCGTTGAACGGAATCAGCGCGGGAGCCGTAGTCGATTGCACCGGGGACGCGGAGGTGGCGCGGGCGATTGGACTGAAATGCATGGCGACGGATGAGGCGACGCAGGCGCCGGCGGTGATTATTCCGTTGCGCGGGGTGAAGCGCGATTTGAGTTCGCCTGCCGCCGTGGCGCAAGTGATGCTTCCGCTGGCCCGCGCGGGTTTTGCGCCGTTGAATTTTAACACGAGCCTCGAACCGAATGAAATCGTGGTGAAATTTACGGGCCGTCCGGAACAGGCTCCGGAGGTCATCGCGTTTCTGCGCGCGAACGTCGAGGGCTTCGAAAAATGTGACACGTCGCTGACGAAGTTCGTGGCCTCCCATCGCGCCGGGCGCATGATTATGGGCGAGTACGTCTTAACCGGCGACGATGTTCTGGCCGGGCGCAAATTCGAAGACGCGGTCGCTCGGGGCGCGTGGCCGATCGAGCAATGGAGCTCCGACGGCGTGGCGCGTTACAAATACCTGGCGGCGGGCGAGCATTATGAAATTCCCGCGCGGGCGCTCCGTTCGCGGGCGATTAAAAACTTATTCATGGCCGGCAAAACCCTCAGCGCCGACGTCGATGCGATCGCGAGCGCGCGAGTGATGGGTTGCTGCCTGGCGACCGGCGAGGCTGCTGGCCAATTTGCGGCGCGCTCGCTAGAATCGAGGCATCCATGATCGGCGATGCCCAGGAACGATGGCGCGAAACATTCGGTTACGCCCGGAAGCATTCGCCATTCTATCGAGAGTGGTTGCGGAAATTTCGCAAGGCGCCCGCGCTCGAAAAAATTCGCCCGATCGATAAGGCCATCGTCTCGCGGCGCAACCTGGATTTTGTGGCCGTCCCGCGCGAACGAATTGTCGAAATGGTCACGACCAGCGGCACCACCGGCCAGCCGCTCGTTTGGATGCTCACGGATTCCGATCTCCAGCGCCTCGGCGCCAACGAGCGGATGTCGTTTCAGTGCGCCGGTCTCAGCGCGCGCGACAATGTGCTGGTCGCGGTGTCGATGGATCGCTGTTTCATCGCGGGGCTCGCCTACTGGCTGGGCTTGCGCGAACTCGGTTGTGGCACGGCGCGCGTTGGCGCCGCCTCGCCCACGCTGGCCATTGAAATGATCAAGCTCATTGCGCCCAGCGCCATTGTCGCCGTCCCTTCGTTTCTCCGTTTGATCGCGGAGAAGGCGCGCGAATTGAAATTCGATCTGAAAAAATCGTCGTTGCAAAAAGCCATTTGCATCGGCGAACCGATTCGCGATCGCACGCTGGCCTTGAATGCGACCGGCGCGGAAATCGAAAAATCGTTCGGCGCCCAGCTTTACTCGACCTATGGCGTGACTGAACTCGCGAACTCGCTCTGCGAGTGCGACGCGGGCGCAGGCGGACATTTGCACGCCGAACATCTTTACCTCGAAGCGCTCGATGATAACGACCAGCCCGTGGAACAAGGCGAGGTCGGTGAAATTGTCGCCACGACGTTTGGCGTGGAAGGAATGCCGTTGATTCGCTATCGAACCGGGGATTGCGCGTCGCTGAATTTCGCGCCGTGCGCCTGTGGCAGAACCACGCCGCGCATCGGTCCGATCGTTGGCCGCAAAAATCAGCGCCTCAAATATAAGGGAGCATCGCTCTTTCCTTCGACGCTGCAGAGCGCTCTCGAAAATACGATCGGCGTCGATTCCTATGTGATCGTCGCGCGCGCCGATAGTGAACTTTCCGATTCGATCGAAGTGCTCGTGCATGGCAGCGCGACGGCCAAATCGCTGCGGGAAAGGTTGCAGGGCCATTCGAAAATCGCGCCGCAAATTCGCCACGCGTCGCGTCAGGAAATCGAAACGCTGCAAATGCCGCCGCAAGCGCGCAAGCGGCGAACCTTTGTGGATTTGCGATGAAGCTCTGCGTTCTCATTCCTTGCTTCAATCACGCGGCGACCGTCGCGGAAGTCGCGCGCGCGGCTCGCGGGCATCTTCCCGTGATTGTGGTGGATGACGGATCGACCGCTCCCCTGCCCTCTTTGCCGGATTGCGATTTGGTGCGGCTCGAGAAAAATTCCGGGAAAGGCGCGGCGTTGCGCGCGGGCTTTAAACGCGCGGCCGAACTTGGCTACACGCACGCGATCACAATGGATGCGGACGGCCAGCATTTCGCCGAGGATTTGCCGGCGATTTTGCGGGCCGCAACGGAAAACGAAAATGCGTTGATCGTGGGTGTGCGCGACTTCTACGCGGCGGGGGCGCCGGCGGGACGGCGGCGTTCCAACGCGGTTTCAACCTTCTGGTATCGCGTTGAAAGCGGAATTCGCCTCGGCGACACGCAATGCGGTTTTCGCTGTTATCCACTCGCGCTGGTGAAGCAGTTGAAAATTCGCACGGGCCGTTATGCGTTCGAACTCGAATTTCTCGTGCGCGCGGCGTGGGTGGGCGCGCACGTTATTCCTGCGCCCGTGCGTTGTGTCTATCAGCCCGAGCAATTGCGCCACTCGCATTTTCGCCCAGTCCTCGATCTGGCCCACATCACGCTGATGAACATTGGGCTGGTGCTGCAATCGTGGTTCGTGCCGCAACCGTTGCGCATGGCCTGGTCGCGCGGCGAAAAAAAATCTTTCCGCGAATTGGGCCGTGAATTCTTTGCGGACCAGGCGGGCGATCCGAAGCGCATGGCGATGGCGATTGGGCTCGGATTGTTTTTTGGGATCGCGCCCTTTTGGGGATATCAAATGATCGCGGCGGCGACGGTCGCGCATTTTCTGAAGCTCAATAAAGCGATCACGATTCTCGCGAGCAACATTTCGATTCCGCCGATGATGCCGTTTATTTTTTACGGCGCGCTCGCATTCGGCCATTGGATGTTCACGGGCCAGGGATTGCACGTTTCGATGGACCAAATGACGCGCGCGCGGGCGATGGAATATCTGGGGCAATGGATCGTGGGCAGCTTCGCGCTCGCGTCGGTCGTCGCGGTCATTGGCATGGTCTTCACTTATTTTCTCGCGGTCCTGTGGCGCAAGGAATGAATTCGAATCTTTATCTTCGATTGTTCCTTTGGTTGTCGGATCGTCGCAAAACGATCCTGATTCTCACGGGCCTGGGAATGATCCTGTGCATTGGCATTTCCACGCGATTGCGATTGGAAGAGGACATTCTCGACACTCTGCCCAGGAACGACCGGTTGATCGACGAGTATCGTTATTCGATTCGCAAATTCCGCCAGATCGATCGCGTTTACATCGATGTCGGCGTCGATAAGGACGATTCCGTCGCGCTCGCTCGCGCCGCAGAGGAGGTCTCCGCCGCACTCGCCACGAACACCGCGTTCATCAAAATCCTCGACCGCTTCGAATCGGGCGGGCAGGCGAAAGTGATCGATTATCTGACGGGCGCTTTGCCGAATCTTTTTACCGAAGCGGACGCGGTCGTGTTGGAAAAGAAGCTCGATCCGGTCGAAGTGCGCGATTTTTTGACGGTGATGCGCAACAAGCTCTCCGGCCCCGAGGGCATGGCGCTCAAGGATGTGGTGGCGAACGATCCAATTGCCAGCAGCGCGCTGGTCTTGAAGAAATTGATGCCGTTGCAGGCGGGATTTGGCGATGCGCAGATTGTCGATGGCCGCATCACGAGCAGCGATGGTCGTCACGTTCTGCTGCTGGCTGAGCCGCGATTTCCGTCGTCAGATTCCGGCCATAGCACGGAGCTTGTCGCCGATATTCTGAATTTGGCGCGCGAAGTAGAAGCCCACGTGCCCGGAGCGCATGTCGCGATTACGGGCGGCCATCGCATGAGCGTGGACAACGCCACCTTGATCAAGGGCGATGCCACGCGTTGCATTTTTTTGGGCATGGGCGCGATGCTGGTTTTATGTCTCGCCGCGTTTCGCCGGCGCTGGCTTTCGTTGCTGGCGTTTCTGCCTTCGTTTTTCGGAACATTGATCGCGGGGGTGGTTCTCGCGCTGTGGCAACATCATCTTTCAGCCATCGCCACGGGTTTCGCAACGATCGCCATTGGCATCACAGTCGATTACGCGATTTACGTCATCTATCATTTGGACAATGCTGCGGGACTCGATCGCGAGGCGGTGGGCCGCCATGTCGGACATCTGGTCTTGCCCATCGGCGTCGGCGCTTTGACGACCATGCTCGCGTTCCTGGTCATGGCGACTTCACCGATTCACGGGTACCAGCAGCTCGGAATTTTCGGAGCCATCGGCGTCCTCTTCTCCGCGATCTTCGCCTTGGTGATTTTGCCGTTGATGGTGCCCGTTCCCAAAGAGCGCGGCCAACCCCCGCTCTGGTTGACCACGTTGATGGAACGGTTTCACGCCTATCAAGCCAGGTGGCAGCCGCTGCTTTGGATCGCCATTATTCTTCTCACCGTCTTCGGCGCAACCGGCCTCCGCAAGCTCCGCTTCGAAGGCGACATCGCCAAACTGAATGGCATCACCGAATCCACGCGCCGCGACGAGGAATCGATTCGCAAAACCTGGGGTGACGCCCTGGGGATGACGCTCGTAGTCGCGCGCGGCAAAACTGTGGATGAAGCTCTCGCGCAAAACGATCGCGCGGCGAAAATCCTTTCGACCCAAAAAACGGTAAGCGCCGTCTATTCCTTGTCCGCGATTTGTCCCTCGCGCGCGACGCAGGAAGAAAACATGCAACGTTGGCGCGTCTTTTGGACGGCTTCACGTCGCGACGCCTTGCGCGAAACGTTGCGCAAAGTCGGCGCGGATCTCGGGTTTCGTCCGGAAGCCTTCGAGCCATTTTGGAAACGCCTCAACTCCGAAGCCGCATTTCTCACGTTGGAAACATTTCGCGGCACGCCGCTGGAGGAAGTGTTAAACGAGCGCGTCGCCGTCGGCGAAACAGACAGCGCCGTCAGCACGCTGATCAAAATGGACGATCGCTCGCAAACGCCACAATTGCGTGAAGAACTGAGCGAATTGATCGTTTTGGATCGCGAGGATTTAACGCGGCATATCGCCGATCTGGCGCGGTTGGGCATGAACCGTTTCGCTTGGCTGACCGGCATCCTGGTCGCTTGCACTGTTTATTTTTCGTTGGCATCCGTCGAATTGATGTTCGCCACGTTGCTGCCGCTGGCGTTTGGACTGTTGTGGACGTTTGGCACGATGGGCTGGCTCGGGCTTCCCATCGATTTGATGAACAGCATGTTTGTCATCTTCATCATCGGGATTGGCGAGGATTACAGTTTATTTTTTGTCACCAGCAAACTCGATGAATGGCGCGGAGCCCCGCCTCGGCTCGCCGCCACCAGCGCCTCAGTTTTAATTTCAGCGCTGACGACGATTTTCGGTTTTGCCGTGCTGGTCTTTGCGCGGCATCCCGTTTTGTTTTCGCTCGGCACCACCGTTTTGATCGGCATGGGCTTCACATTCGCCGCGACCCTCGCCCTCACCCCGCTTTGCATGGACCTCATTCTCTTCAAGCCGCCGCCGCGTGGCGCCCCGCGTTGGTGGCATCCGCTCGGAACCGTTTGGGCTCTGGTCCACCTGGGCGGCAGCCAGATTTTTCTCTATTACATTTTGCGGCCATTCTTAAAAATTACCTCGCCGCGCGACGCGGACGACCGTTTGCGCCGCGCCACGCGTTACGCCGCTCGTGGCGTTGTGAAAGCGATGCCGTTCGGAAAAGTGGAATTTCGCAGGATCACCCCCGAAACGTTCTCCCCGCAGTGCATCGTCATCAGCAATCATCAATCGGCGGTCGATGTTTTGTTGATGGTCAGCCTGCCGGGCGACGTGCGGCAGACCGCGAAGAAACGGGTGTTCGACGCGCCAATGCTCGGCATCGGCTGCAAATTGCTCGGGCACATCATGGTTGAGCCGAACGATCCGGAGACGACGCTGCGACGCTGCCGTGAACGCCTTGATGAAGGGGCGTGCGTTCATTTTTATCCGGAAGGTTCGCGGTCGCTGGATGGTTTCGTGGGACGCTTTCATCGCGGCGCGTTCGAACTCGCGGTTGAGTTGAAGAAAGACATTTTGCCGATCCTCCTTTGCGATACGAACACCGCGATGCCGCGTGACGCGTATTGGTTCGAGCCTTATCGCGTGATCGTCGCCGCCCTCCCCCGCGTGTCGCCCGCGAACTTTGACTATTCGCTCGGGAGCGTTGCGTTGATGCGCCATTGCGAAACCATCGTCCGCGACGCATTGCAAAAGAAACTGGACGAACTCAACACGCCAAAGATTGTCCGTCGCAAGGTCGCGCGCCTTTATCGTCACCAGGGCAAGTTCGTCGAACAATTCGTTTATTGGAAGATGCGCCTGGACCCGGTCTTCGAAACGATCGATCAAATAGTTCCTCGCCACGGGCGCATTCTCGATTTGGGTTGCGGCTACGGCGTCGTGACGCAGTGGCTGGCGCGTTTCACGGACACGCGAACTTTCCTGGGGGTCGATTACGACGAAAACAAAATTCGCGTCGCGCAACGAACCGCTCCCGCCGATGCGCGCATTCAATTCGAGGCACGCGATATTTTGGATTGGGAGTATCCAGCGGCGGAGGCGATTTTGTTGATGGACGTGCTGCACTATTGGACGCCCGAAAAACAGCAGAGAATTCTTTCCGCCGCGCGAAAGGCGTTGCACCCCGGCGGGCGCTTGATCCTGCGCGATGCGGCTCGCGCGGCGACAAAGGAACATAAGCGCGTCGATTTATGGGAACGTTTCGCCACGAGGATCGGACATAATAAAACGCGGGAAGGCCTGCATTTTCAGACGTTGGCTGAGCTCGAAGAAATGTTGCGCCGCGCTGGATTCGCCGGGTGCGAGATCAAGCGCGCGGCAGGACGGGACTCAAATGTGCTGCTGATCGCGACGGTTGAGCCGAAGCAATGCTCCGACGCACGAACTCCAGGAATTCCTCTCGCGGCATCGTGACATAACGGTCGGGAGCGATCGGTTCGCCAAAATGAACTTCGACTTTGCGCAATCCCGCGATGGGATGAGACCGGCCTGTTTTCGTGGAAACCAATTGCATGTTCTCGATGAAGATCGGGACGATGGGAACGCGGGCTTCCTGTGCGATGTAATAAATTCCCGGCTGGCAGGCCGCGACATTCTGCCCGTCGCCGCGCGTTCCTTCGGGAAAAACGAGCAAATGAAATTCGCGGCTGGCGCGGCCAAAACTTTCCAATTCACCAATGCGGTTGGGATTGATGCGCCCGCGCTCCAAAAGAAAACCGATGCGGCTGCTCAAGGCTCTTTTCAACCACGACGCGTGCCAGACGCCTTTATCGCCAAGAACGAGTATCGGATAACACCCGGCGCGCCAGCACAGCGCGCCAATTAAAATCGTATCGAGCAGGCTGATATGATTGCAGACAAATAAATAGCGCTGGTTCCGATGAAGTCGCTCGGCGCCCGTGACGTTTCGCAAATAAGGCAGCGCGAGAAAAAGATTCGCGCCTAATCCCAGCAGCGACTGGATCACCACCAAACCGCGCGTCACGCGGGGAGTATTCTCTGCGCTCATGGCGCCTGAACCTCCTTCCGCATTTTCTCCAACTCGAGTCGTTCCGACAGAAAGGCGGGGTGTCCCGCCAACGCCGCATCGAACGCCTTCGCCGCATCCGCGTTTTTCCCAAGCGCTCGCAGCGCTTGTCCACGCAGCGTTGCGTTCTGATAAAAGCCCGGATTCAATCCCTCGGCTTTCTCCGCTTTGGCGAGCGCCGTTTGCGCGTCGCGATTCTTGAGCGCAAGGCGTCCTTCAATGAGATTGGTCTTCGCCTGTTGCGCCTTTCCGAATTCGCCCGAAGCGAGAATGGCGTCGGCAGGAACGGTGCGCTCGGGCCATTCGCGATCGAAATCGTTAACATCGAATGCGACGAATTTTCCCATTTGGTTCGGAGGCGACGCAGCCCAGAAAATTCCATCGGTCAAGTCCATCACGGTTGCGTGCGTGGCGATAAACGCATTCAAACTGCCTCGATGTTCGTTGCCCGCAAACACTCCGCCGGGAAGTTTGCGGTCGCGCAGAATATCGGCCACGCGCGTCGCATCCAATTCTCCGCGGGCGCCCTGAACGAGTTCGGTGGTCCGCGTGAAACGCGAGACGGATGTGCTTTCCTCGATGTGCTTTTTGTTTTGTGGATTCTCGCGCAGCCCCGCCGTTTCGAAATGATTCGCGCAGACAATCGAATCCCCTTCCGGTTCGCGCACAAACATTTCGGCGGGCGTTTTTTCGACGATGACGAATTTTCCGTCCGCGCGACTGCCCACGAGCCACAGGCTGGAAACGAAAACTTTGGTCGCGCGCAAGACCGCAAGAGCTTCGTCCAGGTTATGCGTTTTCTGCAAAATCTCGCGCGCGGCAATGGCGAGCGGCGTCGCGGTCTCGCCGGGAAGATTCGAGGGGGCGCCGTTGATCGACACGGAAATGCCCGCGCGATTCATGCCTGAAACGACGCCGAGCATTCCCGCCCAGGAGAGCGAAATAAATGGAATGCCGCCGTCG
>Ga0070686_100002400_pt1 | contig 10321 bp, 6 predicted proteins | sample KBSS23LmetaG_FD_65654 | JGI IMG/M metagenome (GOLD analysis project Ga0070686, IMG submission 65654) | Switchgrass rhizosphere microbial communities from Kellogg Biological Station, Michigan, USA - KBS S2-3L metaG | ecosystem: Host-associated > Plants > Roots > Rhizosphere ...
ACGGCCGCCTGCTCGTCGTCGGGAATCAGAACTCCGACCAGGTGGCCGTGTTCCGCGTCGACCCGTCGACCGGGAACATGACCTTCCTGACCCAGCGCGACGTCTGCGACAGCCCGCGCTTCTCCAGGCTGGCCATCGATCAGTAGCGGTCAGTAGCCCTTTTCAGGGCACGTCGGCCACGCCCTGCACGCGTCCGCCAGGCGGGTGCCGCCAAAGCCAATGAAATACGCATGCTAGACCCGCGCCCGCACCCCGATCGCAGGCCATCGCAAAAATGTCGTCACCTATCGAACGCTCGCGACTCCAAGGAACAGGCCATGCGAGGAAGCCATGAGCGCCGATGACGTGACGGGAGCCAGCACAGCCGCATTTGCAGGCCAGGATTCGGCCGATTCGGACGAGGCCCTCGTGGACCGCGCCCGCGCCCGCGACGGCAGCGCATTCGAGTTGCTGATGCGCCGCCACAATCAGCGCGTCTACCGGGTCGTGCGGGCCGTTCTCCGCGATGACGACGAGATCGAGGATGTCATCCAGCAGGCATACATGCAGGCGTTCCTTCACCTCGACCAGTTCGGCGGCAACGCGCGCTGGTCGACGTGGCTCTGCCGCATCGCGATCAACGAGGCGCTGGCGCGCCTGCGACGAAGGGGCCGGTTCGTATCAATCGAGGCAATCAGCGAGGACGTCATGGCAGATCTTCCCAAGAGCTCCAGCGGTGATCCGGAGCGCGTGGCCGCCCGCCGCGAATTCGGCCATCTGGTCGAGCAGGCCATCGACGGGCTGGCGGACATCTACCGGGCCGTCGTCATCATGCGCGAGGTCGAGGGGATGACCACCGAGGAGACGGCGGCGATTCTCGACGTCGAGCCGGAGGTCGTCAGGACGCGCCTTCACCGCGCGCGCGCCTCGCTGCGCACCGCGATCGAAGATCGCATCGGCGAAGAGATGAAGGGCACGTACACGTTCGGCAACGAACGGTGCGACCGCGTCGTCGCGGCTGTGCTCGCGCGTCTCGATCTCACGCGCTGAGCGCGCTGTCACCTTTCGTCAGCTGCCGACTCTGGCAAGCAGACGAAAGGAAGGCAGCAGATGAGTTGCTCGAACCAAGATCCTCGTTCCGACATTCGGCGCCTGCTCGGTTACGTGTCGCTGGCGCTGCCGATGATGCTCCTCGGCTGCGGCAGCGACGCCGCGAAGACGCCGACCGTCGACCCGGCCCTCGCCGCGCAGGGGAAAGACATTTTCCGATTCGACACGTTCGGCGATGAGACGTTCTGGACCGACACGCTGATGATGAACCAGGCGATCCAGGCCCACGTCGATCCGATGACGGCGCTCAGCGTCGGCCTCAAGGTGGATGCCGACGCGCTGCCGGCAGAGGTCGTCGCGGGCGTCCAGGACGGTTCCATCAGCCTGACCAGCACCGCGACGACGGTGGCGCTGCTCAAGCTGAACGCGGTCGTCGGCGTCGCCGCGACGGTCGAGAACGTCGGCGGCACCGACACCATCACGCGCGTCGGCATCACCTGCGCGCTCTGCCATTCGACGGTCGACAACTCCTTCACGGACGGCATCGGCAAGCGCCTCGACGGCTGGGCCAACGACACCCTGAATCCGGGCGCGATCATCGCGCTGTCGCCGGCGCTGCCCGAGGATGTGAAGGCCGTCTACAGCTCGTGGGGCAAGGGGAAGTACGACCCGCGCTTCAACCAGGACATGAAGAACGCGCCGCAGGTCATCCCGCCGGCCTATGGCTTGCTCGGCATCAATCGGATCACGTCGACCGGCGACGGCGACAAGATCTCCTACTGGAATCGATACGTGGCCGTCACCCAGATGGGCGGTCACGGATCGTTCATGGAGCCGCGCACGGGCGTGAGCGTGACGAACGGAACCGACGATCAGGTGTCATCCAAGCTGCCCGCGCTCCAGGAGTACCAGCTGAGCATCGATGCGCCCGCGCCGCCGGCTGACAGTTTCAACGCCGCCGCCGCGGAGCGCGGGAAGGCCGTCTTCAACGGCGCGGGCAAGTGCGCGACCTGCCACAGCGGCGACAAGTTCACGGACGCGAACGAGAAGCTTCACGACCCGAGCGAGGTCGTGAGCGAGCCGGAGCCGAACGGCGCGCCCAGCTACGCGTCGCGGAGCGCGACCAAGCAATACCGGACCGCGCCGCTCCGCGGGCTCTGGCAGCACGCGCCGTACTTCCACAACGGCAGCGCTCCCACGCTGGACGCGGTCGTCGAGACCTACGACACGCGGAAGTCGCTCGGCCTGACCGCCGACCAGAAGATGGATCTGGTCGAGTATCTGAAGTCGCTCTAGCACGCGCGCCGGACCCTCTGCCCGCTTCGCGGGGCGAGGGGATCTGATCGCGCGCAGTGCCTAGAGCCCGGTGCCCGTGACCGCGCGGGACGCCGCCAGCGGCGACAGGAAGGTGTCGTCGTAGTTGACGGCGACGGACGCGGACGCGGCGCCGGCGCTCTGCGGCGCGAACACGATGACCAGCTGACACCAGCTTCCGGCGGCCAGCATATTCCCGCAGTTGCCGCCGGAGCCGGGATAGCCGCCCGGCGCCTTGTACCCGAACGGCGCGTTCAGACCCGGGGCCGGCGCGAGCGACGTCGCCGGCAGCTTCCCCGTGTTGTAGACGGTGAAGGTACGCTCGATCGTTCCGCCCGCCGCGACGCTGCCGAAGTCGTACGGCGAGCAGTTGGTGCAGTTGTTCGGGCCGAAGAACTCGGCGACCGTCACGTGGGCGCGGGCGGTCGGTGTTCCCGTCACGCCGCGGATGGCGGTGCGGGTCGTGCCCCCGTCGTTGTAGGCGACGCGGACCTGGCCGAACAGCGTCGTGCTGCCGCCCGGCGTGAACGTCACCATCAGCTTGCAGGTCGCGCCCACCAGCAGCTGGCCGGTGCAGTCGCCGCCCGGGCTGCCGGGGAAGGTGCCGTTCTTCCAGGCGAAGCCGGTGCCCAGCGTGCCGCCGCTCGCGATCATCGTCGCGGTGCCGCCGCCGTCGTTGCGCACGGTGAATTCGTGATCGACGGGTACGCCCCAGACGCCGTAGTCGAACGGTGGGCCGTTGCCGCCCGAGCCCTCGGGGCCGTTCTGCCCGTCCCAGTCATAGATGTTCAGAATGGCCTTCGTGGTGGCCGTGCCGGTGAGAGCGCGCGCGACGATCTGGGTCGTGCCGCCGTCGTCGTAGGCGAGCGACAGTGTGCCATCGCGCTGTCCGTCGCCCATGGGCGTGAACGTCACGCTCACGGTGCAGGTGGCGCCGGCGGCGAGCATCGCGGTGCAGTTGCCGCCGCCGAACGCGGCGTTGCCCGTCCAGCCGAAGTTCCCGCTCAACGTGCCGGCGTCCATCATCATCGTCGCGGGAACCGCCCCCCGGTTGGTGAGGATGAAGGTGTGCTCGCTCGGCGTGCCGGTCGTACCGAAGTCGTACGGCGGCGGCGAGCCGTTGTTCGGCGGAGAGTTGCTCCAGTCGGTGATCTGCACGAGGGCCCTGTTCGTCGCCGTCGCAGACAGCCCGCGCTTCGCGTACTGCGTATTCGCGCCGTCGTAATAGAAGATCGTCATCGCGCTCGAACGATACCCGCTCCCCATCGGCGTGAATCGGACGACGACCGTGCAGTGCGCGCCGGCGTTGAGCGTGTTCGTGCAGTCGCCGCCCGTGCCCGGATAGGTGCCGTCCTTCCAGTCGAACCCCGCGCCGAGCCCGCCGCCGTCGGTCATCGCCGTGGCCTGCTGGGCGCCGTCGTTGGTGATCGTGAAGACGTGGTCGATCGGGTACCCGACGGTTCCGAAATCGTACGTGTCGCTGCCGCTCGTGCTCGTCTCGGACCAGTCGTGCACCTGGAGCAGGGCGAGGCTCGTCTGCGATCCGGAGAGCGCGCGCGTGGCGGTCGCCGTCGCGCCGGTCCCGTCGTCGTAGGCGATGCCCAGCGTGCCGGCGTACGTCCCGGGGCCGGGTGGCGTGAACGTCACGGTGACGTAACAGCTCGTTCCCGGTCCGAGCGTGTTGCTGCACGTTCCGTTGGTGCCGGGGTAGTTGCCGTCCGCGAAGTCGAACGCGCCGGTCAGCGACCCGGCGTCGCGCACCATCTGGGCGGTCAGCGCGCCGTTGTTTCGCACGGTGAACGTGCGGGTCGCCGAGGTCCCGACGGTGCCGAAGTCCGTGGGGCGTGAATCGTTGCCGCATTCGTTGCAGTCGCTGACGACCAGCAGCGCGTTGGAGGCGTGCGTCCCGATCACGTCACGCGTGGCCTGGACGGTGTTGCCGGCGCCGTCGGCGTACGAGATCGCGATGCGGCCGCCCCCCGTCGCCGCGCCCGAGAACGTCACCACCACCGAGCAGGACGCCCCGACCGCCAGCGTGCCGTTGCAGGTGCCGCCGGCGCCGGGGAAGTTTCCACCCGCCCACGAGAACGGGGTGCTGAACGCGATGCCGGCGAGCGACGAGGCCTGCTTGTTGCCCGAGTTCCAGACGTAGAAGGTGTGGCTGGTGGGCACGCCCCAGGTTCCGAAGTCGAAGGCGCTGTCGCCGTTGTTGCCGCCGCCCGACCAGTCGGTGATGGTCAGCCGCGCGCCGTCGATCCCCTCGCCGGCGAGCTGCCTCGACGCCCCCTGCGTGGCGCTGCCGTCGCTGTAGGTCAACGACAGCAGCGTCGAGAAGTCGCCCACGGTCGTGGGCGTGAAGACGACGTCGATGGTGCACGTCGCGCCGGCCGTCAGCGACAGATTGCAGTCGCCGTTCGTTCCGGGGAACGTGCCGCCCGCGTAGGCGAACGGCGCGCCCGGCGCGGCGAAGCTCATCGCCGAGACCGAGCCGCCGCCGATGTTGTGGACGATCAACACGCGCTCGCCGCTGCTGCCGAGGCCCACGGCGCCGAAGTCGCTGAGCAGGCCGCCGCCGTTGTCGACTTTCTCTTCGATCGCGATGAGACCGACCGTGGCGCCGACGCCCCGGACGACGCGCGTCGCCGACAGCGCCGCGCCCATCGAATCCTGGTAGTTGATGCGCACGTTCCCGGACACCGGGCCCGGAGCGGTCGGCCGGAACTCGACGTTGACGATGCACGCGGCGCCCGGCGCCAGCGATCCCGAGCAGCTGCCGCCCTGTCCAGGATAGTTGCCGCCGACATAGCCGAACCCGGTGCCGATCGCCGGCGCGGTCATCACGTTGGCGGGCGCGCCGCCCGTGTTGATGACGTAGAACTCGTGGGTCACCGGCTGGTTGATCCCGCGCGCGCCGAAATCCCAGTACGTCGGAAACAGATTCGTCGCGTCGAAGTCCTGGACGACCAGCAACGGCGCGGTCGTCCCGCCGCCCGACATCGCCCGCGTGGCGATCACGGGTCCGGTGCCATCGTCGTACACGACCGCCATGCTTGCCGTGGCCGGCGTGGTGCCCGTGGGCTTGAACGCGACGACGACCGTGCAGGAGTCGCCGGGGTCCAGCGTCCCGACGCAGGTCCCGCCCGCGCCAGGGAAGCCAGTGCCTGGGTAGGAGAACGGTGCGGAGAGCGCGCCACCGCCGAGACCGGTGGCGGGCGCGGCGCCCGTGTTGTTGACGAAGAACGTGTGCGTCGTCGTCGAGCCGACGCCGTGGTTGCCGAACGCGAACGTCGTCGGATCCGCCTGGAGGCCGTACTGCTGGTAGTAGAGCAGCGGGAAGTCCGTGATCGTGAGGTAACCGTTGCTGGTCCCCTTGCCCGACAGGTCGCGCATCACGGCGGTCGTCTGCGCGCCGTCGTTGTACGCGATCGTCATCGTGGCCATCGTGGTGCCCGTCGACGTCGGTTTGAACGACACGTTCAGCGCGCAGCTCGCGCCGGCGAGCAGCGTCGAGCTGCAGGTTCCGCTCGCGCCCGGATAACCGCCGCTGACGTAAGCGAACGGCGCGGCCAGCGTCGAGCTCATCCCGGTCGCCGTCGCGGTGCCCGCGTTCGTGACGAAGAAGATGTGATTGGTCGTCGTTCCGGTGGCGAGCGTGCCGAAGCTGTAGACCGGCCCGTCGGAGATCACGAGCAGCGCGGTGGGTCCCGAGCCGCCACCACCCGTTCCGGCGGAGCCGGTGGTTCCTGCAGAGCCGGTGCTGCCCGCGGAGCCCGTCGTTCCCGCGGAGCCCGTCGTTCCCGCGGAGCCCGTCGTGCCTGCTGAACCTGTCGCGCCGGCCGAACCGGTGGTGCCTGCGGAGCCGGTGGTGCCCGCGGCGCCTGTCGTTCCTGCAGAACCCGTCGTGCCGGCCGAACCTGTCGTGCCGGCGGCGCCCGTGGCGCCGGCCGAACCCGTGGTACCCGCCGAACCGGTCGAACCCGCGGCACCCGTCGAACCCGCGGTGCCCGTCGAACCCGCCGTGCCCGTCGAACCCGCGCTGCCCGTCGATCCGGCCGAGCCGGTCGAACCCGCGCTCCCCGTCGAGCCCGCGCTGCCCGTCGATCCGGCCGAGCCGGTCGAAGCCGCCGCGCCGGCCGAACCACCCACGCCCGTCGACCCTGCGTTGCCCGTCGACCCTGCGTTGCCCGTCGACCCTGCGCTGCCGGTCGAGCCGCCCGAGCCGGTGGAACCGATCGAACCCCCCGCGCCCATCGCCCCGGCCGCGCCCATCGCCCCGGCGGCACCCGTCGATCCGGCCGCGCCCATCGATCCGCCCGTGCCTGTCGGACCGCCGCCGCCACCGCCGCCGCAACCAACGATCCCGAGTACGCCTGTCGTGACAATCAGCGCTGCGAATCTGGGCCTGAGCATTCGTCCCCACATCGGCACCGGCCCGGCGAAAATTGAACTGTTCTTCGCGATTTGCCCGACGGGCGTCACGTTTCTGTTCAGCGGTGGTATGGGAAGGGACGGGATGCCCCATCGACCCGAAAAGGTCCCTCCGTACCGGCCCCAGCTCGCGCTGCTCGTGAAGGCGGCGCCCCCGGGCGACGAGTGGCTGCACGAGCTCAAGTTCGACGGTTTCCGGATCGGCGTCGAGATCGCCCACGGCCGCGTGCGCCTGCTCAGCCGGCGCGCGAAGGAATGGACGGGCGAGTTCCCGACCGTCGTCGCCGGCGCCAGAAAGTTGGCGGTGAAGAGCGCGCTCATCGACGGCGAGCTGGCCGGCGTGTTGCCCGACGGGCGCACCAGCATGCACGCCATGGGCACCGGACCGCTCGCCTTCTTCGCGTTCGATCTCATTCATCTCGACGGCGAGGACCTGACGCCGCTGCCGCTGCTCGAGCGAAAGCAGCGCCTCAAGCAGGCCCTCGGCCCGCACCCGGCGTCGCCGTTCCGCTACGTCGACCACGTCGCCGGCGGCGGGCCCGCGTTCTTCGAACACGCCTGCGCCCTGAAGATCGAGGGCATCGTCTCGAAGCTGGGAACCTCGCCCTACAAACCGGGCGCCCGCAATGCGACCTGGCAGAAGATCAAATGCTCGCTGCGCCAGGAGTTCGTGATCGGTGGCTACGAGCGTTCGGTCCTCGGCGACCTGGGCGCGATCTGGCTTGGGACATACGAGGACGGGCGGCTGTTGTTCGCCGGGAAGGTCGGCACAGGTTTTCAGCGCGAGGCGGACGCGCTGTTGAAGAAGCTGGTTCGGCTTGAGCGCGCGACGTCACCCTTCGAGACCATCGGGCTACCCACTGGCGCGAAGATCCGCGACGCGCGCTGGGTCGCGCCCGAGCTGGTGTGCGAGGTCGCGTTCATGGAATGGACCGGCCACGCCCACATCCGCCACGGATCATTCCAGGGGATGCGGCCCGACAAGGATCCGCGCGCCGTCGTTCGCGAGATACCTGTGTGACGCCGCGGCGAACGCCGCGCGGCACCGCGCGGAACAGAACCGCAGCGTGAGCCCGCCGATGGTGTCCGTCTCGACGGATTCCCCCATCGACATTCCGCAGACCGGGTCGCGGTGCGAGATCGACTCCAGCGTACGACCGGCGCCGGTCCCCGCGGCGAGCCGGCGCATCAGCGACAGCTCGTCCAGCACCAGCCGCGGAATCAGGAAGTGGCGGCGCACGCGCTCGCGCCCGCTGGCGCCCAGCGCGCGCGCCCGCGGCTCGTCGCGCAGGAGGTCGATGATGGCGCTCGCGCAGTCATCGACGCTGTCGACCAGGATCCCGCCCGTGCCGTCGGCCATCTGCAGGGGGATCCCGCCCGCGCGGCCCGCGACGACGGGCGTCCCCTTCCACAGCGCCTCCGCCACCACCAGCCCGAAGCCCTCGCGCAGCGACTTCTGGATCACGACCTTCGATAGCGCCTGGAACGCGTTGACCTCGACGTTGCCGACGCCCACCAGGTTGGTGAACACGTGCACCTGCCTGTCGCCGCCGATGGCCGCGCGGATGGCGCGGTACATATCCCATCCTTCGGGATCGTCGGTCGCCATCGATCCGACGAGCGCGAGCTGCAGGTCCGGGAATTCCCGGCGCGCGATCCGGCACGCCTCGATGACGCCGAGCGGATCCTTCCAGGGATCGAAGCGCGACACCTGCGTGACCAGCGGCCGATCGGTCCGGATCCCGATCCATTCCAGCACCTGGCGGGCGGTCTCCTCGGGCAGCGCGAGGTTCTTCGGATTGCGCGGGTCGATCGCGGGCGGGATGATCTCGACGGTCGGCGTCGGCAGATCGGCCGGGACGAACTCCGCCATCGTGAAGACCGACGCGTCGTATTCGGCGAGGAAGGGCCGCAGGAAGCTCCAGACGCCGGGGTTGGCGTTGGCCGTGTCGATGTGCGAACGCCAGATCCAGCGCGCCTGGCCCTTGCCGGTGAACTCGAGCAGCGCCGCCGGCTGCGGGTCGTGAACGAAGATGAAGTCGTAGCTGGTGTCGAAGCCGGCGGCGTTGGTGCGCGAGGTCGCGAGGTACCGCGCCTTGTCGGCGTCGGTCAGCGTGACGGGCGCGCCTTGCAGGCCGTTGTGGATCGCCTTGGTCACCTCGAAGAACGGCTGGTCACCGCTGATGATGCGCCAGTCGGCGGACAGCCCCTGGTCGTTCAGGAGCGGCACGATCGAACGCAGCAGCTCCGAGACGCCGCCGCCGTACGGCGTCGCGTTCAGATGAAGGACGCGCGCCCCGCGCAGCGCGCGCGCGGCGCTGACGACCGCGTCCAGGATATCGTCCGGGGCGAGACCGCGGTACGACGCGAGCCCGGACGCACCGACGTCCACGCTGTCGAGCATCGGAAAAATATGGGCCGCGTTTGGGCGGTCAACGCCCGGCGGCCGCTGCTTCAGCGATCGCCTTACAGGACGCCCCCGTTCAGGGCGCCTGGCAGGTGACCATGATGCCCCCGTCGCCGGCCGAGCAGAGGTTTCCGCACCCCTGGCCCTGGACGCAGGCGCAGGTCGGCGTCGTGCCGCAGGCGGCGGGCAACGTCCGGCAGGAGTACGAAGGCGGATTGCCGACGGCGCCTCCGACGATCTCCTGGCAGTACTGCGTCCGCGGATCGCACCCGCATGGGCCCGTGCCGCCCGCGCCGCCGGTGCCGCCCGCGCCTGTCGTCCCGCCCGCGCCGCCGCTCGTGCCTCCGGTGCCGCCGCCACTACCGGCGTTACCGCTGGTGCCGGCGGAACCGCTGGTGCCAGCCGATCCGCTCGTCCCGGCCGCGGAGCCGCCGGTCCCCGGAGTGCCGGTGCCGGTGCCGTTGCCGCACGCAGCCGCCATCAGGATGACCGCAGTCAGGAGGGACGCAGCGATGGGGCCATGGCTCCGTGTTTTCATGCCGCGGCACCGTGCATGCGAGAGGCCAGCTCGGATCTGACGGGTTCGCCGCGTCGCAGTGGGCGAAGTGCGGGTCAACCCAGATCGTCCCGACAGACCGGTCTCAGAAAGCTGACGCCGCGACCATTTGCCGCTATCAAGATGGATGAGGGATGCGCGGCCTGGCCTGGATCGTCCTGGCATTCGCGGCCGCCGCGGGGGCGGCGGTGTGGCTGCTCGTTTCCTGGAGAAGTAACGCCGGAGCGGTGCCCCTGCGCGCCGACCTGGCCGCCGACGTGGACCGCGGTAGCCTCGCCGATCTCGGGCGCGCCCAGGCGCTGGGCCGGCGCCTCGCGCTCGCCAACTCGGGTGACCGCGAAGCTGCCGCGCGCTGGGCGTTCGCGAGCGCGGCGCTGGCGTCCGATTACGGCGTCGACACCACGCGTGAGACGGCCGATGCGCTCGCGCACTTCGGCAGCGAACCGCCGAACGATGAAGCGTCGGTGATCGCGGCGTCCGCGCGGGCGCTGGATCGATTGTACGTGGGCAGTCGCGACGCGGCCGGCCAGCTCGCCGCCGGGGCCGCCGCTGTCGACAGCGACCAGCCGCAACCGCTGTACGCCCTC
>Ga0070686_100002401_pt1 | contig 10321 bp, 9 predicted proteins | sample KBSS23LmetaG_FD_65654 | JGI IMG/M metagenome (GOLD analysis project Ga0070686, IMG submission 65654) | Switchgrass rhizosphere microbial communities from Kellogg Biological Station, Michigan, USA - KBS S2-3L metaG | ecosystem: Host-associated > Plants > Roots > Rhizosphere ...
GACTGCACCTGCGTTCCCGACTCCTGCCAATCGCGCACCACTTTCAGATCAGTCATCGGTTTTTCCGAAAACGCGACGTTCGCTTCCGGATGCGCAACCGCACGACCGTTTTGGTCGACTACAAAAACCACCGGCAGTCCCGCGTCCAGCAACTCACGTTCGCTCTTCGAAGTTGACTGATGGACCGCTTTGAACACTTCCTGAAACGAAACAATCGCGACCACGGCCGCAACCAGGTCATCGCCTTTTTCGCCGCCCATCACGGGCGCGGCGACGGTCAGCGCCATTTCCTGACCCGAACGAATAATCTGCGGCCGGCTAACGACGATGCCGCGGCCATTCATTCGCGCCAGCACCTCGCTGACCCGCGCGTCGACTTCGGCGCGTTGAATCAGGTCCGGCTGAAACGCGCGCTGCAACGTTCCGCTGACGGGCCAGATCGCGAGGCCAATCAAGTTTGGATCTTCTTCTAAGGTCTTCTGCAGGCGTGAGTTATAGCCCGGGTCGTCTAACGCGCGGATGCCGCCGGCGATCTCAAAAGCGCGCGCTAAACCGCTGACGACGTCGCGATAGCGCTGGCCGTAGAGTTCGATTTGCCGCGCTTTGTCCTGCACCAACTGCGCCTGATAACGGCCTTCCACCGAGCGCAGTTCTTCAGCGCTGCGCCCCGAAAGCAGCGTTCCGGCGAAGCCCAGCGGCAACAGGCCGACCAGCAGCAACACGCCAAGGACAATGTACAGCAGGCGAATTCGCCCAATTTTTTCCAGCATTCAGTTGAAGAGATTTGAGTTTCGGTCTTTAAGGAAAGGGAAACTTTCCTCGTGAAGGTCCGCAAGTGGAATCGGCCGTTCGCTCGTGAATGGCCGCTAGGTCATTATGTCGAGTAAACTTAGAGGTGTCAACGCGTTTGTTTAACTTAGTTGGCCGCGAGCGGATTTCGAACGATCTTGATGCGGACCGAGCGAAATCGTAGGGTTTTGGCAAGTTCAGGGCGCACCGGGCGGCTGTATTTATTCGACTTAACTGCTCCGATCGACGTCTAAACTGTTGAGCCGGAGCCGCAAAGCGGGTTCGACGAAGCGGGAAGGCGAACAAGCGGGTAACCGGCGCGGACGCCGCGCTGCGGTGCAAGGCAGTTTCGCAGACCAGACAGGATGGGAACGGCTACGAGCGACGAGCAGATCGTAGAACGTGCTTTAACGGGCGACGCAGAGGCTTTCGGCGAGATCGTGCAGCGCTGGGAGCGACGCATCTTCGCGCTCTCTTTCGGCATGCTCGGACGCGAGGAGGACGCGCGCGACGCCACGCAGGAAACGTTTCTCGCGGCGTTTCGCAACCTGCGCGCTTTCCGCGGCGAGGCGAAAGTGTCTTCCTGGTTGCATCGCATCGCGGTCAATCAGTGCATCACTCGGCAGCGTCGCGCGAAGGTAAGAAGCGAGAGCGCGCTCGAGACGGAAGAAGAAAAAGACGCTGCGAGTTTTGCGGCGCCGGTGCGTTACTCGCCGCTGCGCGTAGTTGAAAGTCGGGAAACGACGGCCGCGGTGCGATTGGCAGTTAACAGTTTGCCGATCGAGCTGAGACAAGTGGTGGTGATGAAAGAATTCGAGGAGCTGACGTTTAAGGAAATTGCCGACGCGCTTGACTTGCCGCTCAGCACCGTTAAGAGCCGGCTCTACACGGCGCTGAAACAGTTGCAGATGCGGCTGCACAAATTTGGTTCGACTGAGATCTGAGTTTTGAGATCTGAGATCTTAGATTTGAGGTGCAGTGGGTTTTTGAAACCACGAAAAGTGGAGTGACTGACATGAAAGACCAAGTGGCAAACTGCGGACGAGAGAACGAGCTGATATCGTTTTTGTATGGCGAGTTGAACGACGTCGAGGCGCAAGCGTTTCGGCACCACCGGCGCGAGTGCGCTCAGTGTAACGCGGAGCTGGCTGCGTTTAGTGGCGTGCGGGAATCGGTCGTGGCTTGGCGCAACGAGTCGTTGGGCGCGCTGTCGCCGGCACAAGCTACAAATCAGATTACGAATCGCGCCGCGAATACGGCAGGTGCGGCAGCGAGTTTAAAAGTAACGCCGTCGGCATGGTCGGCGATTCGAGAATTTTTCAATCTGTCGCCGCTGTGGCTGAAGGGCGCGGTCGCTTTCGCGTCGCTTCTGTTCTGTTTGTTTGCCGGTTTGGCTGTTGCTCGTTTGCGCGAAAAACCGCCGGCTATTGTTAACAATTCGGCCCAGACGCCTTCGCAACAAGAACTAAACGCGCTCGTCGAGCAGCGCGTGCGTGAGGAGCTTGAACGCCGGAATGCGAACAACCAACAAGTCAAACCGGAGCTGACGGTTGACAACTTACCGCCAAAGAATTCCGTCAAGCGCTTTGCGAACCGCAGCGAGGTCGCCGCGAACGCAAATCAGAAGGCGCGCCGTCCACTTTCGAAAACTGAGCGCGAACAGTTGGCAGCTGATCTGCGGTTGACCTCCGCGAAGAATGACGGCGAACTCGATCTGCTCGACGATCGAATCAATCAGTAGTGTTAAAGTAGTCCCGATATTTTCGAAACTTGCACGAGGTTCTCATGAAGCATAACGGAAAACTCTTGACCCTGATGGCGGCGCTTCTCTTCTCTGCCGCAGGTGCGTCCGCGCAATCCGGACAGGCGGGTCAGTTTGGTCAACCAGCAACGCAGCAAACAGCGCCGGCGCCCGATTCGCAGCAGAATGGCGGCGGCGGTGGTGATCTCATCCGGCAACTAAACTTGACGCCCGAGCAGCGCGAGCAAATACGTTCGATTCGCGAGCAAAACCGAGAAGAACGCGCCACGATCAATCAACGGGTGCGCGAATCCAATGACGCTCTGGAAGAAGCCCTGAACGCTGAAGAGCCGCTTGAAAACGTTATCGAACAACGCGTGCGCGATCTGGCGGCGGCCCAGGCTGCGGCCATGCGAATGCGAGTGTTGACCGAAATCCGAATCCGGCGCGTGTTGACTTTAGATCAGCGGCGCATCCTCAAAGGCCTGCAACAAGAGGCGATACGAAATCGACAGGAACGTCGCCTGGACAACGCCGTCGAGCGGCAGCGACGACGCCAGGAACAAAATCGTAGTTTACAAAATCCGCGCAACACCCTCGGTCCGCTCAATCCGCGACGCAACGCGCAAACGCCTACGCCGCGACCGTAAACGCGGCAACAATCGTCAGCAGTACCCAAGCCGGCCCGGACTTCCTGGCCGGCTTTTTGTTGTCAACACTTACCCGCCGCCGTCGCCCACTTAATAGCACTGTAAGATCTTCCAGCTTGACGCCTCGCGTGAATTTTGCGCATGATAAGCCGCTCTTTTCAAAATGTGGCCATTGCTTATTAAGGGTCTGGGCTTTTCGCGACTTAGGCCGCGGTTCAATTTCAGACGTTGCAACAGCCGGGAAGGGTCCCTCCAATGGAAGTCAGGACTCCGGATGGCCAAATCCTTCTCTTAGCTCCCAAATGAACATCGTTACGCGGTCTATCTTCGAGCTGCAAGAAACCACGTTGATGGCCGCGCGTGCAGTCGGCGGTCTTTTCACCGGGCCGCGCTATCTTTCCGAAACAGTCTCCCAGATGGACGTGATCGGCGTCGGCTCGCTGACGATTGTGCTGCTGACCGGATTTTTTACCGGCGGCGTGATGACGCTGCAAACGTTTCCGACGCTTGCGTCTTATGGTGCGCAGGCGCAAACCGGCCAACTCGTGGCCATTTCGCTGATCCGCGAACTCGGCCCGGTGCTCTGCGCGCTGATGGTGACGGGTCGTGTCGGTTCGGCAATCGCCGCTGAGCTGGGTTCGATGACCGCTTCGGAACAGATCGCTGCGATGCGCGCGCTTGGCACCGATCCGACCAAGAAGCTGGTCGCGCCGCGTCTCATCGCGCTCGTGATTACTTTGCCATTGCTGACGGTAGTCGCGGACGTAGTCGGCATCGCCGGCGGCGGCATCGCTGCAACTGTCTTGTACGGACTTTCCATTGACGTCTTTCTGAGTTCAGTTCGAGACGGAATCACCGGCGATGATATTATTGGCGGCGTCATCAAACCGTTCTGTTTCGCCATCATCATCGCCTCGGTTGCTTGTTACAAAGGCCTGACCACTGAAGGCGGGACGGTCGGGGTGGGCAGATCGACCACGAAGGCGGTCGTCACCGCGTCGATCATTGTTATCATCACTGACTTCTTTGTCGCGCGAGCGCTGCAGTACTTGCTCGGGATGCCGTCGAGTTAACGCGAACGAAAACGCATGTCGCAACACTTATCAGACTCGCCACACATCAGCTCGTCCGGGCAGGTCAGCCAGAACGCGCAAGGCTCGACGTTTGCCCACGTCGACGACAGCCATCGCATCGTTCCGGCGATCGAATTTCGCGACGTCGTGCTCGCGTTCGACGACCGCGTCATCCTTAATAAACTGAGTTTCAAGGTGTTGCGCGGTGAGACAAAGATAATTCTCGGCGGCTCAGGGGGCGGTAAGTCAACGATCATCAAACTCGTGCTCGGCTTGCTAAAACCTGACGCGGGAAGAGTTTTGGTCGACGGCGAAGACATCACGGACTACACCGAAGTTCAGATGATGAGCGTGCGCAAGAAGATCGGGATGGTGTTTCAGGAGGGCGCGCTCTTCGATTCGTTGTCAGTCTACGATAACGTCGCTTATCGCCTGCACGAACAAGGTTTGCCCGAAACAGAAGTCGAACCGGAAGTGCGCCGGATGCTTCGCTTCGTAAATCTTGAAGACGCGATCGACAAAATGCCTGCTGAACTTTCCGGCGGCATGCGCCGGCGCGTTGGTATCGCGCGGGCGCTGATCGGCGATCCGAAAATTGTGCTCTTCGACGAACCGACCGCCGGCCTCGATCCGCCCACCGCGCGCACGATCTGCGAGCTCGCCATGAAGCTGCGCGACCTCGAAGACGTGTCGTCCATTTTCGTCACCCACGAGATGAACAATCTTCAGTACCTTTGTTCTGAGTACGCCGTGGTCAACGAAGAGGGGCAAGTGGTGTTTGAACGGGAAGGCGAACGGCTTTGCCTGACCAACTGCAAAGTCATGATGATGCGTGAAGGCAACATAATTTTTAGCGGCACTGACGAGACGTTGCGCAAAGCGGACGATCCGTACATTCAGAGATTTCTGCGCGGACATTAAATGAAAGGATGAAGGCGGAAGGATGAACGATGAAGGATAAAGCGTCTGAATAGAATCGCTTTCATCCTTCATCCCAAATCCTTCATCCCTTACTAAGCTATGCCAAGATCGACAAAGACCGTAAGTTTGAACCAACTGCGCGTCGGCATTTTCGTGCTGGTTTCAATAGTGATCTTGATCTTTTTGATCTTGAACGCCTCCGGCGACATCAATCCTTTCAAGAAGAGACTGCATCTGCGAGCGCGCTTTTCCGATGCCAACGGTCTGCGCGAAGGATCAGAGGTGCGCCTCGCTGGTGTACGTGTGGGCAAAGTCGAAAAGATCACGCTGCTGCCGCCCTCGCCCGCTCCGAACGCGCCACGCGTGGAAGCATTAATGACCGTCGATGCGACGATTGACGGCCGCGCCGCGAGCGAACGTATCCGTCAGGATTCAACTGCGACGCAAGGCTCGCCGAGTTTGCTGGGAAACGAGATGCTCATCAATATTAGTCCGGGCGACGCGCTTGGCGCGCCCGTCAAGGACAACGACATTCTGCCATCGTCCAGTTCGAACACCGTTAACGACTTCGCCACTTCAGGCACCGAAGTGGCCCAACGTCTCAGCAAGCTGTCCGAACAGCTGAGCGCGATGGTGAAAGATGTGAAGGACGGGAAAGGAACGGTGGGCCGGCTGTTCAGCGATGAAGCGCTCTATAACAATCTCAACGCAACGGTGCGCGAAGTTGAAGACGTCATGCGCGCAATCCGTTCCGGAAACGGTTCCGCCGGCCGGTTCATCAACGACCCGGCGCTCTACAACAACGCCAACGATATCGCGACGGAGCTAAAAACGATTGCTGCAGACCTGCGTGCCGGACGCGGCACCGCCGGCAAGTTGCTGACCAACGACGAACTCTACAATCGCATCAACCGCACCGCCGATCGCCTCGATCGTTCAGTGGATCAAATCAATAACATGATCGCTGAAATCAACGCCGGCCATGGCACGCTCGGCAAACTGATCAAAGACGAAACGGTCTACAACGATGCGCGTGCCGCCATCGCCCGCTTCAATACTACCGCCGAACGCATCGACAACATGGTCGCGGCCGCCCAACGCGGCGAAGGCACCGTCGGCAAACTGCTAACCGACGACGCGCTCTACTCAAACGTCAACCAGCTTTCGTCTGAAGGCGTGAAAATGATCTACGACTTCCGCCAGAACCCGAAGAAGTATCTGACGATCAAGTTCCAGCTGTTTTAGTTAGAAGACCATTGTCCTTAACACACAGCCTACCGGGCGAGGACCGCACTTTCGTTGTGCGCATCCTCGCCCGGTAGGCTGTTTTGATGGTCGTCGTTATGCGACTGGAACGTCGCCCCTCACGGGCCGACGCGTTGTCTATACTCGCTGGAAATGATGAATGCCTTCACCATCTCGGCCTTCTGTACCCGCACCAGCACGTCGTCACCAGGCTGGGTAAACTGATTCAGCTTCGTCAGCCAGAAATCGTAACCGGTGTAGTCCGTGTCCTGAAGATCATTCGGGTTACGTCGCAGATAACCAAGGTACTGCATCAGGACAAACGCACGATTGAATTCCTGACGGGCGAAGGTCGAGTTTTCTGCCACTCGTCGTAATGCACGCGCCCGCGCGCCTGAGTCAGTGGTGTTCGTGGCCGAGCCAAACTCGTTCATGGCTGCCGTGCGGTCAATCCCTGCAGGCGTGACACCGGTATTCGCAAAAAGTCCATCAACGAATGCTCCTGGCGTCAGCGTTGTCGGAAACGCCGTAGTGAAGCGAGCGCGCCTCACAAAATCCAAGATAACAGCTTGCTTGTTACTCTCCAATAGTGCGTCCGCGCCAGGTTGTCCGATTATCACTCCATTACCAATCTCCTGCGTGTCATAGAGAAATTCCAGCAGGCGAACGACTGGGACTGAGACGGTATGCGAGCCACCGAGAGTTGAGGTGCCGTTTACGTCACCGTAAGCGGACTTGAACAAGCGCTCTACCAGATAACCAGTATTCTGAAATTCAATGGAGATGTAGAACGCGGCCGAGACGTTAATGCGCTTGTTGTCGATGCACTGCTGGTTAGCGCAAGAGGTAATCTCGTTGGTCCAGAAAGCAAAACCACTCGGATCCGGCTGGCGGTTAAGGAAGTCCGTATAGTGCAAGCGAACGAAGAAGCTTGCCGTATCGCCGGGATTAAGCCCGGTGGCGTTGTCATTGTCGGCGATGTTAACGGTTGCGGTCGATTGCGCGCCTAGAGTGCCGCCAACGGGATTGCTGAGACTGACGTTGAAAGTCTCCGGGCCTTCCATGTACGAGTCGTCGATGATGAAGGCCGAGACGATCTTGGAAGTCTCTCCAGCAGCGAACCGAACAGTTTTGATCCTGATCTCATAGTCGCACCGCGAAGAAGATCCGCCGTTAACGACGTTGCAATTTTGTGCGCCGGCTGGATCGCTGGTCTCAAGGAGAACGCTCGCTGTGCCGATCCCGTCCGGCCGAGTGACCGTAAGGTCGACCTGAAGGTCACCCTCGCCCACCGGATAGGACGAAGCATTGAATTGAATCCCGCCCGTCGGCACTGCGTCGACGGCGGTAGAATCAATCGTCGCGGCGCCGTTCAGCGCAAACACTCTGCCGGTCGTACTGGCACTTGTAGTCAGGGTAATGCTCGTGTTCGCAATGATGTGTCCGCGAAAGGTGGTTGAGGTACCAATAGTTGCAGAACTGCCGACCTGCCAGAAGACGTTGGTTCCTCGACCGCCGCTGCTCATCTGCACCACCGAACTGCTGGCGGTCGTGAGCGTTGTGCCAATCTGGAAAATGAAGATCGCGTTGGGATCGCCGCCATCATTGAGAGTAAGCGTTGCGTTCAACTGAGCCGACGTGTCAAAACAATAGACGCCTGGACTGAGCGTGAGAAATCCTGGGGTCTCGCCCAAAATCTTACCGGTCAAGTTATTGGGGGCGGGACACGCCTGGCCTTTGAGATTGTTGTAGGCGGTGAGGGCACTGGCCTGGGCCGGGCCGGCTTGGGATCCCACACCTAAAAATATTTGACCATTCTGTACTACGGCGGGCGGAAATCCGGTCACCGCGCTTCCGGGGCTGACTCCAACATTGCCGGAAATTACAGCTGGGCCGGTAGCTGTTATTGCGTGCCACCAAGGACAGCAAAGCTCGACGCGGCGCCAAGCGGTGGAATGCTTTGCGCCGATGCCGGGTGGAACGAGGCCGTCAACCAGAGCACAGCGAGCATTAGAAAACTTGCGGACGTAAACTTCTTAAGATTATTCATGACGGGTTTGCCTTTTCTGTTGTTGAAATATTTAGAGTTGCAGGTTTGGACGTTTTTGCGAAGCAAATACGGGCAAGCTGAGCAGTAACGTCGCGAACGCAAACGCTGAACATTCGAATAACGGACCGCATACAGATCTCTCCTGAAGTTGAAGTAAAAAGCCTGGCAAGCTTTCCACTGTTGTACCGTGGGCTGAGTCGACACATTGCCACTTAGAAGCATCTTCCACGATGACCTTCTAATCAACGGCAAGAGTCGAGGAAAGGGAATACCGACGGGGTAGTAGGGAAGGCGTTATGTCCTCTTCAGGGTCGTCCCCTCGCAGAAACACAAGAAGACACAAAACAGGGCGGAGAGTCGGTGTCGAATGGTGATTTCCTGAAATCACTCTATATGCGGAATACAAACCCCGTCCGTGCGCTAGCACACAAATGAGGTTATGCAGTGGAAAGGCGAAGCTTTCTGAACACAGAACTGTGTCGAGGCTCTTTCGTGATGAGGTGATGCACGAGGCAGCATGCGAGGTGTGCGGGGTGACATCACCAGGGTTTTGTTCAGATTATCGGCACACGTTCGGGCTAGGATCGAAGGCTTAATCGGCAAGTTCTTTGGGCGCGCCAGATCGTTCCGCCTTTTCCCGCCTGTTTCAACGTTGCTGTCAGCCTGCCGTCAGAACGGATTCTCGTCGGCCGATGGTCCATAGATCGACGGCACCGGGATGTCGTTTAGCCGCAGGTAGACGCCGAGTTGCGCGCGATGGTGAATCAGGTGGTTCATCACGAAGCTGCGCAACACTGCGATCTTCGGCAGCGTCATGATCGTGTTTCCGTTAGACAGCAGCGTCCAGGGTTTGAACAACTCCTCATCGGTCGCTGCGGCGATTGAAGCGCGCGCCTTCGCTACGTTGGCATCAAAAGTTGCCAATAGTTCGGCCTGCGACTTCGCCAGTTCTGCGGGCGGCAAAGGTACGCCTCCCGGAGCAAGGTCCAACGAATCCTGGTCGATGCTGTAGTTAGCCCACGTCGGAATGTTGCCAAGGTGAGTCGCCAGGCCGCCCATCGCCATCGACTTCTCGTGTGGTTTCCAATCAGACTTGTCTTCAGGAACCCGCTCTAGCGTCTTGCGCGTGTTCGCCATCTCGTAATCAAACTCCGGCAGCAGTGATTTGCCCAATCCCATTTTGCTTCCTCCATTTCGAATTTCGGAACTCCTCAAGAATTCGGCACGACGCCAAACGCTCTCACTGGAAACGTGCCCATCCCCTTCACCTTCACGGGAACTGCGAAGAACTTGAAACCGTGATCCGGCAGGTCGCCGAGTCCGCACAGGTGTTCGACTATCGGAATGCCCCGCCGCAACAGAATTGAATGTGCGGGCCGCGTGCGATCGGCAGTGTCGTCGATGTTGTAAGAATCGATGCCTACCAACCGTGCGCCGGACTGCGCTAGATACTCAGCCGCCTCAGCGGTGACGAAAGGGTGATTGCCGCTCGAATACTCTTCGGTTCGCCAGTGCCTGTCCCAACCCGTGTGAAATAAAACCGCCTTATCCTTCAACTCCACTCCCTGCAGCGAGTCCACTGAAATCGCGGGACCGGCAGCGTCAACGCGCCGCACCACGACGCCGTCGAGATTCGCTAACGAATAAAGATCAAGTCCGGCAAGATCGCTGCCGTCTGCGTAACGATGAAAAGGACTGTCGACGTACGTGCCGGTGTTTGCGACCATTTCGATCCGGCCGATCTGAAACTCGGTGCCGGTTGCGTAGTAGGCATGCGACTGTTCACGCGTCAGATGGTCCACAATCACGGGCGCGGGTAAGCCTTTGTACGTGATCATGCCATCTTCGACGC
>Ga0070686_100002403_pt1 | contig 10319 bp, 5 predicted proteins | sample KBSS23LmetaG_FD_65654 | JGI IMG/M metagenome (GOLD analysis project Ga0070686, IMG submission 65654) | Switchgrass rhizosphere microbial communities from Kellogg Biological Station, Michigan, USA - KBS S2-3L metaG | ecosystem: Host-associated > Plants > Roots > Rhizosphere ...
CTCTTTGGCAGGGCTGGAGAAACAGGGGCGATGAGGTGTGGTCGGCATTCCCGCACGGCCAACGGAACGACGCATAAAATCTATAATCTCTATTGACTTAATAGATAATACACCGATAATCCGCGCGTTGATCGCGATGAACCTGAACAACAGAAATGAAATCAGCAGGGCCGCGCGCGAGGAAACCAAACTCGCTTGGCTGGAACTGGTGCGCGAACAAATCGCATCGCTGCGCTTCGGCACAGTGCTCATTACCGTCCACGACTCCCGGGTTGTGCAGGTTGAGAAAAATGAAAAAGTGCGGCTTGATCAACCACCATCGGCATCAGCCAAACCAAGTGCCTGAGTTACAGGCGAAGGCCGACCCCAGCCGGGGAGGTGCCACGTCACGAAATAATTCCCAGGAGCTGACCGGTCCACCGGAAGTTCTTTCGATGAGAAACGAAAGAATTCCATGCTTGACCGACAGAATCGAAAAGAGCTTCGCCGCCATTACAGTATTACCTTCATCGCCTTGATGCTGCTGGCCGGCTGCAGCAAAGCTAGAGGCGCGGGCGGTGATCCGGCCGCCGGTGCGCTCCCTGTAACCAATGTGGTCAAAGCCGTCGATGAAGCCCAACTGGCGGCGCTGACCAATCAGTTTGCTGCCACGCAGCAGGCGCAGACGGAGTTAATCACCCGGTTGCTGGAGCGCCTAGAGCGACTGGAAACCAAGGAGACCAACCAGGCTGCCGCCGTCGTCGCGCAAGCCGCGCCGCCGCCGCGCCTCACGGTCGGCGCGAATGGGTTCGGTTTCGCGTCCGCCGACACGAATTTTGCCATCAAGCTGCGCGGCCTTGTGCAATTGGATTCACGCGTATTCGTCGCGGACAACGAACTCTCCGAGGGCAACGACAGCTTCGTGCTGCGACGCGCGCGGCCAATTATCGAGGGCACAGTTTTCCGCGACTTCGATTTTCAGTTTGTGCCCGACTTCGCCGGCTCGCAGGTGCAGATTTTCGATGCGTGGTTGAATTACCGGCCTTGGCCTGAGCTGCAATTCAAGGCCGGCAAATTTAAGGGGCCGGTGGGCTTGGAACAATTGCAGTCGGACGCCACGCTCCCGTTCAATGAACGGGGCTTAGTTACCGATCTCGTCCCCACGCGCAGTGTCGGCGTCCAATTATGGGGAGACGCGTTGGACGGTGTGGTGAGCTACGCGGCGGGAGCGTTCAATGTTACCGGCGACGGACGCAACCCGGGCAATGTCGATTTCGGTGACCACAAGGAGTTTGCCGGCCGCCTGTTCCTGCAGCCCTTCAAGAAGACGGGCATCGCGGGACTGCGGGGACTTGGTTTCGGGGCGGGCGGCAGCTATAGCCAGGTCAATTCCAACGCCAATGGCTTGCCAGCCACCACGGGCGGCACGCGGCCCGGTTATGTTACGGCGGGTCAGCAACAGTTCTTCGCTTACAATCCGGGCAACGGCACGGTGGCGGCGGACGGCCCGCAGTGGCGCCTGTCGCCGCAACTCTCCTACCTCTATGGCCCGTTCGGATTGCTCGGCGAATACGGCATCTCGCACCAATCGGTGGTGAACAGTTTCACGGCGGGAACTGCGGAGTTGGACCACACGGCGTGGCAACTGTCGGCGCAATGGGTTCTCACCGGCGAGCCGGCTTCGTTCACGGGCATCACTCCGCAACGAGCGTTTCGATTGGGCTCGGGGTGGGGCGCCTGGCAACTCGTTGGCCGCTTCGGTCAACTCAACCTCGATGACCAGACGTTCCCCAACTTCGCCAATCCCGCCACTTCAGCCAGGAGTGCAACTTCCTGGTCAGTCGGCTTGAACTGGTGGCTGAACAAAAACGTGCGCCTGATGACGAGCTTCTCGCATACGACATTTGACGGTGGCGGCGCGTTCAATCCTCTCGATCCCTCCACACTGGTGCCACCGGCGACCGTCACCGCCCAGGATGAAAAGGTGTTCTTTACTCGTCTGCAGCTGGCCTTCTGATCGGGCGAGTTTGCCGTGTGTCAGGATTCGTCGCATTTTCCGTGGTTAGATAATAGAAGCGTTTATGCGAACTGCTATCCGCCCGCGTCGATCCCAGTCTTGTCTGAAGCCAGCGGTATTTTATCCAACTTCAAGCTTGCGGTCCCATGCGTATCGGCTACCAGTGGAACTCATCAACTTTGAGATTTCCATGGCAGTCTCTAATTCTACCCCGCCGCCCCGTGGTGATAATCGTTTTCCGCCTACGCATTGGACTATCGTGGTGGAGGCAGGCAAGGACAGTTCCCCGGAAGCGCGGGCCGCGCTCGGCCAACTCTATCGAACCTACCAGCCCACTCTCATCGGTTATCTGCGCAGCGGGGGTAAATCGGAGGAGGAAGCTGAGGAACTTGTCCAGGGCTTCTTCGAGTCTCTGCTGGAACATCGCGGACTGAGCAAAGTGCGTCGCGAAGGAAAATTCCGCTCGTGGCTGTTGGCCTCGCTTAAAAACTATCTGTACGATCAGTGGGACCGGACGCGAGCCGCCAAACGGGGGGGCGGCCAGCCGCACGAAGCCCTTCACACCGGAAACGACGACCAGCCTGCGGTGGATCCTCCCTATCCCGGCCCGACACCTGACCAGGAGTTCGATCGCCGGTTTGCCATTCGGTTCCTGGAACTTGTCATGGAACGGCTGGAGCAGGAATACCACACCAGAGGCAGGGCCCGATTATTCGATGAAATCCGGGCCTTTCTCCTGGACAAAAAAGGTGATCTTCCGCACGCCCAGGTGGCCGCGCGGTTGGGAATGTCTGAAACCGCCATCAACGCGGAGGTCTCACGCATGCGAAAACGTTTTCGAGCTGTCTTCGACCGCGACCTGGCAAATCTCGTGGAGCGTCCGGACGAACTTGAAGTCGAGAAGCAGTTTCTTTTCGCGGCGCTGCGAGCATGAACCGGATGAGCCCACGCTTTGGCGAGCGGGAGGCGGTTTCAATGACCGGCGCCAGATGACAGGCGCAGCTAACCCGGCCACGATGAACCCGGCATCCAAGTGTCCTTCTTGCGGCACATCGCCTCCCGACAACGCTTTGAGAGGACTTTGTCCGGCGTGTCTGGTGGCCCTGGCCAGCGAACCCTCCCCCGGGGCCGACGACGCGGAACTCCCGGAACAATTCTGCCTGGGTGATTACGAGCTGCTGGAGGAATTGGCGGAAGGCGGGATGGGGGTCGTATTCCGGGCTCGCCAGCGCAGTCTGAACCGCCTGGTCGCGCTCAAGATGATTCGGACTGGCCAACTCGCAGGCAACGTCGCCGTGCAACGCTTTCGAACCGAGGCCGAGGCTGCGGCCAACCTCGATCATCCCGGCATCGTCCCCATCTATGAAATCGGGGAGCACGACGGCCAGCACTACTTCAGCATGAAGCTGATCGAGGGCCACAGCCTGGCGCAGCAGATCGAAGGCGGCAGATGGAGACTCACCGCGGACAATGGCCGGAGCCTTCAATGCGCCTTGGCGGGACTCCTGGCCAAGGTGGCTCGCGCCGTCCATCACGCCCACGAACGGGCCGTCCTCCACCGGGACCTCAAGCCGAGCAACATTCTGGTGGACGATCAGGGCGAGCCCCACCTGACAGACTTCGGGTTGGCCAAACTGCTCGAGCGCGGCAGCGAGCTTACTCGCAGTTTCGCGGTCATGGGGACGCTGGGCTACATGTCTCCTGAACAGAGCGCGGGCAAGAGCCGCCAGATTACGACCAGCGCCGACATCTACAGCCTGGGCGTAATTCTCTTCGAATTGCTCACGGGGCGCCTGCCGTTCCTCGGTGACGATTCTATCGAGGTCATGCGCCTGGTGACGGAGTGCGAGCCGCCGCGGCCACGGGCTCTGAACCCGCACGTCAGTGCCGAACTCGAGACCATATGTCTAAAATGCCTGGAAAAGTCGCCGGGGCGGCGTTACGGGTCGGCCCTGGAACTGGCCAAGGACCTGGAACGGTGGCTCCAACATGAACCCATCCAGGCCCGGCCTGGGACTGCGTGGGAACGGGCGGTAAAATGGGTGCAACGCCGGCCCCTGCGCGCCGCGCTGTGGGCGGTGAGCGCGGTGGCGGCGGTGGTTATCACGGGCCTCCTGATGTACGCCTCGCGGCAACAGCGGGACGTTACCAGGGCCCAAAGCAAAGTGAGTGAGACCGTCAGCCAAATCGAAGTGCATCGCTCCCAGGACTTCTTCGAAACTGAAAATCCAGCTGTCGCCCTCGCTCACCTGGCTCGCGTCCTCCGCAACAACCCCGGCAACGCCGCCGCCGCAACCCGGCTGATGACCGCCCTGACGCAGCGGCCTTTCCCGCTGCCACTCTGGCAGCTCCAACACGATGCAGTAGCTCGGTCGGCCAACTACAGCTCGGATGGACGCATGCTCGTAACCGGCTCGGATGATGGCGTCGCGCAGATCTGGGACGCCGGCACGGGCCATCCTCTGCGGACGCTCGGACGACATCGTGGTGGGTTGCTGGCCGCTCAATTCAGTCCAGACGGAAAACGTATTGTCACGGCCTCGAAGGATCGCACCGCGCGCATCTGGAATGCGCACACGGGCGAATTGCTCACTGAACTGCCGCATCACTGGTGGGTGCGTTCGGCGGAATTCAGTCCCGATGGAGAGCGTGTTTTGACGGTCGCCAGCAATGCAGTTGTGGTCCGGGCGGTCGGCGGACAAATCGCGTACACGAATTACGTCAGCGGCACACATGCCCGCTTCGCGCAATTCGACGCGAACGGACAGCGCATCGTGGCAGGTTCGCAGGATGGCGCGTTCTTCGTCTGGCAGGCCACCAGCGGGGCACTCGTGGCGAAAGTTTCCGCGCATGCGAAGGCCGTTCGGTCCGCACGTTTCAGTCCAGACGGCCGACGCCTGGTTACCGCATCGGAGGACGGGACCGCACGGATTTGGAATATGCCTTCCGGCCAGCCAGCGAGTCCGCCGCTCCAGCATGAAGGCCCGGTCGTTACAGCGAGATTCGATCCAAGCGGCCAATGGGTGCTAACGGGATCGTCGGACGGGACCGCGCGGTTGTGGAAGGCGGAGCAGGGCAGCCTGGCAGGGGAACCGTTCGTGCACGGAGGACCGGTGACCGAAGCTGTTTTTAGCCCCAGCGGCACTCTTGTGTTGACTGGTTCCGACGATGCCACGGTCCGTCTGTGGGAGGTCGCCACGGGCCGCTTGGTGGCGGAGCCGCTCAAACACAGCGACTTCGTCGAGCAGGTGCAGTTTTCACCGGACGGACGGCAATTTCTGACCATGACCGCGGATGGGACGACACGGTTGTGGCGCCTTCCCGCCACGCAGCCCTTGGTACAACGACTTTTTCAGGCGGATGACGCGGCGACCTATGACTGGTGTTCAGCGGGAAAGACGGTCGCGGTCGTTTCCAACGAGTGGGTCACGGTTTACGATCTGCGCTCCGGCCAGCCGCTCGCGCCCGCGCGTCGCGAACTCGGTGCCGAATCAGTGCGAGTGAGCACTGGCGGCCGGTTCGTCGCGGCCTTTCGCACGGATCATACCCTCCGGCTCTGGCAGACGGGCCAGCTGGACTCGAAGAAACTGGAACCGTCGGAGGCTGTCACTCATGCCGAGTTCAGCGCCGATGGACAAAAGCTGCTCACGGTGGCTGGAAGGACTCTGCGCGTCTGGAACTCAGAGGCCGCCGAACAGGTCGCGGGTCCCTGGAACGAAGAAGGCACGGTGCTCCTGGCGCATTTCAACGACGACGCTCATCAAATCGTTTCGGTTTCAGGCAAACTGGCTTGTGTGTGGTCGGTCCGTCCCGGTTCCGTCAAGCCGGTTCAGCTGCTGCACGCGGCGGAGGTCACCTGGGCCGAGTTCGCTCCGGACGGACAGCATCTGCTGACTGTGTCGCAGGATCAAACGGCGCGCGTTTGGACTCTGTCGGGCCGACAGGTCGTCGCACTGAAGCATGGTGCTCCCGTGCGCGTGGCGCATTTCAGCAGGGACGGGCAAACCGTTGTGACCACGTCGTTGGGAACTGCCAAAATCTGGAATACCCGGAATGGAATGGCATTGGCCTCAATGCATCACCCGAGGGAAGTGAATTCCGCGCGATTCAGTCCGGACGGCCAACGCCTGGTCACGGCCGCGGCGGATCAATCCATCCGCGTCTGGGAGGTGGCGACAGGCCAGTCCTTGGCTGACCCGATTCAGAGTGATGCTCCCGTCTGGGACGCTCGCTACAGCGACTGCGGACGCTGGGTGATGGCGAGGCGCGGCTCGGGACCGGTCTGTTGGGAGATGCCGCTGACACCATTACCTCTTCCTGACTGGCTCCCGGAGATTGGCGAGGCGGTGGCTGGTTTGCGCTTGAATGCCGCAGGGCTGCTGGAGCCGGTCGAAAGCGGTGCCCTGGTAAGCCTCAGCGAACGGTTCGCCGGAGCTAACGAAACGAACAGCTACGTGCGATGGGTGCGCTGGTTTCTCGCGGAGCCGACGACTCGGGCCAATTCCCCCTCTGCTGAACTCGACCGCACAGGTCAAGGTTCTGGAATGGTCCGGCCCGCCCATTTACCGTCGTTTCCCAACACGCCATGAGCGCCGGGGCGAGCGCGTCCACCTCTGGTCATCGATGGTCAATATTTGTGCTGGCTTTGTTCCTGGGCCTGATCTCGGGCGCCTCACCGGCTCTGGCTCAGGTCGCCCTACAACGAGGGACAATCCGCGTCAAAGAAGGGCGAGTTACTTTCGAGCATCCTCCCGCGCTGGCAGTGCCCACCGCCATACCGCAAGCGCTCGATTTCGGGGATCGGATTGAAACGTCCGAGTCGAGCTGGGCGGTGGTTGAATTTGTCGATTTATCGCGCATCAAGGTCCGCGAATTATCCACCCTCGAAGTCGTCAAGCCCTCCGCGCTCTCCGGCCGGACTAGCGTCAGAATTCATCGCGGGGCGGTCTACATCGCGGACTTGCCGCGCTTCCACGAATTCCGGGTGGAGACGTCCCACGTGAAGATCACGCCCAAGGGGACCGAGTTCCTCATTGAAGTGACGGACCAAGGAACTCGAGTGGTGATGTTCGACGGTGAAGCCGATTTGGAAAATGCTTCTGGGGCGGTGTCGGTGCGGGCCGGAGAACAGGGGACAGCCGAGCCGGGCAAACGCCCGGCCGCGGCGCGCCTTGAGGCAAGCAGCCTGGTCCAGTGGTGGCTGTACTATCCGGCGGTTCTCGATCCCGACGAACTCGGGCTTGCCACGCCAGGCGGCGAACTCGGCCCGTCCATAAGCGCCTATCGCGACGGCGCGGTGACCGACGCTCTGCGCAAGCTTCCTGGCTATCCGGCGGCACCCCCGTTGCGCTCGGAGGCGGAGAAGATCTATCACGCCGCCCTGCTGCTTTCCGTCGGTGCGGTCGACAAAGCTGAGATGGCCCTCGTCGGAACCGCCCCGTCCTCGCCCCTGGCTTCGGCCCTCCGGACTTTGATGGCCGCGGTCAGAGCGGACTCGAAGCCGGAGAGCCAGCTTCTCGAGCCCAGTACCGCCAGTGAGTGGCTGGCGCTTTCCTATTTGCATCAGTCGGAGCACCGGCTTGAAAGTGCGCGGGAGGCCGCGGCGAAAGCGGTGGCGCTCTCGCCACGGTTTGCTTTTGGCTGGGCGCGGGTGGCGGAATTGGAATTCAGCTTCGGCCGTACCGGCAACGCCCGGGCGGCCATTCGGCGTTCATTGGAATTGGCGCCTCGCAATGCCCAGGCCCGCGCGGTGGATGGCTATTTGTCGGCAGCCGCTTACCGGCTTCACGACGCGCTGGACTTGTTCGACGAGGCCATTCGCCTCGATCCCGGGCTGGGCAATGCCTGGCTTGGGCGCGGCTTGTGCCGTCTTCGCACCGGCCAGGCGTTGGCCGGCCAGGAGGACATTCAGACCGCGGCCGTGCTTGAGCCGAACCGAGCGCTGCTCCACAGCTACCTCGGCAAAGCGTTCAGTGACGCCGGTGAAATTCAGCAGGCCCTGAAGGAGTTGGCGTTTGCGCGGCGTCTTGACACCAATGATCCCACGCCGCTGCTTTATTCCGCCTTCGCGCATCGCGAGCAAAACGACATGAACGCTGCGGTCGACGACCTCGAAGCGTCCATCGCTCTGAATGACAATCGTGCCGTGTATCGCTCCAGACTGTTGCTGGATCAAGATCGCGCCGTGCGCGGGGCCAACCTCGCCTCCATCTATCGCGACGCCGGCATGCTCGACCTCAGCACACGGGAAGCGTTGCACGCGGTCAACACGGACTACGCGAATTACTCCGCTCATCTGTTCCTGGCTAACAGCTACAGCGATCTCCTCAACTACACGCCGCAGGTCAATCTGCGCTATGAAACTCCGCGGGTGAGCGAGTACCTCGTGGCCACGTTGCTGGCCCCAGTGGGCGCCGGGGTGCTTTCGCCAACCGTGTCGCAACAGGAGTATTCCAGGCTGTTCGAACGGGACCGCTTCGGGTTCACGTCGAGCACGGAGTATTTGAGCCGTGGAGCCTGGGCCGAAGCGGCGGCGCAGTTCGGCACTTTTGGCAGCTTCAGCTACTCGCTCGATGCCTACTACCAGTGGGATCCCGGCCAGTACCCGAACAATGACCTGGAACTGACGACCCTGTCAGGCCGCGTGAAACAACAGCTGACGCCTAACGACAGCGTTTTCCTGCAGGTCATTCACAGTCAGGCCCAGTTCGGCGATCTGGCGCAATACCACGATGCACTGGACCCGGTCACGGGGGCGAATCCATTGGTGCGCAGCAAGGAGACGCAAGAACCGATTCTACTCGCGGGCTATCACCACGAATGGTCGCCGCACCAGCATACGCTGGCGCTGGTTGGACGACTGCAGGACACGTTGCGCGTGGAGAATCCCGTCCAACTCACGCTCATTCTCGGGACGAACGCGGTGGGCGAGATTTTAAGTGTGGTGCCGCATCCAACCGACCAGGATTACCGTAGCGAGCTGGAAATCTATTCGGCCGAAGCGCAACACATGCTTCAATTCGAGCCATGGACCCTAATCGTGGGCGGACGTTACCAGGCGGGCACGTTTGAAACACGGAACGTTACCACGCCGCAGATAGACAATTTGATCGGCGGAACGTATCCCCCGGCTTGGTTCGATAATCCGCCCCAGGATTTTCATTCCGATTTCGAGCGTGTGACTGGTTATGGCTACGCGCACTGGCAAGTGGCGGAGCCGCTGCGGCTCGTTGGCGGAGTGGCCTATGACCGCATGACTTATCCCGTCAACTTTCGGTATTCGCCCATCTCGGAGAGCGAAGATACGATCGACCAGCTTTCACCCAAGGGAGGCCTTATCGTCACCCCGTGCCAGGATACCGTGCTGCGCGCCGGCTACAGTCGTTCGTTGGGGGGAGCCAGTATCGAGCAGAGTTTCCGGCTTGAACCGACTCAGGTCGCGGGCTTCAACCAGGCTTGGCGCAGTCTTGTGCCGGAGTCGGTCGCCGGCGCGAACGCCGCCGAGCAGTTCGAGACGTGGGGCGTTTCCCTGGAGCACAAGTGGCCCACTCGAACCTATCTGGCGGTTAGCGGCGAATGGTTGGAGTCGGAAATCAGCAGAATTTTTGGCGCGTTCGACCAACAGTTGTACGCTATTAGCGCACCGTTCATCTTCCAATCGGGGACCCGCGAACGATTGGATTTTTTGGAACGCGCTCTGACGTTCACCTTGAATCAACTGGCGGCGGAGGACTGGGCTTTTGGGGCCCGCTACCGGTTGAGTTTCGCGCAATTGGACGATCTGTTCTCGGACATACCGGCTTCCGCCACTCCGTACGTCGGCTTTCGCAGGCATCAGGAGTTGGAAGCCATGCTCCATCGCGTGAACCTCTTTGCGGCCTACAACCATTCCAGCGGATACTTTCTTCAGTTCGACTCCATATGGTCCGCGCAGGAGAACCACGGTTATCAGCCGGCGCTGCCGGGCGACGAATTCTGGCAGTTTAATGTGCAAGCAGGCTACCGGTTCCCGCGGCGCCGCGCCGAGATCCGGGTGGGAATTCTGAACCTCAATGATCAGGATTATCAGTTGAACCCGCTTAATCTCACCGCAGCACTGCCGCGCGAACGCACCTTTTTCGCCAGTCTCCGATTTTCATTCTAAATGGCACTGGAGCAGGCGGTGGTTCACCGCGTTGAACGAGTTGGCGCGGAATAATCTTGAAAATTTCGGCCATTTATTCACAAACTGAACGCCGTACCAGCAATTAATTTACCCAACCGGGGCGCCGGGGGGAGGAATCGCTATGAAGGAGGTAAACGCTTTCTTTGCTGGCGGAGTCTG
>Ga0070686_100002404_pt1 | contig 10318 bp, 5 predicted proteins | sample KBSS23LmetaG_FD_65654 | JGI IMG/M metagenome (GOLD analysis project Ga0070686, IMG submission 65654) | Switchgrass rhizosphere microbial communities from Kellogg Biological Station, Michigan, USA - KBS S2-3L metaG | ecosystem: Host-associated > Plants > Roots > Rhizosphere ...
AGTGCTGAATCATGCTGACATTCTGCCGTTTCCCGTGGACGACCCGGAAGTGGCCAACAAGGTCAACGAGGAGTTGCGCCTGAAGTATCGCTATCTGGATTTGCGCCGCCCAGAGATGCTGCGCAATCTGCGGTTGCGTTCCAGGGTGGCGACGGCGACGCGTGTGTTCATGGAAGAGCAAGGGTTCCTGGAAGTGGAGACACCCACGCTGTTCAAGTCGACCCCGGAAGGGGCGCGCGAATTCATCGTGCCGAGCCGTATTCATCCCGGGCAGTTCTATGCCCTGCCGCAATCGCCGCAGCAGTACAAGCAGATCCTGATGGTGGCGGGCGTCGAGCGCTATTTTCAATTGGCCCGTTGCTATCGCGACGAAGATCTGCGCGCCGACCGCCAGCCGGAGTTCACCCAGATCGACATCGAGATGAGTTTCATTGAGCGCGAGGATATCTACGCGCTCATTGAAGGGCTCTTGCAGCGGGTCTGGAAAACGGCGCTGGGCGTCGAACTGCCGGTGCCCTTCCGCCGCATCTCCTTTTCCGAAGCGCTCAATCGGTGGGGCATCGACAAGCCGGACACGCGTTTCGGGATGGAACTGGTTGATTTCACGGAAGAATTCCGCGCCAGCGGCTTCAAGGTGTTCAGCGGGGCGGTCGCCTCGGGCGGCGTGGTCAAAGCGCTCAACGCCAAAGGCCTGGCCGGCGCCACGCAGGGCCAAATCGAAACCATGACCGAATACGCGAAAAGTTTCGGCGCCAAGGGGCTGGCCTTCATCAAGGTCGAAGGTGGCGAATGGAAATCGCCCATCGTCAAGTTCTTCTCGGAACCGGAGAAACAGGCGCTGACGGCCAAGCTGCACATCGCCGAGGGTGACCTGATCCTGTTCGCGGCCGATCAATGGCTGAATGCGTGCGAGATCCTCGGCAAGATTCGGCTCTACTGCGCGGACGTTCTCAAGGCACAAGGCAAGCTGGAGATTCCGCCGGAGCGCTTCGATTTCCTTTGGGTCGTGGACTTCCCGCTCTTGAGCTTCGACAAGGAGCAAAACCGTTGGTATTCGAGCCATCATCCGTTCACCGCGCCGGTGGCTGAGGATATTCCCTTGCTCAAAACCGAACCCAAACGCGTGCGTGGCCAGCATTACGACGTCGTGGTCAACGGCGTGGAACTAGGCGGGGGCTCCATTCGTATCCATCAACCGGACGTGCAGAAGACGATCTTCGAGGAGATCCTCTCGATTCCCCCGGACGAAACGCGGCTGCGCTTCGGGTATATGCTCGATGCATTCCGGTTCGGAGCGCCGCCGCATGGCGGAATTGCGCTCGGGTTCGACCGGCTCATTGCCATGTTGTGCGGCACCCCCAGCATTCGCGACGTGATCGCCTTCCCAAAAACCGCCAAGGGAACGTGTCTGATGACCGATTCGCCCGCGCCGGTGGCCCCACGTCAACTGCGCGATTTGCATATCGACATCAAAGGCAAAGGGCCGGCGGTGGGCCCAGCTAGCCCGGCGGGAGAAAAGAAGTAAGCGCGGTTTCGAGAGAGTTCCCCTTATCTCTCTGACCCTCACCCGGCCTGCGGCCAACTGCAGACCAGGATGCCCTGAGAGGGAGGGCACTGACTGGTTCATGGTCTCAACTCACGTCCGAATCGGAGGTGTTCCCTCTCCATGAACCGTCGTTCACTGCTCCACCGCGCGATAGAATCGGCGAGGCAATTTCAATGCGTCCGCGTCCAGCACGCGAACCGTGCCAAGGACGGGGGTCGGGTTGGTATAGATGGGTTCCCACTGCATCAGGTTGGAGGATGCATAGAGAACCATTACGCCGTGTCCGGAAAGGTCATTTATCTCCAGGCCCAATCCACCTTCGCTGAACTGCAATCCGAAAAGAGACGCTCCAAACCGGGGCGTCGTGCGCTCCACGGCCAACTGGTAGAGCGGCCCGAGCCACGACCCGAACTCGTTTCGCGCCAGGCAGCGGTAATCGCCCGCATCGGCCAGGGTCGCTTCTTCCAGAACGAACGCCGCCTCGGTGGCGCCTGGCAGATCAATGCCATTGCGCTGCCATTGATAGGACAACGGTTGAGCCCCCGCCCAGAGCGTCCCAAATGACACCAGCGCCCCGGTGGGAACACTTTGTCCGCGGCCCGCCATCACCGGATAGGGTGAACCGTCGTTGAGCAGCGCCAGGCAATGCATCTCCCCACTGGCGATGGCAATGGCGTTGCTCACCACGGCAGGGATCTCTCGTTGCCCAGCGCTGTTGCCGCCCCAGACCACGACCGTTCCATCCTGTCTCAAGGCCATGCTGTGTTCCAGTCCACCGGCGATGGCGATCACGCGCCCGAGGTCGGGCGGAGGATTGCACTGGCCGAATTCATTGTAACCCCAACAGGTCACCGTCCCATCCCCCTTCAACGCCATGCTGTGAAACGCCCCGCAAGCGATGGCCACAACGCCATCCAGGCCCGCCGGGACAATCGTGTCGCCATAAAAATCGGGCCCCCATGCCACAACGTGGCTATCCGATTTGAGTGCCAACGCATGATGCCGCCCGCACGCGATGGCCGTGATGTGACTCAAGCCGGAGGCGAAGTTTCTTAACTCAAGTGAGCCGGCGCCCCAAAGCGAGAGACGTCCGTCGCCAAGCAACGCCATGCTCAGGTCGGCACCGGCGGCGAGCGCGACCACTCCCGCCAACCCGGCCGGAACCGATGCACCGCTGACGCCCATCACGCGTCCCTCGAACGTCAGCACAAGCATGTGCCGGGTCCCGGCGGCGAGCGCCGCAGGAAAGCTCAACGGCGCCGCGGTGGGAAACGAACCCCAGAGCGCCAAACGTCCATCGGCCCGCGTCGCCGCGGTGTAGCCAGGGCCACCGGCGAACACCTGCAAATCATAGATGTCAGAGGGGATCGCCGTTTGCCCCTGATTGTTCGCACCCCACGCCACCAGCGCCGAAAACTGCGGCAGGAGGAAGGCAGAGGCGGCGGAGACGCCGAGTCCGTTCCGCACGGTCACTTCGTAGCGGCCCAGGTCGTTCGAACCGACGCTTTGCCTCACCAACGTTCGATTCGTGGCGCCGCCAAGCGAGACGCCGTCATGCGTCCATTCGTACTGGAGCGGTTCAGTCCCGCGCCCTTCGGCGGCGAACACGGCGTCGCGCCGCAGCAACACCCGTTGCGTGACAGGCAGGGTGGTGAGCGTCGGGGCGGACGGCGTCACCGTCAGCTCTCCGGCGGCGCTGGTGGCCGGTCCGGAGCTGTTTGCCACCGTCACTTCGTAGCGACCGGAGGCAGCAGCTTGGACATTAGTCAAGCGGAGCCGTGAACCGGTGGCGCCAGCAATCGGCTGCTCGTTGAAGCTCCATTGGAAACTCAATGGCGGGGTTCCTTCCGCCTCGACGCTAAGGACAGGATCCGCTCCCGCGAGCACCGCCATTTCGATGACGGCGCTCACCAACGTGGCGGGCGTGGGCCCTGGCTGATAGCTGACTTCATCGAGCCATCCTGACGCCGTGGTGCCTGACCGAACACCGGCGCAAATCCAGTCCAGCTCGTGAACGTTCTCGCCCACATACACGGTCACTGGCTGCCAGCCGAGGACAGGGGCGGCCGCTGCCAGGACGACACCGTCGCTCTGCACCCAAAGAACCGGGGCCGGCGTCACCGCCGCGTTGAGCCACCAAAAACTCAACCTGCCAGGTCCAATGATAGTCGTGCTGAGTCTGGACTGAGCCAGGTAAGGGACCATTCCGGAGAACGCGGCATCCACGCCGTCGTGGTGAATGCTGGTTTCCGGTAACCATCCGGGCGAGCCGGCGCTGTCCCAGATGAGGCTGTCTGCATCGAGGGCTTTTTGCAGATCCGTTATCGTGAGGAACGCAGCGGAACTCAGCACGCTACCAAAGGCGTTGCGGACTTCCACGCGATACTCCCCTTCCTGGGCGCGGGAACTGACGGCAAGCGTGAGTGTGGCGTTGGTTGCACCAGGCAGGTCCGCGTTGTTGAACTTCCACTGGAAATACAGCGGCAGCGACCCGACCGCCGCCACGCTGATCGAAACGGTCGAACCGACCACTCCTTGCTTCGAGGCCGGCTGCCCTGTGAGCGTCGGCGGCTGCTGCGTGACCGTGAGCGTCGCGTTAGAACTGAGGGCGAAGCCTGCCGCATTGCTGGCCGACACTCGATAGCTTCCTGCGTCCTCCATCCGCAGATTTTGGAGCGAGAGAAAACGATTCGTCGCGCCCGGCAACACCGTTTCATTGAAGCGCCACTGATAAAAAATCGGCAGCGACCCGGTGGCGTTGCAGAAGAGGGTCACGGTGGTGCCGACGGACGCGGTCCGATTCGCTGGCTCTTGAACGAACACCGGCGGCGACAAAACTTGTCCAAGGCCTGGTGACCAAGCGATGAACCAGCCGACCGCGCCTAGGAGGCAATGCCACATCTTGCTCATGCGCACTCCGGTGAGAACGAACCGACCCTAACATCCTTGCGCTCAAAAATGAAGCCTCAACCCAAGTCGCGGCCCAGCGTGCTGCCGCGCCGGCCCTCAAATGCGCCAGAAACCCGACACCTGACACTCGACCCTTGACCGGCAGGACCGCTTTGTTACTCTGCGCCACATGTTGTCTGGCAGCATTCGATTTAGCTTTGGCTGGGCTGGCGCGTTTTATTACGGCCAGGCCAACCTGCGTCGGAGGCTGCGTTAAATTTACGAACTAAAGCCAAACCGCAGGTGTATCACCTGCGGTTTTTTTGTTTTCGCCATCCCATGATCATCGTGTTGAAGCCCGACATAACCCGGAAAGACGAAGCAGCTGTGCTGAAGGAAATCAAACGCCTCGGCTATCGCCCGCACGTGATGCGCGGCGTGGCGCGCACCGTCATCGGCGCCATAGGCGACGAAAGCACTCATCGCACGCTCGAAGTGCTGACCTCCTGGCCGCAGGTGGAGAGCGTGATGCCGGTGCAGAAGCGCTACAAACTTGTCAGCCGGGAAGCACATCGAACGGACTCCACCGTCACTGCCGGCGGCGTGGTCATCGGCGGGCGCAAGTTTGTGGTCATGGCGGGCCCTTGTTCGGTGGAGAGCGAGACGCAATTGATGACGACCGCGCAGGCGGTGAAGAAGGCGGGCGCCACGGTTTTGCGGGGGGGCGCCTTCAAACCGCGCACCTCGCCCTACGAATTCCAGGGTCTTGGTGAAAAGGGTCTGAGGTTGCTGGCCAAGGCCCGGCGTGAGACCGGCCTGGCAGTAATCACCGAACTGCTGTCGGAACAGCATGCGGAGATGGTGGCGGAATACGCCGACATTCTGCAGATTGGCACACGCAACGCCCAGAATTTCCAGCTGCTGATCGCCGCCGCCAGGACCGGCAAGCCGGTGCTGCTGAAACGCGGGCTCTCCATGAAGATCGAAGAATGGCTCCTGGCGGGCGAATACATCCTGGCCAATGAAAACCCGAATCTCCTCTTCTGCGAACGCGGAGTGCGCACATTCGAAACCTACACGCGCAACACGCTGGATCTCGCCACCATTCCGATCATCAAACGCGAATCGCATTGTCCGATCGTGATCGATCCCAGCCAGGGCGCCGGACGCGCCGACCTCGTCACCGCCATGTGCAAAGGGGCGGTCGCCATGGGCGCCGATGCGCTGCTGATCGAAGTGCACCCGAATCCGGCTGAGGCCTGGAGCGATGGCGCCCAGCAAGTGTCCCTCGCCGGCTTTGCGCAATTGATGAACGAGCTCAAGCCCTTCATTGCGGCCGCGGGACGGGAATGAGCGCGACGGACGATTGGCCGGACGATTGGCGGGCGCGTGTTCAGGCCGCCCGCGCGTTGGTTGAAGCCGCCCTGCTCGCCGAACGCGCCGCGCCCAGCCATTGGACGGGAGAGCTCTCCAGCAGCGCTCTGTCCACCGCCACCGCCGTCACCGCCCTCACCCTGGCCGCGCGCGAGCGCTCACGAGCCCACTTCCGGCGCCAAGCCGAAGCCGGCGCGAACTGGCTGGCCACTCACGCCAACCCCGATGGTGGATGGGGAGACACGACTCTCAGCTTGAGCAACCTGAGCACGACCACGCTCGTCTGGGCTGCTTTTGGCGCGTTGATGGCCTCTCCCGGCACGGCGTCCGCTGCCGCCAAAACGGCTATCGCGCGAGCCGAAGATTGGCTTCGCGCCAAAACGGGCGGCCTCGAACCGGCACGCCTGGCGCCGGCCATCATCGCTCGTTACGGCAAAGACCGCACGTTCTCCGTGCCGATCCTGACGATGTGCGCGCTGGCAGGACGGCTTGGCCCTGGACGTGAGGCCTGGCGGCATGTCATCCCCCTGCCCTTCGAGCTCGCCGCCTGTCCGCCTCAATGGTTCGCCGCCTTGCGACTTCCCGTCGTCAGCTACGCGCTGCCGGCGTTAATTGCCATCGGACAGGCGCATCATCATCATTGTCCGACGCGCAATCCATTCGTGCGCCTGCTTCGGAGGGCGACGCAGCGACGGACCCTGACCGTGCTGGCCCGGATTCAACCGGAGAACGGCGGGTTTCTCGAAGCCACACCCTTGACGAGCTTCGTGACCATGAGCCTGCTGGGAAGCGGGCAGGCGCAGCATGTGGTGGCGCAGCGAGGCCTGAACTTTCTGGCCGCTTCGCAACGCGCCGACGGCAGTTGGCCGATCGACACCAACCTGGCGACCTGGCTGACGACTCTTTCGGTGAATGCCCTTCCGGATTCGCTCGAACTCACTGGCGGCGCCGCGAAGGGTATCCGCGACTGGCTGCTGCGCCAGCAATACCGCGAACTGCATCCTTACACCCAAGCAGCCCCGGGCGGGTGGGCGTGGACCGATCTGCCGGGAGGCGTCCCGGACGCCGATGACACCGCCGGTGCGCTCCTGGCGTTGCGGCATCTCGCCGAAATGGACCCTCGGGTTCGAGAGGCTGCGGAAGCAGGTGTTCGATGGTTAATGGGGGTCCAGAATCGCGATGGTGGCGTGCCGACATTTTGTCGAGGTTGGGGAACACTTCCATTCGACCGCAGCAGCGCCGATATCACCGCGCACGCGCTCCGCGCCTGGCAGGCATGGCGGTCGCTGGTTAACTCGCATCTAGCGGCAGAGCTGGCTCAAGCCATGCGGCGCGCGCTGCATTTTCTCCGAGACGCACAAGCCGCGGACGGTTCGTGGGCGCCGTTATGGTTTGGCAATCAGCATGCCGACGACGAAACCAACCCGACTTACGGAACATCGCGAGTGCTGACGGCGCTGGCCGAGCTCAGCGCGGTGCCGGAATTCCGCGAGGCCATTGTCGGCCTGGCAGCGCGCGGTGCCCGCTGGCTGGAGCAAACCCAGAACGCAGACGGCGGCTGGGGTGGTGCGCCACAGACGCCTTCGTCGGTGGAAGAGACCGGCTTGGCGGTGGAGGCCTTGGCGCATTGGCAACGCCGCGGGTTTGAGATTAACAGCACAGTGTTCCTTCGCGGCGTGACGTGGCTCGTCGAACGTGTGGAATCCGGGCGGTGGAAAGAATGTTCACCCATCGGTTTCTATTTCGCGCGGCTTTGGTACTTCGAGAAATTGTATCCGCTGATCACGACGGTGGCCGCGTTGCGAGCGGCAGTCTGCCGACCGCCGCTACAGACGTAGCGGCTCTCGGCCGAGAGCCGCAAATATCCTCGGTGGGCGCATGACGATGAGCCCAACACACTCCTCGTGCTTTAATCGAGAGTGCGGCGGTCTGCCGACCGCCGCTACTACGGCGCGGGCTCCCATCTTTCCTCTCGACACGTTGGAGCGGGGGCATTTAATCAGCGGTCATCATGCATACCAACGAATATCTCTTTCCACATCGGCTGACTCGGCGCGATTTTCTGGCAGTCACGGGAACGGCGACAGCGGCGCTGGCGGCGGGCTGCGCCACACCGAAGGAGACCAAGCCGGCAGTGCGCCTGGGGAGCGGTTATCATACGTATGAAGCGGTTGAAGGCTGGGGCCAGCTTCCTTCGGGGATGAGTTACGGCTTCGGCTGCGGGATCGTTGTGGACGGCCAGGACCGTGTTTACGTGACCTCGCGCTCGATCAGCCCGTGTGTCGCGGTTTTTGATCGACGGGGGCGATTGCTGGAAACATGGAGCCAGGAATTTGCGGACCGCGTCAATTACTCGCTCTTGCAAGTCAAAGACACCGCCCATTGCCTCTATTGGAGCAAGGAAGGCGCGGAGGAGTTCATCTACTGGACGGAGAATGTCGGCACCAACAAGGAGGGACCGCGTGTGGGCGCGCGGGTCTACAAGACTGATCTGCGCGGGAAGATCTTTTATGAGATCGGCAACGTCAGCAAAACCGGCAGCACTGCGCAGAAGTTCGCCTGGGACAATCCGACGGACGTCGCCGTGGCGCCCAACGGCGATATCTATATCGTGGATGGCTACGGCAGCCAGCGGGTCAGCCGGTTCGACAAGAATTTCACTCACCTCAAAACGATCGGCGGGCGGGGCAAGGAGCATGGCAAATTCAATACGTGCCATGGGGTCTGGATCAAAACGCGCCAGGGTCACGAGCCGGAGGTCTACATCGCTGATCGCCACAATGATCGGGTCGAGATTTATTCCTTGGAGCTGGAATACAAACGCAGCCTCGAGAAGGTCGTGCGCAATCCGTGCTGTTTTTACCAGCACAAGGACTGGCTCTACATCCCCGACCTGGCCAGTCGCGTCACCATCCTGGATGCCGACGATAATGTCGTGGCCCACCTGGGTGACGGCAAAGGCGCAGCCGACAACAAAACCAACCCGGCCTTGTTCGCCGCGCCGCACGCCCTTTGCGTCGATTCCCACGGCGATTTTTATGTGGTGGAATGGGTGGATTTCGGGCGCCCGCGCAAATTCGCCCACCACCCCGTTTAATTTTCGATTTCGGAATTCTACTTGATGGCCATGGAAATGACACTGGGGGAGGAGGAGACAACGGTGCCAGAAGGGGAGACGTAACGGACGATAACGGTGATGCGGTCTTGGGTTGGACGATTCTCGCCCCATTGGGGCGCGAAACGGTAACCCCAGCCGATGGAGGATTTGGCGACATAGGCTTTGAGTTTGGCCGCCGTGTATTCCCACGTGCGCAATGGTTCCGCGGTGTGGCGTTCGGCCTCGGTCAAGCCGCCGTCGAAAAGGAGGATCTCAAGCTTGCCATGTTCGATGCGTTGGCCGCTGGCGGCGCGGCCGTTGCCGGCAAAGACGCGAATGGCAAAGCCATCGGGTCCGGGGATGGGGTCGAGATTGATGGCGACGGGTACGCCGAAGAGGTGCAATTCACGAATATCGTTGGCGCCGGGGGCAGAGCCGAGTGACCCGCATCCGACCTGGAGCACGGCAGCGAGCCACGCCAGGAGGAGCGCGATGGAGCAAGGAACGCCAGCGCGATGCTTCACAGGTGACCCGGTCCGGGAGCGGGGGCAGGTGGGGCAGGCGCAGGCGCGGAAGCCGGTCCGGGCTTGGCTTTGCGGGGTTTGTCTTCGAGCTCGGGCGGGGTCTTGAAGACGGGATCGAGGAGCTGATCTTCGAGATCGCCGCGCTTGAACTCGTCGCGCATCTGCGAGCGCCGGATTTGTTCTTGAGTGAATTCGTCAATGTCGCGAATTTGGCCGACCGTGGTGGCGGCGGAGAGGACTTGCGGGGTAAGCAGGATGAGCAATTCCTTGCGGTCGCGGATGCTGTGGGTCTTGGAGAAGAAGAAGCCCAGCACCGGCAAAGTGCCGAGCACCGGCACGCGGCGAACGCGGCGATCGTCCGAAGTGGCAATCAAGCCGCCAATGATCACTGTCTGCCCGCTTTGCACGCTGACGGTAGTCGTGGCGCGGCGCTGGTTGATGATCGGGACGGTGGCGGAGGCGTTGATTTCAACGGTGGAACTGCTGAGGGCGCTGTTGGTCGTGCCGATTTCCATCTTCACAAAGCCGTCCGGGCTGATTTTGGGAGTGACGGAGAGATTCACCCCCACATCTTCGTAACGGAAGGAATTAATGGTATCGCCTTGTTGGGTTACGCGGCTGTCCGTGATGAGCGGGATGCGCTGGCCGATGTTGATGGCAGCCGGTTTGTTGTCGGCGGTGACGATCTGAGGCCGGCTGAGCACTTCGAGGCGCCCGTTATTCTCCAAGGCCTGGAGGAGGAAGCTGTAGTCGCCGCCGGTGACGGCGGAGGAGAAGCCGGAGCTGATCCATCTGGCCTCGCTGATATCGATGCCGGCCGCGAAGGGCACATTGTTGTAAGTCCACTCCAAGCCGAGGTCGTGGCCTTCATCCAGGGTGACTTCGGCG
>Ga0070686_100002408_pt1 | contig 10302 bp, 12 predicted proteins | sample KBSS23LmetaG_FD_65654 | JGI IMG/M metagenome (GOLD analysis project Ga0070686, IMG submission 65654) | Switchgrass rhizosphere microbial communities from Kellogg Biological Station, Michigan, USA - KBS S2-3L metaG | ecosystem: Host-associated > Plants > Roots > Rhizosphere ...
GTCGTCCCCTGATAGATCTGAAAAGCCCAATCGCTCGACTGCGCTAGTAAGAGTTCCCGAGCCATTTGACTTAGAGTGCGAGTTTCAAGTTCGGTCGCCGAAGAGCTGAATCGGTTCGCATATTCAGTCATCCGCCTTTCGGCATCGTGCTGGTAAGGATACATCCACGAGTTATTCTCGTTTAGCCAAACCTTGTAATATCCGTTCTCGCCCCAGCTGGAAGCTATCGGCTGCTGGATCTGTATAGGCAATTCGGAATCAAGAAAATCGCCTGGCGTTATCGCTTCGATCTCTGACTGGTCCCAGTGCAGTTTTCTGAAAAAGAAATCGATGAACTGCGGCCCTTCGTACCACCAGTGTCCGAAGAGTTCCGCATCGTAAGGTGAAACAACGAGCGGCGGATGGCCTTCGAATGTCTCGCGAAGCTTGTGCGCCTGCTTGATCCGTTCGCCGATAAAGTGCATCGCGTTCTCGGCGACCTTTTCACGGGCTCTGTCCGGGACGTAAGGTTGCTTTGCCTGCTGAGGAACATCCTTTCCGGTGATGCGGTGATACTTAAGTCCGAGATGGCGCCGGGCTCCATCTTCGTGCAAATGCGGTTTTAAATACTCGAGGGGAGCGTCCCATCCGATGTCGCGATAGAATTCGCGATACCAATCGTTGCCCGGATAGCCGACCTCGGCACTCCAAACCTGTCGGCTTGTTTCGACATCGCGCGCGAAAACCGCCGTTCCGTTCGCGCAGACTACCGGTGCGTGCACGCCGTAGCGAGGCCGCGGATCGCCGTAGAGGATCGCGTGAGTGTCGGAAATGAAATACTCGATCCCGGCATCCTTGAGTAGATCCTCTACGCCCGGTTCATATGCGCATTCCGGCAGCCAGATGCCTCGCGGCTGGCGCCCGAAATGTTTCTTATAATTATTTACAGCAACCTGTATCTGGGCTCGGCGGGCTTCGTGCGTTGAGATTAAAGGCAGGAATCCATGCGTGGCTCCGCACGTGATGATCTCAAGTACACCTTCCTCCTGCAGCTCGCGAAACGCATTGATCAGGTTTCGCTTATACCGCTTGTTCCAAAGGTCGAGCGAAGCCGCAAGATTTTCAACGTACATCTGTGCAACATCATAAAACTCGACCGCCTCTTTGTCGGTTCGACGAAGCTCTTTGCGGGCAAGATCGAGAAGATTCTCGAGATGCCGCGTGTACCGTTCTTCCAGCAGTTTGTCCGCCAGCATCTCGCATAGCGGCGGCGAAACGTTCATCGCCAGCCGCGGTTTTGCGCCGGCCTCGTGAAGGTTTTGAAAAATGAAGATCAGCGGAAGATAGACCTCTGTTATTGCCTCGTAGAGCCAATCTTCTTCAAGGAATTCGGGATATTCGGGATGCCTGACAAACGGCAGGTGTGCATGTAGAACCAGGCTAAAATAACCGACAGGCATATTGGGTTCACAGACTTCAATGCAGTATGCAGTCGGCACACGCTTTAGTCAATCGCATCATTACTCAACGAACAACCTGGCATCGTGGCCGACCACCCGGAACCAGTGGAACACGATAAACCTTTCCGGAATGGGCAGTTTCGGCAAAGTCATAAAAAACATAAATATCGTAAGAAGCGTTAAAATCGTGAGTATCGTAAAAATTGATATTGGCTTGCGGCTTTATCTTGTTTAGAGTGGACATCGGAAGTTGTTCGCGGTTTGGCGAGAGGCTGCGGACGTCGTTCGAAGAAACGCAAACTGACGGGAAGAGAGCCGTCAGGAAGCGTCAAGAAATGGTAAGTGGTTAACGGGTTGGTTGTTAGGCGCTAGCTTCCTGTTTCTTCAGTTTGTCGACAAATTTCTTTCTAAATTTCGCGACCTTTGGAGCGACGACAGCCTGGCAATACGGCTGATTCGGATTATTCAAAAAATATTCCTGATGATAATCTTCGGCAGGCCAGAACTTTTCAAACGGCACGACCTCGGTCACGATCGGGTCGTCGTAAACGCCTTCGGCAGTTACTTCTTTGATCACTTCTTCGGCAATGCGTTTCTGCTCGTCGTCGTGATAAAAGATCGCCGATCGGTATTGCGTCCCAACGTCATTGCCTTGACGGTTCATTGTGGTGGGATCGTGAACGGCAAAAAATACCTGGAGTATTTCCTTGAACGAAATGATCGACGGATCGAATGTGATCTGGGCAACTTCTGCATGGCCCGTGGTGCCATCGCAAACCTGCCGGTACGTCGGGTTTTCCGTATGCCCGCCCGCGTAGCCCGACACTACGTCAACCACGCCGTTCAGATCGTCAAGAACAGCCTCAACACACCAAAAACACCCTGCTGCCAGCGTCGCAGTTTCTAGATTACTCATAAGGGAATTTTAGCAGACGTTATGCCATATACTGAATAAGAATGAGAGCTTTAATCTTTGATCTTGACGGGACGCTCATCGACACGGTTTACGCTCACGTATTCGCGTGGCAGCGTGCGTTGAGCGAAAACGGGTTTGGCGTGGACGGCTGGCGGATCCATCGGCGCATCGGCATGAGCGGGGGCCTATTTGCACGGGCGCTCGCAAAAGAGATCGGCCGCGATGTATCACCGGCGGAAGCCATTTCTCTTCAAAATCGTCATGGTGAACTCTTTCGCGAATTCCTACCGGAACGTCGTCCGCTCCCCGGTGCGATCCAGCTGCTGGAACATCTTCGGGCCTCGGGGATCGTTCACGGCATCGCAACTTCAGGCCGCCGGCCGGAGATCGACGAGTCCCTAAATGCGCTTGGCATCGGGCCGGAGACTGTAGTTGTCGAGCGGAACGATGTTCTTCGCGCGAAACCTGAACCGGATCTGTTTCTCGCCTGCCAGGAACGTCTCGGCGTTGGCATCAACGAATGCTATGTCGTCGGCGATGCCGTCTGGGACCTGTTGGCTGCACGCCGGGCTGGAATGCTCAGCGTTGGCCTCCTGAGCGGCGGTTACGGCGAAGACGAACTCGTCAGCTCCGGAGCATTTCGGGTTTATCGTGATGCGGAAGAGCTGTATCGATCGCTCGATGAATTGGGAATTGTTGCCTGATTATTCTGTTCGATTTGATAGGCCGCCATTCCGTATTAATATGTTGGGAGCAATACCTAATCTACCCATTTCTGGATTGTGAATACTATGAAGATAGTTGGAGAGGCGTCCAAAGAGCGTCTGATAGCTGCGTTTCTCGATAATCTGCTTGCTTTTGGATTTACCTTTTTCCTCGTCGCCCTAGTTCCACCAACTTTGCCCGCGCTAAAAGGCGTTGTACTGATTGCGGCGTTTCTTGGATACTTCATCGTTTTCGAAACAATTTGGTCTCGAACTCCCGGAAAGTATTTTCAAGGATTGGTTGTTCGAAAATTGGACGGAAGACCCTGTGATTGGCAAGCCGCTCTGATTCGTGGCGGAATGCGGGTGATCGAGGTGAACCCGGTGTTATTGGGTGCTCTTCCGGCTGGCATTGCCATCATCTCCTCTGACCTGAAACAACGTATGGGAGATTCTCTCGCCGGCACACTAGTGGTTTCCGACAAGCTGAAATGGAAGAGTTCCGATCATGTGTCCTTGCCCGCCGTATCTGAGGACATATCGACCGAGCAATTATGAAGCCCGTTGTTTCCGGCGTAGATGTAGATTCGGAAACTCGCTGCGCACACTGGCACAGCGATCTCGACATCATCGCTATCAACTTCAAATGCTGTGGCCGCTGGTATCCGTGTTTCGAATGTCACACGTCGGTTGCCGATCATAAGCCGATCGTTTGGCCGAAAGGTGAATTCGATGAATGCGCTATTCTCTGTGGTGTATGCGGTCACCAGATGACGATCAACGAATACATGAATTGCTCATCTACCTGTCCTGCGTGTAAATCGAATTTCAACCCGGGTTGCTCAAATCACTATCACCTTTATTTCGAAATGGCTTAAAGGCATGGATGTCGAATCAAAATACACGCGAGTCGAGTACGAACGGCGATTTTTGATCGATCCAGCTATCGATTGGAAGTGTTTTGTCGAGCCGTACTCGAAGCGATTAGAAGATAAGTATCTGACTGGTACGCGGCTTCGTTTGCGAACGATGACCGATCTGGATACTGGCCGACGAGTGATCAAACTCACTAAAAAGGAAGAATCGCCGTCGCCATACTACCGGACTCTCAGCCGCATACTGCTCGCTCCGGCAGAGTTCGAAATATTCAACCGGCTCGACGGATATCCGATCAATAAAGTTCGTTACTACTCCAACCACGGCGGCAACGTGTATTCACTGGATGTATTTGAAGGCGAACTCGAAGGACTCGTGCTGAGCGAGGTTTCGACGGACGGCCTGGGTGAACTGATGTCCATCGAGCCGCCCGCGTTTGCGCATCATGAGGTTACAGAGGACGAATTCTTTGACGGGGGGAATCTTTGCAGAACATCGCATGAGGAGCTGCTGGTGAGATTAGTGAGTATGGAAGGGCCCGATGCTAGTTCGGCAGCTCATCAAACGTTTGAACCGCTTGGTGAGTAAAATCTTCATCGATCGACGCATTTCCTTTGCGAATGGAAAGCGCAGTTTGCAATCCGCTTGATCTTGCTGCTTCCAGTTCCGCCGGAACGTCTGAGACAAACAGGATGACGTTCGCTTCAAACCCCAATTCTTCCGCTATCTTTCGATAGCTCTCCGCCTCCTTTTTCCCGCCGACATTGGTATCGAAGTGATCGGAGATAAAAGTCGTGAGGTCGCCGTGATCAGTAAACTTGAAAAGGTTCTTTTGTGCGAGCACGCTGCCTGAAGAATAGATCGCTATTGTTTTGCCTGCCGCCTTCCACCGTTCGAAAGCCGGCGGTACATCGTCAAAGATCTGTGATCGTAGATCGCCGGATTCATAACCAGCTTGCCAGATCTTCCCTTGTATCGATTTCAGCGGGGTTGACTTGCGATCAACGTCGATCAGAAATCGCAGGTATTCCGCGACCGAAGCAGGCGAATTAGATTGAAAGTCGGAGCTGTATTTTTTATCCGCGGCATGTTCAGCTTTCAGCTGCAGGATCTCCGCTTCAAGCGCTTCAAAATTCTCGGATACAAATCTCTCGATCCGTTCCTTTGCAAACGGGAAGAGTATTTTGTGGACAAAATCGATTGGCGTCGTTGTGCCTTCGATATCAAGCAGGTATGCCGCGATCGCCATTTAGGAATTAGGAGGTAAATAGGCTGGCCCAAAGCAAACAGGCTCGTATCGGGCATCGACGCCGCTGCCCGTGTAATGCGGCGTCCATCCTGAAGTGTCCTGGAACAGACGGATCGCGCGAACCGTCCGGTCCCCGCACAGATCGAACCAATGCAGCGTTCCCCGCGGCACACGGATCAGATCGCCGGCTTCCATTTCGATCGATACGACGTCGGAACCTTTCGGCGCAATGTGAAACAACCCGTGGCCTTTGACGATAAAGCGTACTTCATCTTCATCGTGCCAATGCTCTTTGTTGAATTTGTTGAGCATCTCGTCGAGCCCTGGCGTGGTCGGCACTACGTTGATGACGTCAGCGGTGACATATCCGCCGCTTGCTTTGAGCTTTTCGATCTCGTCGGAATAGGCTTCGAGAATCTCGGCGTCGGACGCGTCTGCGGATACTTCCTTGATGTTTTCCCAACGCTCGTAATCGATGTCGATCTCGGCGAGGCGAGCCTTGATCTCCGACGGATCCGTCAGACGCAATTTCTGGTCGGGAATATTTACCGCTGTCATAAAAACGCAACCCTAAAGAGATTTCCTAGTCTGCCATGCATTCCAAATTTCTTCAGCCATTTTCGAGTATTTCTGTTTGCCGCCGGCATCTGGACCGAACCATCGGCGAAACTCTTCATGAACCACGGTTAAGGCATCGTCGGCCGATCCGCAGTCCTTTAGCCTGGGCAAGATAGTTCCAACTTCAGCCTCATACTCATCCGTATTCGATTCGTAATTAATGCCAATCGGATCGTAGCGGAATAACAAATCCGTTACTTTTTCGAAAAGCTGGCCATACTCCGTTTTCAATCGTTGCCGATCACGTAGGATTTCTTCCCGGGTCTCCGACATAAACTATTTTACCCGACGGCCAAGCACTTCGAAAAGGAACTCGAAGATCTCAACGTGCCGTTTCGCTTCGGCAACGTTCTCTCCCCACGTATACAGGCCGTGACGGCGAAGGTAAATGCCATGAAGCCCCTTGTTTTCCTTTATGACGGTATCGATGACATGGGAGAGAGCAATATAATCCTGCGAATTCTCGATGATCGGCACGCTCTCCTTGTGGGTGTGTGTTTTCACACCGGAGAGGCCTTTGAGCATTTCGTAGCCTTCGATCACGATGGAGCCGTCCTGAAAGCAAACGTCGGACAGGATCGTTCCCCAAACAGAATGCGTGTGCAAAATTGAACGCGCTTTTGGCAACAGCCGGTAGATCGTCAGATGCAGCATCGTTTCGGCCGACGGCCTGCCAAAGCCCTCGAGGATCTCGGCGTCATCATCGAGCTCGAGAAAATGCGTTTCTTCCAGATTGCCTTTTTCATTTCCGCTCGCGGTAATGCAAATACGCAGCGGCTTGCGCGCAAGCAATACGCTGAAGTTCCCGCTCGTGCCGAGGACCCAGCCGCGCCGGTAAAACTCTTTACCCGCTCTTGCCAGTTCGTCCGCCGGTTTTGGCGATGAAGATTTAGAGCCCATCAGTTATTCCTCGTCCTGCCTTAGTTTTTCAAGCACTGAAAAATCTTCGAGTGTCGTTATATCGCCCGCGACTAGCCCGCTGGACGCCAATTCACGAAGCAGACGCCGCATGATCTTGCCCGAACGCGTTTTCGGAAGAGCATCCGTAAAACGTATATCGTCCGGTTTGGCCAACGCTCCGATCTCTTTTGCCACATGGCGGCGAAGCTCTTCCTTTAATTCGTCACCGCCTTTACGCCCGCCTTCGAGGGTAACAAAAGCCGAGATCGCCTGGCCTTTCAAATCGTCGGGTCGTCCGACTACCGCGGCCTCGGCGACCGCTTCGTGCGAGACCAGTGCCGATTCGACCTCGGCCGTTCCAAGCCGGTGCCCGCTTACGTTGATCACGTCGTCCACGCGGCCCATGATCCAGAAATACCCGCGCTCATCCCGACGGGCGCCGTCGCCCGCGAAGTAAAAACCGGGGATCTCCGACCAGTATGCCTGTCGATAGCGTTCGTCATCGCCCCAGAGCGTTCGCAGCATTGACGGCCAGGGGTGTTTCGCAACCAGGTACCCGCCTTCGTTCGTGCCGACCGAAACACCCGCCTTCGTTACCACATCAAGGATAATTCCCGGGATCGGGCGTGTCGCTGTGCCCGGAACCGTCGGCGTAACGCCCGGCAGCGGCGATATCATGATGCAGCCGGTTTCGGTCTGCCACCAGGTATCGACGATCGGACATCTCTTTTTTCCGATGATCTCGTGATACCACATCCAAGCCTCGGGATTGATCGGTTCGCCGACCGTTCCGAGAAGCCGCAGCGAAGACAGATCGTGCTTGAAGGGATACTGTTCTCCCCATTTTATAAAGGCCCTGATCGCCGTCGGCGCCGTGTAGAAGATCGTTATCCTGTGCCGCTCGATCATGTCCCAGAACCTGTCGAAGTCGGGATGGTTCGGGGCGCCTTCATACATGAAGACAGTTGCTCCGTTCGCCAGCGGGCCATAGACGACATAACTATGACCGGTCACCCACCCGATGTCTGCCGTACACCAATAAACGTCTTCATCCTTAAGATCGAAGACCATTTTGGTTGTATAAGCGGCCTGTGTCAGATATCCACCCGTAGTGTGGAGAATTCCTTTTGGCTTTCCGGTGGTTCCGGAGGTGTAAAGAATATAAAGCGGATGTTCAGAGTCAAGCTCTTCGGCAGGGCAGTTGGCATTGACCGTCTTGGTCATCTCATGCCACCAATGATCACGGCCAGGCTTCATCGAGACCTTTGACCCTGTTCTTTGAAATACGACAACGTGTTCGACGCCAGGGCATTGCGCGGCAGCCTCGTCGACTATGGTCTTAAGTTTGATCTCAACGCCTCGACGATATCCGCCGTCGGCGGTTACGATCACTTTACACTGTCCATCATTGACGCGGTCCCGAATCGCGTCAGCCGAAAAGCCACCGAAGATGACCGTATGCGTCGCTCCGATGCGGGCGCACGCAAGCATCGCCACAGCCAGGGCGGGCACCAGCGGCATATAGAGAGCAACACGATCACCGCTTACTACACCAAGCTTTTTCAAGATATTTGCGAACCTGCAAACTTCCGAATGCAGCTGCTGATAGGTCAGCGTCTTGATCTCGCCGGGTTCACCTTCCCAAATTATCGCCGCTTTGTTCTTTCGCCAGGTTGATAGGTGGCGGTCCAGGCAGTTATAAGAAATGTTCAATGTACCGCCGACAAACCATTTTGCGTGAGGTTCGTTCCACTCTAAAACGGTATCCCACTTTTTGAACCAATCAAGATGCTCTGCCTGATCCGCCCAAAAGGAAACCGGATCGGCGGCCGCATCCGCGAGGAGTTGTTCGTATTCGTCCGCATTGCTCAACAACGCGTTCGATGCAAACTCAGGAGGCGGCGGAAAGACGCGGTTCTCATTAAGAACTGATTCGATAGCTGCGGTTTTTTTTGACATAGAAAGGACTGAATTAGGGTTCAGTATATGATAACGGCACAGCGAGTTAAAACAAGTTGACCGCGATGCGCAGTACCTTACCACTGTGTTGAGGGGAAAAAAGGAAAGAGTTCTAGAACGCTTGCAGGATCAGACCGCAGGGGCCGTCGAATCCCGAACGATCAAGGTCGGCTCAACCGTCAAGACTTTTGGCGCCGAGAGATCAGATTTGCGGTTGAGGAGTTCCAACAGCGTTTTTGCCGCGAGCTGCCCCATTTCAAAAAGCGGTTGCCGGATCGTGGTGAGGGCCGGATTCTGAAACGCGGCGGCGTAAATATCGTCGAAGCCGAGTACGGAAACGTCATCCGGAACACTTAGTCCGGCATTTTCGAGGGCACGGATCGCCCCGATCGCCGAGACGTCATTAAAGGCGAATATCGCTGTAAAAGGTTTCCTGGTCGTGAGTATTGTGCGCGTTGCTTGCAGCCCGATCTCAGGCGACGGGGTGTCACCCTCCAACTGCGAGACCAGATCGCTGTCGATCCGTATACCGCGTTCGCTCGCCGCCTTGCGTATTGCACGCCATCTGACCTCGGTATCCGAGCTGAAATCCTGTCCCTTAATGAACGCGATCTTGGAGTGTCCTAAGGCGATCAGGTGGTCAAGAGCTATGGACGCGGCGTGATCGTGATTCAACCGGATGCTTGCGTGGCCGTGAGCCTTGATTCCTGAAACGGAAACGATAGGGACCTCTCCGGGCATTTCAAAATTGGTGTCGACAGCGATTATCCCCTCGACGCGGCGGTCAACAAACATTTGCGGATAAAACTCCAGCAAATTCTCACGGTGCCGGTGACTCGCAAGAAAATAAAAATAGCCCGCTTCGAGCAGGGCATCCTCGACCCCGCTCAGTACCATTGACGAATATCCGTCGCTTAACTCGGGAACCATCACGCCCAGCGTATGCGTTTTCTGCGCACGAAAAGAACGTGCTAGAAAATTAGGCCGATATTTGAAATGGCGCGCGGCGGCCCTGATCCTTTCTTTTGTCTCATGAGGTATCGAGCTGGCCGAAGGCGAGTCGTTCAGCACCCATGAAAGCGTTGTTGGAGACAGATTCAGATGCGTCGCCAGCTGCTTTAGGCTTACCGGGCTCCGCGAGGTTCCCTCAAATGTGTCTATAGAGCTCTTTTTACGGGGCATTTTCGCGAAAAGTGTCTCATAGAACATATCGATTAGCAAGATTTTCAGCGCTGTTTGGTAAAACCAATCGGAACGTGCAATTTATCGTATATCGCTGTAAGCGTGAGATTTAGGTCGAAAAAAATCTTGACAATTTCGCTTATGGTGCTATAACTAACTTTAACTAAATCGATTTACTAGAACGGTTTACTAAAACGTTTAATCTCACGGCCGCGGACCAGTCGACAGTCGTTTTAAGTAATTCAAAGTACAGACGCCGCAGCTCAAACCGTGAAACATTCAAAATCCCGGGAGGATCTTTATGCGATTTTCATTTAGGCCGGCGAAACTGCTTGGCTCTGTGGCGCTCATTGCGCTTTTTGTCGTTATTGGTAATGCCCAATTCAGAGCAAGTCTACAAGGCGTGGTCACCGACAGTGCGGGCGGCGTTGTCCCTGATGCGCAGGTCACCTTGTTGAA
>Ga0070686_100002409_pt1 | contig 10301 bp, 11 predicted proteins | sample KBSS23LmetaG_FD_65654 | JGI IMG/M metagenome (GOLD analysis project Ga0070686, IMG submission 65654) | Switchgrass rhizosphere microbial communities from Kellogg Biological Station, Michigan, USA - KBS S2-3L metaG | ecosystem: Host-associated > Plants > Roots > Rhizosphere ...
CAAAGTTCAAGGGCGAAATCGGCAACGACATCGACGTGCGCTTTGCCTACGGCGGCGCGCTGGCGGCAGAACGCATCCCGGTCGGCCTCGGCATTGACATCCCGTCAAACAAGCTGGAGGGCGGCACCGGCACGCCGGACATCAGTCAGGCGATGACAAACATGGGCGATGAGCCTTACGAGTACGTCGCCATCGGCTTCACCGACAGCAACTCGCTGACCGCAATCGAGACTGAGTTCGGCTTTGGCGACGATGGCCGCTGGGGCTGGATGCGCCAGCTTTACGGTCACGTGTTCGCGGCGCGGCGCGGCTTGGAAGTGTCAGAGGATCAGACCGGCTACAGCGATCTGTTGCAGTACGGCCCGAACAATAACTCTGGCGTGGTGTCGATCATGGGGGTGGAAGCAAATTCGCCGACACCGCCGTGGTGCTGGGCTGCGGCCTACACCGCGAAGGCGGCACGCGCGCTGGTCAACGATCCGGCGCGACCGTTGCAGACGCTGGCGCTGGAGGGTTGCCTGCCCGCACCCCGACACCAGCGGTTCACTATGCGGATGATGAACGACCTGTCGTGGGTCGGCATCGCCACGCAGGCGGTGAACGCCGACAACATCCCGGCAGTCAAACGGGAGAGCACCACTTATCAAAAGAACCTGTACGGACAGGGCGACGATGCGTACGAACTTGTCCCGACACTGGCAACGCTCGCGGCGTTGTTCCGGTCGCAACGTCATGCGATCACAAGCAAATATCCGCGTCACAAGCTGGCCGACGATGGCACGCGCTTTGGTGCCGGACAGGCAATCGTGACGCCGAAGATCATCAAGGCGGAACTGATCGCTCAGTATCGCTTCGACGAGTTCCTTGGGCGTGTTGAGAACGCAGCAGCGTTCAAGGCAAACCTGATTGTCGAGCGCGACCCGAACGATCCGAACAGGGTCAACGTCCTGTACCCGCCCGACCTCATCAATCAGTTGCGCATCTTCGCTGTGCTTGCGCAATTCAGGTTGCAGTACAATCGCGGAGTGGATACCGGCATCGCGGTCTAACGCTGTCATTGCAACGTAAGGAAAGCGCAGCTACACGTTGATGAACGTCAACAGGAGATCAGTATGAGCAAAGCAATTCTCGCAGTGATTATGCCAGTCGATACTGGCGCACGACCCGATCATGAACTGCCGGGGAAGCCTCCCGGCCCGTCGCAGGGACCGGGCTTGCCAACGCATCCAATCGCGCCGGGTGGCCCGCCACCGGAAGTGTGGCCGGGACCGGGCAAGCCGACGCATCCGATTTACTGGCCGCTGCCTCCCGGCGCACCGGTCGATCCTTCGTATGGCGTGCCAATCGAAAGGCCGTCACACCCAATCGCTCCCGGTGGCGGCGGGCCGCGTCCGGATCAAGGGCTTCCGGGTGAGCAGCCAAAACCCGAACACCCAATCGTCCTGCCTCCGGGTGGCGGCGGATGGTTGCCGGTCTACATTTGGGGCGGCGGCAACGAGCCGTTCCCGACACCGCCAATCGTGCTTCCGCCTGATGAGGACACGGACGATGGCGGCAAGCTGATCTACAGGGCAGTGTGGACGCCCGACGAGGGCTGGCAGACCATTGCCATCGTCATTCCCGGTGATGACCACGGCAGGCCGGAAGTGACGCCATCAGCGGCGAAGCGTAAGTAAGCAACGCAGCGAAACCGCTTGCAGGCCCGCATCGCAGACTGGCAGTGCGGGCCTGCTTTATTCGGGAGGAACCTATGGAGTTTTACGGACAGATCAGTGAGCCGTACTGGAACGACAGGCCGGTCGCCATTGTCGGCGGCGGCACATCGTTGCTCGGCTTCGACTTTGAGCGGCTGCGCGGCGCGCACGTGCTGGCGGTCAAGGGCACGATCTTTGACATCCCTTGGGCTGATGCAGGCTTCGGCCTCGACATGCCGCGCTACATGGACTGGCGCGACAAACTCGCCAACGTGCAGAGCCGCGTCTATTGGGCCGTGCCGGTCGAGCAGATCGACAAGACCGGCCCGCCGCCGTCACGCAACGTCACCTTTCTGCGCCGGTTGGTTGGTGAGGGCATCTCCGAAAGCCCGTCCGAAATTTTCGGCGGCGGCACGTCCGGCTACGGCTCGGTACAGATCGCGCTGCACAAGCGGGCGCAGGACATCGTCCTGTTCGGGTTTGACTACAACCCCGAGACGGCGGTCAGTCACACCACCAAAGGCACGCCGTTCCGGCACAACGACCAGCACTACCAGCGCAAGATGCACCAGAGTGCCGCAAACTGGCTGGAGTGGTCGAAGCACTTTGAGACGTACCTGCCGTATCTGGCTGATCATGGTGTGCGGGTCTACAACGCCTGCCCGACATCGCAGATCGACTGCTTCCAAAGAGTGTCGCTCGATGATGGCGTAGATTTGGTTTGCAATAACGCGCGGTGACATGCGGACATTCGAAGCCATTCCGACAATCTGGATTGGCTTCGATGAGAGGCCAGCAGAGACGCTTGGCTTTGCCGTTGCGTTGCGCTCGATCCGGCGACGGCTGTCAAAACCTGCACCGCTCAAGGGCGTGGTGCTGTCCGACCTGAAGGCGCGCGGGCTTTACACACGACCGACCGAGACACGCGACGGCAAGCTATGGGATGTCATCTCAAGCGCGCCGATGTCAACCGAGTTTGCCATCAGCCGCTTTCTCGTGCCGTACTTGCAGAAGCGTGGGCTGGCCGTGTTCGCGGATGCGGACGTGATGGCGCGCACCGACCTGATGCAGCTTTTCGCCTGCGCCGACAAGAGCAAAGCCTGCTGGGTCGTCAAGCATAATCACCAGCCGACCTCGACCACGAAGATGGATGGGCAGGTGCAGACATCGTACTGGCGCAAAAACTGGTCGAGCGTCGTGCTGTGGAATTGCGATCATCCAAAGACACGCATGCTGACACCGGACGTGGTCAACCGCGAACGCGGCCTGTGGCTGCACCAGTTCACGTGGCTGGACGACAACGACATCGGCGAACTGGACCCGAGATGGAACCATCTCATCGGTGAAGTGCCGCCCGATCCGACGACGAAGCTGGCGCACTTCACGACTGGCACGCCGAACATCGCCGGTCACGAGCGCGATGAGTTTGCAGACGAGTGGCGTGCCGAACTGGAAAGCTGCGGCACATGAAGTTGCTGGTAGTCGGGCCGGACATTCGTGACCGCCGCAAGGTCAAGAACTTCACCGGCATACAGGCGCACTACCTGATGCGCGAACTGCGCAAGCGCGGCGTTGAATTGCACTTCATCGATCCGAAGCCAGCAGACGAACTGGACTACTTCGCAAACGTGGACCCGCAGGGCTGCGATCACGTGCTGGCGCTCGGGCTGCGCTACTTCACGCACCATCCTCCCGGCTGCGCCGCGATCCTCGGCACCAAGGTGCGCGGCAAGGTCACGCAGATGCACGATGGCCTCGTACACGACTACCTGTCGCAGTACATGATCGGCGTCGATTGCAATTTCATGTTCAGGGATGACGCGACGCGCACGCGCGACTGGAAACGATACGCCGACAAGAACTGCTACATCGGCTGGGCCGCTGATCCTGATCTGCTTTACCCGCAGCAAAAGAAGGGCGAACTGCGCATCCTCATCGATCACCCGTACTACAAGCAGGGCACGCCCGACATCACCGAGGCAGTCACCATCGACGCGGTGACGTTCGCCCGTTTCGGCGGCTGGCAGGAACGCTATCGCTCGATCCGGCTGCGGCGGCTGGTCAATGGCGGTGCGCAGGACATCGACACCCGGCACCCGACTTTCAAGCCGTTCGACCGCAAGCACATCCCGTTTGAGGACATTGCAAACGAGTACCGGCAGACCAGCGTCTACATGGTGACACACAAGGAAAGCGTCGGCCTGACCTGCTTGGAGACGGCGTACTGCGGCGCGCTCACCTGCGCATCGACGGCGCTGATCTATCAGGATCGTCTCGACACCATCCGGCACGTGCAGTACGAAGGTGTCCGCGCGCCGTGGGGGCACATCCTCAACACGATTGATCCGGTGCTTTCGGCGGAAAAGGCGCGCGTCCAGAGTTGGGACAAGGTTGCTGACCGGATGTTGGCGTGGTTCGCGCAGCACAATGACTGACTTGATCGTCGCCTGCGTCCGCACCGGCACGGCCTACGGCATGGAGTATGTCGTGCGCCTGCGCAACATGGTCGCGCGGCACCTTGCCAGACAGCACTCGATAATTTGTCTGACAGATCAAGAGGATCGCTGCGAGGGCGTGGCGTTCATTGACATAAGTCAAATCGGCCTGACCGGCTGGTGGGCCAAACTCATTTTGTTCGCCCCGGAGTGGCGCGACACCCGCAAGGTCGTCTATCTCGACCTCGACACGGTCGTGATCGACAGCCTGCTGCCGCTGGCAAACGTCGCGGGCGAGTTCGCAATCACCGAGAACTACACCCGCAAGGCGGTCAATCCGGCCTATCCCTGCAAGTACAATTCAAGCGTCATGGTGATCGGCGGCGGGCAGACCAGCTTTGTCTGGCGGCGCTTCGAAGCAAAGCGCGCGGAAATCCTGTCGCGGCATGCACGCTACGGCGATCAGGCGGCAATCGAGGAACTATATCCGGCTGCGCCCTATCTCCAGATGTTGCTGCCTGCCGAATACTTCTGCAATTACAGAAACTTGACGAACCACCCGCCGAAACGAGCGGCGATCATAAACTTTGGCGGCAGGCACAAGCCGCACAATTGTCTGATCCCTTGGGTGCAGCAGGCGTGGTCATGATCATCCCGGTCGAGGATTTGCAGATCACCATGATCGATGCCGGTGACCGGCAGTGCATCCACATTGCCAAGGGCGATGGCTTTGAGCCGGACAGCCTGAAGGCGTGGGCCGCGCTGGTAAAGCCGGGGATGGTCGCACTCGATGTGGGCGCGTATACCGGCCTGTACTCGATTGTTGCTGCGCTGCGCGGCGCAAAGGCAGTCGCGCTGGAGCCGATGCCAGCAAATCGCTGGCGGCTCGGGATAAATGCCGACATCAACAAGGTGTTCGTGATGGTGCATCAAGTGGCCGCGTCCGACCACAATGGCCCGATGCGGCTCAACTACAGCCGCCACACGCCGCTCACGACAGGCGGTTCGCTGGAGGGCGGGATCGAAGGCCACACCGACAGCATCGAGGTCAGCGCGGTAACTATTGACAGCCTAAATCTCGCGGATGTCGCGGCGATAAAAATTGACGTGGAACTGCATGAACTTTTTGTACTACAAGGCGCTATGTCAACAATCAGCAAGTTCCGCCCCCCGCTGTTGATTGAAACGCTCAACGACAATATGCGCCGCGACATCATGCGGATGCTGCCGCGCTACGAGGTGGCGGCGATCCTCGACAGGCGCAATACACTTTTCACACCAAACAGGAGGTCGTGATGCCGCAAGGGCCATTCGCAGGCACAGCGTATCTGAAGTATGACGGCGGGATGTTGCCGCTGCGTGGCAACCTCACCGTGTCGGCGACACCGGTCGAGCGCACCGGCATTGCCGGACAGGACTACGTTCACGGCTATCAGGAGTTGCCGCGCGTGCCCTTCATCGAGGGCGACGTGTCAACGCTGCCGGAAGTGTCGCTCGAAACGCTTGAAGCAGTGATCGATGCAACGGTCACGGCAGAACTCATCAACGGCACGACCTACGTGCTGCGCAATGCGTGGACCAAAGGTCCGCTCGAAATCAACACGCACGATGGACAATTTCGAATTCGTTTCGAAGGCGTGTCCTGCGACGAAGTGCGCTGATCACTCTGGAGGGAGTAGATGGCTGAAGCTGCGAAAAAGGTTGCGGACGAAGTTGAAGATACAGCGCCGACAAAATCGGCGGATGTCCTTCCGGTGCGGCGGAAGGAAATCACCATCAATCTTCTGACGCCAGTACAGGCGCACGGCGACATGGTGAAAACACTGACGTTCCGCAGGCCGACTGGCGGCGACATCATGGCATTGGGTGACGACTACCCGATCCACATCGACTGGCAGACAGGCCAGATCAGGCCAAACCCGCCTGCGATGGGACAGATGATGTCAGTGCTGGCGCAGGTCCCGCCATCGACGATCAAGGCACTTGATGCGGAGGACTGGTCTACCTGTGCTCACGCACTGATGGGTTTTTTCCCGCCGGGGCCACAAGCGATGCAATTCTGAACTGCTATCGACTGGCTAAATACTACTCGCGTTCCCCGGACGAGTTTCTGGCAATGCCGCTCGATCACATCGAGCAGCACATCCGATGGACCGACAAGCTGTTGGTGATGTCGGACAAAGTGAGAACGCGGGATGGCTGATGATGTCCTGAGAATGCGGGCAACGGTTTCCTCAGAGGAAGCCCTTGCCAACATCCGCGCCATCGGTCGCGAATTCGGTCTGCTGCCGCAGAAGGCCAAGCCGCAGATCGATCAGCTAAATTGGAGTTTCAAAAATCTCGGCGCGACAATCGGCACTGTTGGCCGGGAGTTGCGCGGCGTTGTGCCGGGACTTGCCGGTTTCGGGCTGGGTGCGGCTGGCGTCGGCATTGCCGTTGGCTCGCTGATCCGCACGCTTAATTCCGTCTCCGAAGGAATTGTTCAACTCAAGTATCGCAGTCGAGAACTTGGCGTCGCGGAGAACGCGCTGCGCGGCTTCAGCGTTGCAGCGCAGAAGGCTGGCATCGCGCCGGAAGCGTTCGACCGGGCACTCGGCACCTTCAAGCGCAACACCGAGGACTTCGCCCTGCGCATCGGCAACGTGCGCGAGGAAATGATCCGCATGGGTGCGGGTCCTGTGGTCACGCGCATCAATGCCGCCGCAACTACGGTTGACAAGCTGAAGGTTGCCTTCGATTTCAAGACCACGCTCGACAAACTCGATCCGTCCGGTGAGCGCGGTCGCCGCTTTTTTGAGGACATCGGACTTGGCGCGGAAACGGCACGGCTGTCATGGGAGGAATTGCAGAGTTCGGTTCGCAAGCCGATGTCACCGGAAGCGATTGCAAGCGCAAAAAAATATAACGACGCGCTGATCGATCTTGGCGAAGCATTCACCGAACTGAAGCAGACTTTCGGTACAGCGATCTTCCCAAGTCTCGCAGGCGACCTCAAGAGCATCACCGACGCAATCGAACTGATCAAGCAGGGCTACGAGTGGTGGAAGGAGATGAACAAGCCGGTGGCTGGCTCTACGGGCCGGACACCACTGCTGGTCATTCCGGGTGTCGGCAGCATTGGCGACCCGCGCTCTGGCTTCCGCGAACTTGAGCAACAGGTGCCGAAGGATCGGATACCGGCGCTGCCACCGGGGGGCGGCACGTTTGGCGGCGGCTTCAGTCCGGTTGCATTCCGTGAAGGCTTTGGCGACGGCAGCGGTGCTGATTTGAGCGAAGGCTCACGCATGGTCAAGGACGGCGTGTTCGCCGCGCTGGTCGATTTTCAGGGCTACGTCAGCGGCGGTGGCGCACCGGCAGGCGGCGGCATGGCAGGTGGTGGCGCGCAGCAGGTTTCCTTTGGCGGCATCAGTGGCGGCTGGAGCGGTGGTGGTGGCGCTGGGACGGCACCGGCAGGGCCAGCGGCGGCACCGCCGATGGGCGGCGCAGGCCCGAGCGTGTCCGACCTCGCCAAAGCTGGTGCAGGCGGTACGGCGCGTCCGATGGAGAGCCGGGGCGGCTCCGCTGGCATAACCGCGCCAGCGGGCACGCCAATCCAGCGTGGCGGCATGACTACGGTCACCACCTCGGGCGGGCGCAAGTTTCAGGTCGATAGCCGGTTCGCCGCGAACTTTCAGGGCTTCATCAACGACTACGAAAAAGCTGGCGGCGTGATCGGTCCCGAGAGCGGCACGCTTGGGCAGCGTCCGCACAATCCGAGCGGGCATCCAATCGGCGCAGCCATCGACATCAATCAGGTCGGTTATGGCGTTCGCGGCAAGGGTGGCGCGACGTTGCCGGTCGGCACAGAAAATGCACTGGCGGAAAAGTGGGGGCTTGTCTCCGGAGCAAACTGGCGCAGGCCGGACACCGGACACTTCGGCATCAAGAACGTCGAAGCGGCGCGGCAGGCACTCATGCGCAACGGCGTTGATGCTGACACCGCGACGGCCATCGCCACGCAGGGACAAGGCTCCGACAGCGGCAAGACCGTGAAGGGGTCGGTGTTTGGCTCAACGCATGGCTTCCGCGATCCGTCCGAGCCGCGTGGCCGCAAGACCGCATCCGGCGTGTCGAACGAAGTCCCCGGCATTGCGCTGCCCGACCGCTCGACATTGGGACAGATGTTCGAAGTCACGACGCCGGACGGTCGCAAGATCATGCTGCCACAGACCGATGTCGGTCCGGCTGCGCGCACCGGGCGCGGCATCGACATAACGTCATCAGCCGCAGCGCAGATGGGCTACACCTCGAAAACCTTCCCGACCGATCAGCCGTTCAGCTATCGCCGCATCGATGCAGCGAACAGCCCGAACCTGACCGCCAACGGCACCGTCAACGTCAACGTGACTGCACCACCGGGGACAAAGACCGACGCGCGAAGCGACGGCATGTTTTCGGAAACGAAGATCACAAACTACAAGCAGATGCAGCCGACCGAAAATCCATCGGTCCTCGCAAGGCCGGGAGGTTAGGTCGTGAAAATCAAAGACCTGCACAATCCGTGGCGTGACCTTTATGACCGCGAACCGAACGCGCAATTCGGTCATGCGAAATTTCGCAGCGCAGAGTTTTTTGTGGAGACGAACTCGCGCGCAGGCGGCAGGCGCGTGGCACTGCACGAGTACCCGAAGCGCAACGTGCCTTACGCCGAGGATATGGGCCGCGCCGCAATCAAGTTCGCGGTGCAGGGCTATTGCATCGGCCCGTATTACTTGACCGCAAAGGACCGGCTGGTTGATGCGCTGGAGCAGAACGGTCCCGGCACGCTCTGGCTCCCGCTGATGTACCGGATGGAGGACATCGAGGTGATGGTGAACTCCTACGCAGTCACCGAAAGCCGTGAGCGCGGCGGCATCTGCATGGTCGAGATGCAGTTCATCGAGTACGGCGATCCGGCCTACCGCGAGGTGGCATTCACACCAGCACAGATCGATCAGTCGGCGCAGAACGCCGAGCGCGCCGTGACCGGAGAAAAGACGGCAACGACCGACGAGGAAGTTGCGCCGTACAACGACACGTGGGTTTCAGGGATGCCATCGCAATGACCGAGAACGACGAGGTGCTGGCGATTGTCAAGCGCATCACGCCGGTCGTGATGTCGGCGGCGCTTGAGCAGGGCACCGTCGCGCACGCCGCGCTGCGCCGCATCGTCGGCATGATGAACGTGGACTACAACATGGTGAACCTGCCGACATTCACCACCGTGTTCGGCATGGCGCTTGATCTGGCGCGGCGCTGCGCTGCAACGCTTGTCACGATGGACCGCGTGCGCAAGGCGGCGCTGGCCGAAACGCCGCTTACCCTGAAGGCGACCGGGATTGTGCTGGCAATCGTGCGACTGACGCTGGCGGCTGAAGCACGCATCCTTGCAGCGATGACGTTCCGCTCGCGTGACGAAGTCGATCAGATTGCGACATCGCTAAACGATGCGTTCAGCCAGACCGAGATGGCGGCAGCCGATGATCTAAATGCCGATGTTTACATGGCACTGCTGCGACTGCATGGCGATGTCACGCAGCACCTTGCCGACAGTGGCCGTCAGCTTCCGCGCGTCATCAATTATCAGTTCCAGATGGTGATGCCGTCGCTGCGCATGTCGCAGTTCGTCTACGCTGACCCGACACGCTCGACCGAATTGGAGCGCGAAAACAATGTCGTGCATCCGGCCTTCATGCCGATGACCGGCAAGATGCTGGCGGTGTGACATGGCACCGCGTTTCATCCCCGGCACAACCACGCCAGCGACGCCTAGCATCAACAGGATCGGCGGGCCGAAGGATGTGGCGACGTTGCTCGTGCGCGGCGAATTATTCACCAACTGGACCTCGATCCGTATCGAGCAGCACGTCACCGAAGCGTTCCCGAAGTTCATGTTCGAATGCACCGAGGAAGCCTCGCTGCCGGTGAGCGTCAACGCGCTGCAATTCGTTCCCGGCGATGTGGTCGCAGCCTTTGTCGGCGGTGTGCAGGCGATTTTCGGCTACATCACCGAGCGGCACGTGGCCTATGACGCCAAGACGCATGGCGTGCGCCTGATCGGCGTAGGCGACACCTTCGACCTGACCTCAAGCATGGTGCCGCTGGAAAAGCTGGGCGGGCATGACGGCAAGGGCTGGACCGAACTGGCGAAAGA